>Ga0209066_10002934_pt1 | contig 20017 bp, 16 predicted proteins | sample All_14_2_FD_187198 | JGI IMG/M metagenome (GOLD analysis project Ga0209066, IMG submission 187198) | Freshwater microbial communities in response to fracking from Pennsylvania, USA - Allegheny Zone_MetaG_DW_15 (SPAdes) (version 2) ... | reverse complement strand
GTCAGCAAAAAGTCGTTGGTCGAGGCGTAGTCGCGCAGCACCGGGTCGGTCGAGTTCGCGATTCCTTCGAAGTGCGTGATCCAGTACCCGCCATCCAGTGTGGTGGGTCCGGTATACGACGTGTCGGCGAAGAGGTTGATGCTGTAATTCGGGCTGGAGTGCAGCCCGTTGGTCCCCTGGACATCGCAGTAAAGGTGCAACTGATCCGACAGGCTGTCCAACCGCGGCACCGTGCCGTTGACCTCTTCCATTCTCATCGGCCCGCCGGAAACCAGCAGATACGCCCCGTTCCAGCGCGTGGTGGACGAGTCGTAATTGTTGAACACGAAGCGGTTGAGCGCCACCCCCTCCGGAGGGATTTCCACCGCGCGGTACGCCAGAGTCGGAAAGGCGTTCGTGAAAGAAGCCTGGCCGCCCTCGCCCGCGACCACCCCGCCCGCCCAGTTAGCCGCGTTGCTCCAGGCCGCGGGATAAACCAAGTCGGTATTATCGGTCCGGCCCCAAATCCCGTCCGCCGCCTCCGCCCCGCAGGCGAACGCAGCCATCACCCCGCACACCACCCATCCGTACCGTCTCATGTCTATTCTCCCGTTCTTTCGGTTTTCCATGTCGCGGGTCCCCGGCCTCCGCAAAGACCCGTTCCCCCTCCCCAATCCGCAGCGCCATGCCGCGCCACACCACCCAATCTGTAAGAAGCATAACAAACCCGTCGCGCACAGGTAAACCCCGAATCGCCATCGGTTGATGGCGGCGCGTGTTTTGCGAGAGCCTCGTGTGAAATGGACCCGGGTTACGGGAGGCCCCCCGCAACCCTACCGCATGAACATCAGGGTCCCTTTGGGCGAAAGCTGCAGGTAGAGCCCCGTGGCGTCGGCCGTGAGCGAGGCCGCGTATTTCGAGGGCGCGCCCGTGAGGCTCCAGCCCGCGAGCCAGCCGTCCGCACCGGCAAGCGCCGTGCAAGAGAGCACCGCGTGCAGGCCCGGCATCAGCGACCCGGCGTCCCCTTCCACAACCACCGTGCCTCCGCCCGCGACCGTCACTGCGCCGTCGACGGTCAGTCCTGAGAGCGCGCCGTCTGACGCGGTCGCCGTGATCACCGCGCCATCGTTCAGCGTCAGGTCGCCCTCGACCGTGCCGCCGCCCGACACGCCGTCCACCGACAGCGAGCCGTCGATCTCGATCCGCGCGCCATCCGCCACGGCCAGCGAGCCGACCGCCGTGGTCTCGTAACCCGGCGTCGCCACATCGAACCACTTCTTCATCAGGTAGGCCTCGATGTCCAGCCGCTCGCGGTAGGTCAGCGGCCGGTCATAAACCAGCACCTCGCCGAGCTGCTGGCCGCCGGTTGTCCCAAAATTATCCACCGCAAAGGCCTCCGCATAAACCGGCCCCCCGAGCGTCGAGAAACTGACCAGATCATATGTCCCGGATAGTCCCGCAGCCGTCGTCGTGGGTTTCACGATCCGGCCGTTGATCCGCGTCTCGCCCATTGAGAGCAGCGGAGAGGCGTTGCCGTCCAGCACCGGCTTCGTGAAATCACCGCTCACCGTTCTGCGGAAATGCCGGGGGACATTGCTCTTGGCGCCGAGAAGCACATTCCCTCCCGCCGCACTGCCGATCACCACGAACGCGTCCCAGAGGTTGCTGCACGGCCGATCCCACTCAAAGAAGCACTGCAGCGGCGTCACCGGATTCCCTGTCTTCAGTTCCCCGAAGTCGATCACCGGCAGCCCGTTCAGCGCGTTGGTCACCAGATTCGGGCAGGGGCGGCTCGGATCGACCAGACGTCTGCGCGCGAAATTCGCGCCGCCCGCGCAGTCGCGCCACTCTTCCACGGCATCCGGACCTTTCGCAGGATTGAACACCAGCGTATTGGTCTGTGACGCGTCCACATGCAGGAAGGCACCGGCGGGAATCCGGCTTGCCACATCACCCGCATTCAAACGCAGGGTGCCTTCCCGGACATCTAGATTCCGCCCCGCTATTTCCAAGCTGTTCACATGGGCCATGCCCTCGCCGGTTTTGACCAGACCCCCGCTTCCCGAGAAGCGGCCGACCGTCATAACGTCATTGGCGTTCAGCACCTCTAACGTGAAGTCACCCTCCGCCGCGATTTGGGTGAAGCCGGGCTGCGAGGCCTCGTACGGCGTCCCTCGTCCAAACCATTTGCGCATCAGATAGTCGGCCGTGTTGTAACGTTCCGGATCGCTCAGTTCGCGGTTATACAGGATCACTTCACAGATCCGCTGGCACCCGTTGTCATTCAGCCCGCTGCGGTCAGCCGCGAAAGCCGACGCCCTGACCGGTCCGGTCGGATGGGCCTCGACGACCTGAAACATGCCGTTATAGGACGACACGGTCGGATTGATCGGGGACCCGTTCAAAAAGAACAGCCCGTCCCTCAAGGCCGCCGCACTCGTCGTCGGGTACAGGATCGGCTTGCCGGCATCCGCCCAATAATACCGGAAGAAATCCGCCGTGTTCGCGGCCGCCGAGGAGCCGAGCAGGATGCCCCCTCCGTCCTGCGAGCCGAGCACCATGAAGACCGCCCGGATGTCGTTCATCGGCTGGTCCCAGAAGAGGGCCTCGCTTTCTGCAGGGAGAGCGGAGACCCGTTTGATGTACACCGAGGGCAGGCCGTTGATGTCGTTGAGCCGCAGCGTCGGCCGGCGCGTGTTGTTGGTCGCGAAGTTATACCCCGCGCCGCGCACATCGTTCCAGCGCACGACGAAATTGGTGCCGTTCTCCAGCACCACGCCCTCGGCGCCCGCGTTGGTCAGCGCGCAGGCATCCACCCAAAAGGCGGGGTTTTCCGCCACGGCCGGGACCGGAGGGGCCGACAGGCCGCCCACCCCTGCGGTGATGATCCCGCCGCCGTTGACAACATGCACCGTGCCGGACTGCGCGATCCCGCCGGTCACCTGCAACCGTCCCGGGCCTTCGATCCAGACCTCTCCGTTCAAGAACAACCGATCGACCACCACCTCCTCATCATACGGCAAAACCCACCGCGCGCCGTCCCGGAGCGTCACCTTACCGAGTTGACGCTTCGGCGCGGTCCCGAACCATTTTTCCATCAGATAGTGATCCACCGAAGCCTGCTCCAGCGCCGTGAGTTTCCGGTCAAAAAGGATCAACTCCGCGATCTGCTGCCCGCCGGAGCGGTAGTTGCGGTCATTCCCCAACGCCCCGGCCGTGGCCGCCTCCGTGTTCACCACGCTCACCAGATGGAACTCATTGGTCGGCAACTCTGTTGTGCCTCCGGGCACCGGAATCCCGTCCAGGGCGGTCGTCCCGTTCTTGACGATCCCCGACGTGCTATTGCTCCAGATGCGGTTGTTCGGGTTCGACGAGCGGGTAAACGCGCAGGACGTCACACCCGGCTGCTCGCCCAGCATCACCGCCTCGGGGTGGCGGCCGTAATAGACAATGAACGCGCTCATCACATTCGTATTGCGCTCTTCCATGAAAAGCCCGCACCCTGACGCGGAGGATCCGTAGTAAGTCCCGAAATCGATCACCGACAGGCCATTCAATGCGTCCGCAACGCGCACGGGCTGTCGGGTGACCACCGTGTTGGACACCGCGTTCGCCCGCCCGTCGGCATCCGCCCAGCGGCTCACGCGGCCCTCGACGTCCAGCGTCAGCGTATCCGCGCGGCTCGCGTCCAGGCGCAGCGAGGCCTCGGCCAGCAGACCGGTCACCGACGGACGCGGCAACGCGACGGTTCCGCCCTCCACAACCAACGAAAGCGTGGAGCCGAAGCCCAGTCCCGCAGCCAATGTGCCCGCGCCGGTCTTGGTCAGGGTGGTGCCGCTTCCGGTCAGTTGCGTCACGTCCGCAACCGCATCCGCCTCGGACACATTGAGCGTGCTGTCCGCGACAACCGTCAGGTTGGAGAGCGCCGGCTGGGCTTCGCCGTCCTTGAGCAACTCCAGAATGCCGGCGTTCAGATTGTAGACCCCTCCAAACGAACGGGCGTTCCGGATCGCCAGCACACCGGGGGTCTGCCCCCCGGACACCCGTTGCAGCACATTCGCCGTGCCCTTCAAAGCGCCGATCTCGACCCGCATGACGTCGGCGTTGTTGCGGTTCACGACCAACTCGGAGCTGTTGTTGCGGCTCTCCACGGAATCGATGCGCTGGTAGCACTCGGATGCGACCGGGGCGAACACCAGCGCGGCCGGGTTTGCCGAAGCCGTGGCAGGCGCGCTGAGCAGAACATACGTTGCGCCGATGATCCGCTTGATGAACGCGCCTTCCGGGACACCCGCCCCCGTCACCCCCGCGCCGGGAGTCAGGGAATTGGCATTCGATCCCGACACGAAGGTCGCCAGGACCTCCCCTTCCACAATCGCCCAATTGGAGGTGACCGTCGCGGTCGTGGCCTTGCGCCCGTAGAACGTCAGCCGGCCGCCGGTCAGCAGGTAGTCGTTGGTTGAAGCGTAATCGTAGAGAACCGGATCAGCCGAGTTGGCAACCCCGTCAAACCGCGTGATCCAGTATCCCCCCTCCACCGTGGTCAATCCGGTGTACGAATTGTCGGCGAGACTGTGGACGCCCCAGTTCGGCGCGCAGGTGAGACCGTTCGTCCCCTGAATTTCCGAGAAAATGTGGGGGTAGTCCGAAGCGGAGTCGATGCGCGGCGCCACGCCGCCGACCTGCTGCATGCGCATGGGTCCGCCGGAAACATAAAGGAATGCGCCGTCCCACGACTGGAGCGCGTTGTTCTTGAACCAGAAGCGGTTGAGCGTCACCCCCTCCGTAGGGATTTCCACCGCGCGGATCACTTTGTTCGGAAAGGCGTTCGTGAAATAGGCATGACCGCCCTCGCCCGCGACCACGCCGCCCGCCCAGTTGGCCGCGTTGCTCCAGGCCGCGGGGTTCACAATATCCGTGTTGTCCACCCGGCCCCAGATCCCGTCCGCCGCCTGGAGCGACAAAGCCGCCGCCATCCCGGCCGCACACACACACCGACTCACACACGCTTGCACCGTCTTCATTGGCTGTCCTTCCGCCTTTTCAAGAGCGCCTGATCGCAACGCCCGTTCCCTTGTTATCACCGCTCCAGAAAACCGCTTCCGGACCGTTTGCCCAACTTCGTTGTGACGCACCGAACGTTAACACCCCCCCGTCAAAACGGCGTCATGAAACCGTGAGCTTTGCGTTAACCCGTCGCTTCCTGCCTCCCGCTTCAACCCTACACTACTTTGTAAAATAGCCCATTCAGGCGAGCCTGTCAACCGGCCTCGCGCCTCGTGCCCGACGCGCGGCGTTTACCCGCTTGCGCCTCGCCCCTCCCGTCAACTATACTTCTTTATGACGTTTGCCCTGAACACCTACCTCGCCGAACGGAAAGTCCTGGTCGAGGAACACCTTTTCGCCTGCCTGCCTGCCGCCGAGGCGCGACCCGCCCCGCTGTCCGAAGCCCTGCGCCATGCGGTCCTCTCCGGCGGCAAGCGCCTGCGCCCCATCCTCTGCCTCGCAGCCGCCGAGGCCGCGGGCGGCCAGGCCGTCGACGCCCTCCCGCCCGCCTGCGCCGTGGAGCTGCTGCACACCTACACCCTCGTCCACGACGACCTGCCGTGCATGGACAACGACCTCCTGCGCCGCGGCCAGCCGACCGTCCACGCGAAGTACGGCGAAGCGCTCGCCGTCCTCGCCGGCGACGCCCTCCAGACGCTCGCCTTCGAAACCCTCGCGCGCACTCCCGAGAAGTCGCCCGGCACGCTCGCGCGCCTCGTGTCCGAACTCGCCGCAGCCGCCGGCGCCGCCGGCGTCATCGCCGGCCAAGTCGAGGACATCCGCTTCGCCGCCGCCCCCACGCGCGACACGATCGACTACGTGTTCCAGCACAAAACCGCCGACCTTTTCCGCGCCGCCTGCCGCCTGGGCGCCATCGCCGCCGCCGCGCCGGAAGCCGACCTCGCGCGCCTCTCCACGTTCGCCGACGGCCTCGGGTTCTCCTTCCAGATCATCGACGACCTGCTCGACGCCGCCGAAGCCGAAACCGGCGACAAGCCCGAGCTCTCCTGCCTCGCCGTCATGAGCGAGGCCGAGGCGCGCGACTGGGCCGCGCAGCACACGCGGCGCGCGGTCGCCGCGCTCGCGGGCCTGCCGGGCGACACCGCGCCGCTCGCCGCGCTCGCCGAAAACCTCCTTTCCCGCATCCTGTAGCCCCCCACAGCCCCGTCCCTTTAAGAACACCTCCCGCAGGCCAGAACATATGAACGTATCCGCCCCCCGCATCCTCGTCACCGGCGCGACCGGCCTCCTCGGCCGGCCGGTCCTGCGCGCCTGCGCCGACATCCCCGGCGCGCGCGCCACCGGCGCGGCTTTCCGCCGGTCCGGCCCCGGCCTCGAGCGCATCGACCTCTCGCAGACCGGTCAGTTGCCCGCCTGGCTCGACCGCTTGGCGCCGGACATCCTCATCCACGCCGCCGCCGAGCGCCGTCCCGACGTGAGCGAGAAAGATCCGGACGGCACGCGGCGCCTCAACGTCGGGACCACCGCAACCCTCGCGCAGTGGGCGGCCGCGCGCGGCGCGTTCCTGATCTACATCTCCACGGACTACGTGTTCGACGGCACGCGCCCGCCTTACAGGCCCGGCGACGCCACGCGTCCGCTCAACGCCTACGGGCAAAGCAAACTCGACGGCGAGCGCGCGGTGCAGGCTGCCGCGTGCGACGCGGTGATCCTGCGCGTGCCGATCCTCTACGGCGAAGTCGAGACGCTCGACGAGTCGCCGGTGACGGTGCTCGCCAAAAACATGCTGAACGCCCCGCCCGGCGAGCACCTCGCCATGGAGCACTGGGCCACGCGCTACCCCACGCACACCCGCGATGTGGCCGCCGTGCTGCGGCAGCTGGTGCTCCACAAGCTGGACCATCCCGGCTTTGCCGGCGTCTTTCACTGGAGCGGCAGCGAGCCCATGACCAAATACGAGATGGCCCGCGCCTGCGCGCCCTTCGCTGGGTTCGACCCGGACCGCCTCGTCCCGGACGCCACACCGCCCGCAGGCGCGCCGCGCCCCAAGGATTCCCACCTCGACTCCTCGGACCTCGAACGGCTCGGCATCGGACAGCGGACCCCCTTCACGGCCGCGCTCCCCGCGATCTTCTCGTCGCTGAAGACGGTGCCGGGGCGCGCCTGACGCCGCGGGAGACGGGCGCGCGGACAACGCCCCGCCGTCAGCCCTGCTCGTCGGCGAAATCGAGTTCGGACAGCGCCGCCGGCGACGCCTCGCGCTCATCCAGCGTGCCCGCATAGACCACGCGGCGGACCTTCAGCGTCGACGTGCGCTCCAGCGCCTCGTGCCGGACCACGATTTTGCGCGGCATCTTGTAGTCGGCCACCTGGGCGCGGCAGCGCTCGATCACCTCTTCGCGCAGGAGCGCCTCCGTCGCCTCATGCGACAGCGCCACGCCTTTGTGCCATTCGGTCACCGCCTCCGCGTCCGGCACGACGATCGCGCCGACGCGCTCGCCGCTCTCGCCGCCCGCCCGGTAGCCGAGCACGAGCACGTCTTTGACAAAGGGGCAGAGCTGAATCACCTGCTCCACCTCTTCGGGGTAGATGTTCTTGCCCTCGCGGTTCACGATCAGCGCCTTCTTGCGCCCGCAAATCGTCATGTTCCGCTTCGCGTCGAACCGCACCAGGTCGCCGGTGTGAAAGAAGCCCTCGGCATCGAAAACTTCGGCTGTCGCTTCGGGGTTCTTGTAATACCCCTTCATCACATTCGGGCCTTTGACGCACAGCTCCCCTGCGCCCGTGGCGTCCACTTCCGCCAGCCTGTACTGCATGTTGGGAAGCACGCGCCCCACCGTCCCCGGCACAAACCAGGCCAAGTTCGGATAGGCCACGCCCGGCGCGCACTCGGTCAAGCCGTAGCCTTCCAAGACAGGAATGCCGACCTCCTGAAAGCCCTTGAGCACCGCCAGCGAGGTCGGCGCCCCGCCGATCCCGAGCAGGCGCAGCTTGCCGCCGAACGACTCGATCACCTTCTTGCTGACGATCGCTTTCAGCCCCATGCCCAGCAGCCCGCGGGCCACCAGGCTTTTCTTCAGCCGCTCGGCCACGCGCGCGTAGAGCTTCTCAGCCATCAGCGGCACCGCCAGCATCACCGTGGGCTGCAAGACCAGCATGTCCTCCGGAAGGGTCCTGAGCGTGCGCACGAAGCTGCAGCACCCTTTAAGCCCCAGCGGCAGCATGAAGTTCGCCGTAAACGAGAACGCGTGGAACAGCGGCAGAACCGTTAGAAAATTGTCGGTCTGATAAAAGCCGACCAGCTCGACGGTGGCCGCCACATTCGAGGTGAAGTTCCCGTGCGTCAGCATGGCGCCCTTGGGACGCCCCGTCGTGCCGGAGGTGTAGATGATCGACGCGACCGTGCTTTCCTCCGGGCGGTGCGCCTCGAACCACGCCCGCGCCGCATCGCGGGCCGACGCCGCCCGGCTCATCAGCGCCTCGTACGCGTAGCAGGCGCGCCAGGCCAGGCCCGGCGCGGACGCCTCGCCCTCGCCCACCCAGACGCAGGCGCGCAGGCCGGGCAGCTTCTGCAGCGCCTGGCCGAGCACCTCGCCGAGCTTGGCCCCCGCGAAAATCGCGACGGACTCCGAATCGCGCAGGATGTGCGTCACTTCCTGCGCGCGCAGCTTGGGGTCGAGCGGCACGACCGCCACGCCCGTGCCCGCCAGCGCCAAATAGATCTCCTGCCACTCGGGGCCGTTCTCCAGCATCAGCGCCACGTTCTGCGCGCCGGGCTTGATCCCCAGCAGGTGAACGATGGACGCCGCCCGCACCACCCGCTCCTTCAGCGCGGCGTAGCTGTGCGCCACCCACTGGCCGTTCCGGAAGAACTTCTGCGCGGGCGCCTCGGGCATCTGACAGACGGCATCCTCCAGAAATGTGCGAATGGTCATCTGGCCCCCTTCCGCTTAGGGCTCCGCAACGCGGACAAAATCAAAGGCGGGCTCTTCGTACGGATGCGCCGCGCGCAGGGCGCGCGTCACGCGGGCGACCGCCTCGTCCGCGCAGAGCAGCTCGACGCGGTACTCCGGCACGCGCTCGAGCACGCCGGTCTGGCCGACAAACGGGTCGCTGCCCTCCAGCGGCCGGAACTGGCCCTGCCCGAGCACCTGCCAACAGCAGCGGTCATACGCCGCGTAACGTCCGGCGCCCGCGGCGAAAAGCGCCTCTTTGACGGGCTCCAGATGGGCCTCGGGAATATAGACCGTCAGCTTGTACATGGGCTTTCGCGGGCCTGTCAGTTTTTCTCCACCACGTCCTTGACCGCCTTGAGAAACTGGTTCACGTCCGCGAAGCGCCGGTAGACCGACGCGAACCGGATGTAGGCCACCTCGTCCAGGCGCTGCAGGCGGCTCATCACCGCCTGGCCGATCATCTCCGCGGTGACCTCGCTCTCGCCCTCGAAGCCCTCGATGATCTGGTCCACCAGGTCATGGATCTGGTCGGCGCTGATCGGGCGCTTCTCGCAGGCGCGCATCAGGCCGCGCTCGAGCTTCAGGCGGCTGAACTCCTCGCGCCGCCCGTCCCGCTTGATCACCCGAAGCTCGTCCTTGACGATCTCCTCGTAGGTCGTGAACCGGTGCTCGCACGCCAAGCATTGCCTGCGGCGCCGGATCGACGCGCCCTCGCGCGCCGCCCGGCTGTCTAGGACCTTATCGTCCAAGTGCCCGCATTTGGGACAACGCATCGCACCTCCTTCCGCGCCTTACGCGCCAGTCACAGCCATGGTGCGGTCGATGATCGTGTTGACCGTCAGGTCCCTCAGCATGCGGTTCTGAGGAATATCGAGGTTGGCCACATGCTCCAGCTGAGACTCCGGCAGGTCAAGCCCGTAAACCAGCGCCTTGATGCCGCGCGTGTTCGGCAGCCGCTTCAGCATCGCCACCACCTCGTCGGCGCTCATGCCCTCCAGCTCCAGCCGCATCACCACCGCGTCCGGCTTGAGCGCCACGCACGCCTCCAAGGCCTCCGGCCCCGTCGCGAACGCCTCCACCTCAAACCCGGCGCTCGCCAGCTCTTTCCGCAGCGTCTGCCGCAGCACCGGGTCGCTCTCGCCGACCACCAGGCGGCGCGCCCCTTTGGACGCGGCCACATGCCGGCCTTCGCCGGCGATCATGAACAGGATGCGCCCGACCTCCAGCAGCAGGTCCGGCGGATCGCACGGCTTCGCGATGAACCCGGCGATCTGCTTGTCCGCAAAATATTCCGCCATGGACGCGCGGGCCGTAAGCACCAGAACCGGATACAGCGTCCGCCCGTCCGGATTCGTGATGCGGTCCAGGAACCCGATCCCCCCCATCCCCGGCATGCCCATGTCAAGAATGATCAGGTCCGGCTGAAACGACCGCATCTTGACCAGCGCGTCCTCGCCGCTCACCGCACACAAAACCTCATATCCCTCGAACGTCAAAAAGTCACCCAACGTCTCGAGCAGACTCGGGTCGTCATCCACCAGCAACAATTTCCGTTTGTTCGTTTCCATATGCCGATAGTTTATCCCGTATCCGTATCGGTTTCAAGGGTAGAAGGGGCGTTTTTGTAATCAGTCGCGCTATCGGGCGGCTTCCAAGCCGAGGCCCAAGGCCCATTTCCAGAAAGGGATCACATGCACGCCGTCCACATCCTCTTCCTCAAGCCATGTTACGACCCACCGCCGCGCTCCCGGATTTTCGTCGGCCGCTTCCGCCAGCGCCCGGAACTCCCGCTCCCGCGTGTCGGCCTTATCCAGCGACCAACAGCACTGGATCAACGTTTTTCCATGGGCTTCATCTATAATGAAATCGACCTCGTGGCCCACCTTCGTCCGATAATAGTCGGGGCGATGGCCCTGCCGCCTTAGCTGCATGAAGACCAAACTTTCAAGATAGCGCCCCTGATCAGCCGTCTGCCCCAACGTGAAGGCACGCTGCAACCCGAGGTCGATCACATACAGCTTGCGCTCGTTCACCTGCCGACGGCGCACCGAACGGTCATAGATCTCTACCGGAAAACACAGATAGGCATCCTGCAAGTGTTCGAGATAGGCAAGGAGCGAGTTCTTGGCAACCGGAATGCCCAAGGCTTTCAATGTCCCCGTAAACCGCGTCAGGCTCAAAGAGGCGCACGGGTTCTGAAGGATCTGGCGCACCAGCGCGCGCAACGCGACAACATTCGTCACCGCATAACGGTCAACCACATCCCGAAGAATCACGGCCCCGACATATTCTTGCAGGACATCACGCCGCAACGAAGCCTCAACGCCCTGCACTTCCGGGAAGCCGCCCGTCTCGAAATATCGTCCCGCGGAATGCTGCATCACCGATCTCATCTGTGCGCCAACAGCGCCCTTCCCAGGCATTTGAATCCCGTTAAACGCGCAAAACTCTTTAAAATCGAGCGGGAAGACTTCTGTCGCCAAGCCCCGTCCGCGCAAACTCGACCCGATTTCTGACCCCAGCAGTTTGGCGGAAGAGCCCGTGACCGTGATCTCGACCTTTTCCGAATCGAGAAGCCTCCGGACAAATTGCTCCCAGCCAGCCACCAACTGGATTTCGTCAAAAAAGAAGTGGCAGGTTTGCTTTCTAACCTTGGGGTTCAGCGCATAGAAACACTCGGGGATCCACTTCAAGTCGTGGACGGTCAAGCCCGCCAGCCGGTCATCTTCGAAGTTCAGATAGAGCAGCCGTTCCCGCGCGACGCCTTGCGCCATGAGTTCTCGCATCCGCTGAAAGCACAGCCATGTCTTTCCCGTGCGACGCATCCCGATCAACACGGAAACCTTGCCCGGCAAACGCTTGACGTTCACCAAGCGCGGCACCGGAACAGGAATTTCGCGCCGCAAAGACTCGTTCACCAATTCTTCGACGACCGTTTTCATGCGGTTATATTAGATTTATTTGAGAGCCGAATCAATGCTAAATTGGCTTTATAAAAAAGCCATATTGACCACATGCGCCCGGCCCCTTTTCAAGCCCGCCCCCGGTGGTCCGGAAGCTGAACGGTTGACACGCCGCGCAAATCATACGAAACTAACGCGCATGAAGAAACCGATAGCACTCGTGGCCGCCATGCGGGAGGAGCTGGACGCCCTCCTGTCCGCCTTCCCGGAGCATGACGCCCGCGTGCATTTCAACACGCGGCTGTTTCACGCGCGCTTCGGGACCCAAGAGCTGGTCATCGCCCAGTCCGGCGTCGGCAAAGTCAACGCCGCCTGCACGCTCGCCCTGCTCCTCTCCGACTTCGACCCCGGCTGCGTGATCAACACCGGCTGCGCGGGCGGCGTGCAGCCCGGACAGCAGATCCTCGACCTCGCGGTTCCCGACGAGGTCGTCTACACCGACGTGGACGTCACCCCGCTCGGGTTCGCCTACGGCCAGGTGCTGGGCTGCCCGGCCCGCTTCCCGGTTTCCCCGGAGCTGCTCGCCCGCGCCCAGGCCGTCTTGGCCGAACAGCCCCTTCCGCTCACCTGCCACCACGGGCTGCTCGGCTCGTCGGACTCCTTCATCTACACGCCCGAACAGCTCACCCACATCCGCCGCCACTTCAACGACACCGTCCAGTGCGTCGACATGGAGGGCGGCGCCATCGCCCACACCTGCACCCGCTTCGGCGTGCCGTTCCTGATCCTGCGCGCCTTGAGCGACGTTCCGGGCAAAGGCGACAGCGCCGTGGCTTTCAAGACGTTCCTCGCGCGCGCGGCAGCCAACTCCGCGACCTTCTGCCTCGCGCTGGTCAAAAAACTCGCCCTCGAAGAAACCCTATGACGACTCAGCCCTCCCCCCAGCCGAAGCGCGGCATCCTCTGCGACATGGACGGCGTGATCTACCACGGCAACAAGATCCTGCCCGGCACGCTCGATTTCATCGCGTGGCTGCGCGCGGCGAAAGCCCCCTTCCTGTTCCTCACGAACAGCAGCGAACGCTCGCCGCGCGAGCTCAGCGAGAAGCTGCACCGCATGGGCGTCGACATCGAGGAGCCCCACTTCTACACCAGCGCCATGGCGACCGCCGCCTTCCTCGCCTCGCAGACCCCCGGCGGCAGCGCCTACGTGATCGGCCAGCCCGGCCTGATCAACGCGCTCTACGACGCGGGCTTCTCGACGAACGACGTGAACCCGGACTACGTGGTCGTCGGCGAGACGCCCATGTACACCTACGAAACCATCAAGAAGGCCGTCAGCCTGGTGCGCAAGGGAGCGAAGCTGATCGGCACCAACCCCGACCTGACCGGCCCCGCCGAGAGCGGCATCATCCCCGCCTGCGGCGCGCTCGTGGCCCCCATCGAGCTCGCCACCGGCGTGAAGGCCTACTTCGTGGGCAAGCCCAACCCGCTGATGATGCGCACGGGGCTCAGGCTTCTGGGCTGCCTCCGCGAAGCCGCGCTCATCGTCGGCGACCGCATGGACACCGACATCATCTCCGGCATCGAGTCCGGCATCGAGACCGTCCTCGTGCTCTCCGGCGTCACCCAGCGCGACGACCTCGCCCGCTTCGGCTTCCGCCCCAGCCACATCCTCGATCACGTCGGCCAGCTCGCCGGCCTCTACGAAACGCTCGGCGGGCCTACTCGGACAGAACCTTGATCTTGAGGTTCCGGAACGAGACGCGGTCGTTGTGGTCCTGCAGAAGGATGTGCCCGGAGGCCTGTTCGCCCCAGTTCGGGTGCTTGGCGAACTTGCTCTTGGCGACCTCCGCGCGGAAGGCCTCGGACCCGCGCTCGAACGACAGCACCTTCGTCCCGTTGAGCCAGTGCTCGACCGACCGCCCCTTGCTCACGATCATCGCGCTGTTCCATTCGCCCAGCGGCTTCGGCTGCGCGCCGACCGCCGGCATCACGTCGTAGAACGACGCGACCTTGCGGTTCCCGTCGCGCCCCTTCGCCGCGTCCGGATGCGCCGCGTCCAGCACCTGGTACTCCAGCGTGGTGCCGCCGTTCACCTTCGGGTCGAAGAAGTACTTGATCCCGCTGTTCGCCGCGGGCGTCAGCCGGAACTCGGCCTTGAGGATGAAATTCGTGAAGACCTCCCGGGTGATGATGTCGCCGCCGCCGCCCCCCTCGTTCTTGGGCAGCACCGTCAGCGCCCCCGCTTCCATCGACCACCCTTTCGCGGGGAACGCCTCGCTCTTCACGCTCCGCCACCCGTCCGCCGTCGCGCCATCCCACAAGAGCCGCCACCCCTCCTGCTTCTCCTGCGCGGTCAACGCGTTCGCCGCGCCGCCCGCCGCACAGCAGGCCCCGTCGCCGAACGCCGCCGCCGCCCACACCAATCCCGCCGTCCAATACAGTCGCTTCATTTCCCCGCTCCTTTTTTCACACGGTAGCGCGAGGCGTCCCCGCCCCGCTTAAAACACCAGCCTCGCGCCCACTTCGCTCTGACTCGCCACCTCGAGCCGCACATCCTCGCGCCCCGCCGCACGCAACGCCTGCCGCATCGTGTTGAAGGCCAGCGACGGCGTGTTGCACTCCTCGCTCAGGTGCGCCAGAAACAGGGTGTGCAGCCGTTCCGAAACCGCCGACCGCATCAGCTCCGCCGCGTCGTCGTTCGACAGGTGCCCGCTGCGCCCCGCGATGCGCGTCTTCAGCGACCAGGCGCGCGCGGACTGCATCAGCATGTCGGTGTCGTGGTTGCTCTCCAGCACCGCCGCGTGGCACTGTGCCAGCTTGACCTTGACCAAGGGCGTGGCCTGCCCCAGATCCGTCACCACGCACAGGCGCGCCGCGCCGTCGTCGAACACGAACCCCACCGGATCAGAGGCGTCGTGGGTCACCGAGAACGCCTCGACCTTCAGGTTGCCGATCTCGAACGTGGACGACGTCTCAAAAATCTCCCACGTGCGCTCCAGCGTGCTCAGCTCGCGCTCGATCCCGGCGGCCGTCCCCTCGTTCGCGAAAAGGCGCACGGGAAACTTGCGGCTGAACACCCCGATGCCGCGGTAGTGGTCGATGTGGTCGTGCGTGAACAGGACGGCCTGAAGCGACTCGGGCGCGACCCCCGCCTTGTTCAGGCGCGCCACCAGCTCGCGGGACGACAAGCCCGCGTCGACCAGCAGCGCCGTGCCGCCTCCCGACACATAGATGCAGTTGCCCTTGCTTCCGCTCGCTAAGACACAGAGTTCCATTCCGGCTCCCCATCGCCCCCGACCGCCGCCTGCCCGCAAACGCTACGCGATCCGCGCGGCGGTCTTCACATACTGCGAACGCTCGAACCCCTGCCCGTCGCGCAAATCGGTCTCCCGGAGCTTGCCGCGGAAGTCGGACAGCGACGCATAGCCCTTGCCGGCCATCCACTCCTCCAGCCCGGCCAAGATCTCGCGGATGACGCCGAAGTCGCGGCGCACGTGCAGCACCGAGCAGATGTAGCCGACGTCCGCGCCCACCAGCAGCGCCTTCACCAGCTCGTCGCGGGAGTGGATGCCCCCGCTGAGGGCGAGGCTGCAGCGCACCCAGTCGCGCACCACCGCCGTCCAGCGCAGCTGCGAATGCAGCACCTTGGGCGACGAGTAGTTCGGCGCGTAGAAGATCGCTTCCTTCGCGATGTCCACATCGGTCTGGAGGAACCGGTTGAAAAACACGAGGCCCCTCACGCCCAGGGCGTCGAGCAGGCGCGCGAACGGCAGCAGGGCCGTGACGTGCTGGCTCAGCTTGACCGCCACCGGCAGCCGGACCTCGGCGATGACCGCCTTGACCAGCGCCGCGTTGCGGGCCTCCACCCGGTCGGACGTCTCGTCCGGGTCGACCGGCATGTGGTAGAGGTTCAGCTCCAAGGCGTCCGCGCCCGCGCGCTCGATCTTCTTGGCGTAGGTGACCCACCGCTCGGCGTTGACGCAGTTGACGCTCGCGATGATCGGAATCTTCACGCGCTTGCGCATGTCCGCGATCTTGTCGAGGTACGACTCCGGGCCGAGCTGGCCGGGCAGGTCCGCCCGCAGGTACTCCATCGCCGCGCCGCTCGTGTCCCCCTCCAGCGCCGTGACCATGTCGGACACGTCGGCGCGGATCTGCTCCTCGAAGATCGACCGCATGACCACGGCGGCGGCGCCCGCCTGCTCCAGCTTCGCGACCGTGTCCACGTTATTGGTCAGCGGGTTTGAGCTGACGACGAGCGGGTTCTTTAGCTCCAGTCCCAAATATGAGGTCTTCAGGTTTGCCATGGCGGCCTCACTTGGCTACGATCTGACCGGCCTGCGCCAACATGCGGGCCTCGACGCTTTGAATCTCCGCGAAACCCTGCGAGCTGACCGGGTTGAGGCCGTTGCTGGCCTCCATCGACGAGTCGGCCTCGTTGTAGATCGACGCCTTGCAGCCCGTGAGCGCGTTGAAAAAGAGGTTGCCCTTGTAGAGCCCCACCTGGACCGTGCCCGACGCGTGCTTGGAGAAGGTGCCGATCGCCGCGCGCGCGGCCTGCGTCACGGGGTCGAAATAGCGTCCGTCGTAGATCTGGTCGGCCACCAGCTTGGAAAGCTGGCCGAAAAGCAGCCCCGCGCGGCGGTCCATCGTGGCCTGGTACACGTAGCGCAGACAGGTGCCCAGCAGCTCCATGCCCGGCGCCTCGTACACGCCGCGGCTCTTGGTGCCGATGATGCGGTTCTCCAGCGCGTGCCTCATGCCGACGCCGTTGCGGCCCGCCAGCTTGTTCGCGAGCTTCATCGCCTCGACCGGCGTCACGTCCTTGCCGTTGATCTGCGCCGCGCGGCCCTTGACGAAGCGCACCGTCACCTTCTCGACCTTGTCGGGCGCCTGCTGCGGCCACACGCCCATGGTGGGCTCGACGATCAGCATCGAGGTCTCCATGCTCTCGAGGTCTTCCGCCTCGTGCGAGAGGCCGGCGAGGTTGGCGTCCGTGGAGTACTTCTTCTTGGCGCCCACGAAAGCCTGGATGCCGAACCGCGCGAGGAACTCGACCATCTGCGTGCGGCCCGGGAACCTCTTGAGCAGCTCCGCGTCGCGCCACGGCGAGTAGACCTTCATCGACGGCGCCAGCACGTTGGTGTAGCGCTCGAAGCGCATCTGGTCGTTGCCGCGGCCGGTCGCGCCGTGCACCAGCACCGTGCACTTCCGCTTCTTCATCTCGGCGATCAGGCCGCGCGTGGTCACCGCGCGGGCGATGCCGGTGGAGTTCCAGTAGCCGCCGTCGTACATGGCCTGGGCCTCGATCACCTGGAAGCACGCCTCGGCCATCGGCTCCTTGAGATCCACGATCACCGTGTCGACGCCGCAGGGCGCCATGCGCTTCTTGATATCGTTGATGTCCTTCTCGTCAGGCTGGCCGAGGTCGGCGGAGAACGCGACCACGTTCACGCCCGCCTCGACCATCACCTTCGCGATCGTGCGGCTGTCCAGCCCGCCCGACACGCACGCGCCCACCGTCTTGCCCTTCAAATCCGCCAACGTCAAAGCCATTTCGAAATCTCCTGTTATCTCCGATGCGATCGGATGCGGTTAAGAGTACCGACTCCCCTGCCCGAAATCAATCCAAACCGCGAATCCGGACAAGATAAGCGGCGGCTCGGCGCAGCCTCGCCCTCCACCCTGCGGAGTCGCCAGAAAACTGGAATACTGGAAGAATACTGCGGCAACTTCGGTCTCAAACCCCATCAGTCCACCATTCCATTATTCCAGTTGGGTTGCGGGCTTTGCCCGCATTAGAGCGTTGCACGTTGAGCGTTCCTCAATTGGTCATTACCAGTTACGCATAATTTTTCGTTATACGCAACCCAAAAGACATACTCGTTCATTACCTCTGTACCACTTCGACACCGTTCACAGAATTTATCTTATTATCCATGAATAAGTTATGCTGTGACCGTACAAAACCGTTGACGGACCTCCGGCAACGCGCTACGATCACAGCACGAGTTGGGCATTTTACGGTTGAGTTGGGCCCAATACACTGTTAGCGAGAAGGAAATGAAAACAAGATCTGCCATATCGTTTCTGCTCCTAGGACTGGCGATACTCTCCTTGGGTTGTGACAAGGAAGAGCAACTCCCTCAAATTTATACGAAGCACTGGGAGATGCCCGATGCCATCCAAGTCAAAGCGCAGTTCAAGCAGTTTGCCGAGTTCACCGACAAAGGGAGAACTTATAAAGGGTACACGTTCACAATTCTTGCGCCACAACAGTACAAAGGTAAAGAAGTCAGCTTTGGATTTCAGTGGAAAGAATTTGACCCTTCAAAACTAGTGCCGGGCAAGAAGTACTTAGTAACAGTTCCGAAGGAGAATATCGGGACGACTGACCTTGTTTGTGATTGGGGGCTTGAGTACAAGGAACCACAATAGACGCTAACCAGCCCACCCATGTAACGGCGCTGCCGCGCCGTTCATGGTGGGCAACGTTAGACAAAGGAAAATCAAATGGCAAAGAGACGAGTTACTGAACCTGAAGTGTTGCCAGCAAAGACATCGGGCTTTGAACAGCCAGTTTCACAAAAAGATGCACAAGAAGTATTTCGCTTCCTATTTGCATCAGACAGTTCTTTGATAGAAATGCTTCAGCGAGATGTTGTCGTTAGACTTGATGACCTAAAAGAGCTCAACTCACGACTTGCCGACAAACTTATACGAAATGGCGTGACCACCGTTTCATTTAAAGCTATGGTTCGCTTTGAAGATGGCCAGGCCCGACAATTCGGCCAGTGGGAAAAGTTTGCGCAGGAGGACTGGGGGACACCTAAAGTCATCGATTCAATCTCAGCCACGTGGCGGTTCCTACTCTCAGAACCGAACTGTCAAAGCAAGCCTCACATCCACAGCCTTAATCTACTGATATCTTCTTCATTAAAACCCCTCAATGTGATGCAGGCAATGTTCTCGAAGAAGATTGAAGACTTGGAGGATCTTGAACTTATAGCAATGCCCATGACGTGTCGAATTGATTTCCAAGATCATGTCATCAGCCAAGAGGTAGTCTCACTTGTCGCAGACTGGAACAAGTCTTTACCGCAACCTCAACATGTCTTCCCTTTTATGCAGTGGTTTAAACGCAAGAGCAACGCCATCTGCCATTTGATTAGGTGTTCTCTTCCGGCTCTTCTTGCCATAGTCTCTTACGTATTCTTCTTAAATCGCTCCGCATCCTTTAAACCAGATTCTGCTCTTACTGCGGGTCAACTTTTGTTTACAGTCCGATGGCTTGCAATGACTGTTGCTGCCATATTCCTGTCATGTCGCGTAGCTGCATTTCTTGCCCGTGTCATTGAAAGGAATCTAGCTCGCTTTGGCCAATTTCAAGCCATCGAAATCACGAAAGGTGATCAAAATCGGCAAGCGAAACTGATGGCAAAAAACTCGCAGTCCTTTTGGAAATTTATCGCTAGTAGCATATTGGCACTAATTTGGAACATCGCAGGAGGAGTCCTCACGGCCATTCTGCTTGAGAGACCTCAGCACTGAGATCTCATTGGCACGCAGAAAAGGTCTACAGCAACAAACAATCAAGACAGACGAACATCAGAATGGAGACTGGTCTAACCCGGCAGCACAGCCAACCACCATTCGCCTTCGGCTCAGGTGGCGGCTGGCTGCTGACGTTCGGCTACAAACGAATGAACGCATTTCACATACTTCCTCAGGTAACCGCAGTAATCACGGTGGCAATTAGCCTTATTGCCCTCATGGTGCTGATTCCGATATATAAATCGGGACATCATAAGGGCATTCTCATTTTGAGTTTCTCGTATATGCTAGGCATCTTTGTTTCGGTTAGCGACCGAGTTATCGACTTCAAGAGAATGGGATATGTCGAACATATGTGGTATTATTGCATCCGTAAGGGATTATACATCACAGATTTGGTTTTATTTACGATCGGGGTAATTCTGATCGCAAAGACGCTGAGGCGACTTTCTGGGGAATCCTGTAACACAACAATGAATGGTGCCGATCGGGATAGGGACGCCCCTTGCGGAGCGCCCCTCCCACACCACTGATCGTACGGATCGCGTAACCAGCGGTTCGGCTGCTAATGACAGAATGAACCGAGAAGGATGACTCCCGCCGAGCGGGTGAA
>Ga0209066_10002933_pt1 | contig 20018 bp, 16 predicted proteins | sample All_14_2_FD_187198 | JGI IMG/M metagenome (GOLD analysis project Ga0209066, IMG submission 187198) | Freshwater microbial communities in response to fracking from Pennsylvania, USA - Allegheny Zone_MetaG_DW_15 (SPAdes) (version 2) ... | reverse complement strand
GGCCGGCGCGATGGGCGGCAGGCCATCGGCGCGCGGCGCGCGGGGCTCGATGCTGTGGCAGGCCATGCAACCGCGGTCGGTCGCCAGCTTGAGCATGGCCGCGTCGTTTTCGGCCGGGGTGGCATGGGCAGGGTGGGTGAGGGCGGCGAGAACGACAACGCTCGCGCCCAATGATCGATTCAACATGGCGCGATGCTAGAGGATCCCGGCACCACCGCTCTGCCGCATCGCAAGGGCCGGCGCAGCAGGAGCCAAGGCCACCAGCACCAAGGTTCAGTACAGCCGCACGGCCGAGTCAAAGTACCAGGTACGGCGCACCTCGATCACATCGACCTCCCGGGCCAGCGCCGGCGGGAAGGCCGGGTAGGGCTTCTGGCTCTCGATGAGGCGACGGATGGTCTCGTCAATCTCGGCCACGCCGCTGGAGACCACAAACGTCACCGATTCCACCGAGCCATCACTGCGCAGGGCCACCGTGACCATCGGGTCGGTGTGGGGCCGCTTGGCCACCTCGCGCACCGTCTCCACCGGGGTGTTGAACTGGATCTTGCGGGCCCAGGCCTCGGCGTAGTCCACCAGCTCGGCATTCGGGTCGGTGCGCCCCCACAGCCTGACCCGCCGCGCTGTGCTGAGCGACAACGGCAGCGGGTTCGCTTGCCGTGCGGCCGCAGCCGCATCGCGCCGGGCGGCTTCTTCGTCCAGCTGGCGACCGATGGCCCGCAACAGCGCTTCGCGTTTGGCCACGGCGTCCTGCGCAGCCTGGGCGGCCAGAGCGGCCTGCTGACGGGCCGCCTCTTGCTGAGCCGCCAGCAGCCGGGCGGCTTCCTGGCGCTCACCTTCCAACCGCGCTGCTTCAGCCCACGCTGCGGCCTGACGTGCGGCATCTTGCCGTTGGGCTTCCAGCTGCGCGGCGGCTTGCCGGACGGCCGCCTGACGCTGCGCTTCCACACGCGCCGCTTCGGCAGCCGCAGTGGCAGCCACATTCGCAGCGGCCTGACGAGCGGCTTCCTGACGCAGGGCTTCCTGCTGGGCTGCCACCTGCCGGGCAGTGGCCTGGCGCTGCGCTTCCAGTTGAGCAGCGGCTTGCCGTTCGGTTGCCTGACGCGCTGCCTCCACCCGCGCAGCCTCGGCGCGGACGGCTGCCTGTTGCGCAGCGTCCTGCTGTTGGGCTTCCAGCTTGGCGAGCGCTTGCCGCTGGGCCTCCAGGCGCGCGGCTTCAGCGCGGGCAGCCGCCTGACGGGTGGCCTCCTGGCGCTGTGCTTCTCGTTGCGCTTCCCGTTGTGCTTCCAAACGGGCGGCAGTGAGTTGGTCAGCGGCCTGCTTTTCAGCGGCCAGCCGCTCGGCCTGCAGGCGCACAGCGTCGGCCTGTGCCGCCGCCAGACGGGCAGCCTCCAGGCGCTGTGCCTCCTGTTGGGCGGCCAGGCGCCGCTCGGCCGCCTGGCGCTCGGTTTCCAGTCGCGCTGCCTCGGCCTGCGCCGCCGCCTGGCGCGCAGCTTCTTGGCGTTGGGCTTCTTGTTGCGCTGCCTGTTGTGCTGCAACTTGCGCCGCTTGTTGAGCCGCCGCCTGGCGGGCGTCTTCCTGGCGAGCCAGTTCCTGCCGGGTCAATGCCTGCAGGTGCTCGGCTTCTTGCCGGGCGGCCTCGGCACGGGCCGCTGCCTGGCGGGCCGCCTCGCGCTCGGCATCGAGTCGGGCCGTATCCACCGGCGGTTCACGCGGCGCCGAGGCTTCGGGCTCGGGGGCCGATGCGGCAGCGGCCGTTACCACGGCGGCCACCGGCGTCGTCAGCATCGGGGGCGCTTCAGGCGCGGGGGGCTGCGGCCGCGCAAATGCCAGCGCAGGCTCATCCGGACGTGGCGGCACCGGGCGCGGCGTTGGGGTAGGGGGCGCCTTGCGCACTGCCACCGGCTTGGGCACGGGCGCCGGCTTGGGCGGTGGTGCTGACTTCGGGGCGGGTGGTGCGGCCACGGATGCTGCCAGACGCACCACCACGCGCGCCTGCAGACGCTGAGCCGAAGCCGGCTTCGCGGGCGACGGTGGCGGTACTGGCTTGGCCGCGGGCAACGGCGGTACTGCCGCCGCATCCGGTGGCGGCATCAACACCACCTTGACATCGGGCACCTCGGCCCGGCGCTCCTGCCACGGCAACGTCCAACCCGAGCCGCCCAGGCCATCACCGCCGAACAGCTGGCTCAACACCAGCAGGTGAATCACCACCGACGCCACCAACGCTGGCGGCAGCGGCCGGTTCTCGCGGCGGTTGTGCTGTTGCAGCCAGCGTCGGCAAGCGTCCAGGCGCGAGCCACCTGGGCGCAGCCGCGCAGGCATACGCACGCGCCCGTCACGGCCCCAACGGGCACGCGCGCGCGCAGCGCCCCGCGCCTGCGAGCCATCACGACCCGCAGGCTTGGGCGCTGTCACGTCAGGTTTCCCCGTGATCCGCTTGTGAGCCATTGCACCGATTCTCACGGATCCCCGAAGAGCGGCGGCGCAGGGGTAAGCCGCGACACCCCAGAAGGGGGAGCGAGGGTACTCGAATGGCCCGGCCGACAGCCTGTGGCCGCCAGCGTCTCACCCCTTCAAACGATCAAACACGAAAGTCTTCGGCCGACTTGCCCTGGGCAATGGCTTCCTTCAGCCACCCCGGGCGAGGCCCACGGCCCGACCAGGCGTTGCCGGCACCGTCGGAGAAGCGCGCCACCGCAGCACCTTTCTGCGGCTTCTTCGATGCTGCCTTCTTGGCCGCACCGCGCGTCTTCGTGGTCACCGCAGCAGGCTTGGCGGCCTTGGCCGTTGATGGGCCACCCGCCTTGGCAGCTGCCTTCTTCTTCGCAGACGGAACCTTCTGCGTCACGCCAGCCAACCCCAAATCCTCGGCCGTCAAGCCATACATGGCGATCGAGGCCTTGATGTCCCGAATCACCTTTTGAACTTCACGTTTACGCGCCACATCCGCCTCTTTCTGGAGTGCGGCGATCTGGACTTGGATCTGTTGATACGTCTTGGCCATCTGCGAGCACCGGTTCTGTTGAAGAGCGGGCATTAGAGCAGGGCTGGGACGAGGCCTCGCACGCGGCTCAGACTGGCACGCCGTTGCGTAGCGTGCGGCTGAGCCGCAGGTGCTGACATCGGTGCGATGCTGCCGCCTCTTGCCCCCGACTTTGCTGATGTACTGGGCGGCACAAGCCAAGGGCGGCGTCAAACGTCGATGTTCGCAGCCCGCAACGCATTAGACTCAATGAAGTCCCGCCGCGGCTCCACCTCATCACCCATCAGCATGGTGAACACGCGATCGGCTTCGATGGCGTCGTCGATCTGCACGCGCAGCAGGCGGCGCACGGTGGGGTCCATGGTGGTTTCCCACAGCTGAGCCGGGTTCATTTCGCCCAGGCCTTTGTAGCGCTGGCGGCCTACGCTGTTTTCGGCTTGGGTCATGAGCCAGGCCATGGCGGCGCGGAAGTCAGCCACCTGCATTTCCTTTTGGCGATCACCTTCGCCGCGTTTGACGACGGCATCCTTGGCCAGCAGGCCCTTGAAGGTGAGGCCGGCATTGCTGAGGGCAGCGTAGTCGGCGCCGTGCACGAAATCAGGCGTGATGACGCTGCTCTTGGTGTTGCCATGATGGCGACGGCTGATGCGCAGGATGTGCTTGTCGGTGCGGGCGTCGTATTCAGCAGCAACGTCGGCATCGTGCAGCGCGCCCTTCAGGGCGATGGCGCTGGCTTCGGCCTTGGGGGCGTCGTCCAGATCCAGCGTGAGGCCGTCACTGATGGCGCGCAGGGCTTCGATGTCCATCCAGTTGGACAGGCGGCTGATCACGTTGGTGGCCAGCACGTATTGCCGTGCCAGTTCTTCGAGCGCCGGGCCGTTGATGGCGGGGCGGCCTTCGCCGGGCTCGACCACAGCGCTGTCGAGCGCCACGCGCAGCAGGTAGACGTCCAGCTCAGACGCATCCTTCAGGTACTGCTCATGCTTGCCGTGCTTGACCTTGTAAAGCGGCGGCTGGGCGATGTAGATGTGGCCGCGTTCCACCAGATCAGGCATCTGGCGGTAGAAGAAGGTGAGCAGCAGGGTACGGATGTGGGCACCGTCCACGTCGGCATCGGTCATGATGATGATGCGGTGGTAGCGCAGCTTGTCGGGGTTGAAGTCATCCCCGCCCATGCCCTTGCCGATGCCGGTGCCCAGGGCAGTGATCAGCGTCAGGATTTCAGCGCTGGCCAGCAGCTTTTCGTAGCGGGCCTTTTCAACGTTCAGGATCTTGCCGCGCAGCGGCAGGATGGCCTGGAACTTCCGGTCGCGGCCCTGCTTGGCGGAGCCGCCGGCGGAGTCGCCCTCCACCAGGTAGATCTCGCACATGGCGGGGTCTTTTTCCTGACAGTCGGCTAGCTTGCCGGGCAGGCCCAGGCCGTCGAGCACCCCTTTGCGGCGAGTCATCTCGCGGGCCTTGCGGGCGGCATCACGGGCGCGCGCAGCGTCGATGATCTTGCCGCAGATAATCTTCGCGTCTGTCGGGTTCTCCAGCAAATAGTCGGTCAACGTTTTGCTGACCACGTCTTCCACCGGACCGCGCACTTCGCTGGAGACCAGCTTGTCCTTGGTCTGGCTGCTGAACTTGGGCTCGGGCACCTTCACGCTGATGACGCAGGCCAGGCCTTCGCGCATGTCGTCACCGGTGATTTCAACCTTGGCCTTCTTGGCCAGTTCGTTGTCATCGATGTACTTGTTGATGACGCGGGTCATCGCCGCGCGCAGGCCGGTGAGGTGGGTACCGCCGTCGCGCTGGGGGATGTTGTTGGTGAAGCACAGCACCGATTCGCTGTAGCTGTCGTTCCACTGCATCGCCACTTCGGCGGTGATGTTGGTGTTCTGGTCGCTCATCTTCTCGCCGGTGGCGTGGAAGATGTTGGGGTGCAGGATGCTCTTGCCCTTGTTGATGAACTCGACGAAGCCCTTCACGCCGCCCACGTAGGCGAAGTTGTCTTCCTTGTTCTGCCGCTCATCGACCAGGCGGATCTTCACGCCGTTGTTCAGGAAGCTCAGCTCACGCAGGCGCTTGGCCAGCACGTCGTAGTGGAAGTCGATGTTGGTGAAGATCTCGTCATCGGGCAGGAAGTGCACTTCGGTGCCGCGCTTGTCGGTGTCACCGGTGATCTTCATCGGGCTGATCTCGAAGCCGTCACGCTGCTCCAGCACGCGGTCTTGCGGCACGCCCTTCTTGAACTCGATGTAGTGGACCTTGCCTTCGCGGCGCACCGTCAGGCGCAGCCACTTGGACAGTGCGTTCACGCAAGAAACGCCCACGCCGTGCAGGCCGCCTGAGACCTTGTAGCTGTTCTGGTTGAACTTGCCGCCGGCATGCAGTTCGGTCAGGGCGATTTCAGCCGCCGAGCGCTTGGGCTCGTGCTTGTCGTCCATCTTGACACCGGTGGGGATGCCCCGGCCGTTGTCGGTGACGGAGATCGAGTTGTCGGAATGGATGGTGACGATGATGTCGTCACAGTGTCCGGCAAGGCTTTCGTCAATGGAGTTGTCGACCACCTCGAACACCAGGTGGTGCAGGCCGGTGCCATCGGACGTGTCGCCGATGTACATGCCCGGACGCTTGCGCACCGCCTCCAGCCCTTCCAGGATCTGGATGCTGCCTTCGCCGTAGGCGGCAGACGCCTCGGCCGAATTGGGCGTCGGGTTGGGCAGGTCAGGGGTGGGTTGGGGGGTGGGCTCGCTCATCGTCTTCACTTTCCATGACAGGCGGCCGGGCCGCTGTCGTCACCAAAGGCCCTGGAAGGGCCTGTGCGGGCCTGGCGAGAGCAACCCCTCACCCGACCCTCAACAAACACGAAGCGGGCCTCCTGCCCGCTTTGTGGCTCTGCCTGTGGGGCAGAGGCTCAGATCCTCATCGGCATCACCACGTACTTGAAACCATCCTGCCCGGGCACCGTGATCAGGGCCGAACTGTTGGTGTCCTGCAGCGAGACGGTGATCATCTCAGTACTGGTGTTCGCCAGCACGTCCATCAGGTAGGTCACGTTGAAGCCGATTTCGATGGCGTCACCGCCGTAGTCGATTTCGAGTTCTTCCTTGGCCTCTTCCTGCTCGGCGTTGCTCGACGCAATGCGCAGGGTGCCGGGCTCGAAACTGATGCGCACGCCCTTGAACTTGTCGCTCGTCAGGATGGCAGCACGCTGCAGGCTGGCCAGCAGTGGGGCGCGCCCGAGTGTGACATGGTTCTTGTGGTTCTTCGGGATGACGCGGTTGTAGTCGGGGAACTTGCCTTCGACCAGCTTGGTGACGAATTCCATTTCGCCAAAGCTGAACTTGGCCTGGTTGCCGGCAAAGCGCATTTCGATGCGAGCGGCTTCCCCTTCCGGCGCGTCCTTGTCTTCCTTCTCGTCTTTCAGGAGGCGCTGCAGTTCGAGCACCGTCTTGCGCGGCAGGATGACCTCTTGCTTCGGGATCTCCTGGTCGAGCGTGGCCTGGGCCAACGCCAGACGGTGGCCGTCGGTGGCCACCAGCGTGAGCGTCTTGCCCTCAGCGACGAACAGGATGCCGTTGAGGTAGTAGCGGATGTCGTGCACCGCCATGGCGAAGTGCACCTGGTTGATCAGGCCCTTCAGCGTCTTCTGCGGCACGCTGAAGGCGGGGCCCATGTCGGCCGCCTCCTGCACCAGCGGGAAGTCTTCTGCCGGTAGCGTCTGCAGCGTGAAGCGGCTCTTGCCGCCTTGCAGGGTGAGCTTGTTCTGGGCGGTGGACAGCGTGATGGTCTGGTCGCTGGGCAGGCTGCGCAGGATGTCGATCAGCTTGCGGGCACCTACGGTGGTGGCATAGCTGTCGCTATCGCCACCCAGTGCCGCCTGGGTGCGCACCTGGATCTCCAGATCACTGGTCGTGAACTCGACCTGTTCACCGTTTCGACGGATCAGGACATTGGCGAGGATCGGAAGGGTGTGGCGGCGTTCAACGATGCCGGCCACCGCCTGCAGCGCGCCAAGCACTTTTTCTTGCGGTGCTTTCAAGACAATCATTTCAATCTCTCAAAGTAGTCATCGTAGTAGAGAGGGCTGGGCGGTGTGGAAAAGCGGATTTTCTCTTTTTCTGACAGTGTTTTACGTCCCCGCCAACCCTGTGGGCAGGACTTCGGGTTGATACGGGGCCAAATGACCATAAGTCCGCGGTCGCGGCAGATCCTGTGGATAAGCCCATGGTTGTGCCAGCGCTGTCCACAGGCTTGTCACTTGGCAGGGGGTTCGCGGGGTGGTACGCACTCAAGGTGGGCCATTCTCGTTGCGTGGACGAAAAAAAACCGCCGGTGGGCGGTCCTTTTGTGGGCTGGGGGTGGCGACGGGGTGATCTGCATCACCCGCGGCGGCGCATCGATCAGCCCTTGAGGGTTTGTTCCAGCACGTGCAGCTGCTGGTTCAGCTCGGTGTCCTTCTGGCGCTCGCCACCGATCTTGCGCACGGCATGCAGCACCGTGGTGTGGTCACGGCCGCCGAAGAGTTCGCCGATCTCGGGCAGGCTCTTCTGGGTCAATTCCTTGGCCAGGTACATGGCAATCTGGCGCGGCCGGGCAATCGAGGCCGGTCGTTTCTTGCTGTACATGTCGGCGATCTTGATCTTGTAGAAATCGGCCACCGTCTTCTGGATGTTCTCCACCGAGATCTGGCGGTTCTGGATCGACAGCAGATCCTTCAGCGCCTCGCGGGCCAGCGCGATATTGATTTCCTTGTGCGAGAAGCGCGAGTAGGCCAGCACCTTGCGCAGCGCGCCTTCGAGTTCACGCACATTGGCCCGCACGTTCTTGGCGATGAAGAACGCCACATCCTCGGGCATCACCGTGCCTTCGGCCTCGGCCTTGCGGATCAGGATGGCCACGCGCATCTCCAGCTCGGGCGGCTCGATGGCCACCGTCAGGCCGGCATCGAAGCGGCTGGTGAGGCGCTCATCGATGTCAACCAGCCCCTTGGGGTAGGTGTCGCTGGTCATGATGATGTGCGCGCGCTTGGCCAGCAGGGCTTCGAAGGCGTTGAAGAACTCTTCCTGCGTGCGCTCCTTGCCTGCAAAGAACTGCACGTCGTCGATCAGCAGCAGGTCCAGTGAGTGGTACTTGGCCTTGAGCTCATCGAACGTCTTGCGCTGGTAGTTGCGCACCACGTCGGAGATGAACTGCTCGGCATGCAGGTACAGCACCTTGGCATCGGGGTTGTCCTTAAGCAGGGCATTTCCCACGGCGTGAATCAGGTGGGTCTTGCCCAAGCCAACGCCGCCGTAAATGAACAAGGGGTTGTACATGCGGCCGGGCGCACCCACCACATGCAGTGCGGCAGTGCGCGCCATCTGGTTGGCGCGACCGGGCACCAGGGCGTCGAAGGTGAGCGCCGGGTTCAGGCGGCCGCGGTTCGAGGCGGGGGCGATGCTGTTGTCGACCGGCAGGCGGGGCACGCCCTCGGTGGCTGAAGCTACCGGACCGACCGCTTGGGGCGTGATCGACGAGGTGGTCGATGAGGCCGAAGTGCCTGACAGGGTCGACGGGTTGGCAGCGCCGGCCAGGGCTTCGCGCGGCAGCAACGACAACGACAACCGCACGGGCCGACCCGCCAGCTCGGTCAACGCGGTCTCGATGCGCGAGCTGTACTGCGCCCGGATCCAGTCGAGCTTGAAGCGATTGGGCACACGCAAGCCGACGAGGTAACCCTCGCCTTCTTCGCTCACGTCTGCGGGGGGCAGTGGCCGGATCCACGTGTTGAACTGCTGCTCGGGCAACTCTGCCGCCAGCCGTTCACACCCTCGCTCCCAGAGATCAATCGTCATAGTTTTTGTGGACAACCCTTGTCGAAAGGCGCGCGATTGTAGCCACCGATTGGCGCCGAAGACGAGGTTATCCACAGTTCTGGCCGCGCGGTCAACCCCCGCTGTCACACAGGCGCTGTCGTGCAAGTGATTGACGCAGCTTGAATTTCTTGTTGTAATTTCGAGTTCCCCGAAGCTCAAAAGAGAACTCGGTGCGTGCAAGTCTTCGTTTTCGCTTCGTCTCAGGTCAAGAAAGACCAGGGCAAAGCAAGTGGTGAGGATGGTGGATAGCAAGCCTTGAGCGACGCAACCACCGCCCCGCCATCATTGAAGACAGGCGCCTGAGGGGAAATCCAGCCTGTACCGGCGGCCCAGACGAGAGGCGTCCTGCGACGTTCTTGCCGAGGCCGCCTTTTGCTGGACGTCTCTTTTGCTGGGCGTCATCGATGCTGTCGATGGCTGCTTTGATGGCTGTTCAGGGGGCTTCGCAGCTAGGATTCATCATGAAACGTTCATATCAGCCGTCCAAGACCCGCCGCGCCCGCACCCATGGCTTCCTGGTGCGCATGAAGACCCGCGGTGGTCGTCACGTCATCAACGCACGCCGCGCCAAGGGCCGCAAGCGTCTGGCGGTCTGAGCGCGCAGGGGCGTCATGGCCCCTGTGGCCGTGACTTCGTGAGCCTCGCGCATCAACGACGTGTCTGCTGAGATCCCTGCTGCCGAAGCGGAAACCGCCGCTTCGGCTGTTGGCGCTTGCGCCGGAATGGTCACGTGGGTGGCCCTGTCCGGCGCGCCTGCGTTCCAGCGGGTGTTGCAGCAGCGGCCCTGCGCGAAGAGCGATCATTTCGCCTTGCATTGCCTGCGAACCACCGAGTTGTCAACAGGCAAGTCCCCGATGGGAACGCAGCCTGTGGATGACCTGCCTGCTCAGCGCCCCGCCAAGCCAATTCGCAAGCGGCCGGATTGTCCGCGGCTCGGGCTGGTCGTGCCCAAGCGCATGGCCAGGCGCGCGGTGACGCGCAACCAGGTCAAGCGTCAGGTACGGGCCTTCTGGGATCTGTGGTGGCGTGAGATGGCATCGTTGAGACCGGACTTCGAGACCATCGATTGGGTGGTGCGCTTGCGTGCGCCCATCGACAAGCGCCAGTTCATCAGCGCCCGCAGCGATGACCTGGGCAGCCTGCTGCGCAGCGAACTGCCCGGCCTGTTCGAGAGCGGTGTGCGCCGCCTCGGCCCGGTAGCCGCCAAGTCGCTCTGAGCAACGCCATGAGCTTGCCCGCTTCGCTGACTACCTTGAGCCATCGCCTGCGGGCATTGCCTCAGGCAGCGCTGATGGGGTTGGTGCGGGCCTATCGCTATTTCTTGAGCCCGGTGCTGGGCTCGGCCTGCCGCTTTGAACCCACCTGCTCGGCCTATGCACTCACGGCCCTGCAATCTCATGGTGCGATGATCGGCGGCTACCTCACCGTGCGGCGTCTGGCCCGCTGTCACCCTTGGTGCGCAGGCGGCCATGATCCGGTGCCCACCGGCGCACCGCGCCTGTTTGCATTCCTGTCCACCGAGGCTTCGACCGATCGGTCGAAGGGCTCGAAACCCTCCGGAACCTGAAGGCTCCTCCATGTCTGATGTCCGTCGTGCGCTCCTCTGGGGCATTTTTTCGATCTCGCTGCTGATGCTGTGGGATGGCTGGCAGCGTCATCGCGGCCAACCGTCAATGTTTGACCCGGCACCCGCGGCCCAGATGACGGCGGCTTCGGCCTCCGATCCGGCCAGTGCTAGCCTGCCCACGGCAACGACCGGTGGTGCTGCAACCGCGGCCGCACCGGTCGCGACAACCCCGGCTGCGGCCCCTGCCCCCAGCCAGACCGTGACGCTGGAAACCGATGTGCTGAAGGCCACCTTCGACAGCCGCGGCGGCAGCCTGGTGCGGCTGGAGTTGCTCAAGCATCGCAACAACGATGCTGACGGCAACCTCACCGCCGACAACATGCGTCTGATGGATCGTTCGGCCGAGCGGCTCTACACCGCCGAGAGCGGCCTGATCGCCACAGGGGCAACGCTGCCCAACCACCTGACCGAGATGCAGATCGAGCCGGGCGATCGCCAGCTGACCGATGGACAGGACAGCCTGACGCTGTCACTGGTGTCGGCCGATGTGGGTGGCGTGAAGCTGCGCAAGACCTACACGCTCAAGCGCGGCAGCTACGTCATCGACGTGAAGGAGACGGTGGTCAATGACAGCGCCGCCGCCGTATCACCCCAGCTCTACCTGCAACTGGTGCGCGATGGCAACGTGCCGCAGACCAGCACGTTCATGGGACCGAGTGCCTACACCGGCCCGGCCATCTACTCAGAGACCAGCAAGTTCCAGAAGGTCGAGTTCAAGCACATTGAAGAGCGTGCTGCCGGCGCCAAGCCCGAGCATGATGTGCAGGCGGACAACGGCTGGGTGGCTGTGGTGCAGCACTACTTCACCGCGGCCTGGCTGCTCAATGACAAGGCGCCGCGCGAGTTTTACACCCGCAAGGTCGACAAGAACCTCTATGCCGTGGGGATGTTGCTGCCGATCGGTGAGGTGGCTCCTGGTGCGAGCAAGGCGTTGCAAGCACAGCTCTACGTCGGCCCGCAGGAAGAAAAGCACCTCGAAGCCTTGGCCCCTGGCCTGGAGCTGGTGAAGGACTACGGCTGGCTCACCCTGCTGGCCAAGCCGCTGTTCTGGTTGCTGTACTCGCTGCATGGCTTCATTGGCAACTGGGGCTGGTCGATCGTCGCGCTGGTGGTGATCCTGAAGGCGGCCTTCTACTGGCTCAACGCCAGCGCCTATCGTTCGATGGGCAAGATGAAAGCGGTCAACCCCAAGGTCATGGAGATGCGCGAGCGCTACAAGGACAACCCGCAGAAGATGCAACAGGAGATGATGCGCATCTACCGTGAGGAGAAGGTCAACCCGCTCGGTGGGTGTCTGCCCATCTTCATCCAGATGCCGTTCTTCATTGCGCTGTACTGGGTGCTGCTGTCGTCGGTGGAGATGCGCAACGCGCCGTGGATCGGCTGGATCACTGACCTTTCTGCCAAGGATCCCTACTTCATCCTGCCGTTGGTGATGACCGCCTCCACGCTGCTGCAGACCTGGCTCAACCCCACCCCGCCGGACCCGGTGCAGGCCCGTATGATGTGGATCATGCCGCTGGTTTTCAGCGTGATGTTCTTCGTCTTCCCGGCTGGCCTGGTGCTGTACTGGGTGACGAACAACCTGCTGTCGATCGCGCAGCAGTGGATGATCAACAAGCAGTTAGGCATCACGCACTGATGCGGTGGTGATCCATGAAAAAGGCGCTCTGCAAGGAGCGCCTTTTTTGTTGCTCAGCCGCGCATCGATGGGGTCAGCGGATCAGGTCGGTGCGCACGCGGCACGGCGATTCGTCGGCCAGCACCGGCTCGTGCCATTGCAGTTGCTGGTCGAGCACGGCCAGATCGGCATCGGAGGCATCGTGGCCAGCCGACATGCGGCCACGGATACGTTCGCGCAACACGACCTCGGGGGCTTCGCAGCTGAGCAGCACGAAATCGGCACCTGCCTCGCGGGCCAGTTGCCGGAAGTGATCGCGCTCCCGGCGCTTCAGGCAGGCGGCGTCGACGATCACGGGCCAGCCGGCCTGCACTGCCTGACGGCTGAGATCATCGAGCCGTTGGTAGGTGCGTTCAGTAGCTTCGGGGCTGTAGAGGCCGATGGCGGCGCCGCCCCGGTCCTGTGGCGCCAGGCCGAACAGGCGCTTGCGCTCGACATCCGAGCGCAGGCACAGCGCGCCCAAGGCATCGATCAAGCGCGCGGCGACGGTGCTCTTTCCCGAGCCGGACAGGCCGGTGGTCACGATCAGACAAGGCTTGCTGGCAGTGCGCCGCTGCAGGCGCTCGGCCGTGGCGATGTCGCGCGCCATGGCCTGCAGGTCACGCTCGCGGTCTCGCCCCAGCGTCTGCGCCTGGGCAGCCCGCAGCATGGCCACCTTGGCGCGCACCAACGCGCGGTAGACACCATGCCAGCGCAGCAAAGGCAGGCCGCCCACATCGCCCATCGCTTGCAGGTAGGTGTTCAGCAGACGTGCGGCCAGGTGCGGCAGGCCCTGCCGGTGCAGGTCCATCCAGGTGAAGGCGATGTCGCCGATCACGTCGAGGTGGCGCAGGCCGGCGTTGAACTCGATGGCATCGAAGGCCAGCGCCTGGCCGTTCTGCCACAGCACGTTGCCCAGGTGCAGGTCGCCGTGGCCCTCACGCACCCAGCCGGCGGCGTGACGCTGGGCCATCAGTGGGGCCAGGCGGGCATGCTCGTCATCGGTCCAGCGAGCCAGCGCCTGCAGTCGAGACTGCCAGGGGGCCGCCAGCGCATGGCCCAGCAAGGTGGCGAGGTTGTCGCGGGCCCAGCCCAGCACCTGTGCAGGCTGGCCGAAAGCGGGGGGTGACGGCGGCAGGCTGGCGTGAAACCGGGCCACATGATGGGCCAGTGCCTCGACGTGCGAAGCCCTCAGCAGCTGCTTTGCCGCCAGCCGGTCGAAGCAATCCTCGGGATCGAAACGGCGCATGCACAGGGCCCAGTCGAGCACCGGGCCTTCTGCGGGTCTCGGGGTGAACCAAGGCGTTTGCGACGGCCCCTGAACCGCCACCACGTCCAGGTACAGCGCTGGGGCGGTGCGCCGGTTCAGCACCAGCTCGGTGTCGCAATCGATGCGGCGTTGTTCGAGGCTGCTGAAATCAAGAAAGCCCAGGTTCAGCGGCTTGCGCAGCTTGTAGGCGTGCTCGCCGATCAGCAGCAGGCTGGAGATGCCGGTGCTGATGAGCACCGGCTGGTGGCCCCGGTCGATGGCCTGCCGCTGCAGGGCCTCGACCAGGGCCTGATGGACCAGCAGGGCCTCAGCCACCCACCATGCCCAGCAGCCTGGGCAGCCACAGGCTCAGCGCCGGCCAGTAGGTGACCACCACCAGGAAGCCCAGCATCGTCAACAGCCACGGCCACACCGCCACGGTGAGCTCGGTGATGCCCATCTTGGTGATGCCCGAGGCAACGTACAGGTTCAATCCGACCGGTGGATGGCACATGCCCACTTCCATGTTCACCACGATGAGGATACCGAAGTGCACCGGGTCGATGCCCAGCTTCATCGCTACCGGAAACAGGATGGGCGCCATGATCAGCACGATCGATGACGGCTCCATGAAGTTGCCCGCCACCAGCAGCAGGATGTTGCACACCAGCAGGAAGGCGATCGGCCCGAGGCCCATGCCCACCAGCCAGTCAGCCAGGTGTTGGGGAATCTGCTCGTTGGCCAGCACGAAGCTGAACAGCACCGCGTTGGTGATGATGTACAGCAGCATTGCGCTCATGTTGGCCGAGCTCAGCAACACGCGTGGCACATCCTTCAGCCCCATGTCCTTGTAGACGAACACGGCGATGATGAAGGCATACACCGCAGCCATCGCGGCTGCTTCGGTGGGCGTGAACAGGCCGGTGTAGATGCCGCCCATCACGATGAAGATCAGCGCCAGACCCCAGAACGAGTCTTTCAGCGCCCGCGCGCGTTCACCCCAACTGGCCTTGGGCTGGCGCGGGTAGTTGAACTTGCGTGCACGCCACCAGGTGGTGAAGCCCAGGCACCCGGCCAATGCGATGCCCGGCACCACACCGGCCATGAACAGCGCGCCCAGCGAGGTGTTGGTGGACACCGAATACATCACCATCACGATCGATGGCGGGATCAGGATGCCCAGCGCACCTGAGGTGGTGATCACACCGGCACCAAAGCGGTTGGGAAAGCCAGCCTTCACCATGGCCGGCAGCAAGATCGAGCCAATCGCCACCACCGTGGCGGGCGACGAGCCCGAAACCGCCGCAAACAGCGCACAGGCGATCACCCCCGCCAGCGCCAAGCCGCCGTGCCAGTGGCCCACCAGCGAGGTGGCGAAGTTGATCATGCGCTTGGCCACGCCTCCATGGGTGAGGAAGTTGCCCGCCAGGATGAAGAACGGGATCGACATGATCTCGAACTTCTCGATGCCGGTGAACAGCTTCAGCGCCACCGACTGCAGCGGCACATCGGTGAAGCCGAAGATGAAGCTCAGCACCGTCAGGCCGAGTGCGATGGAGATCGGCATGCCGGTGAGCATCAGCAGCACCAGCAGGGCGAAGATGATGATGCCGTTCATGCCCGGCCTCCCGTCACTGACTTCGGATGGAAGTTGTCATCGGTGGCCTCTTCTTCCAGGCCATCCACATGGCCGTGGTCATGGTGCGGCAGGTCGCCGGTGCGGTGGAAGTTCCAGGCCACCTGCAGGAAGCGAAAGCACATCAGCGCCGAACCCAGCGGAATGGCCAGGTAGATGATCCAGGTGGGCCATTCGAGATCGGGCGTGGTGGGGCCTTCGATCACGTCGGTGAGGTCCATGCCCAGGGCTTGGTAGGTAGCGTAGTGCGCGCCGTTGTGCCAGACGAAGTTGACGCCCAGCGTGGCGATCGTGCCGGTGAACAGCGCTCCCGCGAGCAGCCCGAAGAGCACGAACCTGGCGCGGTTGCCGCTGCTCATTCGGTTGATGACCACATCGACCCCGACGTGGATGCCCGTGCGCACGCCGTAGGCCGCGCCAAACTTGGCCATCCACACGAACAGGTAGATCGTGGCCTCCTGGGCCCAGGCCAGGTTGATGCTCAGCAGCCAGTCCTGCAAGCCGGGGATGGCGAAGCCGGTGAGGTAACGGTGCACCACCGCGGCAAAGACGATGAGCGTGGCCAGCCCCATCAGCGCCGTGATGATCCATTCTTCAAGATGATCGAGCCATTTCATGGGGCTCCTCCTTGGTGTCGGTGGTGCCCCAAGGGGCCCTTGAGGGCCCGTCCTGGGCGCCGGTGAACGTGCAGTGCGCAGCAGGTGGGTTCACAGCTTCGATGGGTCGAAGCCGGTTTCCTTGTAGATGGCTTGCAGCGTCTCGCCGCCGATACGCGATTCCATCTGCTTGTGCACTGGCACCAGCGCCTTCTTGAAGGCCATGCGCTCGGCCGGCGTGGGGGCATAGACCTCGGTCTTGCCGGTGGCCTTGACCTTGGCGATCGAGTCCTGGTTGTCGGCAAAGGCCGTATCGTTGGCCAACTTGGTGGCTTCGGCCATGGCCTGGTTCAGCTGGCCGCGCACGTCGGCGGGCAGCCCGTCCCAGAACTTCTTGTTCACGATCACGGCGTAGCCCAGGTAGCCGTGGTCGGTGAGGGTGACGTGCTTCTGCACCTCGTTCATCTTCTGGGTGAAGAGGTTCGAGTGCGGGTTCTCGGTGCCATCGACCACGCCGGTCTGCAGCGCCTGGTACACCTCCGAGAACGCCATCACCTGCGGCAGCACGCCCAGCGCACGCATTTGCGCGTCGAGCACCTTTGACGATTGGATGCGCATCTTCAGGCCCTTCAGGTCCTCGGGCTTCTTCATCGGGCGGTTGGAAGAAAACGACTTGAAACCGTTGTCCCAATAGCCCAGCCCGGTGATGCCCTTGGGTTCGAGCTTGGCCAGCAGGCTCTTGCCCACAGCACCCTGCGTCACCTTGTGTAGCTCTTCGTAGTTGTCAAAGATGTAGGGCAGGTCGAAGGCTTCGAACTCCTTCACCCCCAGCGGAGCGAACTTGCTCAGCGAAGGCGCCAGCATCTGCACCGAGCCCAGCTGCAGGGCTTCCATTTCTTCCTTGTCCTTGTAGAGCTGGCTGTTCGGGTACACCTCCACCTTCACCTTGCCTTTGGTGAGCTCGGCGGCGCGTTTGGCGAAGAACTCGGCGCCCTTGCCCTTCGGCGTGTCGGCCGCCACCACGTGGCTGAACTTGATGACGATGGGCGCCTGGGCCCAGGCGGTGGGCAGGCTCAGGGCCAGGGCGGCAGCGGCCAGGGCGGTGCGGCGGGACAGGAAGGTTGCCATGCTTGTCTCCTTGAAAGCCCGTCCACGGTGGACCGGCATGGCGCGGATTCTTCTCACGCGGCGCCTGCACGGCCATTGTGGAGTTCCACATGCCTGCACAGTGCCTGCGCCAGCGCAGGCCCGCCGGCCTAGACTGTGGGCTCGATGCAGCCCCCCGGACTTGTCCCCCCGCGTCCCGCCGCCGATTGGCCTGCGAGCACCGCCCTGCGCCAGAGCCTGTGGGTGCTGCCGCTGTTGCTGTCGGTGCTGTTCGTCGTGGGGATGATGCTGTGGCTGCGGGCGGGTGAGACCAAGGATCGCGACGACCAGCGCCAGACGCTGATCAGCGATGCCTTGTCGCTGCAGGCCCAACTGGAAGCCAGTCTCGATGCGGAGCAGTTACAGCTGCAGGCCCTGGCTGACGGCCTGACGCGCAGCGCACCGCGCCTGACGCAGCGCGATTTTGCCCACGATGGCCGGGTGATCGAGGGGCTGAGTCGGGTGTGGCGCAGCCTGGTGTGGCTCGATGCCGCCGGCCGCATCGTCGCGCAGGCGCCTGAAGCCGGCACCACCCGTCCACGCGCCGGGCGCGAACGGGGCGAGCTGTCGGCGCACCTCTCGGTGCGCCTGGTCGACGGCGGCACGCTGGTGGCGCGCTACGACCCCGGGGGCATCCTGCGCCGCGAGGTGCCGTGGTGGCTGGCCCGCAAGTACGACGTGCGCCTGATCGATAGCTTTGACACCGTGCTGGCTGCCACCGCCGATCGCCCCCCCGAACCTGCTCAGGCGGCTTACCGCGTGAGCCTGGAGCCCCGTCTGACCAATGTTTGGCTGGAGCTGACGGCGCGCGATCAGGTGACGCCCTGGTGGCGTTCGATGCCGGTGTGGATGACGTTGGGCTTCCTGCTCCTGCTGGGCGTGGCCACCGTGATGCTGCGCCGCCAGGTGCGCACGGTGCAGCAGGCCGAGGAGCGCTGGCGCAGCGAGGCCGCTTGGCGCCGGGCCATGGAAGATTCGCTCACCTTGGGGCTGCGCGCCCGCGACCTCGATGGCCGCCTGGTCTACGCCAACCGCAGCTTTGCCTCCATGGTGGGCTACGAGCCCGAGGAACTGGTCGGCCTGCTGCCGCCCATGCCGTACTGGGCCCCCGATCAGCTCGAAGCCACGATGTGGCGCCACCGGCGCAACATGGCGGGCCAGGCGCCGCGAGAAGGCTACGAGGCCCGTTGGCGCACCCGCGACGGCGGCACGGTGGACGTGCTGGTCTTTGAGGCGCCACTGGTGGACGCCCACGGCCGCCACATCGGCTGGATGGCGTCGATCCTCAACAACACCGAGCGCAAACGGCTTGAAGACAGTGAGCGTCGCCAGACCGAGGCCCTGGCGCACCAGGCCCGTCTCACCATGCTGGGCGAGGTGGCCTCCACCCTGGCGCATGAGCTGAACCAACCGCTCACTGCGATCACCAGCTACAACACCGGTGTGCTCAATTCGCTGCAGCGCCAGGGGGTGACCGACCCGGTTTTGATCGGCGCCCTGCAGCGGCTGGGTGAGCAGGCCGCGCATGCCGGGCGCATCGTGCAGCGCATCCGCGAGTTCCTCACCCGGCGCCAGCCGCGCCAGGAGCGCTGTGATCTGCTTGCCCTGATCCGCGACGCCGTGGCGCTGCTGCGGCGCGAGCTGGATCGTCAGTCGGTGAGCGTGCACCTGCAACTGCAGGCCGCGGCACCCTGGGTGCGCGCCGATCGCGTGCTGGCCGAGCAGGTGTTGATCAACCTGGTGCGCAATGCCTGCGATGCCATGGCCGGCGTGCCGGCGGCGGCGCGGCGCATCGAGATCCGCACCCAGCAGGCGGGCGACGCCTTTGCGCGCATTGACGTCTGCGATGCCGGCCCGGGCCTGCAGGGCCGGCGCATCGATGCGCTGTGTGCGCCGTTCTACTCGACCAAGGGCGACGGCATGGGCATGGGTCTGGCCATCTGTCGATCGATCATGGAAGCCCATCAAGGCGCCCTCGACGCCCAAGACCGCCCCGAAGGCGGCGCCTGCTTCAGCTTTACCCTGCCGGTGTGGCGCGACACACAGGATGCCGCCCACACCGACCCCGCTTTGCCTGAACTGCACGACACATGACTGCTGCCCCTGCCTCTGTGCCGGTGTACCTGGTGGATGACGACGCCGTGGTGCGCGATGCGTTGGCCTTCCTGCTGGCCTCGCGTGGCCTGGACGTGCGGGCCTACGACAGCGGCCCCGTGCTGCTGGCCGCGATGGAGGCCGCAAGCCGGCCCGTGCGGGGCGTGTTCCTGCTGGACATCCGCATGGAGCCGATGTCGGGCCTGCAGCTGCACGAGGCGCTGCTGGCGCGCCAGATCCACAACCCGGTGCTGTTCCTCTCTGGCCATGGCGACATTCCGATGGTGGTGGAGGCCCTGAAGAAGGGCGCCTTCGACTTCCTGGAGAAGCCCTACAGCGACAACACGCTGGTCGACCGCATCGAACGGGCGATCGCGGTCGAGGTGGCCACGCAGGTCGAGGATGCGCAGGCCAGCGAGCGTGGCGCCCGCCTGGCGAGCCTGACGGATCGTGAACGCGAGGTGATGCAGCGTGTGGCCGCGGGCAAGCTCAACAAGGTGATTGGCGAAGAGTTGCACATCGCCGTGCGCACGGTGGAGGTTCACCGGGCCCGTGTGTTTGCCAAACTCGGGGTGCGCTCCGCGGCTGAACTGGCCACCTGGTTGGCCGCTGGACCTGGCTGACCCGCTGATCTGGCACGCGGGTTGTCACGCGCGTCCGCTACGATGCGGCCCGTGTTGCGACGCTCTGCCCTTCCCCACGCCCAACGCTGGCTACTGGCCTGCGCGTTGTGGGCTGTGCTGGTGGCGCGTTCGCTGGCGCTGCTGCACGGCGTGGTGCACCCCGTCGGCGGTGGCGTCGCGGACGGAGTGGGCTACACCGCGGCGAGCGAATCCCCGAGCTGGGCTGCGAAGGCCCTGGGTGGCCATGACCATGGCTCGCTCACCTGCCAACTGCTCGACCAGTTGCTGCACGACGGGTCACCCGACCTGGTGGCCGCGCCTTCGCTGCCACCCCTGCCGGCGTTGGCCGTGGAGGCCGTGCCGGCGGGGCGCTTGCTGGCTGCGGCGCGGGCCGGCTTCCATGCCCGTGCCCCGCCGGTCCTGATCTGACCCTGTGTCCGCGAGACACCCGGCGGTGACGCCCGGTGTCCTGTGCCTGTCAGATTTTCGATGCCGGCTGCCCGGCATCGGCAAGGACCTTTTCCATGAGACTTTCCGCGTATTCCCCGCGGCCGCGAC
>Ga0209066_10002932_pt1 | contig 20035 bp, 17 predicted proteins | sample All_14_2_FD_187198 | JGI IMG/M metagenome (GOLD analysis project Ga0209066, IMG submission 187198) | Freshwater microbial communities in response to fracking from Pennsylvania, USA - Allegheny Zone_MetaG_DW_15 (SPAdes) (version 2) ... | reverse complement strand
AGCTTGAACAGGCCATGCAGCGCGCGCAAGGCGCCACGGTATTTGCCTATCACGTGCAAGACCCCGAGCGTTACGGCGTGGTCGCCTTTGACGCGCAAGGCCGCGCCACCAGCCTGGAAGAAAAGCCCGCCAGCCCCCAAAGCAACTATGCCGTCACCGGTCTGTATTTTTACGACAATCAAGTGGTCGACCTCGCAGCCAGCCTCAAACCCTCGGCGCGGGGCGAGCTGGAGATTACCGACCTCAACCGCCTCTACCTCGAACGTGGCCAGCTCAACGTCGAAATCATGGGCCGAGGCTATGCCTGGCTTGACACCGGCACCCACGAGAGCCTGATCGAAGCCAGCAACTTCATCGAAACCATCGAGCACCGCCAGGGCCTGAAAGTCGCCTGCCCAGAAGAAATCGCCTACCGCAAAGGTTTCATCACACCCGAGCAACTGGCAAAACTGGCCCAGCCGCTGGCCAAGAACGGCTACGGGCAATACCTGCAACGCTTGCTTAAAGAAAAAGTTCAGCCGTGAGTTTACGCAGCGGAGGACAGCCTGGTGCGCGCAACATAGCATTTGCCTCTTGGTAGTAAAAGTAGTAAATTACTACTTGTGGTAATTGACGGAGGAAATCATGGAGCTTGCGCGCGTTACAGCCAAAGGTCAGGCAACAATTCCCAAACGTATCAGAGAAGCCGCCCATATCCGGGAGGGCGACATGCTGGCGTTCGACCTGGATAGCAACAATAGGATCACCATTAAACGTATTGATCCGTCCATGGATGTCGAGTTATACGCATTGCAAGAAACGTTGTCTGAATGGAACTCGCCTCAGGACGAGGAAGCCTGGCGTGATCTTTAAGACATTTGACATAGTCGCCGTTCCTTTTCCATTCACGGATCGTGATGCAATAAAACGCCGCCCGGCATTGGTGATTTCCAATCAGCGATTTAATCAGCGGCACAATCAGCTTGTTTTGGCCATGATCACCACGGTCACTGAGGACGTTTGGCCCAGTGATGTTTCATTCGCCGATTGGCAAGAAGCGGGGCTGAAAGTGGCCTGCCGCTTTCGTTTGAAATTATTTACGCTGGATCAAAATCTGGTTTTGAAGTCCATCGGGCATTTATCACCCAAGGATATTAAATCTGTGCAGGCTGTCCTGACTGAGTATGTTGCCGTTGATAACTAATTAGGGAAGCTTCTCCCCCCACTAACCAAATGAAATGTACCCCCACTGCCATCCCCGAAGTCTTCATCATCGAACCCCAAGTGTTTGGCGACGAGCGTGGCTTCTTTTTTGAAAGCTTCAACCGCCGCCAATTCACCGAGATGATCGGGCGGGACGTGGACTTTGTGCAGGATAACCACAGCCGTTCGGCCAAAAACGTCTTGCGCGGCCTGCATTACCAAATCCAGCAGCCCCAGGGCAAACTGGTGCGCGTGGTGCAGGGCGAAGTGTTTGATGTGGCGGTCGATGTGCGCAAAAGCTCCCCCACCTTTTGGCCTGAATATGAAATCCCCCTCGATGAATGCAATGGAGGAATATATGCGTTTAGCTAATGAAGAACAGTTGGCCATCAGCGACGCCATTCACCAGGCCGATGCCGATGCGGTGATTTACCTTTTTGGGTCACGGGTGGACGATGCAGCCAAAGGTGGCGATATTGACCTGTTGGTGCTTTCCAAAAGAATCAATTTAATGACGAAGCTGGAAATTCTGGCTCAACTGCACCAAAAGCTGGGCGAACGCAAGATCGACATTGCCGTCTATCGCGATACCGCCCGGCCTTTTCCAAGAATGGTCATGCAAGAGGGCGTACGCTTATGACGCGGGAAAAAATTGAACTGCTTCAAGAAGAACTGGCAGGCCTGCAACTCGCCGCAGGTTACCTTGAATATTCGATGGAGAGATGCCTCAATTTAATTGACCAGGAAGCGCTACCGCCAGATCAACTGGAACGCCTTGAATCGCTCACCAGCCGCTTTGCCCGATTGGCTGACTTGCTCATCCAACGTATCTTCCGCTTGGTCGATGAGATCGAGCTGACGGGTGGCGGCTCCATACTTGACCGCATTTACCGCGCAGAAAAACGCGGCTGGGCAAACGCCGCCGAACTGATCAAAATCCGCGAGTTGAGAAACTTGATTGCCCATGAATACGCGACCGAGAAAATGCTGGAGATCTATACCGCTGTAGCGGCCATGTCTCCGGCGCTGTTGGCAGCCGTTCCCAAGGTGATTGCCTATGCCCGCAAAATAATCCAGCGGTATCCAGCATGACCGGATGCGCTATTCTTCCCCGCCCTGAACGGCGGGGCTTGTCGCGCATCCGGTCATGGGTCACTTCTTCACCAGTGCCCGGAGCATCTCCAGTTGTTCATTAAGTTCAACTAAGTATATAAATATCTAAAGTTTCTGGGTTCATGAAGTCGATACAACAATATGATTTATAAAGATAAATTTTATTTAAACTGGTAAAGTTGATTGTCTTGCAAACGTCAAATAACCAAGAGTTAAAAGCCACAGTGAGTCATGACACAACCGCCTGCGCATTTCCTGCGCTGACCTCGGATTTTCTTCGCCACAGCGATAGCCTGATCGACAACATCTTTGCCGACTTATGGAAACAAGTCGGGATGAAGACGCTGCTTGCGCGCTGCGGCTTTCACAAGCGCTCTGGCATTGAGGTCAACCCCATTTTGTATTGCCTGACGATGTGGGGCTGCCTTTGTGCATTGATCGCTGCTGCCATTGAGGAAATCAAGCCCGTGCTGGCAGACAAGGCAGACTTGGTAATGCAGACCACCGATCTACATGTGCAGCGCTTTTTTGTGCAAACCCTTCAACTTGGCCCACTTCAGCTACGCTTGGAGGCCGCGTAAATCATGGGTTTGCGCGCACTTTAGGGGGCAAAATGAACCCCGTTTAGTTATAATGCAGAAACATTTAACAGCATCCTGGCGCGCTTTCTGCCTATGCCACGCTTTTCGAGCGGGTCAGCGCGCAATTAACCAAAGACACCCAATAAACCCGCCGTTCCGGCAAAGCAAAGTCTCTCGCCTCTGCTAACCAAGCAAATGAAATGCACCCCCACCGCCATCCCCGAAGTCTTCATCATCGAACCCCAAGTGTTTGGCGACGAACGTGGCTTCTTTTTTGAAAGCTTCAACCGCCGCCAATTCACCGAGATGATCGGGCGGGACGTGGACTTTGTGCAGGATAACCATAGCCGCTCGGCCAAAAACGTCCTGCGCGGCCTGCACTATCAAATCCAGCAGCCCCAGGGCAAACTGGTGCGCGTGGTGCAGGGCGAAGTGTTTGATGTGGCGGTGGACCTGCGCAAAAGCTCCCCCACCTTCGGGCAATGGGTCGGCGAACCGCTGTCGGCCGAGAACAAACGGCAATTATGGGTACCGGAAGGCTTTGCGCACGGCTTCGTGGTGCTATCGGAAACAGCTGAGTTCCTCTACAAAACCACCGATTACTATGCCCCTGCTTATGAGTGCTGCATCCGCTGGAATGACCCCACACTCCAGATCAAATGGCCGCAAGGCATCCAGCCCATCCTTTCCGGCAAGGATGCATCAGGCGCACTGTTCACCGAAGCCGAGGTGTTTGCCTGATGCGTGATTTCTCTATCACACCCGTCGAAATGGTGGCCAGCCTCTGGCGCCATCGCAGCCTCATCGCCGCCTCGGCCAAGCGTGAAGTGCTGGGGCGCTACCGAGGCTCGGTCATGGGCATATTGTGGTCTTTCTTTAACCCCCTCTTTATGCTCGCCGTTTATACCTTCGTATTCAGCGTGGTGTTTCAGGCGCGGTGGGGTGGCGGGTCTGGCTCCAAAACCGAGTTCGCCCTGGTGCTCTTCGCTGGCTTGATGATGTTCAACCTCTTTGCCGAATGCATCAACCGCGCCCCGGGCTTGATTCTGTCCAACGTCAATTACGTTAAAAAAGTGGTGTTCCCGCTGGAAATCCTGCCCGCCGTCACGCTGCTGGCAGCCCTGTTTCACCTGCTGATCAGCCTGGGCGTGTGGCTGCTGGCTTATGTTATTTTTTTTGGTGTGCCTCACGCCACCGTGCTATACCTCCCGCTGATCGTTCTGCCCCTTGTGGTATTCATCATGGGTCTTGGCTGGGCGCTGGCATCGCTGGGCGTGTATTTGCGTGACGTCTCACAATTCATCGGCCTCATCACCACGGTGCTCATGTTCCTCAGCCCCATTTTTTACCCGGCCACTGCGCTACCCGAGGCCTATCGCCATCTGCTCTACCTGAACCCGCTGACGCCCGTTATTGAGCAAACGCGGGACGTGCTGTTTTGGGGCAAGAACCCTGACTTTTTGATGCTGGGCCTCTACTGGCTAATAACGGCCATCATCGCCTGGCTGGGCTTTGCCTGGTTCCAGAAGACACGGAAGGGGTTTGCCGATGTCCTTTAACACCATTCCCCACCCAGGACATCTCTCTCCTCAGACATCTGTTAATGTCGTCTGGCACCACGCCACTGTCACACGCGCGCGGCGCGAATTGCAAAACAGCCATCGCGGGGCGATTATTTGGTTTACTGGCTTATCTGGTTCGGGTAAATCTACCCTGGCCCATGCGGTTGAAGAATCTTTACATCAGCTCGGCTGCCGTACTTTTGTATTGGATGGAGACAATGTGCGCCACGGCTTGTGCAGTGACTTGGAGTTTTCAGTCAAAGACCGACAAGAAAACAATCGACGTGTCGGTGAGGTGGCCAAGTTGTTTCTGGAAGCAGGTGTCATTGTGCTGACAGCATTTATCTCGCCTTTTCGTGCCGACCGTGAAAAAGTACGCGGCATGGTTATGCATGGAGACTTCATGGAAGTCTATTGCGACTGCCCTCTGGAGATTTGCGAATCACGCGATGTCAAAGGTCTCTATAAAAAAGCCCGTGACGGTCAGATAGCCGAATTCACCGGTATCTCATCCCCATATGAAGTGCCAGAAACGCCAGAACTCACCGTAAATACAGGCACGGCAGGGTTAGATGCCTGTGTACAGCAGGTCATCAGAGAAATGATGAAGAGAGAAATTATTTCTGGAAACAAAAGCGGTGAAAGTGGTGGCAAGGCATGAACGATATTGCTATCCGCGTTAGCAACCTTAGCAAGTGTTACCAAATTTACAGTCAACCGCGCGACCGGCTCAAGCAATTTGTCTTGCCGCACCTGCAAGGCATGGTAGGCCAGCCGCCTAAACAATACTTCCGAGAGTTTTGGGCTCTCAGAGATATTTCTTTCGAGGTCAAGAAGGGTGAGACCGTCGGCATCATTGGCCGTAATGGTAGTGGCAAATCCACCTTGTTGCAGATGATCTGCGGCACGCTCAACCCCACCAGCGGCAGCATTCAGACCAACGGGCGTATTGCAGCACTGCTGGAATTGGGTTCTGGTTTTAACCCCGAATTTACCGGGCGCGAAAACGTCTACATGAACGGTGCTGTGCTGGGTCTGAGCAAGGACGAGATCGACGCGCGCTTTGAGGACATTGCCGCTTTTGCCGACATTGGCGACTTCATCGAACAGCCTGTAAAAACCTATTCAAGCGGCATGATGGTGCGCTTGGCTTTTGCGGTTGCGATTAATGTTGAGCCGGACATCCTGATCGTGGATGAGGCTCTCTCAGTCGGGGATGAGCTTTTTCAACGCAAATGCTTTTCACGCATCGAAGCTATTCGTGCAAGCGGAGCGACAATTTTGTTTGTTTCGCATTCTGGTGCGCAAATTGTTGAGTTGTGTGACCGCGCTGTGCTTATGGATTCAGGTGAAAAACTAGCGGTGGGAATACCAAAACAAATGGTTGGGCGTTACCAAAAACTGCTTTATGCCCCAACAGAAAAGCATAAGGAAATTCGTGAAGAAATTCGTCGGATGGGCGAATCCAAAAACCTTACGGACGTGAACATTTCTGCTCAAAAAGGTGTGCCTGAATCCAATCACGAGCCAGAATCCCAAGCGAGTTTTGACCCTAACCTCACCCCCAGCAGCACTATCGAATATGAATCACAGGGTGCATACATAGAATCGCCAGCCATACTCACGTTAGCCGGGCAGCAGGTAAATAATCTGGTTCGGGGTCAGACGTATTGTTACACCTACACAGTGCGCTTCATCAAGAGCGCAACTAATGTTCGTTTTGGCATGCTGATCAAAACAACATCCGGTGTTGAACTTGGGGGTGGTGCGTCAGCACGGTACCAGCAAGACAGTCTGTCGTATGTAGAGGCTGGCTCATTCTATCAGGTTGAGTTCCGGTTCAAATGTGTTCTGCACAACGGCGTGTATTTCATGAATGCTGGTGTGGTGGGTGAGGTTAAAGGGGATGAGGGTTATCTTCACCGATTGATTGATGTTGTCATGTTCAGGGTGTTGCCTGACTCGGAGGGCTTTGCAAACGGTATTGTGGATTTTGGATGTTATCCAGAAGTTCGTTCGCTTCACGCGCAATGTTGAGTCTTGATTGATATGAATAAAGAAAAAAAACTGATCGTCGTGCTAGGAATGCATCGTAGTGGGACCAGTGCGATCACTCGGGGTCTGCAGGTGCTTGGCGCATCTTTCGGTGAGCGGCTAATGCCAGCTATTGAAGGTAACAATGATAAAGGGTTTTTTGAGGATATCGATATCAACGCGTTTAATATCGAACTACTTTCCGTTATTAAAAGTGATTGGTTTTATCTTTCACCCATAAAAGAATTTCAATTAGAGAAATTGCGCTACGAAGGTTACCTCCTTCGTGCGGTCGCGTTAATTCAAGAAAAAATCAAGAGTGAAGATGTTTTTGCTTTCAAAGATCCGAGGATGGCCAAATTCTTACCCTTCTGGAAAGAAGTGTTCTCCCACTGCCAGATCAATGTGAATTATGTGCTGGCTCTTCGCCATCCTCTCAGCGTAGTTAACTCGTTGGCAAAGCGAGATGGATTTGTCGCAGAACATAGCTATCTGCTGTGGTTAGGTCATATCCTGGAGAGTTTGACCGGGAGCAGAGGTGCACCGCGGGTGCTTGTCGATTTTGACCGCCTGATGCAGTCTCCTGATGTTGAATTGGTGCGTATTGCAAAATCGCTCAATCTGGAAATTTGCCCCGTTGAGCTTCAAAACTACAAAACCGACTTTCTTGATCAGGGATTACGGCACACGGTATTTGAATTAGACGATCTGTTATTGGATAGTGCTTGCCCTGCCATTGTTAGAGATGTCTATAGTGCTTTGCTCAAAGTGGCATCTGGGCAATTAACTTTAGATGACGACTCGATATTGACCGATATTTCCAACTGGTCAGACGAGTTTGATCAAATGACAATCCATTTGAGGTTAGCTGATACGCTGCTGGCGCAGAAATTGGTTACCTCAGTGGCGGTATCAGAGCGTGACACACAGATTGCCAGCTTGAGCCAAGCGGTATCAGAGCGTGACGAGCAGATCAACAGCCTCAACCAGGCCGTTGCCGAACGCGACGGGCAGATCGCCGCCTTCAATCAAGTTGTAATAGATGCACGAAACGAACTCGAACAAATGCTGGCGAGTAAATCTTGGCTAATCACAAAGCCATTGCGGTTTGCGCGCCGTAAAGCCGTTAGGCCTTTTATAGCACTTCGGCGAGCGCTTTCTGATAATGGCCGTGCATTGTGGCGAGAACTACCGATGTCGTACGAAAGTAAGCGAAAGCTCAAGGAATGGCTTTTCAAAACGCTTCCTTGGGCATTCCGATGGTCCAAGGCATATCAGGCATGGGATGCATTTAGTGCTTCCGCCAACTACGTTCCTGCGGTCATCACACAGAAACGCCATCCGGGCGATATCGAGGGTGAGTACGTTCCTTTACTTAAAGCAGCACCCCTGAAACAAAAACCAGCCAAGCTCATTTGCTTCTACCTGCCGCAGTTCCACGCGATCCCGGAAAACAATGAATGGTGGGGCGAGGGCTTTACGGAATGGACGAACGTCCAGCCTGCGCAGTCCCAGTTTGACGGCCATTATCAGCCGCATGTGCCGGGTGAACTCGGTTATTACAACCTGCTCGACCCCGCCGTGCAACGCCGCCAGGTTGAGCTGGCCCAGCTTTATGGCATCGGGGGCTTCTGCTTCTATTTCTACTGGTTCGGCGGAAATCGCCTGCTGGAGGCGCCAATCGAGAATTATCTGAACGACAAAAATCTCGATCTGCCGTTCTGTCTTTGCTGGGCGAATGAGAACTGGAGCCGCCGCTGGGATGGCCTGGACAGCGAGATTCTCATGGCGCAACAGCATTCCGCCGAAGATGATTTTTCATTCATCGAGCATGTGGCGCGTTACATGCTCGATCCGCGCTACATCCGCGTCGGCGGCAAGCCGCTGCTCCTGGTTTATCGTCCTGGCCTTCTGCCTTCCGCAAAGAAAACTGCCTCACGGTGGCGTGACTGGTGCCGGACAAACGGGCTGGGTGAAATCTATCTTGCCTATACGCAGTCCTTCGAGGCGGTCGACCCCGCGAAATACGGCTTTGACGCAGCAATCGAGTTCCCGCCGAGTAACTCTGCTCCGCCCAACATCACGGATAGCGTTACCCCTATGGGCGACAACTTCGGAAGTACTGTCTATGACTGGCGTGTCTTTGTTGAACGCAGCGAGCACTACAAACAGCAGCCCTACACTCTGTTCCGTAGCGTTTGCCCCTCATGGGACAACACAGCGCGTCGCAAAAATCGCGGGACGGTGTTCCTGAACAGTTCGCCGAGTCTGTATCAACGTTGGCTGGAGAACGCGATCCGCGATACCCAGGCAAACCGGTCCGATCCAGACGAGCACTTGATTTTTGTGAATGCCTGGAACGAGTGGGCCGAGGGGGCGCATCTGGAGCCAGATACGCGTTACGGTTATGCTTGGCTGCAAGCAACGCGGAATGCACTGAGCGGCGAGTACTTCGTCCCGGACACGCGGCGTAAGATCGTCCTCGTTGCCCACGATGCTTATCCGCACGGCGCCCAGATGCTCGCTGCGAACCTGGCAAAGACGCTAAGCCAAGACATGGGCTTTCATGTCGACCTCGTTTGCCTAGGTGGAGGACCGCTTGTTGATGATTACGCGAAATGGGCGACGGTGCACTTGCTCGCCGGTAGGGATCCTCGCGGCGCTGAGGCGAAGGCCTTGGCGCGGCGGCTTTACGAGTTAGGGCATTGCAAAGCGCTCGTCAACACCACGGTGTCGGGCCTCTTTCTTGAAACCCTCGTCGGGCAGGGAATCGAGTGCGTCGCGCTGATCCATGAGCTCCGAGGCGTCCTCGACCAGAATCGGCTGCACGGCCATGCCAAGGAGATCGCTATTCATGCCAACAAGGTCGTCTTCCCCGCTTCCGATGTGGCAGAGTCGTTCAACGACGTCGCGTGCGTCTCTCCCGACAAACTGGTGATCCGCCCACAGGGTCTGTACAAGCGCCGTGTCAGGTCGCGCGGTAGGGAGTCAGATCATGTTCGGTTACGCCAGAAACTGGATCTGCCGGAAGATGCCCAGATCGTACTGGGTGTGGGGTATGCGGACTATCGCAAGGGGATTGACCTTTTCGTTGAGGCTGGCCTCGCGATGGCCGACCGTCTGCCCGAGGCACGCTGGGTCTGGATCGGGCACTGGGAGCAGACCATGCAGCGCTCGGTCGAGAAGATCCTCGCCGCCTCCCCCGAACTCAAGAACCGCTTCTTCTTCCCAGGACTGCAACAGGATACCGATCTGTTCTACGGCGGAGCGGACGTGTTTGCTCTGACCTCGCGCGAGGATCCTTTCCCATCGGTCGTGCTGGAAGCGATGGACGCGGGCGTCCCGGTGGTCGGTTTCGAGGGGGCGGGCGGCTTCATCGGTCTGCTGCGTGAAGGTTGCGGGCGCTTGGTCGAAAAGGAGGATGCGACAGCCTTCGGCGAGGCTGTCGCGACGTTTCTCGATCAGCTCGACGCGCGCATTGCGGCGGGAACACGCGGTATGGAGATTGTCGCCGAGCGTTTCTCCTTTCGCCACTATGTGTTCGATCTCCTCGATTTGCTCGGGCTGGGTCTCGACCGGGTCTCGGTGGTCGTGCCCAACTACAACTACGCGCAATACCTGCCGGAACGCCTTAACAGCATTCTTCGCCAGGACTATCCGATATTCGAGATCCTTTTCCTTGACGACCGCTCGATGGACGAGAGCCTCGAAGTCGCGCACGAGATTCTTTCAGCGCGGGAAATCGATTATCGGATCGTCGCCAACGTGGAAAACTCGGGCTCGGTGTTCAGGCAGTGGAAGAAGGGGGTTGAGCTTGCACGCGGCACCCATATCTGGATCGCGGAGGCCGATGATTCGTGTAGCGAGAATTTCCTAACCAAGACGCGCGAGAGCTTCCGCACGCCCGAGGTGGTGCTGAGCTATTGCGAAAGTCGGCAGATCGACGAGGCGGGTCGGCTTCTCGCAAACAACTATCTGGCCTATGTGTCGGACATTGACGCACGACGTTGGCTCAATCCATTTGTCATGGGAGGCGACAGGGCGGCGCGGTTATTCTGCGTCAAGAACGTCATCCCGAACGTCAGCGCCGTACTGTTCGAGGCGCGCAGCCTGCGCTCCGTGCTCGACCAGCACATCGAGCGCATCCTGTCCTACCGCGTGGCAGGTGACTGGCTGGTGTACGTGCTGCTGCTGAAGCAGGGGTGCATCGCCTTCACGCCAGTGCCGGCGAACGTGCATCGCCGTCATCAGAGCAGCGTGACGCTAGGCTCATTCAACGCCGCCCAGCTGCAGGAAATCCGCGATATACAGGCCTTCGTTGAACGAGAGTTTACCGTTCCGGATGAACAGGTTGTGGCAGCCAGAGCCTATGCCGACAGACTGGCCAATATGTTCGACCTTCCTGCGACCGCGTGATGCATTCATGAGCAGAGGAGACGCGCTCAACATGAGGGTCGCAAACGAAATGGCTGAACACGACCTAAAACACCTTGAGTCGATCGAGGCGCTGCGCGGCGTTGCGGCGCTGATGGTGCTGCTCTACCACCTGGCCGAACTGGTCAAGATTCCGGTTCCCGGCTCGCTGGGATTCATTTCGACCCATTTCGGACTCGGCGTCCCCTTGTTCTACACCCTCAGCGGTTTCGTGCTGGCGTATGGCTACGCTGACAGGCTCGAAGGAAGGGCGCAGATCCAGCGCTTCTATATTCGCCGACTGTTCAGGATTGCGCCGCTCTTTTATGCGATGCTCGTACTCTGGCTGCTGGCCAACTGGCTCGTCTGGAACAGGACTTTCTCCTTCCAGGCGCTGTTTCTCAACATGAGCTTCCTGTTCGGCCTCGTTCCCGGCCAGCATGAGAGCATCGTGTGGGCGGGGTGGTCGATCGGCATCGAAATGCTCTTCTACCTACTGTTCCCTGTGCTCGCCGTCCTGATTCCGAACCTGCGCGCCGCGCTGGTCGGCTTCGTGGTCGCCTGTATCTTGTCGAGCGCCGTGTTCGACACGCTTTCCACCGCTGGATTGGGTAGCTACGCGTACATGAACCTCGGTACCCATCTGCCCTTCTTCATTGGCGGGGTCGCTGCCTTCAGGCTCTGGCAGGCGATGCGGTTCGCCCGGCTGCCGAGGTTGGGCTGGTGGCTGCTGGTGGCGTCTGGCCTGTTCGCACTGATGCTGGCCAGTTCAGATCACCTCCTTTCGCTGCTCACCCGCTTCGGGCTCGCACGCAGTGTATGGGCCATCGTGTTTGGGATGCTCGTGCTTTCTGCCTGCTCTACCCACAACCCAATCCTGGAGAGCGGTCCCCTGCGCAATCTCGGCAAGCTTAGCTTCAGCCTTTACCTGCTGCATCCGATGATCATGGTCATCCTGATCAAGCTGAATTTTCCGAAGTATGTTGCCCAACTGACTGACACGACGATGGTGAACTTCCTGATTGCCTCGGTTATCTCGATCTGCTTCGTCTGGATGTGCAGTACCTTGAGTTTCCGTTTCGTGGAAGCCCCTGGCATTGGGCTTGGTAAGCGGCTTGCAAAGCGATTTTATTAGTAAAGGAGACACGGTAATGAAAGCAAATACCATCGGCAGCAAGCTGATTAAACTTTGGCGGGATAAGACCACCATCCAGCGGGATGAATGGTTCGAATTAGTGGCGGAAAGCTACAAACGTCCCCCCGTTTCCTACAAGAAAATGGTGCTGCCAGATTTTCCGCCTGATTCGATACAGATCAATACCACTGGCCAAGCTGGGGTGGATACCCTGAAAGAAGCATTCGTCTTCTACCAGGACTGCACGGAAACATTTGCAGCACTGGGTAGACCCATTTCCATAGAAAACAAACTCCTGGACTTCGGAGTAGGATGGGGGCGAATTGCCCGATTCTTCTTGCGCGAATTGCCGCTGTCGAATGTCTATGGTGTAGACGTCATGAGTGAGTTCGTGGATATCTGCAAAAAAACGTTCAATAGCGATAATTTTTTTGTTACGACACCGTTTCCTCCAACCACGTTACTCGATAATTCTTTCGACTATGTTGTTGGATATTCTGTTTTTTCGCACCTGTCAGAAAAAGCATGTAAAGAATGGATGCAAGAGTTTCATCGTATTACAAAACCCGGCGCATTGATCGCAGTGACGACACGTGGGCGCCCATTTTTTGATTACTGTGAGTCGCTTAAAGGAAAAGGATTTGGTGGATACTCTGATGCCCTATCTGTGATGTTTGCTGACTTTTCCGAAGCTAGAAACCAGTATGACCGAGGCGAATTTGTACATTCAAATGCCAGCGGCGTAACAGGTGGTGGGGCGATGACTTCGGAGTTCTACGGCGAGACATTCATCCCCGAGCAATATGCAAAAAATTCCTATTCAGACATGTTTACGCTGGAGCGTTTCTTGTTTGACCCAGAAAGACAATCGCACCCAATTTTGTTTTTTAGAAGGAAGTGATATGAGGCACTATTATCGCGAACCATTAATTAAATTACGAAACATAATAATAATGAATGCCGGGTCATTTTCGCATCTGTATCCTGCCGAGTAAACGACCACGTGATGCCTCGTCAGTCATCTTTTCGACGCTGCTGCCAGGCATCGACCTTGGCAAGTGGTCAAATCATTTATCACCACGAGCCTGAGTATCACGGCAACCCCATTGACAAAAAAGGGGCGCTCGTAACCATGCATTGGGGGTATGATATTGCCGGATTTATTACTGAGAGGGCAAAACAGCGACTGTCATTATCGCTATCGACAATATCGACAATATCGAGCTTGGCATTCGTGCTGAATATGTCGACGTGTTGATCAGCTCAAAAAAAGATCAATGATGGTATACATTAGGACGCCAGGAGCGCTGGCAAAAATAACTTTTTGGCTTTTTATTCTATTCACGTTTGGATTGGCTGTCTTTCCTGAACAGAAGTCAGTATTACTTACGTCCTTGGATGGTTGGTCGGTTCAGGCGCATGAACGTAACCGGGTTTTTCTGCGTGATTTCCCGGCTCAATTCCGTCAGATACGCCAATCTGCGGTTGATCTGCACAGTGGACAGGTCTTCCGTACCTGGACACCGGATCGCGGGATCGTTCCACTGGACATTGTATCCGCACCATTTCAACCATCACGCTTTATGTCTGTGGCGATAACCGGTTCGAACAGTACGCCGGCAGGTCTTGTTCAGGCATATATCCAGTGCGAGGAAAATGGTCAGCGGTTGGAAATATTCAAAGGAGGCGTAAACGTTAATGCGGCTGAAGCGATTGTGGCCCCACCCAAAAACTGGTGTCCCAGTGAGGCCAGGATCAAGTTTAAATCGGCTGAACAGAATACTAATGTGGGAGTCGGTGACGTCTTTGAAATCTCACTTCTTTCATACCTGAAATCCTCCTTTGTTGGGCGCCTTGCCTACTTCATAATTTCATTTGCGATTTTTTCATTTGTGATGTTCGCGGGTGCTTCTTTGGCAACCCGCCTGGGCTGGCATCACGATCCACTGCCGCTTGCTTTGATTTCCATGGGTGGCGCCTCACTCGGGATGTTCTACCTCGCTAGCGGTATGCCTGACAATTGGCGGTGGAGCAGTATTGCTGTCGTGCTGGCGGCATTAACAGTCGCTAGTCGTTTGGCCGGGACTGTGGCACGCCGTCACACCGCGCATCAACTTATGCCATATGCGCGAATTTGGGGCGTGGCTAGCCTGGTGTATTTCGTAATATCGGGCTTGGCCTACAACGGACTTGGCCATTGGGAGCCGAACTACCGCTTCTGGCCCGCAGCCTGGTCTTCCGACAACGAGTTGCCCTGGATGTTTGCCGAGGCGGTCCGCCATGGTTGGGATCTGGGGGGGCTTTTTGGTGGCGGCTGGTTGCCGACCGATAGGCCGCCCCTGATGGCTGGCTCCCATCTGCTGCTGTCAGATGTATTCAGGCTACTTCAAGCCAACAATGACGGCGACTACCTTCGTGGCGCTGCTTACAACGCCGCAGCGGTGGCTTTGAATGCACTCTGGGTGCCGGTCGTGTGGTGGCTGCTAAGAACTTTAAACCAAGGACTAGATGAGCGGGGCCGGATGGCCATCCTAGTGTTTGTCGCCTGCATACCCTTCGTTTTGTTCAATACTGTGTATGGTTGGCCGAAGGCATTTGGCGCGGCCTTTGCGCTAGTGGCGTTTGGCTTGGCCTGGCAGTCGAGCAATCTTGGCGCGGACGTTTCCAACAGGTCGACCATTCTGCTTTTCTTCGCGCTGGGCGCATTCAGTATGTTGGCCCATTCAAGTACCGCGTTGTTTCTCGCGCCGCTGGGTTTGCTGTTTCTCTTTTTGAACCTACGCAAAAATACACGCATTGTCTTGGTCGGACTTAGTCTCGCTTTGGCCTTGCTTCCGAGCGTTGACCCTGTAACGAAATTTGCACTTACGGGAGACTATGGTTTTGGGCATCCCGAATGGTCGCTCTGGCAGATGCTGGCAGAGCGATATCGTGAGTTGGATTTCTGGCAGTGGCTGGAGATCAAGAGAACCATGGTGCTCCAGGTGTTCTTGCCGCTCCACCACCCGATTACGCAAATCGGTTTGAACTCGGATCATGGTGCCGGCGCAATTGACCGGTTGCGTGCATGGGATTTCATGCTGTTGTCCAAAGGTAACCTGGCGATCCCAGTTTTTGCAGTGATTACTGCTTGGGTTTCGCTAAGCGCTTTTGCCTTGCGTAGACGCGAAGTGTTCCAGAATCAAGGGCCCTTCCTGGTGCTGGCAGGAATCTCGGCGACCGCCTGGTTGCTTGTTGTTTTTGGGTTCCTTGCGCCTGCAATATTGCACCATTTGCCGCAAGCTGCTGTTCTTGGGTTGGCACTAGGCGGTGCAGTGGTAGCGTACCAGCGCTATCCCATGCTGTTTGGCCTGACGCTGATTGTGTTGATGGCGTACACCGGCGCAGTTTGGATAATTTCCCCCTTGCAATCTGCATTGGCCATTGACACGGGCGCCGCCTTGGCGCTAAGTGCGCTCGTTTCTTGGGGGTTGATGTCGAAATTTCTGCTAATTAACTTCCGCAGTGGCCAACCCGATTTAAATGCAATGAGCGATTTTTCCTTCGGTTCGGTATTGGCAGGTTTGCGCACTAATGACACACTGCAGCGAATCCGCAATGCGGCATTCTGGTCCTATTCAGTGTATCTACTCGCCGCCGCTGCTTTTTTATTCTGTACCTATATCGCCTTTCGCTACGTTCAGCAGCCACTGGCGGATGCGCACGCATTCAGACAGACCCAAACCGCGCTAACGTCTTTCTGGATGCTTAAAGAAGGGTGGGCACTGGCTTATCAAACTCCCGTTGCAGGTTTTCCTTGGGCCATACCATTCGAGTTCCCGATCTACCAAATTATGGTTGCGGCTATCGTTACGGTTTCAGGTTGCCAGCTTGAGGCGGCAGGCCGCTTTGTCAGTTACGCGTTTCTCATGGCATGTGCCTGGCCGGCTTTTGGGCTCAGCAAGCGTCTGGATCTTCCCAGGAGTGTGCCTTGGGTGTTCTGTACTCTGTTGTGGACATCTCCCATGAATGTGTATTGGGGGCGGACCTTCATGATTGAAACCGCTGCGCTTTTTTTTACGCTGGCCTGCCTGCCTTTTGCGCTTGATTTGATACGGCGTGCCGGGGGCGCGCGTAGCGCATTGTGGTTTGTTGTCTTTGCGTCTGCGGCGGTATTGCAAAAATCGACTACTGGCGGGCCGGTATTGCTCTTTTTGTCTATGGCCGTTGTGTTTGTTCAGATGCGCCAAACGGGGTTGAGTTTTCAGGCTGCTCGTCATATGCTGTATCCCGTTGCAGTGATATGCATTCCGCTGGTTATCGGCTTGGCATGGGCGCATTACGCGGATGTTGTCAAAATGGCCAACCCCTTTGGTTCGCAGTTGACCTCTAAGGCCCTCGGGGCATGGAACTTCGGTACGATGCAACAGAAACTGGATCTGGAAACCTGGCGGTTGGTGGTCTGGGAGCGGTCACTCAGTTGGAATGCAGGGGGCTGGCTGGGTGTTGTCATCTTGCTATTGCCCTGGCTAGGTGGGTTGGCTCACCGCAGGTTTGCTTGGCTATCGCTTGCCGCGTTTACGTTATTCTTACTGCCAGTGCTGATTTTCACTAACTTGCATTTTGTGCACGAGTATTATCAGATAGCGTGCATAGCTTTTTTGCTGGGTGCGTTAGCGATCGTGATCGGCGGCTGGTTGCCAAAATCTACTGGCACGATACTGCTTGTGCCAGTCGTTACGCTCGTCATAGTTACGTCGAATATCGTTATTTTCGGCAAATCGTACGGCATTGTTGCTGCGCGAACCCTTGGCGAACTGGATCCACGTTCCATTCAGTCATACGAGGTTGGCCGCTATTTACGGGACAACACCCCTCCTGGTAGCGGATTGGTCATTTTTGGACAAGGTTACAGTAGTGAGATTGCATTTCAGTCACAACGAAAAACAATGACAGTTGCTACTTGGTTTAAAGAATATGACGATGTTTGGAGATCGCCTCAGAAATATTTGGGTAATGTAAAACTATCCGCAATCGTGGTGTGCCCAGAACTAGAAGGCTTTCCTAAAACAATGGAATTCCCAAATTTTATGGCTTTGAGGCAGCGTTTGGAAAATGAACCACATTGGATACATCGCAGCGTTCATGGCTGCGAATTGTTGCTATCCCCTGGAGCTCTGGTATCCAAAAAATAAATATGAGTGGTTTGAGTCATACCCTTGTTGTTGACCTCGATGGCACCCTTGTCAATTCAGACATAAGCGCCCTATGGTGACCGTTATCATCGTCAATTGGAACGGTGAGAGCTTTCTTGAGCGATGTCTTGCGGCCTTGATGGATCAGACGGTCAGGCCGCACGAGATTCTGTTGCTGGACAACGCTAGCACAGATGGATCGCTCGAAATCGCGTGGCGTTTTCCGGCGGTGCGGGTCATTGCACTAGCGCAGAATACCGGTTTTGCTCGGGGCAATAATCTGGCCATCGAGGCGGTATCGAAGGAGTCGAAATGGATTGCGCTGCTTAACCCCGATGCATTTGCCGCGCCGCGCTGGCTGGAAACGCTGTTGACGGCCGCAGAATCCAACCCTGAATTCGATGTATTCGGCAGCAAGCTGGTGAATGCAGCCGACCCCGTCGTGCTGGATGGTGTAGGCGACGTCTATCACATGAGCGGCCTGGTGTGGCGCACGGCGCACGGGCTTCCTGTGTCGGCTATGGGTGATAGCGTCTGTGAGATTTTTTCACCCTGCGCAGCGGCGGCACTTTATCGGCGCAGTGCATTTGAAGAAGTCGGCGGCTTTGACGAGGATTTCTTCTGCTACGTTGAGGACGTCGACCTCGGCTTTCGCTTGCGCTTGGCGGGTTATCGTTGCCTTTATGTGCCGCAGTCGGTGATGCATCATGTCGGTTCCGGTACGACGGGCGGGCAACATAGCGATTTCTCCGTTTATCACGGGCATCGCAATCTGGTCTGGACCTTTGTGAAAAACATGCCCGGCGTTTTGTTCTGGCTACTGCTGCCGCTGCATGTGGCGCTGAATCTGGCGAGTATCATCTGGTTTGCCTTGCGCGGCCAGGGGGCGGTAATTTTGCGCGCCAAGCGCGATGCCCTGTTGGGCTTGCCCAAGATGTGGCGCAAGCGGCAGCAGGTTCAAAAAACGCGGGTGGCGTCAATCGGCGATATTTGGCGGGTGCTGGATAAGCGTTTGCTACCAATGAGAAGAAAAATATGAGCTATACCGTTTCTGCCATCATCGTCAATTACAACGCGGGGCCGTTGCTGCGCGCTTGTGTGGATTCCTTGCTGGCCTGCCCGCTGGCAATCGAGATTATCGTGGTGGACAATGCCTCGCACGACGGCAGCCTGGGTGGCCTTCCAGAATTGCCGCACATTCGCGTGATCCGCAACCCGGCCAATGTCGGCTTTGCCGCGGCTTGCAACATCGGCATAGGTGCATCGTCTGCGCCGTTTTTTTTGTTTCTGAACCCGGATTGCGTTGTTCAGCTCGGTGCCGTGTCGATACTGTTGGCCGCCTTGCAGTCTGCCAGCCGGGTGGGCATGGTGGGTGGCTTGCTGGTGAATGAGGATGGGTCCGAGCAGGGCGGCGGGCGGCGGGCGGTGCCCACGCCGTGGCGGTCTTTTGTGCGGGCGTTTGGCTTGCATCGCTTTGCGCATCGCTGGCCCAAGCTGTTTTACGATTTTCATCTGCACAAGCAAGCTTTGCCTGAAGGCCCGATCGAGGTCGAGGCCATTTCCGGCGCGTGCATGTTGGTGAAGCGCGCGGCGGTGGAAGATGTCGGCCTGTGGGACGAGGGCTATTTTCTGCACTGTGAGGATTTGGATTGGTGCATGCGCTTTCGGCAAAGGGGCTGGCAGATTTTGTTTGTGCCGGATGCGCGCATTGCCCATGCCTTGGGGGCGTGCAGCCGGTCGCGCCGTGTGTTTGTGGAGTGGCACAAGCACAAGGGCATGGTGCGGTTTTACCGCAAGTTCTTTCGCCACCAGTATCCGGGCGCTTTGATGTGGCTGGTGATGCTTGGGGTGTGGCTGCGCTTTGGCCTGGCGGCGGTGTATTTAACCGCGCGGCGTTGGCTTGCCAGCTTGGGGCGGATGCGTGGCTGAGTGGCGCGTTGGCGTGCTGGGCGCCAGCAGTTTGGTGGGCGGGTGCGTTTTGCGGCGCTTGCGTGCCGCCGGGGGGCAGGTGGTGGCTTATTCGCGGCAGGTAACGCAGCAGGTGGCGCGGCAGGCAGAGCCTGGGGTTTGGTGGCGATCGTTACCACCAGGCTCCTCACCCCAGCCCTCTCCCCAAGGGGGCGAGGGGGTTACCCCGTTGTGGATTTGTGTGGCGCCCATCTGGGTGTTGCCGGATTACTTTTCTCTTATCGAGGCCAGTGGCGCGCGGCGTGTGGTGGCGTTGTCTTCCACCAGTCGCTTCACAAAAGTCGGCGCTGGTGATACGGCAGAAAACGCCGTTGCGGCAAGGCTGATAGAGAGTGAGGCACGGGTGCAGGCGTGGGCAGAGCAGCGTGGCATCGAGTGGGTGGTTTTGCGGCCAACGCTGATTTATGGCCTGGGGCGGGACAAGAACATCAGCGAGATCGCGCGCTTCATCCGCCGGTTTGGCTTTTTCCCCTTGCTGGGCCAAGCCCAAGGCCTGCGCCAGCCCATCCATGCCGAGGATGTGGCGGCGGCGTGCGTTGCCGCTTTGCAGGCGCCGGAAGCAGTCAGCCGCGCTTACAACATTTCGGGTGGGGAAACGCTGCCTTACCGCGAGATGGTGGCGCGTGTGTTCAAGGCGCTGGGTCGCCCGGTGCGCCTGGTGGCCGTGCCGCTGTGGGCCTTTCGCTGGGCGGTGGCCGTGCTGCGTTGCTTGCCGCGTTATCGGCATTGGTCGGCGGCGATGGCCGAACGCATGAACCGCGACATGGTGTTTGACCACGCCGAAGCGGCGCGGGACCTGGGTTTTTCGCCCCGGGGTTTTGCGCTGTCGGCTGCGGATGTGCCGCAATGAGCCGGATGGCAGCCATGATGGCT
>Ga0209066_10002930_pt1 | contig 20036 bp, 21 predicted proteins | sample All_14_2_FD_187198 | JGI IMG/M metagenome (GOLD analysis project Ga0209066, IMG submission 187198) | Freshwater microbial communities in response to fracking from Pennsylvania, USA - Allegheny Zone_MetaG_DW_15 (SPAdes) (version 2) ... | reverse complement strand
GTCGCTGGGGGTGGGTGCAGCCACGTTGCTGGCGCTGTCGCTGTACCTGCGGGTGATCGACGGCTTCGGCGCCGACCTGACTGCCGGCGAACAAACCTTCTGGCTCAAGTACCTGCTCTCCAGCCAGAGTGCGATTCTCTGGATGGGCGTGCTGGTGTGGATGAGCACGCTGTTCTACTGGATCGGGCTGCTGGCGCCCCGCGGCGGCGATGCCGCCCAGCGCATCGGCTCGGGGCTCGCCTGGGCCGCCGTCTTCATGGCCCTGGTGGGCACGTTGGTGCGCTGGTTCGAAAGCCACCAGATCGCGCCCGACATCGGCCACATCCCGGTGAGCAACCTCTACGAAGTGTTCGTGCTGTTCACCTGGATGACCACGCTGTTCTACCTGTACTTCGAGCAGCATTACAAAGCCCGCGCGTTGGGTGCGTTCGTGATGTTGATCGTCAGCGCCGCAGTGGGCTTCCTGCTCTGGTACACGGTGGCGCGTGGCGCGCAGGAGATCCAGCCGCTGGTGCCCGCACTGCAAAGCTGGTGGATGAAACTGCACGTGCCGGCCAACTTCATCGGCTACGGCACCTTCTCGCTGGCGGCCATGGTGGCGCTGGCCTACCTGGTGAAAGTGTTGCCGGGCCGCACGCTGTGGCAGGGGCTGGTGGGCGTGCCGCTGGCGCTGCTGGTGGTGCTGGGGCTGTTCATGGCGCTGGGCAACCTGACGCCCGAGGTGGCGGGCGCAGTGAACAAATCGGCCCGCCTGGTGGCAGGTGTCACGGCACTGTTTGCGTTCACTGTGGCCACGCGCCGCTGGATCAACCCCCGCACGCCGGCCATCGAACTGCTCGACGACCTGATGTACAAGGCCATCGCGGTGGGCTTTGCGTTCTTCACCATTGCCACCATCCTGGGCGCCTTCTGGGCCGCCGAGGCCTGGGGCGGCTACTGGAGCTGGGACCCGAAGGAAACCTGGGCCCTGATCGTCTGGCTGAACTACGCCGCCTGGCTGCACATGCGGCTGATGAAGGGCCTGCGCGGCAGCATGGCGGCCTGGTGGGCACTGATCGGGTTGGTCGTCGTGACCTTCGCCTTCCTGGGCGTCAACATGTTCCTGTCGGGCCTGCACTCCTACGGCGAGCTTTGATCCGGCTACAGACGCCCTCGTGTGCGCCGATATCCAGGGCGCAACACGAGGTGCGTCATGTTCCATATCGTGCGCGATGCGCAAGGGCAAATTGAGAGTGTTCACCGCGAGGCGGTGAGCGGCAGCACGCCCACAGCCGCCGATGACCCGCAACTACAAGCCTGGTTCCAGACCGAGGCTGACCAGCGCGAAGCCCGCTTCGCCAGCCTGGACGCGGGCTTGATCCGCGTGGTGGAGGACCTGGTGGACGTGCTGGTAGCGCGCAACATCATCCGCATCACCGACCTGCCGGGCGAGGCCCAGCAGAAGCTGTTCGACCGCAAGGGCTTTCGCGACCGGTTCCGCCGCAACGCGCTGGACCTGTTCGCCGAGGCCAACCGGCCCGACAGCGAACAGCCTTACCGCCGATCCGGCATGGACACGCTGTAAGAATCGGCGCGCCCGCGCGACTGAAGCGGGTAGCCAGCACCTTCGTGCCGGCGCTCCAGGAGCGCGCGATGTCCCATCCCCTGCGCCGGCTTGCCGGCCCCCACGACCCCCAGCCCAGCGAGATCACGCCGCGCGCGTGGGTCGACAACCGCCGCACCTGGCTGGCCCAGGTGGCGGCCGCAGCCGCCGGCACCAGCCTGGCTGCCTGGGCCGAACGCAGCGCCTTCGCGCAATCCCCACGACCCGGCAAACTCGCCCCCCTGCCGGCGCAGCGCAGTGCCGTGCCCGGCAGCACGGTGATGGACAAACCCACCCGCTACGACGACGCCACCGCCTACAACAATTTCTACGAGTTCGGCACCGACAAGGCCGACCCGGCACAGAACGCCAGCACCCTGCGCCCACGGCCTTGGACGGTGTCGGTCGAAGGCTTGGTGAATAAGCCCCAGCGCTTTGACCTCGACACCCTGCTCAAGCTCGCCCCGATGGAAGAGCGCCTCTACCGCCTGCGCTGCGTCGAAGGCTGGTCGATGGTGATCCCCTGGATCGGCTGGCCGCTGGCCGAGTTGCTCAAGCGGGTGGAGCCGCAGGGCAGCGCCAAGTACGTGGAGTTCGTCAGCCTGGCCGACCGCAAGCAGATGCCCGGCGTGGGCTCGCGCGTGCTCGACTGGCCGTACCGCGAAGCCCTGCGCCTGGATGAGGCCCTGCACCCGCTCACCCTGCTGAGCTTCGGCATGTACGGCGAGGTGCTGCCCAACCAGAACGGCGCGCCGGTACGGCTGGTCGTGCCCTGGAAGTACGGCTTCAAGAGCGCCAAGTCGATCGTCACGATCCGGCTGGTGGACAAACAACCCACCCCGTCCTGGGTGGCCGCCAACGCTCAGGAATACGGCTTCTATTCCAACGTCAACCCGCAGGTAGACCACCCCCGCTGGAGCCAGGCCACCGAGCGCCGCATCGGCGAAGACGGCCTGTTCGCCAAAAAGCGCCCCACGTTGATGTTCAACGGCTACGAGGCCCAGGTCGCCTCGCTCTACGCCGGCATGGACCTGCGCAAAAACTTCTGAGCCATGACCCGCTGGCTCAACCGCCTGTGCGCACACCGGGCGGCATACCCCCTTGTGCTGCTGCTGTGCTGCGCCCCGGCTGCCTGGCTGATCGGCCGCGGCGTGCTTAACCAATTGGGCGCCAACCCCGCCGAAGCGTTGCTGCGCGGCACCGGGCTGTGGACGCTGCGCTTCCTCTGCCTCACGTTGGCCGTCACCCCGCTGCGCCAGTGGGCCGGCCTCACCGCCGTGGCGCGCTGGCGGCGCACGCTGGGCCTCACCTGCTTCACCTACGCCACCTTGCACTTCCTGGCCTATGCCTGGCTGGACATGGGGTTCGACTGGCCCGCCACCGTGCGCGACCTGGCCAAGCGCCCCTTCGCGCTGGTGGGCTTCGCTGCCTTCGTGCTGCTGCTGCCGCTCGCGCTGACCTCGTTCAACCGCGCCATTCGCTGGCTGGGTGCGGCGCGCTGGCGGCGCCTGCACCAGGCCGTCTATGCGGTGGCCGGCCTCGCGCTGCTGCACTTCTTCTGGCTGCGCGCCGGCAAGCAGCGCTTCGGCGAAGTGCTGCTGTATGCCGCCGTCATCGGCATCCTGCTGCTGGCCCGATGGGGCACCGGGCGACGCTCGGTACAAGCAGGAAGAGTAGGCACTTGAACGGCAACGCCGGTTTTCGCCACACCCGGACGCCCCCACTCCCCGCGCCTCGGGGGCTCTCCAAAACCGCGGGTCGACCCTAAGATGCACTGCAACAAATGCGCATCGGGAGGTTGCTCATGGGCCACGCAGAATCGACGCCAAACGCAGGCATGTCCGGCCAACCCTTGGCCGGGTTACCTGCCTTCGAACCCCCCTGGCGCCGCCTCGAACGGGCCGCCCGGGAGGGCAACCCCCTGGCGTATGCGGCGGCCTCGGCCAGTGCCGGACGCATCTGCCTGGCCGATGGCGATCTGGATGAAGCGCTTTGGCATGTCCGCCGCGGCTGGCTGTTTCTCGACCTGCCCGTCAGCTGCGAACACAGCCTCGCCCTGCGTTGCGAATTGGCCGCATTGACCTTGGCCTTGTCCAACCAGTCCATGGCCGACGACGCCCAAGCCCGACGCCTGCGCGACGACACCCGCGACGCCGTGTTCGACATCCTGCGCCGCTGCAACGCCGTGCAGGGGCGCCATGCCACGCTGTTGCAGGTGGCCGACATCCTCGATGCCCTGGGCGACCGCAGCGATGCAGACACCGTGCGCAGGCAGGTGCCGCAGAACTGAGCAGCCCCCAAGGCAGCAGCGGCGACAATCCGCCCCGCCATGCTGATCAAGACCCTGGGCCGCTGCGACTACCTCGCCACATACGACGCCATGCGCGCCTTCACCGAAGGCCGCGACATCGATACGCCGGACGAACTCTGGCTCTGTGAGCATGCGCCCACTTACACGCAAGGCATTTCGGGGCGTGACGAACACCTGCTGAACCCGCGCGACATTCCGGTGGTACGCACCAACCGTGGCGGCCAGGTGACGTACCACGGCCCCGGCCAGGTGGTGGCCTACCCGCTGGTGGACCTGCGCCGGCTGAACATCTTCGTCAAGGAATACGTCTACCGGCTAGAGACCGCCGTCATCCAGGTGCTGGGCCAGTTCGCCATCACCGGCCACCGTGTCGGCGGCGCCCCCGGCATCTACGTGCGCCTGGCCGACCCGCATGCCCACGCGGCGCTGAAGCCTGCCGAGGCCGGCGAAGACCCGTTCACCGGCCTGGGCAAGATCGCCGCGCTGGGCGTGAAGGTGACCCAGCACCGCACGTACCACGGCCTGGCACTCAACGTGGCGATGGACCTGCAGCCCTTCCAGGACATCCACCCTTGCGGCTACGCAGGTTTGCGCACAGTCGACCTCGCTACACTCGGCGTCCACGTTGAATGGACCGATGTCGCCGACCGACTCGCCCATCGTCTGGCCGCCCTGTTGAGCCGCTGAATCACGTCCTTGAGGCCCCCGGCGCCAGCCGCCGCCCCCTTCTGTTCCACGGCCGCCCGGCCGCACCACGATGTCCTCCACCCCGCCCACCGCCGACGGCAGCAGCCCCGCCTACGACGCCACCGCCAAGCAAAAGGCGCAGGCCAAGACCTCGCGCATCCCGATCAAGGTGGTGCCGGCCGAGACGCTGAAGAAGCCCGATTGGATCCGCGTGAAGGCGGGCTCGCACAACACGCGCTTCTACGAGATCAAGCAGATCCTGCGCGAGCACCAGTTGCACACGGTGTGCGAGGAAGCCTCGTGCCCGAACATTGGCGAATGTTTTGGCAAGGGCACGGCCACGTTCATGATCATGGGCGACAAGTGCACGCGGCGCTGCCCGTTCTGCGACGTGGGCCACGGCCGACCCGACCCGCTGGACGTGAACGAGCCGGCCAACCTGGCCAAGACGATTGCGGCGCTGAAGCTCAAGTACGTGGTGATCACCAGCGTCGACCGCGATGACCTGCGCGACGGCGGTGCCGCCCACTTCGTGGAATGCATCCAGCGCACCCGCGAACTGAGCCCGGACACCCGCATCGAGATCCTGACGCCCGATTTCCGTGGCCGCATGGACCGCGCGCTGGAGATCCTGAAGGCCGCGCCGCCGGATGTGATGAACCACAACCTGGAGACGGTGCCGCGCCTGTACAAGGAAGCACGACCGGGGTCTGATTACGCCTTCAGCCTGAACCTGCTCAAGCGCTTCAAGGAATTCGCCCCCGGCGTGCCGACGAAGAGCGGGCTGATGCTGGGGCTGGGCGAAACCGACGAAGAGATCCTGCAGGTGATGCGCGAGATGCGCGAGCACGGCATCGACATGCTGACGCTGGGGCAGTACCTGGCGCCGTCGAACCACCACCTGCCGGTGAAGCGCTACGTGCACCCGGACACGTTCAAGATGTTCGAGGACGAAGCCCACAAGATGGGCTTCACCCATGCTGCAGTGGGCGCGCTGGTGCGCTCTTCTTACCACGCCGACCAGCAGGCGCATCAAGCTGGCGTGGCCAACGCCGTCTGAACCCTGGACCCTTCCTGATGAACCGCCTCGTGCTAACCCGCCGTCAAACCCTCTCCGGCCTCGTGCTGCTGAGCCCCGCCGCCTGGGCGCTCGACCTGAGCAAGGCCGACGCCACCGCTGGCGTGAAGGCCGCGCTGGAGCGCGGCGCCGAACTGGCCGTGGCCAACCTCGGCCAGGCCGATGGCTTCCTGGGCAATCCGAAGGTGCGCATCCCGCTGCCGGGCTGGCTGGAGCAAGGTGCCAAGCTGCTGAAGGCCACCGGCCAGGGCCATCGGGTCGAAGAGCTGGAGACCGCGATGAACCGTGCGGCCGAAGCCGCCGTGCCCGCCGCCAAGCCGCTGCTGCTGAACGCGGTGAAGACGATGAGCGTGGCCGATGCCAAGGGCATCCTGAGCGGTGGCGACACCTCGGTGACCGACTTCTTCGCCGGCCGCACACGCACGCCACTGAGCGCCAAGTTCCTGCCCATCGTCACCGATGCCACGCGCAAGGTCGATCTGGCGCAAAAGGCCAATGCCGTGATGGGCAAGCTGGGCGGCCTGGGCCTGGGAGGCAAGCAGCCGCAGACCATCGAGCAGCATGTCACCGCCAAGGCGCTGGACGGGCTGTTCATGATGATCGGTGAGGAAGAGCGCAAGATCCGCCAGGACCCGGTGGGCACCGGCAGCGCGCTGCTGGGCAAGGTGTTCGGCAGCCTGCGCTGAGACCGCGGGGGTATCGCCGATCAGCGGTACCCGCGTTCGCCGGCACAGTGGATGACCCACACCAGCCGGCTGCCAGCCCCATCGCGGCTGTCGCCACCTTCGAAGATCAATCGCCCCTGCGCCTTGTAGACCATCTCGTAGCGGTATTGGTCGCGGCCCGCCACCCAGGGCAGCCAGGCCTTGTAGGTGGCTGAGGGGCCTTGATCAGACGGTGCGCCGATGGCCTCGATCACCTGTTTCACCGTCATGCCGATCTGCAGCTTGGTCAGCTGGCCGCCAGGCACCGGCTGACCCGTCACCTCACCCATCCGCCCCTCAAGGCCGACGGTCTTCACGCCCCGCCCGGCTTCCACCTTGGCTGAATCGACCACCTGCCCCGCCGCATTCATGCCGGGAGCCACCGGTGACGATGCCGATACCGGCCGCTCCTTCGGCCATATCGGCCACAGGGCGCATCCCGTGGTCACGCACGATGCGGTCAGTAGCGCCAGCGTCAAGGCACCAGATGAGCACCGCCGGGCGGCATCATCCCTACGCCATGACCGCCTCTCGGTCATGCTCATGACTCGCTCAACAGCTTGTCGAGCAGTTCGTGCAACTGCGCGAAATCGGGCTCGCCGACATACCGCTTGACGATCTCGCCACGCTGGTTGATCACGAAGGACGTGGGCGTGAGTTGCACATCACCAAAGGCTTTGGCGATCTGCCCGGTGTTGTCGATCGCGACACCGAACGGCAGCTGGCGCGACTGGGCGTAGTTGGCCACATAGGCCGGTGGGTCGTAGCTCATGGCCACGCTCAGCGTCTCGAACCCGCGCGACTGGTACTTGCGATGCGTGGCCATGATCTGCGGCATTTCCTTCATGCAGGTGGTGCAGCTGGTGGCCCAGAAGTTGACGAACACCACCTTGCCTTTCAGGTCACCACTGCGGTGCTGCGAGCCGTCCAACAACGTGTAGGGCACATCGGGCGCCCGCTCGCTGGCCTGCCAGCCACAACCGCCCAGGCCTGCAACCACCACCAGAACAGCAAACACGCGCTTCATCACGTTCGATCCTTGAAACCGGCGATTCATGGGCTTGAGTGTACGCAGTCGCCCCATTCACCAGCATTCACCAGCGGCCGGAGGGCATGGCGTAGCATTCACCCTGCGCAAGGTCGCTGCCACGGAAGGGCCGTGGCCGCAGCGACCCCTGCCTTGTGCCTGCCTCATCATGAATCCATCAGCGCTGGTGCGCGGGTACGAAGTCGTCATCGGCTTCGAGACTCACGCACAACTTTCCACACAGTCGAAGATCTTCTCCGGCGCCAGCACCCGCTTCGGCGGCGAGCCCAACACGCAAGCCTGCGCGGTCGATCTGGCCCTGCCAGGCTCGCTGCCGGTGATGAACCGCGGCGCGGTCGAACGCGCCATCCGCTTCGGTCTGGCCGTGGGTGCCACCGTGGCGCCGATGTCGATCTTCGCCCGCAAGAACTACTTCTACCCCGATCTGCCCAAGGGCTACCAGATCAGCCAGTACGAGATCCCGGTGGTGCAGGGTGGCAGCCTCGGCTTCTTTGTCGACGGTCAGCCGCACCAGGTGCGCCTGACCCGCGCGCATCTGGAAGAAGACGCCGGCAAGTCACTGCACGAAGACTTCCACGGCATGAGCGGCATCGACCTCAACCGCGCAGGCACGCCGCTGCTCGAGATCGTCACCGAGCCCGACCTGCGCTCCAGCAAGCAGGCGGTGGAATACGCCAAGGCCCTGCACACCCTGGTGGTGTGGCTGGGCATCTGCGACGGCAACATGCAGGAAGGCAGCTTCCGCTGCGATGCCAACGTGTCGGTGCGCCGCCCGGGCGAGCCCTTCGGCACCCGCCGCGAGATCAAGAACCTCAACAGCTTCCGCTTCCTTCAGCAGGCCATCGACTACGAAGTGCAGTGGCAGATTGACCAGATCGAAGACGGCCACACCATCCAGCAGGCCACCGTGCTGTTCGACCCGGACACCGGCGAGACCCGCATGATGCGCACCAAGGAAGACGCGCACGACTACCGCTACTTCCCCGACCCCGACCTGCCGCCACTGCTGATCGCCCGCGCCTGGGTGGACGAGGTGAAGGCCGGCATGCCCGAGCTGCCCGGCGCACTGGCCGAGCGCTTTGTGTCTGAACACGGCCTGCCCGCCTACGACGCGGCCATGATGACGCAGAGCCGCGCCTTCGCCGCCTTCTACCAGGCCGCCACGGCCGCCTGTGGCCAGCCCAAGCTGGTGGCCAACTGGCTGATGGGCGAGTTCGCCCGCCGGCTGAACCAGGAAGACCGGGGCATCGAAGCGTGCCCGGTGAGCCCCGAGCAACTGGCCCAGCTGATCGGCCGCATCGGCGACGGCACCATCTCCAACAATGCGGCGCGGCAGGTGTTCGAAGCGCTGTGGTCAGGCGAAGGCAGCAGCGTGGATGGTGTCATCGAGGCCAAGGGCCTGAAACAGATGAACGACACCGGCGCGCTGGAGAAGATCCTCGATGAGGTGCTGGCGGCCAATCCGAAGTCGGTCGAGGAATACCGCGCCGGCAAGGAGAAGGCGTTCAACGCGCTGGTCGGTCAGGCCATGAAGGCCAGCAAGGGCAAGGCCAACCCGGCCCAGGTCAACGAGCTGCTGAAGCAGAAGCTGGGCTGAGCGCCGCGCCTGCAGCCGCAGGCGCCCGCCCCAGCGAGCCGGGCATGGCACCAGCCCACAGCTTCTTGAGGCGCGCCAGTTCCTCGTCGAACATGGCGTGAATGCGCTGGGATTCGGCTTGGTGCTGGTCGATGGCCGCCTGCTGTGCCGTGATGGCCGCGGCGTTCTGCTCGAACTGGAACTTCAGCCGTCGCGGCAGCTCCTTGCCCTTGTAGAACTCGACTTCGTCTTCGAGCTGCTTGCGCTCCTTGCCCAGCTCGGCCAGCCGCCGCTCGCCGCTCTTGATGGCAGCCACCATGGGCTCCAGCGCGCTGTCGCGGGCGCGTTGATGCGCGGCCTGGTCGCGGTAGCGCGACATCAGGTTGCGATCCTGACGCACGGCATCACGACGAGCCGCTTCAGCCTGCATGCGACGGCGCTCAGCTTCTTCATGGGCAGCACGCTCTTCGGCCGTCATGGAGGGGCCGACCACCTGCTTCTGTGAACCATCGGCATTGAGCACCTTTTGCTCGCGGTCGACACATTCGCGAATCGGCCGGTCCGACGTGATGCGCCGGCCCTTGGCGTCAACACAGCTGTAGATGCCCTGGGCCTGCACCAGCGGCCACACCGCCAGACACAACACCGAGCCCAGCAGCAGGCCACAGGCCTGCCGGCGCCCCTGGCGCACCAACATCGAGGTGCCTGTCGGGCTCAGTCGACCACCCCGTAGCGTTCTCGGTAGGCCTGCACACGGGGCAGATGCGCCGCCAATGACGGGTCGCTCTGGGCCGCGAGGTAATCGAGCAGATCGGCCAGCGTGGCGATGGCCAGCACCGGCAGGCCCAGTTCGCGCTGCACGAACTGCACAGCCGAGTGGGGCGCATCCACACCGTTCTCGCTGGCTTTCTCCTGGCGGTCGAGCGCGATGGTCACGCCGCACGGCTGCGCGCTGGCGGCCTCGATCATCTTGATCGACTCGCGCACCGAGGTGCCGGCCGAGATGACGTCGTCGATGATCAGCACGCGGCCGCGCACTGGTGCACCCACCAGCGTGCCACCCTCGCCGTGGTCCTTGGCTTCCTTGCGGTTATAGGCGTAAGGCACGTTGTGGCCCAGGCGGGCCAGCTCAATGGCCACCGCCGCCGCCAGCGTGATGCCCTTGTAGGCCGGGCCGAACAACAGATCAAACGACAACCCGCTGGCCACCAGGCGCCGTGCGTAGAACTCGGCCAGCCGGCCCAGCTTGGCACCGTCGTCAAACAGGCCGGCATTGAAGAAATAGGGCGACAGCCGCCCAGCCTTGGTCTTGAACTCACCGAAGCGCAACACCCCGGCCTCCACGGCGAAGGCCACGAAGGCCTGGGCAATCGGGTCACGAGCGGGGGAAGCGTGGGTCATGGGGGGAAGAGATTCAGGGGGCGCGCCCGGTGAGTCGCCATCTCGACAGAAATGGTTCCCCGGCCACGGTACGGCGGCCGCCAGACAACGCAAAACACGTCAAATCGATTGTAGAGGCGCACACGCCGCGGGCCCAGGCGCGCGAGCCGGGCGTGAAGCACGCACGGCAGGCTTGCACACCCCAACGCACGGCACGGCGCACCGTTGTCCCAACGCCGCAGGCGCGCCGCTGTCACGCCAGCAGACTGCGCCCCTCTCGCGACCCGTTTCAACCCTTCATTCCCCGCCTCCCATGCGCCTCGCCAGTCTGCCCCTTGCCGCCCTGTTCACCTCACTGAGCTGCCTGCCCGCACACGCGGGTGAGATCTATGCCGGCATCGGCCTGCCAGGCCTGATCGTCGGCTACGCCCACCCGGTGTCGACTGACTTCACCTTGCGCGGCGACTTTGCCACCCTGGGCCAGCGCAGCAAGACCACCAACGAAGAAGGCATCGACTACCAGGCCAAGCTGAAGGCCAACCGCGCTGCGCTGCTGGCCGACTGGTTCGTGGCAGGCGGCTTTCGCCTCACCGGCGGCGTCACCTTCAACCAGATGAAGATCGACCTGCTGGCCCAGGGCGCCGGCCGCACGATCAACCTCGGCGGCACCAACTACACCCTCGGCGCCGACGACCAGTTGCGCGTGAAGATCGAGTTCCCCCGCACCACGCCCTACTTCGGCATCGGCTACGGCCATCAGCGCAGCGAGGGCTTGGGCTTCACGTTCGACCTGGGCGCCTCGTTCGGCAAGGCCAAGATCACCGAGACCCACACCGGCACCGTGTTGAGCAATGCCTCGCAAGCCGACATCGACCGCGAACTGGCCGAGCTGCGCGACGGCGTGGGCAAGGTGCGCTTCATACCGCAGCTGTCGATCGGGATGGCGGTGCGGTTCTGACCCGGCCGCGCTTGCGTGGGCCCGGTCAGCCTCGGCCCACAAACGGCATCTGCGTGGCCATCACCGTCATCGACAGCACATTGGCGCTGAGCGGCAAGCCCGCCATGTGCACCACGGCGTCAGCGGCGTGCTGCACGTCCATCACCGCCTCGGGCCGCACACTGCCATCGGCCTGACGCATGCCCGCCGTCATCACGGCCGTCATCTCCGACGCGGCGTTGCCAATGTCGATCTGGCCGACGGCGATGTCGAACGGCCGCCCATCCAGCGCCGCCGCTTTGGTGAGGCCGCTGATGGCATGCTTCGTCGCGGTGTAGGCCACCGAGTTGGGCCGTGGCGTGTGGGCAGAGATCGAGCCGTTGTTGATGATGCGCCCGCCGCGTGGGGTCTGCGCCTTCATCAGGCGGAAGGCCTGCTGGGTGCAGAGGAAAGCCCCGGTCAGGTTGGTGTTGACCGCCTGCTGCCAGGCGTCAAACGGCAGGTCTTCCAGCGCCACACCCTGGGTGAAGACACCCGCGTTGTTGAACAACAGATCCAGCCGGCCCCAGCGCTGGGCGATGGCCTCGAACAACGCGGCCACCTGCGCCGGGTCGCACACGTCGGCGGCTCGCAGGGCCAGCCGTGTGGCGCTGGTCGGGTCTTGCGCGGCCAGCTCGGCCGCCATCGCTTCCAGCCGATCTAGCCGGCGGCCCGTGCCCATCACCTGCCAGCCCGCCGCCAGCAAGGCGCGCGTGGTGGCCTTGCCAATGCCGGAGCCGGCCCCGGTCACCAGGGCAATGCGAGAAGGCGGTGTCAACGAAGCGTCAGCAGGCATGGCAGTTCAAGCGGCGAATCAAAGCCGCGAGTCTGCCACCAGCGCCGTGCTCAGGTGCCGGCCAGCACCTGGTCGGCCGGGGTGAGCAGCCGCTCCATCAGATCGCGCACCGAGCGGATCTGTTGGCCAAAGGGCAGCATCCCCGCCCCGCGGAAGAACAGGCCCTTCTTCAGATCACCCCGCAGGGCCGATGCGAGTTGCTGGTCGATGCAGAACTGGCCCCAGTCCTTGATGCCATCTCGCAGGCCGCACTGGGCCAGGCAATCGAACATCTTGGTGCAGCGAGACTTCACATGCGCCACGGCCTGCAGCTTGGGCTCGGCCTTCAGGTAGTTCTTCAGCCAGGGCGTGGCCACCGCGCGCGCCGGCAGGCCGGCCACGCTGGTGAACTCCACCACGTCCTCGGGCCCGGCTCCGGCCAGCACCTGCTTGAAGGCCAGAGCGGCGTCGCATTCCTCAGTGACTGCGAAGGCCGTGCCCAGCTGCACACCCGCCGCGCCCAAACCCTGCAGCCGCACGATGTCGGCATGGCTGCTGATGCCGCCAGCGGCGATCAGCGGCACGTCACGCGACAAGCCCAGCTTGTGCAGGCATTCCAGCGAATCGGGAATGGCACGGTCAAACTCGAAGCGCTCGTCGTGCAAGTCACCGATGCGCGCGGCGCCCAGATGCCCGCCCGCCAAGCGCGGGTGCTCCAGCACGATGGCATCGGGCAGGCGCTTCTTGCGCTCCCACTTCTTGACGATGAGCTGCACGCCACGCGCATCCGACAGGATGGGCACCAGCAGCGTGTTCGGGTGATCGGCGGCGAGATCGGGCAAGTCCAGCGGCAGGCCGGCACCCACCACCAGCATGTCGATGCCTTCTTCGAGGGACGTGCGGCACAACGCGGCGTAATCGGTCAACGCCCGCATGATGTTCATGGCCACCAGGCCACGGCCCTGCGAGCGCTCGCGCGCGCCGCGCACTTCGCGACGTACCGCTTCGAGATTGGCCGCATCGATGGCCGCCTTGGCCTCGGCCTCATGGCCCACCTGTTGCGACAAACCCGCCGTGCGGTCCATCAGATCGGGGTGATGGCGGCGCAAGTCCACCGAACTGAGCGTGCCCACGCCACCCAGAGCGGCCACGCTGCCGGCCAGGCCCTTGGCTGACACCCCCACCCCCATGCCCCCCTGCACGATGGGCAAGAGCGTGCGCCCGCCCAGCTGCATCGGCTTCAGGCCACTGGCCTGCAACCTGGCCAACAAGGCCGGCTCAATGGAGGGTGACGAAGCGCTCGGGGCGCTGGAAGTGCTGCTGATCATGGCGCGCACCGTAGCGACTGCTCGCTGCGGCGCGCTTGAGACGGGTCAAGGGCCGGCCACCTGGCGGTGCAGCCCATGCGCTGGATCAACCTCCGGATGCGGCCGACGCCGGCAACGCGGGTGCCGAAGCCCCGGCGGGCTCGGGCGCGTGGGTTTCAGCGCCATGCTTTTCGCCACTCATGTCCACATCGCCACCGGCCTTGCTCAGCACGAACAGCACGATGGCAGCAAACACGATGAAACCGACCACGATTTTCCACATGTTGGGATCTCCCTCAAATCGAACATAAGAAACAGACGCCTGAATCAGAAGGGCCCGCCAGTTTTACAACCGGCGGGCCCCGACTGGGGTCAGGCCGGAGCCGCGTCAGTCCTGGGCGTAGATGTCCACGTCTTTGGTCTCACGCACAAACAGCATACCGATCACCAGCGTCACCGCAGCGATGATGATGGGGTACCACAGGCCGTAGTAGATGTTGCCGTTCTGGGCCACCATCGCAAACGAGATGGTGGGCAGCAGGCCACCGAACCAACCGTTGCCGATGTGGTAGGGCAGGCTCATCGAGGTGTAGCGGATGCGGGTGGGGAACATTTCCACCAGCATGGCCGCGATCGGGCCGTAGACCATGGTGACGTAGATCACCAGCACGGTCAGCAGCAGCACGATCTTCACCTTGTCCACCTTGGCCGGGTCAGCCTTGGCGGGGTAGCCGGCTTCCTTCAGGGCAGCGCTCAGGTCCTTCTTGAACTGAGCCACGGCCTTGCCGCTTTCCTCATCGAACTTGTGCCCGCCCGGCAGCGTCTTGGCGGTCGGGGGGATCAGTTCCTTGTCACCGATCTTGATGACCGCTGCCGCGCCGGCAGGCAGCGCTTCGTTGGCATAGCTGGCCGCGTTCTGGGCCAGGGCACGCTTGGCGATGTCGCAACCCGAGAGGAAGTCGACCTCACGCGCGATCGGGCTGCCCTGGAACGAGCAGGTCGACGGGTCAGACTTCACCGAGATCTGTGCGGTGGCCTGCGCCTTGGCCAGATCAGGGTTGGCGGCTTCCGTCAGCGCCTTGAAGATCGGGAAGTAGGTGAGGATGGCCAGCAGCAGGCCCGCCATGATGATGGGCTTGCGACCGATCTTGTCGGACAGGGTGCCGAACACGACGAAGAATGGCGTGCCGATCAGCAGCGAGGCCGCGATCAGCAGGTTGGCCGTGGAGGCATCAACCTTCAGCACGGTGGTGAGGAAGAACAGCGCGTAGAACTGGCCCGTGTACCAAACCACTGCCTGACCGGCCACCAGACCAACCAGCGCCAAGATCACGATCTTCAGGTTCTTCCACTGGCCAAACGATTCGGACAGCGGCGCCTTCGAGGTCTTGCCCTCTTCCTTCATCTTCTTGAAGGCGGGCGACTCGTTCATGCTCAAGCGAATCCACACCGAGATGGCCAGCAGCGCGATCGAGACGATGAACGGAATGCGCCAGCCCCAGTCACTGAAGGCCTCTTCACCCAACGCCGTGCGCGTGCCCAGGATCACCAACAGCGACAGGAACAAGCCCAGCGTGGCTGTGGTCTGGATCCAGGCGGTGTAGGCACCGCGTTTGCCATGAGGCGCATGCTCAGCCACGTAGGTGGCAGCACCACCGTACTCACCGCCCAGCGCCAGGCCTTGCAGCATGCGCAGGGCGATCAGGATCACCGGAGCGGCCACGCCGATCGACGCATAGTTGGGCAGCACGCCGACGATGAAGGTCGACAGGCCCATGATCAGGATGGTGACCAGGAAGGTGTACTTGCGGCCGATCATGTCGCCCAGGCGGCCGAACACCAGCGCGCCGAAAGGCCGCACGATGAAACCGGCAGCGAAAGCCAGCAGCGCGAAGATGAACGCCGCTGACGGGTCGAGACCCGAGAAGAACTGCTTGGCGATGATCGCGGCAAGCGAGCCGTAGAGGTAAAAGTCGTACCACTCGAACACCGTGCCGAGCGACGAGGCGAAGATGACCTTCTTCTCCTCACCCGTCATCGGTGTGCTGGCGGCCCGCGCATTCGCAGTAACGCTGGACATAGTCAGTCTCCTAGTTGTTGGACGCTGCGATTGGCAGCGCGTAACCTGACTTTGGGCAAGCGCACTGACCTTCGGCTGACGCGAATCCAACAAAGACTGACAAAACCCGTTGCAACCCTAGCTTGCCGTTTCTTCATGCGGAATTTGACGGTCTGCGTAGGAGGCACCGCGGGATAGTCCTAGGCCCCGCGTTGGGCGGCTCGCTCGGCCGTGGTCTGCGCCACCTTGTCGCGCACATAGATCGGCAGGGCCGCGCCGGCATCCAGCAACGCCCCCGCGCGCCACGCGGCCTGCGCCAACGCCATCAGGGCCGTCGGCCCTGGCACGGCCTGCGGCCACAACGGGCACGGGGCACCCTGCAACGGCGCATACACCTGCAGCGCATTGCCCGCCCAGGCCACACCAGGCTCGGCCGCCAGCACGGCCAGGGTCTCAGGCGCGTACAGGGCGGCCGGGCGATCGGCCTGCCAGCCCTGCGGCGTGGCCACGTACCGCGCGGCATACACCTCACCCATGCGGGCATCCTGCATGGCCCACACCGGCCCCTCGGCACCTTGCTGACGGGCCGACTCGGCCACGGCCGCCAGGGTGTCCAAGGCCAGCACCGGGCGGTCAGCCCCCATCGCCAACCCCTGAACCACCGAACAGGCGGTGCGCAATCCGGTGAAGGCGCCCGGCCCCTGCCCGTAAGCCAGGGCCTGCAGGTCACGCAATGTCCAGCCCGCCTCGGCCAGCAGCTCGGCCACCAGCGGCAACAACGCTGCCGACGCCTGGGCGCCACCGCACACCTCACGCTGCAGCAGGCCAGCGGGGGTCTGCAGCGCAAGATAGAGCGTGTCAGTGGCGGTGTCCAACGCCAACAGGCGCGGCAAGGAAGGCTGGGCAGACAGGGTCATGAAGAAACAGGCATCGAAGCGCGGCAGTGTAGCCAGCGGGACAGCGCCGGCCCGCTCCGTATCATCGTGGGCCCATGCGTCCCTCCATGCCGACACGCCCTGCCTTGAAGCCCCGGCTGCGGGCCTCGCGAATCAACGTACTCGCGGCCCTGCTGCTGATCACCAGCCAGCCCGCCTGGTCACAAGCCCTGCCGGCTCTCATCGATGCCGCTCTGCGGGCCACCGGGCTGCCAGCCAGCAGCCTGTACCTGTGGATCGCGCCCGTGGACACCGGCCAGCCCCTGCTGGCCCACCAGGCCCAGCAGCCGGCCAACCCGGCCTCGCTGATGAAGCTGGCCACCAGCACGGTGGCGCTGGCGCGCCTGGGCCCGGGCTACCGCTGGCGCACCGAGATCGCAGTAGACCAGCGCCCACAGGACGGCCGCCTGCATGGCAACCTCTACCTCACCGGGCGCGGCGACCCGCAGCTCACGGTGGAGCGCCTGTGGCTGCTGCTGCAGGGCCTGCGCCAACGCGGCGTGCAGCACATCGACGGCGACCTGGTGCTCGACCGCACCGCCTTCGCCGTGCCCGACGTGGCGCCGGGCGCCTTCGATGGCGAGCCCTTCAAGCCCTACAACGTGCAACCCGAGGCGCTGGTGATCAACTACAAGGCGGTGACGTTGCAGTTCCGCCCTGAACCGGCCGAACGCATCGCCCGCGTGTGGGCCGAACCCGCGCTGGCTGGGTGGGCGGTACCGGCCACCGTGCCCTTGGCGGGCGACACCGACTGCGGCGACTGGCGCGGCCGCCTGAAAGCCGATTTCAGCGACCCGGCCGGACCGCGCTTTGCCGGCGCCCTGCCGGCAATCTGCGGCGACAAGGCCTGGCCGATGGCGCCGCCGGCCCAACCGCAGGTGAACGCCCGCGCCATCGCGGCGATGTGGTCGGCCGTGGGCGGCACGCTCGGCGGCAAGGTGCGCAACGGGTTTCGGGCCACCAGCGCACTGCCCTTCTTCGACGTCAGCTCCCCCACGCTGGCCGAGGTGCTGCGCGACATGAACAAGTTCAGCAACAACTTGATGGCCGACCAACTGATGCTCACCCTGGCGCTGGAAGCCCAGGGCCAGGGCAGCTGGGATGCCGCCCGCCCCCTCGTCAACGACGCGCTACAAAGCCAGGCGGGCTGTCGCGCCGAGGAGATGGTGATCGACCGCGGCTCGGGCCTGTCACGCACCAACCGGCTGAGTGCCCGTTGCCTAGGCCAGATCCTGCAATGGGCCTGGATCAGCCCGTGGATGCCCGAGCTGACAGCCTCACTGCCGGTGGCCGGCGAAGACACGGCCAAGCGCGCCACCGCCGCCATGGGCCGGGCGCACTTGAAAACCGGCTCGCTCGACGGTGTGGCCGGCCTGGCCGGCTTTGTGGATGGCGCCAAGGGCCGGCGCTACGTGCTGGTGGCCCTGCTCAACCATCCCCGCGCGGGGGAAGGCCGAGAAGTATTGAACGCTGCGCTGCGCTGGACGGCACAGCAGGCTGACGCTCAGCCCTGAGGCAGGTGGGTCAGAAGGGGTTGTTCCGCGCCTTGAACAGCGCGTTGCTGCCGATCTGGCTGTGCGCACCGTACGACATGTGCAGGTTGTCCGCCCACAGATACACCAACGTCGAATCTACCAAGGTGGACGTCGTGCAATCAGGCAACGGCGCCGTCGAGGCGCAACCGGCCACGAGAACATTGGTGAGGCCGTAAGAGGCTGGCAGCTTGGCCATGGAACTGACGATCTCGTCGGCCGTGATCAGCGCCGACCAACGACCGTTGTCCACCACCGCCAGACGGGCCGCCTTGTTCAGGTTCACGACCATGTCTCGCAGCAGCTGTTGGCGGCCAGCGCCCACATGGGCGGCTTCTTCAGCAATGGCGTAGGGGCTGTAGCTGATGTCGGGCACCAACGCGAACAGCACCCGTGCCCCGGCACCTTGCGCTGCAATCTGGTTGACGAGCTGGCCGAGCTTGGTGCCCTGGGTCGTCATCAAGGCCTTGGCATCGTCAGCGCTCAGGGTGTTGGCATCGACGCGTGCGTAGGCGTTGAGCACGTCATGCATGCCCACCATCAAGGTGACCAGGGTCGTGCTGGTGAAGCCCGCTCCGTTGTTGGCCACCTGGGTGACCACATCGTCCACCGTGGCGCCAACAGCGGCATACGAAAATGCCGTGGGCGTCACATTGTTCGGATTGCATTGGGCGAAGATGAAGCCGTAGCCCTGCGCCACATACTGCGACCAGATCGGGTTGTTCGAGCAGACGAACGTGGTGGTGGTGGTCGCATCGACGGCATTGATGGTGTACTTGTGACCATTGCTGTCGATGACGCTGAATTCATCGCCAAAGGCCACCAGACGCTCAGGCACATAGGGCTCCGAACGAGACACATTGCCGCCACAGGCGGAGAGCGCCAGGGCCGATACCAGCGCAGCCGCGCCAAGGGCACCGCGCATCGAGACCGCGGCAAGAGAGCGAACGAGAGACATGAGAACTCCAGGCTCGGACCGACGTGGGGCCCGGCTTCAAGGGACGGCCCGGCCAATGGCCGAACCAGGATCATCGGATGCTTCGGACGGCCCCTGCGCGGCGGCTGCGGCACGCCGCAGGCGATCACGCACGCCATCCCAGGCGCTGTCCTGGGGCGGCTCCTCGACCCAGATCTGCGTTGCACCATGGGCATCGAAGTCGCGCAAGGCGGCAAACAACTCTTGCGCCGCTAAAGCGGGGTCGTCCGGCATCTGCCGCTGAAGCAGGTGGGCCGCAGACACCGCCTGCACCAACGCCGACACCCCGGCGCCGCGTGAATATACCGCCAGCATCTCGCCAGCCTCCGGCAGCCGGGGTTCGCAAAGGGTTTCAGCCAGCGCAGCCTGCAGCGCATCGTGGGGCAGCAGGCGCACCCGTGCCTGCGGCGCATAGTGGGCCGCGAGCGTGCCCGAAGCCCGCGGTGCCTGGGCATCAGGCGCCCCCAGGGACTCACCCGCAGCCGCCTCGATGGCCTGCCGCGACAGCCCCCCCGGGCGTAGCAGCACCGGCCGGCCCCGGCTGCAATCGACGATGGCCGATTCGATGCCCACCGCGCAGGCGCCGCCGTCCAGGATCATCAGGTCAGGCAGGGCGGCGAACTCGCTGCGCACATGGTCGGCCCGCGTGGGGCTGACACGGCCAAAGCGATTGGCACTGGGCGCGGCCACGCCGGGCACCCCCAGCGCCAGCGCTGCCTTCAGCAAGGCCTGCGCGACGGGGTGCGAGGGGCAGCGCAGGCCAATGCTGTCCTGCCCGCCCGCAGCGCCCGCGGCGATGGCAGGCCGGCGCGGCACGATCACCGTCAACGGCCCGGGCCAGAAGGCCTGCATCAACCGGCGCGCCACCAGCGGCAGCACGGCTGCAAAGGCCTCGGCCGCCGCCGCGTCCACCACGTGGACGATCAGCGGGTGGTCGCTTGGCCGGCCCTTGGCGGCAAAGATCTGCGCCACGGCCTGGGCCTGGTCAGCCCGGGCACCGAGGCCATAGACCGTCTCGGTGGGAAAGGCGACCAGCCCGCCCTCGGCCAGGCGACGCGCCGCCGCACTGCTGGGCCTGGCGCCGTTCTGAGCTGTGGTGGCTTACCCCGC
>Ga0209066_10002928_pt1 | contig 20040 bp, 17 predicted proteins | sample All_14_2_FD_187198 | JGI IMG/M metagenome (GOLD analysis project Ga0209066, IMG submission 187198) | Freshwater microbial communities in response to fracking from Pennsylvania, USA - Allegheny Zone_MetaG_DW_15 (SPAdes) (version 2) ... | reverse complement strand
GCGCAGGCGGCAATGGCATGGCCGTAGGACTGGGCGGCTCTCAGAGCGGCATCAGCTACCAGCTGTATAACGGCAGCAGTGCTGTGGGTACGGCAGTAGCGGGTACGGGCAGTGCCATCAGCTTCGGACTGCAGACAGCGGCAGGCACCTACAGTGTAGGCGCCACCAATATGACAACGGGCTGTATGAGCCATATGAGCGGTATGGCTACCATCAGTATCAATAACCTGCCTGCTGTTTATCCGGTAACGGGTGGCGGCGCTTACTGTGCGGGTGATAATGGTGTAGCGGTAGGACTGGGCGGCTCAGCGGCAGGCATCAGCTATGTGCTGCGTGCAGGCAGCGCTACGGTGGCCACGGTAAGTGGTACGGGCGCAGCCATCAGCTTCGGCATGATGACGGCAGCGGGCACCTATAATGTACAGGCAGTGAATACGGCTACCGGCTGCAGCAGGTCTATGACCGGCACCGCAGTGGTACAGGTCAACAGCCTGCCGGTGGTACAGACCATGACCGGCGGCGGCAGCTACTGTACGGGAGAGAATGGCCTGCATGTGGGACTGAGCGGCAGTCAGAGCGACATCAGCTATCAGCTGTACCGCGACGGAGCAGCTACCGGCACAGCGGTAGCGGGTACGGGCTCCGGTCTGGACTTCGGTATTCTGTCCGCAGCGGGCAGCTACAGCGTACGTGCCACAAATGTGACCACGGGCTGTGTACGGGATATGAGCGGCGCAGCCACCATCAGCATTAATGCCCTTCCTGTGGTGCAGACCATCACGGGTGGCGGCAGCTATTGTGCAGGTGGTACGGGCGTAAGTGTAGGGCTGTCTGCCTCAGAGGCAGGGGTGAGCTACAGACTGTACAGAGGCGCTACCGCCGTAGGCGTGGCAGCGGGTACTGGCAGTGGTATCAGCTTCGGCAGCTATACGGCAGCGGGTACCTATACGGTCAATGCGGTGAACACCGCCACAGGCTGTAAGCGCGATATGAGCGGAGCAGCAACTATCAGCATCAATGCCCTTCCGGTGGCACAGACGGTTACCGGCGGTGGCAGCTACTGTGCCGATGGTACAGGCGTGACCATCGGACTGGGCAGCAGCCAGAGCGGCGTAAGCTACCAGCTGTATCAGGGCGGCACAGCCATAGGCGGTGCAGTAGCGGGTACAGGATCGGCAGTGAGCTTTGGTATGCAGGCGGCAGCAGGTACGTACAGCGTACTGGCTACGGGTACAGGAGCCTGCAGCCGCGCTATGAGCGGAACGGCGACCGTGAGCATCACCCCGAATGTGATACCGGAAGTAACGATGGCACTGAGTACGGGTACAACAGTATGTGCGGGTACAGCGGTGACCTATACGGCTACGGGCATCAACGGAGGCAGCACACCGGCCTATGAGTGGTCGGTGAACGGACTGACCTCAGGTACGGGTACGAGCCTTGCCTACAGTCCTGCGGACGGTGATGTGGTAAGCGTACAGCTGACGGGCAGTGCGGCCTGTGCGGTACCGGCTATGGTGAGCACGTTTGTAACGATGGAGGTAAGCCCTGCGGTAACACCTGTGGTAAACATCACGGCCGACCACAGCGGAGCTGTCTGCCGCGGTACAACGGTGACCTATATGGCAACGGGTGAGAACGGCGGTGCAACACCGGCCTACAGCTGGCTGCGCAACGGCATCCTGCAGACGACAGGTGTTACGTATACGGTAGCGCCTAATGACGGCGATGAGGTGGTATGTGTGCTGAACAGCAGTGCGGCCTGCGCTACGGTAGCTACGGTTACGAGCAATGCGCTGGTGGCAGCGGTGGTGGATCCGCTGAATCCGGGTATTACGATCACAGCCGATGCTACGGTTATCCATGAGGGTGAGCCGGTGACGTTTACAGCAATACTGGAAGATGCGGGCGTGGCCCCTGAGGTACAGTGGCTGATCAATGGAGCAGAGGTGAGCGGCGCAACGACACTGTCGTTCGTGAGCAGCCTGCTGGCCGATCTGGATACGGTAAGCTGCCGTCTGACGGTGAGCAGCCCGTGCGGCACGAAGGAGCTGTCGGCATCGGTAGTGGTGAACATGGCCGGTGTAGGTGTAGGCGAGGTGGATGGTCCTCAGATGGATGTACGTATCATGCCGAACCCGAACAGTGGTACGTTCACGGTACGTGGCGCAGTGGGTGCGGCAACGGTACAGGCCGAGGTAACGAACATGCTGGGTCAGGTGGTGTACCGTGGTGAGGTGCGTACGAAGGGTGGTGTGATGGATCACAGCATATCGCTGGACAACTCACTGGCCAATGGTATGTATCTGCTCCGCCTCACCGCAGGAAACAATACTCAGGTGTTCCATGTAACAGTAGAAAAATAGTCCCGAAACGGGAGTATGAATGATACCGATAAAGGCCTGCGCTTGCAGGCCTTTATCGGTTATATACCTGTCTGTGATACTCGTATATTTACAGTAACACGTTTATTCAGTTTATGTCATCTAATACCACAACCCCAATCAGTATCCCATATGAGGGGTATCTTGTTACTACAGATAAGTCGCTCATGAATCTCAATGATATTCACAAATGGCTTTCGGAAGAGGCTTATTGGAGTAAGCAGATACCTTATGATACTGTAGCCACACTTTTTGAGCATTCGTTTTGCGTGGGAGTTATGAGCGGTAATCGTCAGATTGGTTTTGCACGCCTGGTAACAGATTATGCCACATTTGCCTACCTGGCTGATGTGTATGTGATAGAGACACACAGAGGCAGGGGATTAAGTGTGAAGATGATGGATGCCCTGTTTAGCCTGGAGTGGGTAAGAGGATTACGCCGTATTATGCTTTCTACTATTCATGCTCATGGGCTGTATCATAAATATGGATTTTCATCCTGCCGCTACCCGGAACGGCTTATGGAGATATTGCAGTCGCCCGACATGTATCGGAGTTGATACGAGGAATATATGAATGTTATACCATTAATGACCCCGGGGCTGTTAGGGATTATTTCATGCATGCAACATCTCCGGAACCTGAAAATACATGCCCGTTAGCGGAACCGGAAAGATGGTGCTGAATGAGGGGGCTGTTTGCCGGGTGTCCCATGCCCTGCTATATATCCTATATGATAAGGGTAGTGTAAGAATGATGGTTATGTCTGTGTTTTAGTTCAGAGGTATTTTAATTGCCGTGAACAAGTACAGAGAGCAGGGCTTTTTTTCTGCCCCATGCTTTTTTAGTATCTTTAGATGAGAGTGTGACGATTAATAACTATTGGTAATATTTTATGGTTTTTTATCGGTATGCCCTTCATTATTAATTGGCAATTCCTGAACTGAAAGCGGGAAAACCAATTATTTTCTTTTGATTTCTAACGTTTGGAAACAACGCCGCGTCTCGTATGTATGTAAGAGATTGAGTGTGACTACCGGACTGGTTTATAAAATAGCTGAATCTGAATTGCAGGGTGCGGCACAAATAAGGAGCAATTTGCAGACTGTAGCTACAGGTATGCCTGGAGATGGGGATTTATATGTACTGGTGAAAGAATGTGTGGCGGGTTCACGAAGCGCACAGAAGCGGTTGTATGACATGTATGCACCTAAAGCTTTTGGCGTTATCAGGAGGTATGTGAGTGATAATGATGTGCTGGCAGAGGAGATATTGAATGATTCTTTTTATAAAGTACTTACAAAGCTGGAACAATACTCATTTCAGGGTTCTTTTGAAGGATGGATACGCAGGATAGTTATTAACACCGCTACCGATCATATGCGGAAGAGCATCAGCAGAGAATCTCACAAAGAGTTACATCCTGAAGATGCAACTGTAAGGAGTGAACCTGTAGGAATACTGGCTCATAAGGAGTTGCTGGCGCTGGTACAATCATTACCCAAGGCACAGCGAACGGTGTTCAACCTCTTTGTAATGGAAAATTACGCTCATAAAGAAATAGCAGAATTGCTGAATATAAACGAGAATAATAGTCGCTGGTATCTTAATGATGCCAGACGCAGATTAAAAGAAAAAATAAATTTAATTAATAAGTAGTAACCGTAAGATGGACAATAATTTGAAGAATTTTGATGACCTTTTCAGGGACGGCCTTGCTGACCATGCAGAGGTACCCCCTGCCAGAGTGTGGGATGCGCTGGAGAAGCGTCTCGACACTGTTCCTGTCGGGGGTAGATCTTCCGGTTCCTCATGGTACTGGTATGCTGGTGTGGCTACGGTAGTGGCGCTGGTAGGTAGTATGTGGTGGAACATGTCGCGGGATAGAGTAGAGGTACCGGTTGCTACAGCAATAGTAGCAGATACAAAAGTTGATAATAATGCACCGGTTATTGCTATAAAAGAAGAGGATGCAGCTGTTGCTGATGTGGCGGCAGAAGAACACTCTTCTCCTGTTCACAGGGTAGCTCCTGCTCATAAAGTGGTGAACGAAAGTAAACCTGAACCCAGGGTTACGCCATTGGGCAATGCTGTAGCACAGGGTACCAGCGTACACAGCTATGACGACTTTGACGATCGTTCGGCAGCATCGGCCAGACCGGCTGCTGCAGGGGTATCTCATACAGTGCCTGGTTATCGCATCAATAAGATAAAGAAACATGGCATAGTGGCTGCTGAAATGGTGCCTGCCGAAGGGCGTCCTGTTCCGGCTGCTCATGAGCGTACAGTATCAGCCCCGGTTAAAGATGCAAAGAGCGACCAGCAGGTAGCAGCAACTGTTCGCCGGCAGCCGGCTCGTCGCGTTGCTACAAAGCCTTTGAGTCCTGTTGCAGTTCAGAAACCTGCACCTGCAAAACCTGCTGCAGTATCTGTACCGGATCCTCAGGTAACTACTACATCAGCTACGGCGGCTGCACTGCAGCAGGATGCTAAGCCGGAAACAACAGGCACAGTATCGGCTCCTGTACAGGACAACCCTGCAGATAAAGCTGCGGCTGCTACTACGCGCCCGGCTGTACCATCAGTAGTAAGCCCCAGGCCTAAACCTGCTGTGCAGCCTGCAGCGGTACGTCCCAGCACAGGCGGTAGTGAGCTGACGGCTAAAACCGCAGAAAGTGATACTGCAAAAACAACCGGTGGCAATTCAACAAACCTCTCTTCAGGCAATACAAATGCAAAAAAGAAGGGTTTAAAAGGCCTGTTCAGAAAAATTATGAAGAACGGTTCTAAATGATATTTATTTAGTACTCAATCTGGAAACTGATCAGTTTTTAGCTATTTGCTGCCGTGTTGCTCTTGATGGGTGGCACGGCAGTATGGTTCAGAAATGTTTAATAAAATTTTTTATCTTGCATCTTCAGTTAAAAGACTTACTTATGCCACAACGTTGGACCCGTACACTGCTCTCTCTGGCAGCATCCGTATTCCTGTTTTCTTCCTGTAAAAAGGAGTATAGCCCCGATGAGACGCTTCCCATTACCTATTCTCCTTCTATTGTCATAGGTAGTAACAATCAGGTATTATATGGCCTCAATCCTCAGTCTGGTGAAAAGAACTGGGAGCTTGGTTTGTCATTCCCTGTAAAATCGTCACCTATCCTTTATAAAGGAAGTGTGTATCTGGCACATTCCAATCGTGACTCCCTGTTCAAAATAGATGGTAAAACAGGATCTGTTACCAAAAAGTTTGCCTTTGGCGGCGGCGCTACAGGGTGCCTTGCTACTCCTGTTACTGATGGTGAACTCATATATCTGGCATCTATGAGTGGTGGTATTTATGCATTGGATACCGGTACCGGCGATATTAAGTGGAGTTATATGACTACAGGCCCTATAGAATCATCTCCTGTTATTCATAACGACTACATTTACATTACCAATACTGTTGGTTCTATCTATTGTTTTGAAAAGAGGAATGGTACTATTTATCCTCCGGGTCCTGCATTACCTAAATGGGAACTACATCTCCCCGCAGCCCAGTTCGTATCTTCTCCGGCCATTGCTGAGCCTTATCTGTTTGTAGGTAGCATCAGTGATAGTAACATGTATTGTGTATACGTTGATACACCGGTAGTAAGATGGACTTATAAAACACTGGGTGGTATCCGCAGCTCACCAGCAGCTTATGGTGGTACCTGTATCTTCGGTGCAAATGATTTCAGGCTCTATTGTCTGGATACTACCATAGATCCGTTTATGGGTATTTTTACTCCGGAAGCCCGCTGGATAGACAGCATGCACAGCGAAATTACATCATCACCATTTGCCAGCAATCAGACAGTATATGTAGGTTGCAAAGATTATAGGGTATATGCGGTGCGTGTAATAAATGGTACTGTAAAATGGTCATTCTCATCCAATGGTATCATAACTTCCAGCCCGCTGGTATACAATGGTATGGTATATGTGGGTAGCTATGACAAGTATCTGTATGCACTGGACACAATGCGTGGTACGCTAAGATGGAAAACCAATATAAATGGTCAGATAGACTGCTCGCCTGTATTGGACGACTTCAATGCACTCCGTGGTTACAACAGCCAGATAAGTGGTGCAACAAACTAACGATTCAAATTTTTGAGATAAACAGAAACAGGCTGACTCTTTCGGGTCAGCCTGTTTCTGTTTATACTGTTTTCTGTGTTTATTGCTCTATAGCTTTGATTACTTCCTCACTCATCGGTTTGGTGCGGTGTTCAAATATAGCTACCAGCTTTCCTTTTTCATTGATCAGGTATTTCTGGAAGTTCCATTTTACTTCACTGTCTTTAAATCCATTGTATTTAGCTTCGGTCAGCCACTGGTATATAGGTGCTTTATTGTCGCCTTTTACCGTAATCTTAGCGGCCATAGGGAAACTCACCCCATAGTTTTTTTTGCAGAAGGTAGCTATTTCTTTATTGCTGCCTGGTTCCTGTGCGCCAAAGTCATTGGCTGGGAATCCCACTATTACCAGTCTGTCTTTATATCGCTCATACAGCTTCTCCAGGTCGGCATATTGAGGGGTGTTACCGCATTGCGAGGCTGTATTGACTATCAGTATTTTTTTGCCTGCATACTTTGAAAAATCGATAGTACCACCGGTAAGCGCCTCTACCTTAAAGTCATAGATGTTTTTAGGGACATCATTTTTTGGTGGAGCAAAAAAGAACAGAAAGTTGATAAGTAATAAAAGATGTGTTGTCATAAAAGTGGTTTTTGAACTTCAAAGGTAAGGATGAGTGCCTGATGTATTTTCTTTTTACTTTTTACTCTTTACTTTTGGTAGTAACCGCAAGTATGGCAAAGAAGAAACAACAAAGTAAGGTAAACAAAGCACCTGCAGTAGCTGCTGTTAAAGAGACAACTACGGTTCAGAAAAGCGTTGCGCCATCTGCTGCTCCTGTAAAATGGATGATGATAGCCCTGGCTGCTGTCGTTTTTCTGGTCAATTTTCATACGCTAAGTTTCGACTATACACTGGACGACCCTTTTTTTACAAAGGAGAACCCTAATGTGAGTAAAGGGCTGTCGGCTATAAGGGAGTTTTTTACGCATGCGGCATACTATGGTGTGTTTAAGCATCATGATGCTTCTTACCGTCCGCTGATGCTTACCAGTTTTGCACTGGAAAAAGACCTGTTCGACTTTAACCCGCATACGAGCCATCTTATTAATCTTATTCTCTTTGCGCTGGAGTCTGTGGTCCTGTTTCAGTTGCTCAGAAAGATGTTCGTTACAGCATCGGTATGGATTCCCTATGCAATGACCCTGCTTTTTGTACTGCACCCCATGCATACTGAGGTTGTAGCCAGTGTAAAGAGTCGTGATGAGATAATGGGACTGCTTTTTGCTGCTCTGGCGCTGATACAGACTTTACAATATGCCGATACCGGGCAATCGAAATATCTCATTTTTTCCGCAGCATGGTTTTTCTGTGCATTGATGTCGAAAGAAACACCTATTGCGTTTGTGCTCATTGCCCCTATGACACTCTGGTTTTTCCGTAGTGTGGATATGAAGAAGATACTTACGGCTGTAGCACCCTATGCAGTTGTTGTGGTCCTGTATCTGCTCATGCGTAGTGCCTTTATAGAGAGTGACGGTGAGAAGGTGAGGATACTCGTTAACAATAATGGCCTGATGGCGGCCACAACATATGGAGAAAAGCTGGCTACTGCTTTATGGATACAGTTGAAGTATCTGATAATTCTTGGTTTCCCGCATCCGCTTTCTTATGACTATTCCTATAGTCAGATTCCCATTATATCCTTTGCCAGTCCTAAAGCGCTGGCTGCAGTAGGTGTCATTATTGCTCTGTTTGTATATGCGCTCAAAGGGTTTAAGAAGAAAGATGTTTTTGCCTGGTGCATACTGTATTATGGTATGTCAGTTATTATCACTGCCAATGTACTGGTAGATATAGGCGCTACTATGGCTGAACGCTTTATCTTTTCCGGGTCGCTGGGTTTCTGTGTAGCGTTGGTATGGCTATTGGCAAAACTGCTGAAAGCAGATACAGGTAAGGCCGATTTCTCCAATACAAAACCTTTGTTTGCTACAGTTACACTGGTATGCGTGCTTTATGCCGGGAAAACGATAGCCCGGAATGAGGTGTGGCAGTCAAATGAAACATTGTACGAAAGCGGCCTGGAAACAGCGCCCGATAGCTGGCGCGCCCAGTACCTGTATGGTGCCGATTGCACTACCCGGCTGAGCAAGGAGACAGATGTGGCGTTGAAAAAAGAATTGTATGAGAAGGCAGCAGCAGCATTCAGTCGCAGTCTGGAAATATTGCCCAACAATAGTGATGTGTATCTGATGCAGGGGTTTGCTCATGAGTTTGCCGGTATGCTGGATTCTGCCATTGTTGCTTATACCAATACCTTACGTCTGGACAGTGGTAATATACAGGCAGGTGTAAATCTGGGGAGTGCATACCTGCGCACGGGTAGGCTGGATGATGCCATACAGATATTATCGCGCGTACTGGCCCGTGACCCTGACAATCCCGATGCACTTACCAATATAGGCGCAGCCCATGGCAACAAAGGTCTGTTCCGGGAGTCTATAGGGTATTATGAGCGTGCCGTAAGCATAAAGCCACAACAGCAGCCCAACGTGTACATGAGTATGAGTAATGTGTACCGCTATCTGGGCGACTCTGCCAATACGCAGAAGTACAGGGCGCTCATGAACAGGGCAATAGCTGAAGGTGGTGTAAAACGCTGATGGTCCCATTTCCGCCGTTTTTACTGTTTAAATATTGTTAACTGGCACACTGTAAACACCATTTGTTACGTTATCGTCATGAATGCAGCAGTGTGATTGCCATTTTTTCAGGTAGCACTTCGTGGCATGACCTTTGCAGGTATCGTTAACAGATGCGCCTTTGTAGGGTATATATATACCACAATACAAACAGCGCACTGTATAGAAGATTAGATAACCACCTCAGAGACTTATCAACGCGTATGGAGAACACAATTCAGAACACAGGACCCGACAATTCATATTTTGGCTTTTTCATGGTTATTCTGCTCAGCCTCCTTACTTCAGGCTTTTATGCACTTATGAAAATGGGTGCTGATTTTTCCCTTTTCGGATAGCATAGGGAATAACCGCTTTACTGTCATATAAGCCCGACAGTTTTTTCCGATCGGGCAGTAGCATTAACTGCAATATTTATCACACTCTTTCTGGCAGTTGCTTGTCTCTTTTACAGCAATAATTGATAGTTGCGTATTTTTACAGAAACCACGCCTGTCAATGATTTGTCTGAATAGAGGTCTGTTGCTGTTATCATTGCTGTTGTCATGTAGTTTATTAAGTACAGCACAGTCTGCCCATAAGTATATGAAGGAGGCAGAAGCACACCTGTTACAACATGATACGGATGCCGCTGTAAGTAGTATGGAGCAATTGCTGGCCAGTTATCCTGAGAGCCCGGCTGTAATACTTACCAATCAGTGCCTTGCCGATATTTATAGCGCCAGAGGGTATAAGGATTCTGCTAAGGAAAGGCTGATATATGCATTGAGCTATGTTCCCTTTGCAGAGGCATGGGAGCCTAAGCCCGATACTTTTGCAGCACAATACTATTTGTTTACAGCAAAGGCCGATGTAGCCGTAAGGCTATCCCGGCTTTACGATAATGCGGGCGATACGGCAAAAGGGCTGTACTTTCTGAATCTGGCAGATAGCTTATTTCTGCCGGTTACAGACAGTATGTTGCTACAGCTCGACTACCGTAGTTATCTCTCGCTCCGTTACCGGGAGCATTATCTCCGGTTTGGCGATACCGCTGCGGCACGCAGTCGTTTACTTTCATTTTTTATGGTGGGCACTCCCCGTTCCGATGAGCTTACAGATAGCTTACGTTCCTTATTGCTGGCTCGTTACTCTTCCCGCACTATAAAGCGTTTTGTGGACAGGGCCATAGCTACGGTTAAGACCGATACGGTAGCAGAGAATGGTAAAAATGTAGTGTACTATAGTTGCCTTCTGTTCGATACTACTATTATCCGTGCAGAATTCCGGTCCAGGAAGAGCTTCCAGAGTATGCTGCGTCGCAACAGGTATATCAGACGGTTGAAGGGCTAGTTGTTGGTTGTCGTTATTATGCCTCATATTGTCGCATAAGGCCCCCCTACACATTGCCACATGTGCATAAATTTGTTTTGTATAAAACAATATCGTCATGGCAAAACAGAAGAAGTATTATACCGTAGTCATTAATGCATCCCGGGAGAAAGTATGGCAAACATTATGGGATGATGCTACCTATCGTGAGTGGACTTCGGCATTTGGGTCAGGCTCTCATGCGGTTACCGACTGGCAGAAGGGTAGTAAGGTGCTCTTTCTGGGTAGTGAGGATAGCGGTATGGTGTCCCGTATTGCGGAGAGCATCCCCAATGAGTATATGTCTTTTGAACACCTGGGCGAGATAAAGAACGGGGTAGAAGATACTACCAGCGAGCGCGTGCAGCAGTGGGCGGGCAGTACAGAAAACTATACACTAAAGACAACTGATGCAGGTACAGAGCTGGTAATAGACATTGATATATCAGACGAGTTTCTGGAGATGTTTGATGCTATATGGCCTAAAGCCCTGGCAAAGCTTAAGGATGCAGCAGAGCGTCCCTGATTTGTCCCCCTGCAACAAAGTGTTAAATAGCCTTTTCGTCTGATGCCTATGTGGTAACTTAGGTGCTTTATGAGTATTACCGATTGGATAGTATTACTGGTAACGCTTATTGCTATCATAGGTTATGGTATCTATAAAGGCAGGGGACAGGATGGCGCACAGTCGTATCTCCTTGCCGACAGGCAGATGCCGTGGTACGTAGTGCTGCTGGGGGTGATGGCTACGCAGGCAAGTGCTATTACTTTCCTGTCTACACCCGGTCTTGCCTATACCGATGGTATGCGTTTTGTGCAGAACTATTTTGGTCTGCCATTGGCAATGATCGTTATCTGTATCACTTTCATTCCCGTATTTAACCGGCTGAAGGTGTACACTGCCTATGAGTTTCTGGAGCGTCGTTTCGATCGCCGCACCCGTGTACTTACTTCTTTTCTGTTCCTGCTGTCCCGTGGCCTTTCTACGGGTATCAGTATTTATGCTCCGGCTATTATACTGTCCACTATGCTGGGGTGGAACATATACCTGTCCAATGTAGTTACCGGTGGGCTGCTGATGTTATATACCTATAGCGGTGGTGCCAGAGCCGTAGCCCATACACAGAAGCTGCAGTTCCTCATCATTCTGGGCGCTATGCTGCTTGCTGGTTGTCTGGTCATTCACAATCTGCCCGATGGGGTAGGCTTTGAAGATGCGCTCTTTGTAGCAGGTAAGGCAGGCAGGCTCAATATCATTACTACAGATTTTGACTGGAACGACCGTTATAATATATGGAGTGGTGTAATAGGAGGCTTCTTTCTGGCGCTGTCTTACTTTGGTACAGACCATAGCCAGGTGGGGCGTTATATTACTGCAGGTAATGTACGGCAGAGCCGTCTTGGGTTATTGCTCAATGGTCTGGTAAAGGTGCCTATGCAGTTTCTCATACTGCTCATAGGTGTGTTGGTATTTGTACTTTATAGCTTTCGCCCTGCCCCTGTATATTTTAATACTACTGCTATGCAGCGGTACGAGCAGAGCGAGCCTGCCCATGCACAGGCCATGCAGCAGCAATACGCACGGCTGCATGAGCGCTACACACAGCAGGCGAGCTTTGTGCTGGATGCCCGCCGCACAGGAGATGAGCAGCAGCTGCAGCAGGCAGTAGCAGGCTACCGCAGTACCTGGCAGGATATACGCCATATGCGCGATAGCGTATCGTCATACATAGCCGGGCATAACTATGCCCCCGATGCCAATGATACTAACTACATATTTCTCTACTTCGTTACTCACTCCCTGCCGCGTGGTCTGGTAGGATTGCTGTTCGCAGTTATTATACTTGCCTCGTGGGGGTCTATATCGGCTGCGCTCAATTCACTGGCTGCATCTTCGCTTATGGATATGCATCTGGTAAATGGCAGCACTGGTAAACGTGATGAGTTAAGGCTGGGCAGGCTGCATACATTAGGGTGGAGCATATTCTGTATTCTCGTTGCCATGTTTGCCGCTAAGATGGGGTCATTGATAGAGGCTGTAAATATTCTGGGCTCCCTGTTTTACGGTACCATACTGGGTATCTTTCTGGTGGCATTTTACATGAAGCGGGTAGGGGGTGCTGCTGTGTTTTATGCAGCTATTGTTACAGAGTTATTTATCATCACACTCTATCTGTGCAATGTAGTTTCGTTCCTCTGGCTCAATGTTATAGGTGCCCTCGTTATGATGGCGCTATGCCTTCCTGCACAGTTATCCCGCACTACAGCGCGGCAGTAGTGTAGCATGTCAGCAAAATATCCTGTGTGTGTACTGCTAGTAATAGTTGATGCCTATCATCTTTCTGGCTTCTGCTATGGTAGCAGCGCTGCTGGCTCTGGCTTTTTCTGCACCATCTTTCAGTATGCGCTGTATGGCGGCATGGTCCTGCTGCAGCTCGGCTGCGCGTTCGCGTATAGGGCGCACAAAGTTGGCCATGTCTTCAGCCAGTTGCTTTTTCATATCGCCATAGCGTATGTTGCAATTGTTATAGTCGGCAGTGAATTTCGCAGTTACTTCCGGTGCCGATGATACCTGCATCAGCACAAACAGGTTGCGTATATAGTCCGGCATTTCAGCATTAGGCTCAGTAGGGCCTGCATCTGTTTTGGCCTTCATTATCTTCTTGCGTATAACATCGTCCTCATCGCTCAGGTATATGGTAGCATTTACGTTCTCGCTCTTGCTCATTTTACCATTACCATCCAGACTCAGTATTTTCACCGTATCCTGGTTAGAGCGGTACACCTGTGGCTCAGGGAAGAAGTCAGCGCCATAGCGTGTGTTGAAACGGTTGGCAAAGTTGCGTGCCATCTCCAGGTGCTGCTCCTGATCTTTACCTACCGGTACTTTTACTGCACGGTGTATGAGTATATCAGCAGCCATAAGCACAGGGTAGGTAAGCAGGCCTGCATTTACATTTTCCGGTTGCAGGCGCACTTTATCTTTAAAGGTGGGCACCTTTTCCAGCTCTCCTTTATAGGCCAGCATATTCAGCATCAGATACAGCTCCGGTATTTCCGGTATATCACTCTGTGCATAGAGCGCTACCTTTTCAGGGTCCAGACCGCTCGCTACATTTTCTGCCACTACGCGATACACGTTCTGGCGCAGGTCTTTAGGGTCAGGGTGTGTGGTAAGGGAGTGATAATCTGCTACAAAGAAGTAACAGTTATGCTCATCCTGCATTTTTACATAGTTCTGTATTGCCCCGAAATAATTACCCAGGTGCAGATATCCCGTGGAGCGGATGCCGCTCACTACTACTTCCTTACTCATAACGCGCGCAAATATAGCTAATAGAATGCAGTTGCTACTTGTATACTGTTGCAGGTACTATACAACTGAAATAGTCTCAGCTTATTTGTAGATAAAATGTATTTGTTACATACTGTCTGGTTCTAGATAATTTTCATTTTACTATTTTTATATGAAAATTGATTTTATGACAAGTGTTGAAAAATATAATTCATTAAATGCAGAGTTTTCAAAACTAGCGGCATTGGGTTGTCAAATACGAATGCACTATGGATTAGTAGGAAGTTGTTCCCTTTATGTGAGAGCAGAATTGGTTCGGATTGGAAAAATGCAGGAGTTAATCAAACAGCAACTAGAAGAATTATTCAGGCTAAATGGTGGTAGTATTTCAATGTAGCTATCTTAACTCATCTGTTCCCACCATTTTTTGTTCTCATGCACTCCTTTCAGATAGGTAGGTGCACCGGGCACAGGCAGTATCAGTGGCATGTCTTTACGCCCGGCCTCTGCTACCACACGTTTTACCGGCTCATCCCAGTCATGCAGCGATAATGCAAACTTTGACCAGTGTACCGGCAGCAGCTTTGCAGCCTGCAGGTCCTGCGCAGCCTGTACGGTTTCTTCTGGCATCATATGTATATGCTTCCAGTACTGGTTATACTGTCCGCACTCCAGTATGGCTACATCAAAGGGGCCATACTTTTTCCCGGTTTCGGCAAAATGGCTGTCATAGCCCGAGTCTCCACCTATGAATATTTTATGTGTTGGCGTTTGCAGTACAAAGGAGGTCCAGATGGTGGTGTTACGTTTAAAACTCCTTCCTGAGAAATGCCGTGCTGGTGTAGCCGTGAGCGTAAAGCCATTATCAGGCATTGACTCCTCATGCCAGTCCATTTCTGTAATCATGGCACTGTCATAGCCCCACCTTTCCAGGTGTGCCCCCGTACCCAGCCCGGTAATTACTTTTTTCACCCTGCTTTTAAGCGCCTTTACCGTTTTATAGTCCAGGTGGTCATAATGGTCATGGGTTATTATCAGGTAGTCTGTTTCCGGTATATCTGCTACACTGTACACATCTGCCCCCTTAAAGCTGCGTGTACTTACACTCACCGGCGATGCATGACCACTCAGCACAGGGTCTACCAGTATACGCTTGCCATCTACCTGCATGTAGTAGGATGAATGCCCCATCCATATCAGTACATCTTCATCCGGCTTCAGGTTGTGCAGGTCTGTTTTTACAGCGGGTATAGGTGCCTCTGGTTGTTTCCGCTCATTTTTCTCAAAGAAAAATCTGCGCATCACCTTTGGGAAAGTGCCTCCGTCTGTAAACTGAGGCGTATCACTCTGATTCTGGAAGGCACCATCCCGGTACTGTGGCGATGCCTGTATTCTTGCCAGCCGCTCTCCGGTAGGTTTACTGCCAAACTGTGGCAGCTTCATATATGCCCACACCACTACCGGAAATCCCGCTACCACACCCAGCACTATACCTGTTACTATCATTTTATTTGTTTTATAGAGTGACTGCTCACTCCGTTATTGATACACACTATTCTAACTACTATATACTAATTACCATCTGCTATTTACTGCTTACCATATCCCACACCAGCTCAAATGACTCTGCTATCATTTTCCTGCGTGCAGCAGCACCCAGCTTGCTGGTGCTCATATACTGCCCGGTGCCAAACAGATGACTCATAAGTACGGTGGCCAGGTATTCAGGCTCCATTGGTTTCAGTTCCTTTCTTTTGATGCCATCCTTCAGTAGCTCCATCCATGCCAGATTGTGTTTTTTCATATCATCCGGCAGCATGGCTACATAGGGAGAGTTCATAAACTGCTGCAGAAAACGGAATGCTGTATCATTATCCAGTCCCCATATAAGGGCACTGGTGTATATCTTCCGGCATACTTCTTTTAGCGTAGCTCCCTGTTCCTCCTGCTGCATACACTCCGTCATTTGCAGCTTTATGTGTATATACAAGGCTACTATCAGTTCATCTTTCGTCTTGTAGTAATGAAAAAGGGTGCCATTGGCTATGCCTGCTTCCTTTGCTATTGCAGATGTGGGCGTACCATGAAAGCCATAGTTTACAAACAGCCGGAGGGCTGCATTGAGTATATCCTGTTGCTTATCTGTTATTTTTGATTGACTAATCACTCTACAAATATACGCACAGAAATTACAGGATGTCAAACCTTCATTGTGAAATATTCCCTAATGTTCTCTGAGAAAAGCTACCCTCTGCTCCTGAAATAATTACTCATACCGCAGTGCCGTAATAGGGTCCAGCCGCGATGCCTTAATAGCCGGATATATGCCCGATACCACGCCTACCAGGGCGCACAGGGTCACACCCATTGCTATCCATAACCATGGTATTATGAAGCCGGTACCAAAGAAACCGCTTACAGAGTTGCCCAGAAGTATACCCAGTATAATACCTGTCATGCCACCCAGCAGACTTATCATTACCGCCTCGGTAAGAAACTGCTGCTTGATGGTAGATGAGCGTGCACCCAGCGCCTTGCTCACACCTATTTCCCTTGTGCGCTCGGCTACAGATACAAGCATTATATTCATAAGCCCTATTACTGAGCCCAGCAGAGTAATGATACCTATAATGAGTGCAGCGCCACTTATGTATTTGATGTTATCCATCACCATCTCCACCAGGTCGTTATTCTGTGTCATGGAGAAGTTGTTTTCTGTACCCAGAGGCAGCTTGCGCACAACACGAAAAATACCCTCTGCTTCCTCTGCCGCAAAATCTTTCATATTAATGTCCGGCACCTTGATACTCAGCAGATAGCTGGCATCGCCCGAGCCGAACAGAGACCGTGCAGTAGGTAACGGTATCACCACTTTGTTGTCAGAGTTCATCACCATGCTACCGCCTTTGGCTTCCATTACACCTACTACCCGGCAGCGCACATTGCCTACAGTCACCACCTGGTTTACGGCCTTCTTTACATCATACTTAAACAGCTTTTTGGCCACGCCATTACCCAGCAGGCACACCAGCCCGCCATCTTCCACTTCGGCAGCGGTAAAGTTTCTCCCTGCTTCCAGCTTTGTGTCTGTTACCGTAAGGTAGGCCTCATCGGCACCGGTCACTCTTATGTTAGGATTGGTTTTCAGCGACCGGTACTGTACCGTAGCAATGCCCGTACCACCTACCGATATCCCTACTACCGATGGATAGTGATAACGCTCTTTAAAGAGTTTTGCATCCTCATAGGTAATGCTTTTACCCTCTACCACGCTCACATTCACCCCGCCGCCTTTGTGCTTCTTTTTCTTCAGTATGTCGCTCGTTATCTGAAAGGTATTTACCCCCATACTGCTGAAGTTAGAGTACACGCTGGCCTTCATCACCTCTATTGCAGTAAGTATGCCCACCAGCGCCATGATACCCAGCCCTATGATGGCAATGGTAAGGAAAGAGCGTAGCTTGTTGTTGCGTATCGCTCTCAGAGCCAGTATGGCATTAAAGAATAGCTGCATGGGCTGTGGTATTCCGGTGCACGGCGCACCGGTGTATAAAAGTAAGAAATAGCTGCTTACCGCCAGCCATTACAGGCGTTGTTTCAGGCGGGGTATCATTTCATTTTTCCAGGCATTATAGTCACCTGCCAGTATATGCTGCCGGGCTTCCTTTACCAGATGCAGGTAAAATGCCAGATTATGTATACTGGCTATGGTAAGCCCCAGTATCTCGCCCGATATGAACAGATGCCTCAGGTATGCCTTACTGTAGTACCTGCTGGTTTCACAGTCCAGCCCCTCATCTATAGGGCTGAAGTCAGTAGCCCATTTCTTATTTCTTATGTTCACTACTCCCTGTGTGGTAAAGAGCATACCATTGCGCCCGTTGCGGGTAGGCATTACACAGTCAAACATATCTACACCCAGCGCTATATTCTCCAGTATGTTCCACGGTGTACCCACACCCATCAGGTAGCGGGGCTTATCCTGTGGCAGGTGCTCACAGCACAGGCCGCACATTTCATACATCTGCTCTTCAGGCTCGCCTACAGAGAGGCCGCCTATGGCATTACCATCACACTCCATAGATGCCGCAAATTCTGCTGATATCTTGCGCAGGTCTTTATATGTACTGCCCTGCACTATGGGAAACAGGGACTGACTGTAGCCATATTTAGGCTCAGTATCGCTCAGCCGCTGCACACAGCGGGCCAGCCAGCGGTGCGTCAGCTCCATCGATTTTTTGGCATAGTCATAATCGCTGGGGTAGGGGGGACACTCATCAAATGCCATAATGATATCTGCGCCTATGCTGCGCTGTGTGTCCATTACATTTTCAGGAGTAAACAGGTGTTTAGACCCATCTATGTGCGACTGAAACATGACACCTTCCTCCTTTATCTTACGATTGGCTGCCAGGCTGAACACCTGATAGCCGCCACTGTCTGTAAGTATAGGACGGTCCCATTTGTTGAACTGGTGCAGCCCTCCTGCCTCTTCCAGTACTGCCGTGCCGGGGCGCAGGTACAGATGGTAGGTATTACCCAGTATGATTTGTGCCTTTACCTCATCTTTCAGTTGCTGCTGTGTTACGGCCTTTACACTGCCTGCCGTACCCACAGGCATGAATATAGGTGTTTCTATCACCCCATGGTCGGTAGTGATACGTCCTGCCCGCGCTCCCGATGCGCCATCCTTAGCTTCCAGTTCAAACTGCATAAGGCCGCAAAAGTATTAATTATTTGTGGCGTGGGGAGGTGGTGAATTGAGTTTGACTATTCGCCGCTGCCTGGCGTCCCCGCCGGCAGCAAAGAGGAGGTCAGGAAAATGTCAGACAAATTATATTGCTCGAATATTTATAGATATTACAAAGTGTGTTGGGAATAGTTGTTGTTGTTATTTACCTGTATATGATGTTTATTGTTAGGCTAAATAGTTTTTGGTGAGTTTGTATTTTAATTTATATAAATGTAGTCAATGTATTTTTCCATAGGGTTGATCTCCGGGATTGGTAAGTGCCAAATGGTATATGTGAATTTTTCGCCTTCATATAATTCGCAATTAATTGGGTCCATTATTGATGAATAGGCGGTTTCAAAGTTTACAACCGAATATGTAGAGCTATGTATGCCTTTTTGAAGAATTCTCGAATAACAATATTCAAGACCTTGGCCATCGTGTACTATTACATTGATTCTAACTTCAATGTTTCTACGTCGTGCTCGCTGTAGAAATAGAGATAGTTCTTTCTGAACAATCTTCATTGCAGTGTCTATAATACATGGGTCATACAATTTATCCGCAATATTGAATATATATCGCTGATTGGTGCTATGCGATTCACTTTTAATCGGAAGCTTAGCTTTTATCTTTTTTTTTCGTTTATATCCGATTCCATCAGGAATTACTTCGACTTCCGCTTGACCTTTGATATCTATCTTTAAAAACTCTCCCAATGCGATTCTTTTTTGAAAAACACCATTGAGGAAAACAATTGCTTCAGCATCAGCACTTACTAATATCGTGTTTAATATAGATTCTTCATATGACGAATCAACGACAAAAAAAGAATCGATTTGGTATATCATATTATGATTCTCATAACGCTTTTTTACAAAGTTAGGTTCACTGCTATGATGAAAATATATTCGCATGCTATCAAGAAGTCCGTTTAGCTTGTCTATTTCAGGAAGATTTATGGTCTCATCTGTTAGATTTAAACGTCTTGAGTCAAACTTCTCTTGATGCCTTAGGCCTAAATCTAGTCGTAGGTCTTCAATTTCTTTTTTTACATTTTCTGTATCGTCTACACATGCAATCTTTTTTATTATTTCGATATGTTGCAGTCTTAAATCATTGTACGTGAACTCTTGAGAACGCACAGTCAAAATGCTTAATGTACATAGGAAAAAGAGAAATATACGTTGCCAACTTTTATTCACTTTGCATGCCTGCATTTAAATATTTTATTTTTTTGTCGAATATAATTTGGTATCTATTTGGCTTTTTGTTTTTGATATGGATAAGTTTCTTTATTGATATAGTGAGCGTGCTTGGTTCTATTTGACTTGCTTTATAATATAAGCTACATGCTAGGTTAAGTGTCCTGTCACTAATCGGCCTTATTAATAATATGCTATCACCTTTATGTATTAATTGCATAGCATATTTTCTTTTATGCGATTCTTCTGAATTTTTGTTTTGTTT
>Ga0209066_10002927_pt1 | contig 20042 bp, 18 predicted proteins | sample All_14_2_FD_187198 | JGI IMG/M metagenome (GOLD analysis project Ga0209066, IMG submission 187198) | Freshwater microbial communities in response to fracking from Pennsylvania, USA - Allegheny Zone_MetaG_DW_15 (SPAdes) (version 2) ... | reverse complement strand
GTTTAGCCGCTCCTTCTGGCTGCCAGAAAACGTAAAAGCCGACTTAGTGAAGGCGAACTACATGGATGGCATCCTGCGCATCGAAGTACCAAAAGTAAAGGTTGATAAAGAAGAACCGGCCAAGGTGGTCAAGGTTTCGTGACCACCGGGCACAAAAACTCATTCTTCAATGTGAGAGGTGTATCCCGGAGGCCGGCCGCAAGGTGGCTTCCGGTTTTTTATTTCTGCACATTGTGTTACATACTAGTTGTCCTAGCGCCGTTTGCATCAGGTTTAGTCAATTGAAGGTGAAGGCAAAGAATTGATTTTCAATTGATTAAATACTAATTTTCCACGGCTGGATGATTAATGCAACTCATTTTTTCACGCATTAAAAACCTATAAAAAAATGAACCCGAATCTCACATTACAGGAAATCATGACCCCGCACCCCACCACGGTTCAGCCCAACACCAGCCTAGCCGAGGTGCGTGAGCTTTTTTCCAAAAACAGCTTCCACCACATTCCAGTGGCAGGGCCGGGCGGCGAGTTGCTGGGCATCATCAGCCGGGAGGATTTTTTCAAGGTGGCCTACGTGCTGTCCGTTGAAGCCATCCGTTCGACGAATGCCAAGTCGAAGTTCCAGCACCTGATGGCTGAGGACATCATGACGAAGTACCCACTGCAATTGGCGCCCGATGACACCATCGGCCTGGCGGCGGACATCTTCCTCGCCAATAAGTTCCACTCCCTGCCGATTGTGGAGGAGGGCCAGATTGTTGGTATCGTCACTGCGCACGATTTGCTGGCCTACAGCTTTGCCTCGCCCTTGGGTGAGCAAGTTGAACTGGAGCAATACGACGAAGTATAAAAAAAACAACGGTGTGCCCATTTGCGCCAGCAAAGAGGCTTGCCAATAAATATTTCAACCATGTTCGACAGGACTGCCACTATCGCCAGCGTCATGACCCGCAATGTGTTTTTCGTGCATCCTGAAGACACCATGCAGCGGGTGGATGAGCTTTTTGTAGCAAACAATATCCACCACGTGCCCGTGCTCGATGAACAGAGCCGGGTAGTGGGCATCATCAGTAAATCGGATTACCTGAAAATCCTGCACGGCTTTACCCTCTTCAAAACTGAGCAGAGCGTGGAGTACAACAAGGCCATCCTGCGTTCCTTGCTCGTAGGTGAGGTGATGACCAAACAAGTGGCCACCCTCCAACCGGATGACACTGTGGAAATCGCCGCTGGGTATTTTCGGGAAAACCTGTTCCACGCTATCCCCGTCGTGGACCGCCAGAAGAAGCTGGTCGGCATAGTCACTACCTTCGACATGCTGAACTTCGCCTTCATGGAGCCAGCGTTTTTGGCTTAGCTAGTGAGCGGGTGAGGCGGTGACCGGGTGACGGGTGAGGTTCTTATCCTCGCACAGATTGTTCACTGGCTCGCCCGCTCGCACAACCACCTCTTACAATGAAGCATCGGGACTACCTTCCTGAATTCGTCTATGGCGGCATGGACGGAATCGTGACCACCTTCGCCGTAGTGGCCGGGGCTGCCGGGGCCGGCATGGACAGCTCAGTCGTCATTATTTTGGGCTTCGCAAATCTCTTCGCCGACGGCTTTTCGATGAGCGTCGGTAGTTACCTCGCCAATCTTTCGGAGCTGCACAATTATGAAAGGTACAAGCGCCTTGAGTACCACGAAGTGAACCACAACCCAGCCGAGGGGCAAGAGGAAATCCGTCAGATTTTCATCCAAAAAGGCTTGAAAGGCGAAGCGCTGGAGGCTGTTGTGGAGGCCATTACATCCGACAAGGATGTGTGGGTGGACACGATGATGAAGGACGAACTGAACCTTACCCCTGGAGTGCGCTCGCCGCTTTCGAAGGCTGTTGCCACGTTCATTTCCTTTAACATAGTAGGGCTGGTGCCAATGGTTGTTTACCTTGTGGATTTCATGTCAAAACTGCACTGCGACCTGTTTTTATTGTCGGGCCTGCTGACAGGGCTGGCATTCGTCGGGGTGGGTTTGCTGAAGAGCTATATCGGTGAGCAGCCGCTATGGCGAGGGGTGCTTGAGACATTCGGCTTGGGCGCTGGAGCAGCGACGTTGGCTTATTTTGCTGGAAACATGCTGGAAAAGATGTTTTCGTAAAAGGTCATTTGGCCATTCAATCAACAGTCGTTTGGCTATGAAAAATAGCTGATGACCAATGACTGAATGACCAATGTTTTTTAATGACCAATTTTTCATTCATGAAAAACCAATAATGGGGTTTTGGAGTGGAACGCCATTTTTTTCGTAAAACTGCTGTGGAACAGGCGCTCCCAGAGCCGCCGCTTGGGAATGTAAAGCGCCAGCAGGTCAATGTGTTTTTCCTTGATGAAACCATCAATGCCATCCATGATCGTCGGGCTATTCACGATGGCAAAATCCGTGAATTTGTAGGGGTAGTCGGCCAGCGTGACGTAGTCCTGCATGGTACCGATGCTCGGCTTGGTTTCCACATGGACGAAGTAAACCTCCGAGGAAACTTTCTTGGCAAAATTCACTAGCTGCGCAACGGCCTGCTGCTCGTGCGGCAAGAAGTCTGTGGCGAAGGCGATGTAGTCAATGTCCTGCCAGGTGGCATCTTCTGGCACGGCGAGCACGGGGCAGCCAGCATTCATCATCGTGAAAGTGGTGATGCTGCCGAGCGTTTTCTCCAACGGGTTGTGCTCGCCACGAGTGCCCATTACTACCACGTCGTACAAGCCTTCCTTCACGATGTCCCTGATTTCCTCTGGGATGAAGATGCCGTACAGCGGGATGATTTTGTCCACGGGGGCATCCGGCAGTTCAGCCACGAAAGCTTCCAGCTTGCCCTGCACAAGGGTTCTTTTTTCCTCCAGCATCTGTTCCACGTAGCCTGCGGGCAGGTTGGTGGCGTCAATGACGGGCAGGTTATAGACGTTGAGCACGTCAATGCTTGCGCCCACGGCCTTTGCCAGTTCGGCCGCGTAGCGGAAAGCATTGGTGGAGCATTCGGAGAAGTCGGTTGGAAAAAGGATTTTTTTCATGATGTCACTTATTTCTATGTCATTGGCTTCACTGTTTCATGGAATGATGCCAGTGAGCAATGCATCTGGTTATTTCAAACTATCACAACGTCCTCGACCATGTGCATGGCGCTGTGGTTGAGGGAGGCCAGCGTGCGAGCTTTGGACGCGTGGCAGCCAGGGGCGCTTTTTCGGCTTTTCACCCAGACGTTGAGGCCGAACACGTCTTTCATCGTTTGCTCAAATGCTGTGCAGGTAATATTGCCCATTAAATTGAGCACCCCATCGTTGCCTGCCCTGCGCACGTCTTCGACTTGAAGGTTGGGACTCAGCCTTGGGTTCATGAGTTCCTGGCTGCTCTCCGCCCTGAAAGTCAGATCCAAGAAAGGGAATTCTGCTATAAAATCCGCTTGCAGGTCGCGCAAGAGGCGTTTGCCTGCGATTTTCATGATTACCATTTTTATCAATTTGATTAGGGACGCTGCTAGCGTCAAACACGGATTCAAAGTTAACACTGCGAGTGGGGCCTTTGGTTGATGAATGTCACTGATTCAGGCTGATTTTCCTGCTGATGTTACTTCGTAAAAAAAGGAAACCCGTCGTTCCGACGTATCGGAAGGACGGGTTTTCGAAAACTAACCTATGTGACCAAAAAACCCTGTTTAATACTGGTAGCAAAGATAGGAGTGCCCGCACAGACATAACTATGACAAAAGTCACTGCCCCCTGTGACAATCATCAACAGCCAACTTTTTGAGCCAATCTACCTTGCACCCGATTTCGGAATTGCATTGAAATGGCGTTTTTTATTGGAATTAGTAAGCGCGCCAAATGCAGGCCAACGAATCCAAAAAATACTTCTCACATGAAAATCATTTTCTTCCTTATTGCTGTCAGTCTGCTGCTTGCTGTAGGTTTTTTGGCTGCCTTTTTCTGGGCAGTGCGAGGTGGGCAGTATGAGGACGAATATACCCCGTCGGTGCGCATTCTATTAGATGATCCGGCGTATTTGGACAGCTTAAAATCCAATGCAAATAATGTGGTGGCGGAAACCATCTCCGCTAAAAAAACCTAGGATACACTGAATTCTCCATAAAGGATTGAGCTTAAAGAGGCATCAATTCAAAATTTGAAACTCATAACTCGAACTTGTTTATGACACAGGTAGAACAATTTTACTACGACAACAAGATTGTCAAGAAGTTTGCCTACGCTACCATGCTATGGGGTATCGTGGGCATGCTGGTCGGTTTGATTATCGCGTTACAGCTGGTGTTTCCCAGCCTCAACTTCGATTTGCCATTTCTGACCTTTAGCCGCTTGCGCCCACTGCACACCAATGCCGTCATCTTTGCCTTCGTGGGCAACGGTATTTTCATGGGCGTTTACTACTCATTGCAACGGCTCCTGAAAGCCCGGATGTTCAGCGACCTGCTGAGCAACCTTCACTTCTGGGGATGGCAGCTCATCATCGTGAGTGCTGCAGCCACCCTTCCGTTCGGTTTTACCACTAGCGGGGAGTACAACGAACTGGTTTGGCCGATTGACATTGCCATCACTTTGGTGTGGGTCATCTTCGGTATCAACATGTTCGGTACCATCCTCAAACGGCGGGAAGAGCACCTCTACGTAGCCATCTGGTTTTACATCGCCACATGGATTACTGTAGCGCTGCTGCACATCGTGCGCAACTTGGAGTTGCCCACGAGCGGCTTGCACAGCTACGGCATTTTCTCGGGCGTGCAGGAGGCTTTGGTTCAATGGTGGTACGGCCACAACGCCGTGGCATTCTTCCTCACAACGCCTTACCTCGGCCTGATGTACTACTTCATGCCGAAGGCCGCCAACCGCCCGGTGTACAGCTACCGCCTGTCCATCGTACACTTCTGGGCGCTTATTTTCATCTACATCTGGGCTGGCCCTCACCACTTGCTCTACACCTCGCTGCCCGACTGGGCGCAGTCGCTGGGTATGGTGTTCTCGCTGATGCTCATCGCTCCATCTTGGGGTGGTATGATTAACGGTCTGCTCACGCTGCGTGGCGCTTGGGACCGGGTTCGTCAAGACCCCATCCTGAAGTTCATGGTGGTGGCCGTGACCGCCTACGGTATGTCCACTTTTGAAGGCCCGATGATGTCCATCAAATCCTTCAACGCCGTGACGCACTACACAGACTGGACGATTGCACACGTACACGTTGGCGCACTCGGTTGGAACGGAATGCTCACTTTCGGCGTGCTGTACTGGCTGGTTCCCAGAATTTTCAACACAAAACTTTATTCCAGCAACCTCGCCAATATTCACTTCTGGTTGGCGACACTGGGTATCATTTTCTACGCAATCCCGCTGTACTGGGGTGGTGTGACGCAGTTCCTGATGTGGCGTGACTTTACACCTGATGGTTTCCTTACCTATCCAAACTTCTTGGAAACAGTGACGCAGATTGTGCCGATGTACGCCATCCGTGCACTTGGTGGTGCAATCTATCTGACAGGCGTAATAATCGGGGTTTATAATTTATTGAAGACAACATCTGGCGCAGATTGCCCTGCCAACGAGTATGCCGAAGCACCTGCCTTCCCGAAACACCATGTGGAATCGGCAGGCAACAAGCACTGGCACAGTTGGATTGAGCGCCGCCCAATGCAAATGCTCGTGGCAGCCCTCGTGCTCGTGCTCATCGGCGGCATGGTAGAGTTGTTCCCAATGTGGTGGATTGACGACAACGTTCCGAAAATCGCCAGCGTGAAACCTTATACCCCGCTCGAACTCCAAGGTCGTGACCTCTATGTACGGGAAGGTTGCCTCGGCTGCCACTCGCAGATGGTTCGTCCATTCCGTTTCGAGACGGAGCGCTACGGCGACTACTCGAAGAGCGGTGAGTTCATCTACGACCGTCCGTTCCTCTGGGGCAGCAAGCGTACCGGGCCAGACTTGGCCAGGGAAGGCACTGGAAAGCTGAAAAAATCAGATAGCTGGCATTACAACCACTTGATTGACCCAACAAGCACTTCGCCTGGTTCCATCATGCCAGCCTACCCGTGGTTTGCTGAGGACGACCTTGATATTTCGACCACCGCTGCCAAAATCAGTGCGCTACGCACACTGGGCACACCATACGACGCAGGCTATGAGGAAATCGCCAACGAAGACCTCGCCAAGCAGGCAGCCGCTATTGCGAAGCGACTGAAAGACGAAGGCGTTGACCAGCCGGGCGTGGAGAAAAAGGAAATCGTGGCGATCATCGCCTACCTGCAAAGGCTGGGCGTGGACATCACGCTAGAAGCGCAGACTGAGAAATAATGATAAATGATGAAGGTGGAATGATGAATCAGAAGGTTCACATTCCACCCATCATTCATCATTGAAATGGTTCATCATTCATCATTTAAAAAGTCATGTTCAAATACATACTTCAAGGCGCAGGAGACATCAACTGGATGGCCACAACGGCACTGGTGCTGTTTTTCTTCATTTTCATCGCAGGTTCGGCTTGGGTACTCACTAGGAAAAAAGACTACGTGGACAAGATTTCCAGGCTGCCATTGGACGACGAATGATATTCCTGTTTTTTGAAACCACTTTTCAAATTGAATAAAACAACGTTTTATGAAAAATAAATGCCTACGGCCAATTTTGCTGGCCGCAACATCATTGCTCCCGTTGGCAACTTGGGCACAGGACGCCACGACCACTGCTGCCCCCGCCAATCAGGACTTTTGGCCCAATACACTGGGCAACCTTACGCTGGCCGTCGCTGGTGTAGTCATCGTGGGGGCGCTCTTTGCTATCACTCGGTTATTCACGGCAGTTGTGAAGATGCAGGAAATCCAGATGCTACGCGAAAAAGGCATCGAGGAAATTGTAGATGCATACCGGCAGCCTGAGCAGAGCTGGTGGGATCGCCTGATGAAATCCATGACCAATGCCGTGCCGGTGAACCGGGAAGCTGACATTGACCTTGGCCACGACTACGATGGCATCCGTGAATTGGACAACAAGATGCCACCTTGGTGGCTGGGACTATTCTATGGCTCCATCATTTTTTCAGCCATTTACCTTTTTGCCTTCCACATGAGCGACATCGGCCCTTCTTCAAAAGAGGAGTACGATACGGAAATGGCGACAGCAAAGGCAGAGGTGAATGCTTATCTGGCCACGGTAGCTGATGCCGTTGATGAAAACAACGTGACTGCCCTCACCGAAGAGCAGGACATTGCGCTGGGCAAAACGATTTTTGAAACGAACTGCTTCACCTGCCACGGCAAGCTGGGCGAGGGTGGCATCGGCCCGAACCTTACCGACGACTTCTGGATTCACGGCGGGGGAATACAGAACGTGTTCAAGACCATCAAGAACGGTGTTCCTGAAAAGGGCATGATTTCTTGGTCTGACCAACTACGAGCAAGCGACATGCAGCGGGTGGCCAGCTACATCCTCACGCTACATGGCACCAACCCGGCGAACGGAAAGGCGCCGCAGGGTGAAAAATACGATCCTGCAACTGCCACTGGAGCAACTGCAACTGATACCACAGCTACATCTGCTGCCCCTGCCCCTGACAGCACTGCCACTGCCGCACCGGCAGCAAACAAATAAACTTTTGGCCAAGGGGCTTATGTGACTTTGGCCACAGTTTCAAAATGGGTTTCTTTTGAATTTTGATGCAGAAGAAACTTCATCCAGCGACGCTACATCAGTCACGAAGTTTCTACTAAAAGTAAGGAACGTGACGATGTGGCGTCGCTGCATGAAAGGGGGTGGGCAATGTCATTTCAAAGTAAAAATTGCCCTCATTTTTAAGTCTAGAATACTTTTATAATGAACATCGTTGACGAGTTATACCAAGACACTGAGGAGTACCGCGACAGTATCGCCACCGTGGACAAGAGTGGCAAGCGGGTCTGGATTCACCCGAAGAAGCCGAAGGGCTGGTTCTACAACGCCCGTACTTGGTTCAGCTTTGCTTTGCTTGCACTGCTGTTCGGGATACCTTTCATCAAGGTGAATGGCGAGCCGCTGCTGCTGTTCAACATTCTGGAGCGCAAGTTCATCCTGTTCAGTATCGTTTTCACACCGCAAGACCTACACCTTTTCGCCCTCGCAATGGTGACATTGATGGTCTTCATCGTGTTGTTCACGGTGGTGTTCGGGCGGATATTCTGCGGTTGGGTTTGCCCGCAGACCATTTTCATGGAAATGGTCTTCCGCAAAATTGAATACTGGATTGATGGCGACGCCAGCCAGCAGCGCAAGCTCGCCGCAGCCCCTTGGACAGGTGAAAAAATAGGCAAGCGGGCGCTGAAATACGCCATCTTCTTCGCAATAGCCGTAGTGATTGCGAACACCTTCCTATCGTATGTCATCGGCGTGGATGAGGTTGAAAAAATCATCACCGAACCCATCAGCATGCACACGGGAGGTTTTGTGGCAATGCTGATTTTCTCCGCCATTTTCTTCTTTGTGTTCACCTACATGCGGGAACAGGTTTGCCTCGTGGTTTGCCCGTATGGCCGTCTACAGGGTGTACTGTTGGTGCAGGATAGCATCGTGGTTCACTACGATTATGTGCGGGGAGAGCCTCGTGGAAAAATAAGCAAGCAAGCCGCTTCGCCAGCCGTGGAGCTGCCGATCGCCAACCAGCCAGCTCCAAAAGGCGACTGTGTGGACTGCAAGCTCTGTGTGCATGTTTGCCCGACGGGCATTGACATCCGCAACGGTACGCAGCTCGAATGCGTGAACTGCACCGCCTGCATTGACGCCTGCGACAGCGTGATGGAAAAAGTGAACAAGCCTAAGGGCCTCATCCGCTACGACAGCGAGACGGGTGTCAAAGCCAGCAGAGACCCGCAGTACAAGCGAAAGATTTTCACCACACGGGTATGGGCCTACACAGGTGTGCTCATCGCCTTGATTGCCTTGCAGGTTTTCCTTTTTGCCAACCGTTCGGAAGTGGAAACGGTCATCTTGCGCACAACGGGCCAGTTGTACCAAAAGATTGACGGAGGGTACAACAACCTCTACAATTTCGAGGTCATCAACAAAACGGCGCAGGACATCACGGGCATTGAATTCAAAATCAAGAACCCAGGTGGCAAAATCAAGTTTGTTGGTGATGCCGGAACCGTGGCACCTAAACAAGGGCTGCTGAAAGGAGTCTTCTTCGTGGAAATGCCCACGGAATCACTGGAAAGCCACAAAACCAAAATTGAAATCGAAGTCTGGTCAAACGGAAAGAAAGTGGATGAAGCCACGACGAACTTCTTGGGACCAATAAAATAGAGCGTGAGCGATGTGAGAAATTGAGCAAATCCCAAACATCTTGCTTTCGCCGTCTCACATCGCTCAACCGCTCACAATTATCTAAATCATGAAACTCAACTGGGGCACATCAATTGCCATTTTCTACATCGCCTTCGCCGCCACGATGGTCGGCTTCGTCATCAAATCGAAGAGCTATGACCATTCGCTCGTGACGGACGATTACTACGCCAAAGACCTTGCTTACCAGCAGCAGTACGACAAAATGGCCAACGCAAAGGCACTAGCTGCTGACCTGACCATAGGCAAGGTGGGCGGTCAAGTACAGTTCATTTTCCCGAAGGAAGTGGCGCAGCCCAGCGGCGAAATCCTGTTCTACCGGGCTGATGACAAGTCCAAGGACTTCACCGTGCAGGTATCTGCCGACAGCAACGGCCTGCAAACCGTGCCTACCGACAAGCTGACGCCCGGCCGCTGGACGGTGAAAGTGGACTGGCAGGGAGGTGGCAAGGATTTTTACAAGGAACAGGTAGTAATCCTGTAACGTGGCTTGTAAAATGCTGGATTGGCTGCTCGGCAGGTAATATACTTCATTTTGGGCGGTGATTTTTATCACCCCCAAACGCACCCGAACGCTTGACATTTGCCTTGCAAAAAAGCGAAAAGCCCCATCAACTCTTACCAGCCTAGAAGAAATGACCATCTCCGCCAACATTGAAGAACTAAAGCCAATCAAAGTGGCTAAAACAACTTGCGCCCATTGCGGTGACGAGTGCGTTGAGGAACGCATCCTTTTCGCAGAAAAAAGCTTTTGCTGCGAAGGCTGCAAGACCGTTTATGAAATATTGAACGCCAGCGACCTCACACATTTTTACAATATTGATAAAAATGCCGGGCTTAGCCTCAAGGGCCGCAAACAAGCGCAGTATGCTTGGCTTGACGACGCCGAGGCCGCTGAAAAAGTGCTGACTTTCAAAGATGAAAAGCAGTCGAAACTGACGCTGCACCTGCCGCAAATCCATTGCGCATCCTGCATCTGGCTGCTCGAAAACCTGCACCGACTTTCCCCCGCCATCATTTCCACCAAGGTCAATTTTCTCAAGCGGGAAGCCACCATCACCTTCGACCACGGAGCTACCAGCCTGCGCAAGGTCGCCGAACTGCTCGACAGCATTGGCTACCCGCCCGACCTCAACCTCGGCACACTGGATGGCAGCGCCCGCAAGCCCGTCAGCCGGCGGCTGATTTACCAACTAGGCGTTGCGGGATTTGCCTTCGGCAATATCATGCTACTAAGCTTCCCTGAATACCTCGGTCTGGCCGAATCGGAACTGTATTTCCGCAACGCATTTGGGTGGCTGAACATTATCCTGGCCATTCCAGTGGCATTTTACAGCGGGCAAGAATACCTCAGCTCTGCTTGGGCCACGCTGCGCACCCGCCAACTCAGCATTGATGTGCCATTGGCTTTGGGTATCTTGGTCCTGTTTTTCCGCAGTGCGTACGAAATCGTGACGGGCCAAGGGGCTGGTTTCATGGACAGCCTCGCCGGGCTGGTCTTTTTCCTTTTGGTGGGAAAATGGTTCCAGCAGATGACCTACCACCGCATTTCCTTCGACCGGGACTACAAGTCGTATTTTCCGATTGCCGCTACGAGGGTTTTGGTGGGCAGCGGGCAATTTGGGGCGGTTGATACCGAAAGTGTTTCCGTCAACAAACTCGAACCTGGTGACCGCATCCTCGTTCGCAACGGCGAAATCGTGCCTGCCGATAGCATCCTGAAAAAGGGCCTTGGTAAGCTGGACTACAGCTTTGTGACGGGCGAGGCCGAACCTGTGGAGCGCCACCCTGGCGAAAAAATCTACGCTGGAGGCCGCCATCTCGGCGATGCCATCGAGCTGCTGTTGACAAAGAAAGTAAACCAAAGCTACCTCACCCAGCTTTGGAACGACGACGCATTTCACCAAGATAAACTGATGGGCACGAGCCGCTTGGCCAACAAGGTCAGCCGCTATTTCACCATCATCATCCTGTTGATTGCGTTTGCCACACTGATTTACTGGTTGCCCCGTGACCCCCAGATTGCCTTCAATGCCTTCACGGCGGTGCTCATCATTGCCTGTCCATGTGCGGCTGCCCTCAATATTCCGTTCACACTCGGCAACACTGTCCGCATCCTTGCCCGCAAGGGTTTATACCTCAAAAACACGAACGTGGTGGAGGCACTTCACCACATCTCGGCAGTGGTTTTTGATAAAACAGGTACGCTCACCGAAGCGGGCGGCAGTGCGCTGGAATACCACGGCGATACCCTCACCGACGAGGAAATGTTGCTGGTGAAAACTTTGGCTGGCCAGTCCTCGCACCCACTCAGCCGATTGATTTCTGGTGGCAGCCAAAAAGCAGAACGCCGAATGCAAGTCATTGATTTTCAAGAATATGCGGGCAAAGGCATTGAAGGAAAAATAGATGGCAAGCACGTCCGCCTCGGCTCCGCCGCTTTTGTAGCGGGGAGTGAAAACGCCCCTTCCGATGCCACTGTACTCGTTGAAATCAATGGCGAAACGAAGGGAGGCTGGGTGCTCCGCAACCAGTACCGCAGTGCCGCTTGGTCGGTGGTTGACTATTTCAAAACTTGGGGAAAAACCTTCTTGCTCTCTGGTGATAATGATAGAGAGAAAAACCATCTGCTTCCCCATTTTGCTCCCAATCACCAACCACTAATCACTAATCACCAATCACCAATCCATTTCAACCAAACCCCGCACGACAAGCTGAATTTCATCAAAAACCGCCAGTCGGAAGGCGAAACCTTGCTCATGCTCGGCGATGGATTGAACGATGCCGGGGCACTCCGACAAGCCGACGTTGGCATTGTCGTAGCGGAAGATGTGAACAATTTCACCCCTGCCTGCGATGCCGTTCTGGATGCCAAGCAATTTGCACAACTGCCTCATTTTCTGGACTTTGCGAAGAAAAGCATCAACCTCGTGTACGCCGCTTGGGTGTTGGCCGCACTGTACAATGTGGTCGGTTTGAGCTATGCCGTGCAGGGGGCCATGTCGCCCGTGGTTGCCGCCATCCTGATGCCCTTGAGCAGTCTGACGATTGTGGGCTTTGGCATGGCCAGCACGACGATTATGGGCAAACTGAAACTGAAAGAACGCCCAATCACAAATCACTAATCACTAGTTGCAATGTATTTGTGGACCGCCTTCACCATCGGACTTTTCGGGAGCTTGCACTGCATTGGCATGTGTGGCCCGATAGCCTGTGCGTTGCCGAACGCCAATGGGGCAGGCCCCGGCAGTGGTCGGCTTGCCCCATTGGGGTCTGCGGTGTTGGGCAATGCCCTGCTGTACAACTTGGGTCGCACCTTGACCTACAGTTTGATAGGCGGGATGATGGGCTTGGTAGGTAGGGGTTTGTATTTGGCTGGTTTTCAGCAATTTATGTCAATTGGACTAGGTGTGCTGCTGTTGGTCATCGCCCTTTTTTCCATCAATGTCGAAGCCAACCTGCTGCGCCTTCCGGGGCTGAACCAGCTTGTTTTCAACTTAAAATCCAACCTTGGTCGCCTGCTGAAAGGCAGCGGGGTGAACACTTCGTTCTTCATCGGCCTGCTAAATGGCCTACTGCCTTGCGGCTTGGTTTACATGGCCGTGGTGGGTGCGTTAAGCACTGGCGGCATCGGGTCGGGCATGGCGTACATGGCGCTATTTGGGCTGGGTACGGTGCCGCTGATGCTGGCCACCGGCTTGGCTGGCAATTTTGCGGGCATCAAATTCCGCACGGCGCTGCGCAAGGCTTACCCCGCATTTCTCGTCCTTTTTGCAGTGCTTTTCATCTTCCGGGGGCTGAATTTCCACGTGCCCGGCGACTTCTTTTTTTGGGCTAAAATGGGCGATGAAATGCCCATGTGCCATTGAGGCCTCCATTAAATTTTAACAAAAATTATTATATTCTAACCCAATCTTACGCATCCGTGAAGACTTTCATGGCGTTTAGTGCTTGCCCAACCCAAGGGCCGCAATGAATTAGCACATGAAAAAATATCATTTTGCATTGGTTTTATTGGCTTGCCTTTTCATGACTTGCGCCGAGCTGCAACGTAAGGAAATCCGCAATCCTTCCCGCTCAAAACCAGGTACCACGCCACCCAAAACCGCTTCCAAAGCAGGTAAATTTTCCGTTTTTCCCGTCTCCGGTCAATCCAGCAAAAACATCATCAGCTATTTCGGCGACGAACGTGCGGGTGGCGCTCGTAAGCACGAGGGCATTGACATCGGTGCGCCACGGGGCACGATTGTGTACTCCGTTTCGGCGGGCGTGGTCACTAGGGTCGTGGAAAAGGGCAACGGCGGAAAGCAGGTTTGGGTGCGCAACTTGAATGCTACGAGAACCTTCTACTATGCCCATTTGGACAAGCAAATGGTGACGGAAGGGCAGCGGGTTGAGGAGGGGGACATCCTGGGGACGGTGGGCAACACGGGAAACGCCGCCGGTGGACCACCACATTTGCATTTTGAAGTGATTGACCAATCGGGTAAATCAATAGACCCGCTGCCGTTCATGCCAATATGAAACATGCCATAAAAGATTGAAAATCAGGCTAGTGCCTTGCGGCAAATTGGCTATTTTTTCACAATCGTCATCACCCGATCATAATTCAGCCCCGTGAAAATGCCCATCGCCCGGCCATCGCTGCTCTGCACATTGGAAACGATGGTGCTTGGCTGGCCGAACGGGTTGCCGTTTGAATTAATGGAATTGAAAGTGCTGTTCCAAAAATCATAGTAGGCACGGTCAATGTGGTAGATGGTGTTGTAAATCGTGTCACCTTCCTTGAAATCGTAGCCCGTGCCGAAGACGATAACCTTGTCGTCCACGTAGTCATCGTTGGTGGTGAAATCCTGTTGGGGAATAGAGTCAAGCAATGAGTTTTGGTGGATCATCCGGCGGTAGTAGTCCCGTGTGTTGGGCTCGTCGGTGAGGTAGGTGAGGCAGCGGGCCAGTGTGTCCTGCTCGTCGTCGAATTCCACTACCACGCTGTCAATTGGGACGACGGGCAAGAGGCGGGTGGTTGCCGTGATGGTTTCGCCGTCAGGCGTTGTTATTTTCAAAGAAAAATCGTTGTCGAAATCAGTGGGCACTAAGGTGGAATTGCTGTAATTGTAAATTTTGAAGGTGAAGGGGTTTATGAAAGCCCCGTTTTCCAGCACATAGTCCACGCCATTATGCGAAATGGTGATTTCGGCGCTGTCCACCAGAATATTCTGCACATACTGGAGTGGATCACTTGGGAACGGCTCAAAATACGGGGTGCTTTTCGTTAGCAAGAGGTTGAATGGCTGCCCTGGTTCCAGGTAGCATTCCACGACATACTGCGGCTGGTATTCCGGCAGGTCGAGGTTGATTTCCTTTTCCAAATTGCCGCAGGCAGAAAAAGAAAAACTGATCAGCAATGAGGCGAAAACAGTGTACAGCAGCGAGGCGCCGTTGTTTTTTATGATTGAATTGAAAAATAATTTCATCGTAATTTTAATTTAAACCGTTGTTCATCAACATTTTATAAACCACTATCAACCTTCATCAACCTATTTAGAATTTGAAATTCCAAGTCAATGAACCGATGATTGGGAAAAGCGACACCTGCTTCGCTGCCAGCCCGGTCGGGATAGCAAGCGGGTCTTTTTCCGGCTCCACGCCCTCAGCATACTTTGGCTCGATGTAGAGGAAAAAAGCGTTGCGGCGGTTCGTCAAATTGAAGAAACTGAGGTTCAGGTCACTCTCGCCCCATTTCGGGAAAAACTTGTAGGTGATGCCCAAATCGGAACGAAAAAAATACGGCAAACGAAAAGCGTTCCGCTCGCCATATACAGGCGTAATTGGCTGAAAATCAGCACCGTACACGTCTTGGAAAGCAAACCTTCCGACGGGCAGCCAGGTGCGGTCGCCACTGCCATAGATCACCGTGCCGCTGATGTTCCAATGTTTGCTCAGATCGTACATGAGCACGAGCGAGAAATCGTTGCGGCGGTCGTAGCGGGGGAAGAAATAATTCGTGCCGCCTGCAAAAACCTTGGTCTCGTCAACTGGCACGAAGTCACCCCGCTTCACGAGGGCCAGCGTGTAGCCGATCCAGCCACGTAGGTCGCCCTCCTGTTTTTCGATGCCCAACTCCATCCCGTAGCCGTAGCCCTTGCCGATGGCGAACTCCTGCTCCAGAAAATCGTTGGCGAAGAGCTGCGCCCCGTCCACGAAGTCCACTTGGTTGCGGAGCCACTTCACGTAGTATTCATTGGTGACGAGGTATTTTTTGCCCAAAAGTTTTTCCACGCCGATGGCAATCTGGTCGCTGCGTTGCGGCTTGATGACCTCGGTGCTGGGATACCAGATGTCGGTCGGTAGCGAGATGCCGCTGGTGCTGACGAGGTGCTGGTACTGGTACATGCGGGCGTAGCTGGCCTTGAACGACAGGTCGGTGTTCACGTTGTAAACCGCTGCCACCCGTGGCTCGATGCCTGCGTAGAATTTTTCGTTGGCGAAGCCCGAAAGCCGCAGGCCTGCATTGACTTTCCAGTGGGCGCCGAAGCTCATCTCGTCGGCGATGTAGGCGGCCATGCTGTAGGCTGTGAAGTCGTTGCCGCCCGAGAAGTTGATTTCACCATCGTCGGAGCCAGCCTTGAGGCGACCCACGCCGAAGTCGTGGTGCGTGGCGTTGGCACCAAAACGCAAAATGTGGTTGTCGTTCAGGCCGTAGTAAAAATCGGATTTCAGGTTGGCATCCTGAACATCTGAGCCGATTTTGAAGGTGAAACCAGTGACTTTCGTTTCAATATTATAATCGTAATCTGAATACGTAAAGGTAAGATTGTGAAAGAGTTTTGGGTTGAAAACGTGGTTCCAGCGGGCCGTTCCCGTTTTATTTCCCCAATTGAAATTGAAGTCGAAGAAATCGCCGTTGAACCCGAACACGTCCCGACCGAAATAGCCGCTGAGGAAAAGGCGGTCTTTTTCACCGAGGTCAAAATTCACCTTCGTGTTCAAGTCGTAGAAATAGTAGTCGGGGATGGGGTTGTAGTCGGGGTCGTCCTCCTTCGACTTGTTGACTTGGCGGGTGATGAGGTCGGCATAGGTGCGCCGCCCGCTGACGATGAACGAAGATTTATTTTTTTGGATTGGCCCCTCCAACGTCAGGCGGCTACTGATGAGGCCGAGGCCGCCCGTGCCAGCGAAGCGCTGGTTGTTGCCATCTTTCATCCGTACGTCAATGACCGAGGAGAGCCGCCCGCCGTACTGCGCTGGGAAGCCACCTTTGTAAAGTTTCAAGTCCTTCACTGCGTCGGTGTTGAAGGTGCTGAAGAAGCCGAAGAGGTGGTTGGCGTTATAGACCAATGCCTCGTCCAGTACGATAAGGTTCTGGTCACCGCCGCCGCCCCGAACGTAGAGGCCCGTGCTACCTTCGGAGCCAGAGGGGATGCCCGGTTTCAGTTGAATGACCTTCAGGATGTCCGATTCGCCAAGCAACGCCGGGATGATTTTCACCTCCTTGGTCGTGATGGCCTCCACGCTCATTTCCGTGGAGCGGATGGACTCCTGATAAGCGTTGGCCTTGACCTCCACCACTTGCAGCTCGATGCCTGTGCCGAGACGCACGTTCAGCGTCACGTCCTTGTTCGGCAGTATGCGCAACGTCTTCGGCTGGAAGCCCACGTAGGTGTACTCGATGGAGACGGAATCCGTGCCAGCGGGCAGGGTGAGGGAGTAGAAGCCGTACTCGTTAGTTGTTGCGCCGTTGCTGCTGGAGCGCTCGAAAACGCTGGCTCCGATGAGCGTTTCGCCGTTGTCGTCGTCCTTGATGACGCCGCTCACGGTGATTTTTGCGGTTTGCTGCGCGAAAAGAAGGGAGGCTGTGCAAACGGCCACGCACAGGGTAAAAATTCTTTTAATTGTCATTGTCGGGTGTATTGGTAGCGTTCTTTAATTTTAGTTGTATCGGGTAAAATGGTTGTTTGAAGGCTATGGGAAAAACAAACGGTAGATGGTCGGCAAAGGTATTTGCCCCTAACGCCAACACTAACATTTTTCTACCAAAAGGGTTGATTCGTCAATGAAAGGTTTGGGCCAGCCCACAAAATTTACGAAGCTTTAAATGCATTTAGGGTTCCAATCGTTCTGTAGGCGTGAAGATTTTTTAATAGGGTTTTGTATAAACGATTCAGCCCTCGAAAACCCGAACCTGGAAACCTACAAACCCGAAAACTCCAAACCGCTGCAAGAACCACATCAAACCCTAACTTTGCATTTTATGAAAAAATCCACCTGCATGTTGAATTTGTCAAAGTACCTCCAAATATGCCTTGCCTTGTCTGCCCTGCTGCTGCTTGGTTCCTGTAAAACCATGCGCAGGGCCGCAGGCACCAGCCTGAAACCCAAGAGCGAAAAAGTGCTGATGAAGGGCCTCCTCGATAACTCCGTGAGCGCCGAATGGCTGGATGCCAAGGCAAAGATCTCCTACAACGACGAGTACGGCGGCCAGTCGTTCAGCGCTACCATCCGCATGAGGAAGGACAGCGCCATCTGGTTGCAGGTCAAAAAGTTCAGCATCGAAGGGGCTAGGGCGCTCATCACGCCGGACAGCATCTTCGTCATTGACCGCATCAACAACGAGTACACTGCCCAACCTTTTGACTATGCCCAGAAGGAGTACAGCCTGCCTTTTGGCTTCCAGGGCTTGCAGGCTATGCTGCTGGGCAACCCCGTTTTTTTCTCAAAAGAAACCACAGCGGGCGTGGACTCCACGCAGTACACCCTGGCGCAAAAAACCGAAAACCTGAACGCCTCCTATTGGCTCAGCAGTCCTGACCTGCTGCTCCGCCGCTTCCTCGTGGATGATTTTCGGAACAAGCGCACGGTGGACGCCAACTCCTCCGATTTTCGGGAATTGGAGGGCAAACAGCTATTTTCATATCTTCGTAGCTTTAATCTGAAAAGCAATGACCTCGGCCAAATGAAGGTGCAAATCGAATTTTCAAAAGTGGAAATCAACAAACCAGTGGAGATGAAATTCGAGGTGCCCAGCGGCTACAAACGAACTGACTAGTTTGAATTTTCGGGTTGTTTGATGGGTTTGAATTGTACCAGCAATTCAAACGCTTCAATCAACTCGAACCCATCAAACAAAAAAATGTCCCATTCAAGCAAAATCCTATTTTCCTTCCTGCTGCTGCTAGTGGCAATGGCGGGTATTGCGCAGCAAAACAGAAAAGAACTGGAGGACAAGCGCAGAAAACTGCTCAAGGATATCGAGCAGACCAGCAATTTGCTTAACCAGACCAAGCAGACCAAGGAGGCCACCCTCTCCCGCTACGTGACCCTACAGAAGCAGATCAGCAAGCGCCAGCAGCTCGTCGAGACCCTGCAAGAAGAAATGAGCTACCTTTTGGACAATATCGAGCGGACGGCCACGGTGGTGGTTGCGCTGAGCGATGATACCGAACGCCTGAAGGTGGAATACGCCGAAATCGCCCGCCACGCGTACCGCCAGAAGCTGCTGCACAGCAAATGGTTGTTTTTGCTGTCTGCAAAAAGCTTCAACGATGCCTTCCGCCGCTGGCAGTACCTTCGCCAGTACGACCGCTACCGCCAGCGTCAGGCCAAGCTCATCATGGAAACGCAGCAAGTGTTGGTAGACAAAATCAAAACGCTGGAGGAGCGCAAAAAAGAAAAGGAAAGCCTGCTCGGCTCCGAGAAGCGCCACTCGCAGATGTTGAGCTTGGAGATGGATACCAAGAACCGCCTCCTCGAAACCCTGAAAGGCGACGAGGCCCGCCTCGCACATGACCTGGAGGCCAAACAGGCTGCCGCAAGCAAGCTGAACAATGCCATCGAAAAAGTCATTCGGGAGGAAATGGAGCGCATCCGACGGGAGGAGCGGGCCGCTGCGGCTGCTTCGAAAAATACAGACTCAAAAGCCACAAATACCAAACCAGCCACACCCACCGCCACGCCTGAAATCGCTAGTGTTTCTCAGGAATTTCAGAGCAACAAAGGCAATTTGCCTTGGCCCGTGAAGAACGGCGTCATCATCGGCCACTTTGGGCGGCAGCCGCACCCCACCATCCCCAACATCGAAATCGTGAACAACGGCATTGACATCCGCACGGACGAAGGGGCGCAGGTTCGTTCCATTTTCGAAGGCACGGTGGTGGGTACGCAGTTCATCCCCGGGTTCGATTACATGGTCATCCTGCAGCATGGCAGCTACTACACCGTTTATTCCAACCTCGAATCTGTGAGCGTGAAGAAAGGCGACAAGGTGGCCATCAAGCAGACCCTCGGCAAGGTGAGCAAGAATGCCAAGACCAACACCTCCGAGGTGCATTTTGAAATTTGGAAGGAAAAAACGAGGCTCAATCCGCAGGATTGGGTGGGGAAATAGCTCGATTTGTTTGAACGGTTCGAAATGGTTTGATTTGCCTTCGGGAACGAATTTTCAAACGATTGCATTAAAGGAGCGTTCTTGAAATCAAGCAAACCCATTTCACAAACCACCTCATACAACCAAAAGCATTTTATGCAAAAAGAGTGGAACCTTAACAGTAATCAGACACAGGGCCTTAAAGAAGAAACCGAATACGCTGTGCTCGTGGGCGTGGTGTGCGGCATGCAGACCGAGGAGCAGGTGCAAGAGTACCTGAACGAACTCGAATTTCTGGCACTCACCGCCGGGGCGCAGTGCATCAAACGCTACAC
>Ga0209066_10002926_pt1 | contig 20053 bp, 22 predicted proteins | sample All_14_2_FD_187198 | JGI IMG/M metagenome (GOLD analysis project Ga0209066, IMG submission 187198) | Freshwater microbial communities in response to fracking from Pennsylvania, USA - Allegheny Zone_MetaG_DW_15 (SPAdes) (version 2) ... | reverse complement strand
AGCTTCACCTCGTAGACATCCACCCCGAGCGTCGGCTCCACCCGTCGCCGCAGGAACAGGTCGCCCATCGGCGTCGCCTGCCAGTCCAGCTCTTCGAAGCGCAGCGCCACGCCCTCAGAGTAGGCCGAGGTCGCGCGCCCGGGTGACGGCTCCGGTGCGGGACTTCGCGTCGAGCTTGGCGAACACGTGCAGCAGGTGCGACTTCACCGTGGCCTCGCCGAGGTGCAGCTTGACGCCGATCTCGCGGTTCGCCAGCCCGGTGGCGACGAGGCGCAGCACGTCGAGCTCGCGGGCGGTCAGCTGCACCGACGGCGCGGGCGCGGCGGCCCGGCGCACGAGAACTCGCGACACCGACGGCGCGAGGGCCACCTCCCCGGCGGCGACCGCGCGGATGCCGGCGAGCAGCTCCGCCTCGGGCGCCGCCTTCAGCAGATACCCCGAGGCCCCCGCCCCGATCGCGCTGAGGATGGCGTCGTCGCTTTCGTAGGTGGTGAGGATGACGACCCGCGTCGCTGGGACGGCGGCCAGGATGCGGGCGGTGGCTTCGTCGCCGTCGAGGCCGGGCATCCGGAGGTCCATGAGCACGACGTCGGGGGTCAGCGACGTGGCGAGGGCGACGGCATCCAGCCCGGTCGCGCCGGTGCCGACCACCTCGAGGTCGTCGGCCGACTCGACGAGCCCGACGAGGCCCGCGCGCACGATCGGGTGGTCGTCGACGATCACGACGCGGATCATGCTTCCTCCTCCGGCGACCGCGGGAGCCGCGCGGTCACGGTCGTGCCGCCGTCGCTCGTGACCGTGAGGGTTCCGCCGACGAGGGCGAGCCGTGCCCGCAGTCCGCTCAACCCGAACCCGTCGGGGATCGCCGCCGGGTCCAGGCCCGAACCGTCGTCGGAGATGCGGAGCACCGCCACGTCGCCGTCGTCGTGCAGCGACATCGAAACGGCTGTCGCCCGGGCATGCTTGCGCACGTTCGCGAGGCCCTCCTGCGCGCACCGCAGCAGCGCGACCTCGGCGTCCCGGTCGAGCGGGGTGTCGAGGGCGACGGACACCGTGATCGACACCCCCGACTCGCGGCGGAAGCGTTCGGCGAGCAGCTCGAGCGCTCCCGCGAGCCCGCCGCCCAGTTCGACGGGGGCGCTGCCGGCGACGAGCGTGCGGGTCTCGGCGAGGGCATCCCGGGCGGCGCTCTCGAGCAGCTCGAGGGATTCGTCGCGCAGCGCCCCCGATGCGAGTTCCCGTCGTGACCGTTGCGCGAGCAGCACGACCCCGGCGAGGGACTGCGCGATCGTGTCGTGCAGTTCGCGGGCGAGCCGCTCCCGTTCGCCGGTGACGCCGGCATCCCGATGCAGGGTGGCGAGTTCGTCCTGCGCCGCCGTCAGCTCGTCGAGCAGTCGCGCCCGTTCGTCGCCATAGACGGCGATGCGCCAGATCCACAGGCCCAGCACGATCGATCCCGCGAACGAGAAGGTGAAGGTGACGGCGGAGGTCGCGAGGGTCTCCCACGACGGCCCCAGGGAGACGAAGAAGCCGCCCGCCGCGCCGAGCGCGACGGCGAGGCTGGAGAGGATGCCGGCGCGACGCGAACGCGCGAGCACCCAGCCCGCGGGCATCCCGAGTGACTGGAAGACCGCGAGCGGCGGGGCGACCGAGACCAGTCCGAAGGTCGCGACCGCGAGGATCCCGATGAACAGCGCGCCGCGTCGGCTGCCGTCCAACGCCCGGCGGCCGATCGCGAAGTACGCGACCAGCACCGCGACGAGCACCCCCGCCCCGAGCGGCGCGAGCGGGCGGGAGGTCCAGGAGAACGCCAGGATGGCGCCGCAGACGGCGACGACCGCGAGAACCGCGGCCGTCCACCATCGCGACGCCATCACCCGGGAGTGCACTCAAGCATCCTTGCGGATCCACCGGAACGTGACCCGCACCACGATCAGCCCGACCACGAGCCACAGCCCGCAGGCGAGGGCGATCAGCGGCAGATCCCAGGAGCCGGACGGCTCGGCGGCCTCGAATTCGGCGGGCAGGAACACGGCCCGCATCCCCTGCGCGAGCCACTTCAGCGGGAAGGCGCTCGCCACGTTCCGCAGCCACTCCGGAAGCCCGGCGAAGGCGATGTAGACGCCCGAGATGAACTGCAGCACGAGCACGATCGGGATGACGACCGCCGTCGCGCTGCGGCCCGAGCGGGGCAGGGCGCTCAGCCCGATCCCGAGGATCGCGCACGTCGTCACGCCGAGCAGGAACACCCAGGCGAACGTCGCCCAGCGGCCCGGATCGGTCGGCAGCTCGACGCCGAACACGGTCGCCGCGACGAGGATGAGCACCGCCGACTGCAGCAGCCCCGTGACGAGCACCTGCCCGAGCTTGCCGATGAAGTACGACACCGGCGACAACGGGGTACCGCCGAGTCGCTTGAGCGTGCCGTCGCCGCGTTCCATCGCGATGTCGATCGACATGTTCTGCAGTCCCGAGAGCAGCAGGCCGGCCGCGAGCATCCCGGGCAGGTAGAACTCGGCGGCCGTCAGTTCGGCGCCGGGCGGGCCGAAGGTCCCGGAGCTGAACGCGACCGAGAAGATCAGCAGCATCACGAGCGGGAAGAGGAAGGTGAAGAACACCGTGTCGCCCTGGCGGAAGTAGTTGCGCACCTCGTAGCCGACGCGGCTGGCCCCGTTGCGGAGCGTCGAGGCGATCATGCCGCCACCTCCACGCGGGAGCTGCCGACGAATGACAGGTAGATGTCCTCGAGACTCGGCCGGATGATCTCGAGCCGCTCGGGTTCGCCGTTGGCGGAGAGCCGGGCGACGAGCGCCCCGGGGTTCTCGGTGCGCTCCTCGCGCGCGACGCCGTTCTCGCGCCACCGCACGATCGGCACCCGCGCCTCGGACCCGCCGAGTTCGTCGATGCGACCGAGCGCCGCGACCTCGCCGTCGGTGATGATCGCCGCCCGGCTCGAGAGCTCCGCGGCCTCGTCGAGGTAGTGCGTCGTGAGCAGGATGGTCGTGCCCTCGTCCTGTAGGCGCCGGATGAGATCCCAGAACGAGCGCCGAGCCTCGGGGTCGAACCCCGTCGTCGGCTCGTCGAGGAAGAGCAGCTCGGGCCGTCCGACGATGCCGAGCGCGACATCCACCCGCCGACGCTGCCCGCCGGAGAGCTTTCGGATGCTCGTCTTGGCCTTGGCGGTCAGCCCGACCGCCGCGATCACCTCGTCGACGTCGCGCGGGTTCGGGTAGAAGCCGGCGAAGTGGGCGAGTTGCTCGCGCACCGACGCGGCCGGAGCCTCGCCGGTCGACTGAAGCACGATGCCGAGTCGGGCCTTCCAGTCGAGTCCGCCGTGCTGGGGATCCGCGCCGAGCACCTCGACGACACCCGAGGTGCGGTCGCGATACCCCTCGAGGATCTCGATCGTCGTCGACTTGCCCGCGCCGTTCGGCCCGAGCAGCGCGAACGTCTCGCCGCGCGCGATCTCGAAACTCACACCGCGCAGCGCCTCGACGCCGCCCTTGTACATCTTCCGCAGGTCCTCGACCCGCACCACCGCATCTGTCATGCCTCCACCATCCCGGAGTCAGCGTGTCGTCCGGCACGACCGGACGGTTGCTTCCCCCTCCACCGAATGGTGGATGTCAGCTCCCGACGAGCATGACGGCGAGGGTGACCATGACGACGGCGATGATCCCATCCAGGAGTCGCCACGCGAGCGGCTTGGCGAAGAGCGGGGCGAGCAGACGGGCACCGAAGCCGAGCGCCGAGAACCACACGATGCTTCCCGTGATCGCCCCCGCCGCGAAGAACCAGCGCTGCTCGCCGTGCGTCGACGCGACCGAACCGAGCAGAAGCACGGTGTCGAGGTAGACGTGCGGGTTGAGCCAGGTGAGCGCGAGGCAGGTGGCGATCGCCGCCCCGAGCGTGCCGGACGCCGCCGTGCCGGCCCGCAACCCGACGGCACCCGTCTTCGGTCTGCGGATCGCGCGCACCGCGGCGAGCACGCCGTACGCCAACAGGAACGCCGCTCCCGCCCAGCGGATCAGGTCGACCAGCCACGGCACCGCGGTGAACAGCACGCCGCCACCCGCGACGCCGGCGGCGATCAGGGCGGCGTCGGAGAGGGCGCAGATGAGCACGACCACGAGGACGCCCTCGCGGCGGAGGCCCTGCCGCAGCACGAACGCGTTCTGTGCGCCGATCGCGACGATGAGCGAGAGGCCGAGGCCGAGGCCGGCGAGGGCGGTGAGGAGGGGAGCGGGCACGTCCCGACCGTAGGTCGCTCCGCTGCGTCAGTCCATCTCATGATTCTGTCGGAGCATTAGCATTGCTGATGATGCGATACGACAGCGAACACCTCGCGACGCTGCTCGCGGTCGTCGACGAGGGGACGCTGGATGCCGCCGCGCGGCGCCTACGCGTGACCCCGTCGGCGGTCAGCCAGCGGCTCAAGTCGTTCGAGGAGCAGGTGGGGCGAGTGCTCGTCGTGCGCAGCAAGCCGGCGCGTGCCACCGGACCCGGCGAGGCGCTCGTGCGGATGGCCCGCCAGCTCGCGCTGCTCGAACACGAAGCCGACCAGGCTCTCGGGACCGGATCAGACGGCATCACGACGATCCCGGTCGCCGTCAACGCCGACTCCCTCTCGACCTGGATCCTGCCCGCGCTCGAGCGCGTCGCCCGCCGACATCCCGTCGTCTTCGAGATCCACCGCGACGATCAGGACCACACCGCGGGGTGGCTCGCCGCCGGCACGGTGATGGCGGCGGTCACATCGCAGGCCGAACCGGTGCCGGGGTGCACCTCGACGCCGCTCGGGCGGATGCGCTACCGACCGCGCGCGTCGCCGGCCTTCGTCGAGCGCTGGTTCCCCGACGGGGCGGACGCGGCATCCCTCGCGGTTGCCCCGGTCGTCGTGTTCGACGAGAAGGACCTGCTCCAGGCCGGCTACCTGCGTCGTGCCGCACGCCGCGCGCTCGACCCGCCCCGTCACATCGTCCCCGCGTCGGCCGACTTCGCGCTCGCCGTGCGCCTCGGGCTCGGCTGGGGGATGCTGCCGGACGCGCAGGCCGACGGCACCGTCGTGTTCGACGTGACGCGTCACCACGACGTGCCCCTGCACTGGCAGCAGTGGAATCTGAGGTCGCCGCTGCTCGACGCCGTCGCGACCGAGGTGGTCGAGAGCGGCCGTCGGGTGATCGCCTAGCCGAAGAGCTTCTGCAGGCGGCGGACACCCTCGCGGATGTCGTCGTCGCCGAGCGCGTACGAGAAGCGCAGATAGCCGCTCGGACCGAACGCCTCACCGGGCACGGCGGCGACCTCCGCCTGGTCGAGGATCAGGTCGGCGAGTTCGAGCGACGTCGTCGGCGTGACCCCACCCCACGGCCGGTTGAGCAGACCGGTGACGTCGGGGTAGACGTAGAACGCGCCCTCCGGCGTCGGGCAGACGACGCCCGGGATGGCGTTGAGCCCCGCCACGATGAGCTTGCGACGGCGGTCGAAGGCATCGCGCATCTCGGCGACGCTCTCTTGCGGTCCGGTGAGCGCCGCGAGGGCCGCACGCTGCGAGATGTTCGAGACGTTGCTCGACAGGTGCGACTGCAGATTGGATGCCGCGGCGATCGCGTCGGCGGGTCCCACCATCCAGCCGAGCCGCCATCCCGTCATCGCGTAGGTCTTCGCGACGCCGTTGACGAGGATCGTGCGATCGGCGAGCGCGGGCGTCGCCTCGACGATCGAGACGGCGCGGACCCCGTCGTAGGTGAGGTTCTGGTAGATCTCGTCGCTGATGACCCAGAGTCCGTGCTCGTCGGCCCACGCTCCGATCGCGGCGACCTGCTCGGGGGAGTAGACGGCGCCCGTCGGGTTCGACGGCGAGACGAACAGCAGCACCTTCGTGCGCGGCGTGCGCGCGGCCTCGAGCTGCTCGACCGTCACGAGGTAGCCCTGATCGGCACCGGCGAAGACATCCACCTGCACCCCTCCGGCGAGCTGGATCGCCTCGGGGTAGGTGGTCCAGTACGGCGTCGGCACGAGCACCTCGTCGCCCGGGTCGAGCAGCGTCGCGAACGCCTGGTACACGGCCTGCTTGCCGCCGTTGGTGACGATCACCTGCGAGGGGGAGACCTCGAGCCCCGAGTCGCGCCGGGTCTTCGCCGCGATCGCCTCGCGCAGCTCCGGCAGACCCGCGGCGGGCGTGTACTTGTGGTTCCGGGGGTCGCGCACGGCCTCGACGGCCGCCTCGACGATGTGGGCGGGGGTCGCGAAGTCGGGCTCGCCGGCCGCGAAACTCACGACCGGTCGTCCCGCCGCCTTGAGCGCTTTCGCCTTGGCATCCACTTTGAGGGTCGCCGACTCGGCGATGGATCCGATGCGCTGCGAGATGCGTGCCACGAGTGTCGATCCTATCGGCGCCGGAACAGCACGAAGCCGGAGTCGTCTGTGCTTTGGGGGGCCGACGACTCCGGCTTCGTGATGGATCCGCTACCTCATCACTCGATCCCGATCGGGTGATTGCGTCGGTAGCCCTCTCGCACCAGGTAGGCACCCGCTGCCAGCAGTGCGAGGATCACGGCGACCAGAAGCGCGACGCCGATGCCGGTGTAGGCCAGGGCGCTCGGCTTCGCGTTACCCGTCGGGGTGCCCGGGTCGCCGGGGTCGCCCGGGTCGCCGGGGTCGCCGGGGTCGCCCGGATCCTCCGGGTCGACGACCTGGCCGATGTTCGGGCCGACCGTGGCCTGCGCCAGGTTGACCGTCGCGAGGCTCGAGCCGAGAACGCTCACGCGCACCGCCGTCTGCGTGAACATCTGCCCGGTGTTCGCGGCCATGCCGCGGTCGGCGGCGAGGCTCGTCTCCTTGATGTTCACCTTGACCGACACGAGGTCGCGCAACGCGTCGCCCACGGTGCCTGCTCCCGATCCGAGCAGGCCCTCCGTGGCCGGGTTCACGAGACCCGAGTTCAGCGCGTCGATGAGGTCCTGAACCGCACCGTCGCCGTCGAACAGGCCGTCGAGGAGCGTGCTCCCGAGGTCGCCCAACAGCGCCGAGAGGTCGAGGTCCGTCGAGAGACCGAGCACCGACACGTCGGCGTTCGCCTGCGCCGCCACGCCCTTGAGCAGCTGGTCGATCGTCGCGGTGATGTCGAGCACGACGCTCGTCGTGAGCGGGGCGACCGGTGTCGACTCCGTGCGGCACACCGTGTCCTGCACCGTCTCGTTGACGAAGCCGAGCACCTCCTTGATCACACCGTTCTCGTCGAGCACGAAGTCGCCGACCTCCGGGAGGATGTCGCCCGTCAACGTGCCCACGAGGCCGTTGACCTCCGCGAGCAGCTGATCGACGAGCGAGACCTCGCCGAGCAGCGGCGTCGTCACGACCCGGTCGACGAGCTCACAGACCTCCTCCACGAGGGGCGCCTGTGCGACGTTCGTCGCGAGGTCGGCGTGGATCGTCACCTGCGCGTCGTTGAGCACCGTCTCGACCTTGTCGACCACCTGGTCGGCGACCGTCGCGACCGTCGAGGTGATGCCCTGCAGGATCTTGTTGACGACGGCATCCGTCAGCAGCTCGGTGCTCGGTGCGAGGTTGTTGAGGTCGCTCCCGAGCAGCTTCTCGAGGTCGACGCGCACCTGACCGGTCTCGAGGTTGAAGGTCACCGCCCCGTTGCCGTACTCCGAGCGCAGGATCGAGTGCACGGCGTTCTTCAGGTTGCCGGTGTCGATGAGCACCGAGACGTTCGCCGAGCCCCCGAGGAGGTTCAGCAGCGGGTCGAGCTCGAGCAGCTGACCGTTGACGTCGTTGAGCAGTTCGCCGTTCGGGCCGACCAGTTCGTTGAGCGCGTCGACCACCTCCTGCAGAGCCGAGTCGACCTTCGGGGTCAGGTTCGCGATCGCCGGGCTCGTGAACGAGAGGATCGCGTGGCCGAGCTGGTAGTCGCCGCTCGCCGTGTCGAGGTCGCCCTCCGCGCGTGCGGCGATCGCGCCGAGCTCGAGCTTGAGGTCGACGAGCGTGGAGGCGAACTCCGCGCCGAGCAGGGCCTCGAGGTCGAACGTCGCGTTCGCCGGCGGGGCCGACGAGTTGCTTCCGACGCCGATGACGCCGTCGTCGACGACCGCGCCGCTCGCGCCGATCGAGGACCCGTCGGAGTTGGCCTGCGCGTACTGACCGACCGGGCCGAGCTGCAGCACGCCGCCGAGGTCCACCTGCGGCGCGGGGGCGTTGACGTTGATCGTCTGCAGCACGTCGGCGTTGAGCGGGTCCTTCACGGTCTGGGTGTCCTGCGTGCCGTCGTTGCGCGCTTCCGCGGACTCGAGCGCGAGAACCCGACCGAGGTCGGTGCCGAGCAGCGTGCCCGAGAGGAAGCGACCTTCCGCATACGACTGGGCCTGGTCGTCCGCCGTCGCGGCGAGAGGGGCGACGAGGGCGAGGCCTCCGCCGAGGGCGAGTGCGGTCGTGGCGGCGACGAAGCGCCGGGCCCTTCCGCCGGTGGTCTTCCGTGCTGCCGATCCCCCATGAGGAGTCGCCACGCGCGGGTGTGCAGTGGTGAACACGACTCTTGCCTTCCTGGTCCGATACGGACGTCAGAAGGGTGCGTTCAGGGTGAGTCGGAACGGTCGCGACGGCTGGTGAGGCCCCTCGGGATGCTTCCGCTTCGGCGTTCGAAGACTTTTCCTTCTTCGCAAGACCTGATCGCAATCTCGTACGCCCGTATGCAGTTGTAGTGAAACGACGAGCTGGTTGGGTCCCGTCACCCGAAGAGACCGCCGACCGTGCCGGCTATGACGCCGATTCCCGCACCGATTCCGGATGACGTACACTTGCCGGGTTGGCTGAATCGGCCAAAGCTTCGTCGTGCCCTCGGTCGGATCGCACTCTGATCCGGCATGCGCGGCGAAGTCCGATTCGCGCCGAGGGCGGTGGCTCAATTGGTAGAGCAGCGGTCTCCAAAACCGCAGGTTGCAGGTTCGAGTCCTGTCCGCCCTGCGAGTCCCGGGCTGAAACACCAAACCGAATGGCCCAGGGATCGATGAAAGGTTGGAAGTCGTGGCACGCAACGTGATCGACGACCCGAGCGAGGACCTCGTCGCGAACGCGAAGCGGGATCGTGCCGAGCGGCGCGGGCCGTTCGGTCGGATCGCGCTGTTCATCCGACAGGTCCTCACCGAACTGTCGAAGGTGGTGCGCCCGACCCGGCGCGAGCTCCTCAGCTACACGGCGGTCGTCGTGGTGTTCGTCATCATCATGATGGCGATCATCTACGTCCTCGACGGCCTGTTCGCCTTCGCGGTCTCCTGGATCTTCGGCAACGGCTCGACCCTGTTCGGCTGAGCCCGCGGCATCCGCAGCAATAGAAGGAATCTGAAACGTGTCTGAAGAAGAACGCCGCGACATCGATCTCGCGACGGCCGCCGAGCAGTCCTCCGAGGAGGACGAGGCCCAGGAGGGCAACGTCCTCGAGCAGGAGGAGAACTCCGCCGGGTCCGCCGAGCACGCCGCGATCCACCTCGTCGAGGACGATGACGTCGAGGCCGGTCTCGAGCAGTTGCTCGACGCCCTCGACGCGGCCGCCGACCCCGAGGCCGACGCGATCGTCGACGACGCCCTCGACATCGACTCCGCCGAGGAGGCCGACGCGGCCGCCGAAGCCACGACCGACGAGCAGACCGTCGAAGACGACGACGAGGCCGCCGTCGACCCGTACGAGGAGTTCCGCAGCGAGCTGCGGGCCAAGCCGGGCAAGTGGTACGTCATCCACTCCTACGCGGGCTTCGAGAAGCGCGTGAAGCAGAACATCGAGAGCCGCAAGATCTCGATGGCGATGGAGGACCACGTCTTCGAGGTGCAGGTGCCGATGGAAGACGTCGTCGAGATCAAGAACGGGCAGCGCAAGCTCGTCACGCGCGTGCGCATCCCCGGATACGTGCTCGTGCGCATGGACCTCAACGAGGACTCGTGGTCGGTCGTTCGGCACACGCCGGGCGTCACGGGCTTCGTCGGCAACTCGCACAACCCGACGCCGCTGCGCTTCGAAGAGGCGTTCAACATGCTCAAGAGCCTCGTGCAGGTCGTCGAAGCCCCCGCCAAGGGCGGCGCCGGCGCCAAGGGATCGGGCAAGGGCCAAGCGGCTCGCGTCATCCCCGCCGAGATCGACTTCGAGGTCGGCGAGACGATCACGATCAAGGAGGGCTCGTTCGCGGGCCTTCCGGGCACGATCAGCGAGATCAAGCCCGAGAGCGGCAAGCTCACGGTGCTCGTGTCGCTGTTCGAGCGCGAGACGCCCGTCGAGTTGTCGTTCGACCAGGTCACCAAGCTCTAACGCGTGCGGGTCGCACGCGCAGCGATCGACGTCGCCCGCGGCGTCCTGATCGGCACCGCCGAGGTGATCCCCGGCGTGAGCGGCGGAACGATCGCGCTCATCGTCGGGGTGTACGACGACCTCATCGGGTCGGCGGGGCACCTCGTGCGGGGGCTCGCCGCCGGCGTGGTCGACACCGTGCGCCGCCGCGGTCGCACCCGGTCGCGCGCCCACCTCGCGCGCGTGAGATGGTCGGTCGTCGTCCCGGTGCTCGTCGGGATGTTCGCGGCGATCGTCGTCGCAGCGGCCCTCCTCGCCCCGACCATCGAGACCCATCCGGTGGAGACCCGCGCGGTCTTCACGGGCCTCATCCTCGCGTCGCTCGTCGTGCCGATCCGAATGGTCGGCCGCTGGCGTGCCCGCGATGTGGCCCTCGCGGTGCTCGCCGCCGTCGCCGCCTTCCTGCTCACGGGGTTGCCGCCGGGGGCGGAGCAGGCTCCGACGCTCGGGATCGTCGCGCTCGGGGCCGCCGTCGCCGTCTGCGCGCTCGTGCTCCCCGGCGTCTCGGGTTCGTTCCTCCTGCTCGCGGTCGGGCTGTACGCGCCGACGCTCGCGGCGGTCAACGACCGCGATCTCGCCTACCTCGGCGTGTTCGCGCTCGGCGCGGTCGCCGGCCTCGCGCTCTTCGTGCCCGTGCTGCAGTGGTTGCTCGAGCACCGTCGCGCCGTGACCCTCGCGGTCATGACGGGGCTCATGCTCGGCTCGCTGCGCGCCCTCTGGCCGTGGCAGTCCGACGAGCGCGAGCTGCTCGCTCCCGGCGCCGACGTGCTCCTCGTGGTCGTGCTCATCGTCGCGGGAGCGGCGGTCGTCGTCGCTCTTCTGCTCGTCGAATCGCGACTCGTGCGCAGCCGTCGGGCGAGCGGCGACGACGTGCTCGCGGAGCCCGACGACCCCGATCAGGCCAACGGCGCCCGACCGGTCTAGCTGCGGGGTGCTCGTCGCCCGATGGCCAGCCGGGCGAGCACCGTGTCGCCGATCCGGATGCCGGCCGCGCGGCGCACGGCATCCTTGAGCGGCAGCAGGTAGACGCCGTCCTTCGGGAAGAGCGCGGTCGTGAACTCGACCTCCCCGACCCGAGCGATCACCGGCACCTGCCCCCAGTATTCGACGCCCGCGGCGGCGACCTTGAGGTCGGCGCTGTCCTCGTCGGGGATGCGCACGAAATAGAACGGCGCCGGACCCCGCCACTCGATCACGGGTCCCTCGAACTCGAACTCGCCCATGCGCCGAGTCTGACGTAAGATCGACAGGTTGCCCACGGGCAGCGAATCACCCCACCGCCCCCGGGAACCGCCCGGTCGCGGGAGCGCGTCCGCTCGGACGCTCGACAGAAGAAGGAATCATGGCACCGAAGAAGAAGGTGACCGGCCTGATCAAGCTCCAGATCAACGCCGGTGCCGCGAACCCCGCGCCGCCCATCGGGCCCGCGCTCGGTCAGCACGGCGTGAACATCATGGAGTTCTGCAAGGCGTACAACGAGGCGACCGAGTCGCAGCGCGGCAACGTCATCCCGGTCGAGATCACCGTGTACGAAGACCGTTCGTTCACGTTCATCCTCAAGACCCCGCCGGCCGCGGAGCTCATCAAGAAGGCCGCCGGCGTGCAGAAGGGGTCACCGACCCCGCACACCGTCAAGGTCGCGAAGCTCACCCGTGACCAGGTGCGCGCGATCGCCGAGCAGAAGCAGTCCGACCTCAACGCGAACGACGTCGAGGCGGCCATGAAGATCATCGCGGGCACCGCCCGGTCGATGGGGATCACGGTGGAGGCGTAATCATGGGAAAGAACTCCAAGGCCTACCGCGCCGCCGCCGAGAAGATCGAGCCCGGCAAGTTCTACGCGCCCACCGAGGCCGTCGCCGTCATCAAGGAGACCGGGTCGAAGAAGTTCGACTCCACGGTCGAGGTCGCCCTCAAGCTCGGAGTCGACCCGCGCAAGGCCGACCAGATGGTGCGCGGCACCGTCATCCTCCCGCACGGCACGGGCAAGACCGCCCGCGTCATCGTCTTCGCGACCGGCCCGGCCGCCGAGGCGGCGCTCGCCGCGGGTGCGGATGAGGTCGGCGGCGCCGAGCTCATCGAGAAGGTCGCCGGCGGCTACACCGCGTTCGACGCGGCCGTCTCCACTCCGGAGCTCATGGGCCAGGTCGGTCGACTCGGCAAGGTGCTCGGCCCGCGCGGCCTCATGCCCAACCCGAAGACCGGCACGGTGACCCCGAACCCCGCGAAGGCGGTCGAGGACATCAAGGGCGGCAAGATCGAGTTCCGCGTCGACAAGCACGCGAACGTGCACTTCGTCATCGGCAAGGCCGGCTTCAGCAGCGACCAGCTCGGCGAGAACTTCAAGGCCGCGCTCGACGAGATCAACCGCGCCAAGCCGGGTTCGTCGAAGGGCCGCTACATCCAGAAGGCCTCGGTGTCGACGACGTTCGGCCCCGGCGTTCCGCTGGACGTGAGCGTCCTCTGACGCTGAACCTCGCACTACGACGGGCGAGCGCTGCGGATTCCGCGGCGCTCGCTCTCGTCGCTGCGGCCACCTTCCCGCTCGCCTGCCCGCCGCATACGACCGACGAGGCGAAGGCATCCTTCATCGCGGGGCAGCTTTCGACGGCGCGCTTCGACGAGTACCTGGCTGATCCGGCTCGCGAGCTGTTTCTCGCCGAGGTCGACGGGGTGCCCGCGGGCTACACGATGCTCGTCCTCGGCGAGCCCTCCGATCCCGATGTCGTCGCCGCGCTCACGACGCGCCCCACGAGCGAACTGAGCAAGTGCTACGTGATGCCCGGCCATCACGGCGCGGGTGTCGCGGCCGCCCTCATGGCTCGAACCCTCGACGCCGCTCGCGCTCGCGGAGCCGCCGCGATCTGGCTCGGGGTCAACGAGGAGAACGCGAAGGCGCAACGCTTCTACGCCAAGAGCGGGTTCGTCGCGGTCGGCCGCAAGCGGTTCCTCGTCGGGGATCGCTGGGAGGACGACCTCGTTCTCGAGCGCGTCTTCTGAGCCGTCTCGGGGTCAGCCGTCGCTCACCTTGAGCACGAGCTTGCCGCGCGTGTGGCCCTCCTCGATGACGCGATGCGCGTCGGCGGCGTTCTCGAGATCGAACACCTGGTCGACGTAGACCTTGACGTCGCCCGACTCGAGCAGGCGCGAGATGATCGCGAGGGTGGCTCCGTCGGGGGTCACGCGGAACCCCGTGGCCCGCACGCCCGCGGTCGCGGCCTCGGTCGACATCGTCGGCCACGACCCGGTCGGGCCGTTGACGATGACCCCGCCCGGCCGGAGCACGCGCAGCGATCGGGATCCGGTGTCGTCGACGAGGTTGCCGATGAGGTCGACGACGGCATCGACCTCGTCGAGCACCTCCTCGAACCGCACCGCCGTGTAGTCGAGCACCTCGGCCGCCCCGAGTTCGCGCAACCACGACGTGTTGCGCGCGGAACCGGTCGCGATGACATGGGCGCCGAAGTACGCGGCGAACTGCACCGCGAAATGCCCGACGCCGCCGGCGCCGGCGTGGATGAGCATCCGCTGCCCCTCGTGGGCCTTCGCCGTCTCGACGACCATGCCCCACGCGGTGAGGGCGGCGAGCGGGACCCCGGCGGCCTCCACGTGGGAGAGGGTCGAGGGCTTGCGGATGACGCTCAGCGCATTCACGGTGAGGTACTCCGCGTAGGCCCCCGACATCCGCGGCACCATGCCCATGCCGTAGACCTCGGTGCCCGGTTGCAGCGGATGCGCCTCGTACGGTGCCTCTTCGACGATGCCGCTGAAGTCGTTGCCGAGGACGGTCGGGAAGGTTCCGATGCCCGGGAACGCACCCTTGCCGGCTCGGGTCTTCGCGTCGATCGGGTTCACCCCGGCCGCGACGACGCGCACGAGCACTTCGGCGTTCACCCGCACCGGTCGATCGACATCGGTGAGCGCGAGCACGTCCGGCCCTCCGGCCCGCGTCATCGCCATGGCCCGCATCGTGGTCACTCGTCCTGCTCCCCGTCTTCCCGTACCCAGTAAAGGGGGCCCATGAGTCGCCGGTGTTACGCGGTTGTCTCCGCCTCGTGAAACTTGGGCTCCGCTAGCATTCGAGCGGGGCGCACGGCCCCGGAAAGTCGGGATCCATGCGCGTCTTCTTCGTCTTCTACCGGCTCGTCGGCGCCGCGGTCGTCGCGGCCGCGGTGGTGGGGCAGTTCGTCTACTCCCTCGACTACCGTGCCGAGCGCGGGATCCCCGAGAACGGCATCCCGGTCGTCAACTTCTTCAGCTTCTTCACGATCGACTCCAATCTGCTCACGATCGCCGTCTTCCTCATCGGCGCGGTGCTGCTGCTCCGCGGATCCGCCGTCGACCCGGTGTGGTTCGGCGTCGGCCGCGCGGCCGTGACCGCATTCATGGTGACGACGGGCATCGTCTACAACACCCTCTTGCGCGGAGTCGAACTCGACGGCGCGACGCTCGGGTGGTCGAACGAGATCCTGCACGTCGTCGGGCCGCTGCTCATCCTCGTCGACTGGGTGTTCGCGCCCGGTCGTCGCCGACTCGAGTGGAAGCACATCGGCGTCGTCGTGGTGTTCCCGATCGTCTGGGCCGTCTACACGATGGTGCGCGGCCCGTTCGTCGTCGATCCGACTCTCGACTTCCTGCTGCCCGAATACGTGGCCGGCTGGTACCCGTACCCGTTCCTCAACCCCGCGAACTCCGACCTCGGCTACGTCTCGGTCGCGTTCTACGTCGTGCTCATCGCCGTCGTCATCGGCGGGGTCGGCGCGGCGATCATCGCGGTCTCCCGTCGTCGCGAGCGCTGGCCGCTGCCGACGCCGCAAGGCTGATCCGTGCGGATGCCCGACCGCGTCGTCGCCGGCGCGGGCACGCTCCTCGTGCTCGCCTCGCTCGCGATCATCTGGATCGCGCGCCTCGGCGTGCCCCGCGAGCTGTACGTGAGCGAACTCGGCGCCGACGGGGAGCCGACCGCGGCCGTGTTCGAGGTCGCCCTCCTGCTGCTCGTCGCGGGCGGCTTCGCGATCGCCTGGGCGGGGCGCCGCATCCGGTCACGCGCACCGGTGCTGCGGCGGTGGCTGCCGTCGGTGAGCCTCGCGGTCGCGAGCGCTCTCTTCCTCGTCGCGTCGCAGGTGCCGTGCACGAGTGGCTGCCCGGTTCCGCGATTCGGACCCGACCTCTCGTGGCAGGACCTCGTGCACGTCACCGCCGCGACGCTCGCGTTCGGGTTCGCGGCGTGGACGATGCTGCAGTGCGCGTTCGCCGTCGGCCACGCCGCCATCCGCCGCTTCTCGCTCGTCGCCGCGATCGCGGTCGCGGTCATCGCGGCCGCCGGCGGGCTCATGTCGGTGTTCGACTTCCACGCCTGGTTCGGCAGCCGCCTCGAGTTCGTCGCGACGACCCTCGGGATCGCGTGGGTCGCCGTCTACGGCGTCGCGCTCGCGCTCGAACCCCGTGCGCGCGCGGGGTCAGCGGGCGAGCGGCTCGCGCCGCATCGCGCGGAGCAGGTCGTCGGCTAGCCCGATGAGACGGCCGATCTCGGCGTCGTCACGGTCGACCCAGCGGCACTCCGGTTCGTCGGAGAGAGGCACGAACTCGTCGTGGCGCTCCCACACGACGAGGGTGCGCTCGGCGCCGAGCACGTACTGCTGCCACCAGACCTGACGCAGGTAGGGGCGGGGGATGCCGCGCCAGGCATGCACGGTCGTCTTGATCTCACACAGCTCGACGCGTCCGTCGACCTCGCGCAGACCGTCGGGGGTTGCCAGATGATCGCGATTGCCGTCGGCGTGGAAGAGCGCGCTCGAAGACCGCATCCCGTAGACGTTGCCGACCCACCGGCCGATCGCCGGCTCGCGCAGGCGGCCGTGCTCGGTGTAGGCGTTGCCGCCGAATCGCGATCCGAGCAGCTTCTCCATCGCGAGCGAGCGCACCGCCTTCTCGCTCGTCAGGCGGGCGACATCGGTCGCCGTGACGCCCCGGGCGCGGGCCTTGAGCCAGGCGACCTTGTCGGTCTGGTCGGCGACGATGCGATCCCGGTGCGACCGACGGGGCTCCTCCCACAGCGGGAGCATGGGCTGCGCGATCGTCACCTGTCCAGTGTGCGCCATGGCGGAGACATCGACGCCGTGGCGCGCGGCCACGTGCGCCTCCCGGCGGCGGGGTTCACCCGTGAGAACATGAGGAACCCCGATCCTCTCCTGGAAAGCACTCTCGGATGCCCCGATTCCGCCGCGCGTTCGTCGTGCCCCTCGCGGTGCTGCTCGCCCTCGCCCCGGCCACGCTCGCGCGCGCCGAGGGCTCGGTCCCGTCGGAGGTCGCCGCCTACGTCGGCGACGGGTCGCTGCGGGCGCAGCTCAACGACGTCTACGGCCCCGGGCCGTCCGGCGAGGGCGTCGACTTCGACGACACGACGACGTTCGGCACGATCGAGCGCGTGCACGTCTGGAGCGACGCGCTGCGCGCCGGCGACGAGACCGAGCAGCCGGTCGTCTTGATCAACGAGTGGATCGTGCCGGTCTCGATCGCGGAGGCGCCCGTCGGCCTCGCCACCGTCTGGATCAACCCGGCGACGGTGCGCGCCGAGCTCGCGTCGTATGTCGACGATGCCGACCTCGCGACGGCGCTCTCCGCCGTGCCCGACGGTGCCTCCCTCGTCCACGACGTCGAGAGTTCCGCGTGGCTTGCCCTCGCCGCCGACGGCCTCCTCACGCCGCTCGTCCCCGGCTCGACGGGACTCAGCACCCCGGTGCCGGTCGACGACATCGCCCTGCTGCCCGCGGGCGAGGCGGCGACGCCCGGCGGCGACCCCGGTACCGGCGTCGGCTTCGCGATCGCCGTCCTCCTCCTGCTCATCGCCGTGATCGTCGTCGCCCTGCTCCTGCCCGGGTTGCAGCGCAGGCCCGCGGCCGAGGCGTCCGAGGCTGCGGACGCGGTCGACCCGGATGCGCGGCCGGAGGCCCTCGATGAGCCGGAAGCCGCGCCGCCCGCCCCGGCGGAGTCCGCCCCGAAGAAGCGCCCGACGCCGAAGAAGGCCGCCGCCGAACTCCCGCCCGCCGCGGAGGGCTGACGCGGCCTTGCCGGAACGGCATCCGTCGCCTATGCTTCTCGAGGCCGTAGACCGCCGGTTCCTTCGCTCGCGAAGGACTAAGTTCCGCCAGGAAGCCTGCGCAGGTGTGTGAAGTGAGAGTCCCTGTCGGGATGTTCGAGCTCCGTGCGCGTGCGCCGGAGCTTTTTTCGTGGAGTGCGGTCGACGCCGATCCATCCACAACAGACAGGAACGCCATGGCGAACAAGGAAGCCACGGTCGCCGAGCTCACGGAGAACTTCCGGAGCTCGAACGCGATCGTGCTCACCGAGTACCGCGGGCTCACGGTGGCGCAGCTCAAGGACCTGCGCGGCAAGCTCCGTGACCACGCGAGCTATGCCGTGGTGAAGAACACGCTCACCAAGATCGCGGCGAACGAGGCTGGGATCAGCTCGTTCGACGACCAGCTCGCTGGTCCGTCCGCGCTCGCGTTCGTGCACGGCGACACCGTCGCCGTCGCCAAGACGCTGCGTGACTTCTCCAAGGCGAACCCTCTGCTCGTGGTCAAGGGAGGCTATTTCGATGGCGCCCCGCTGACCGCGTCGGAGGTGGGCAAGCTCGCCGACCTCGAGAGCCGGGAGGTGCTGCTGGCGAAGCTGGCCGGTGCCATGAAGGCCTCGTTGTTCGGAGCCGCCTACATGTTCAACGCGCCGCTCGCGAAGGCCGTCCGCACGGTCGACGCGTTGCGCGCGAAGCAGGAGTCCGGCAACTAGTCGTTGCCCGGATCTGAAACCAGAAACAACAAGGAGTAAGAAATGGCCAAGCTCACCACCGACGAGCTGCTCGAGGCGTTCAAGGAGCTTTCGCTCATCGAACTGTCCGAGTTCGTCAAGAAGTTCGAGGAGACCTTCGAGGTCACCGCCGCCGCTCCCGTCGCCGTCGCTGCCGCCCCGGCCGCGGGTGGTGCCGGTGGCGCCGCCGAAGAGGTCGAGGAGAAGGACTCGTTCGACGTCGTCCTCGAGTCGGCCGGTGCCGGCAAGATCGCCGTCATCAAGGAGGTGCGCACCCTCACCAGCCTCGGGCTGGGCGAGGCGAAGGCCCTCGTCGACGGCGCCCCGAGCAACGTGCTCGAGGGTGTCAACAAGGACGCCGCCGAGAAGGCCAAGGCGGCCCTCGAGGGCGCCGGCGCCACGGTGACCCTCAAGTAGTCTCACCGCGATCACGAAAGACGCCGCCCCCTCGGGGGCGGCGTCTTTTCCGTTGAAGGGGGGCGGGGCCGCCGGTAACCAGCCGACAAGCCCCGCCCATGTCGAACCGAGGGCGCCGGGATCAGGGACGGCGCCTCGCATGCAACCTCTGAATCCAATCAGCTGGGGGACGTGTCCGCTATTTGGGGGACGGGTGAATCCAGGGTGATCCTTCGCCCCAGTCCGAGGGCGGTTGCGACGCGCACCGCATCGGCCCGCGTCGAGACGCCGAGCTTGCGGTAGAGCCGCCGCAAGTGGGTCTTGACGGTGTTCGGTGAGACGTAGAGCGCCGCCGCGATCGCTCCGACGGTCGACCCCTTCTCGACCTCGGCGAGTACGAGCAGCTCGCGCGGGCTGAGCGGATCGATGTCGGGTGCCGCCTGGTCGACCCGGGCCGCGATGAGCCGCAACAGGTCGCCGGCCGCATCCTCCGGATGCCGTTCGAGTGCGCGAGCGGCGAGTCCTCCCAGGGTGGCGGGAGGCACGATCCGCAACGGTGCGATCGATCCGGTGCGCAGGACGGTCGCGAGCGAGCGATCGAAGAACGCGTCGGAGAGCGTCAGCTCGCCCCGCTGGTACTCGATCGCCGCGCGGAGCATCCGCACCTCCATCAGGGTGCGGACCGAGTGGGCGTCGCCGAGCCGCTCGCAGTCGCGCAACGCGTCGGCCGCCCCGTTGAGGTCGCCGAGCCCCAACCGCAGGAGTGCGACGATGCGCGGCGGGCACAGGACGTGCTGTTCGAACGACGGGAGGCGGTGCAGGATCGACCACGCCTCCTCGTCTTGGTCGAAGTGCACGAGCAGGGTCGCGCGCAGCAATTCGGCGACCGAGCGCCCGAAGAACGACCCCGTCCAGGTGCGGAATCCCCGGGTCGCCCGCTCCAGGTAGTCGAGACCGTCGGCGAGCTGACGGTCGGCGAGCCGGTGGTACCCCGCGACGATGTAGGCGAACGGTTCCCAGTCGTTGCGGCACGCGGCGTCGAGCATCTCGGGTTCGAGCTCCGCGGCGCGGGCGAGATCGCCGCGGTCGACGGCGACGAAGGTCGCGGCCGCGAGGGCCGGCGCCGCATAGCCGCTGGCCGCCAACGAGCTTCCCGCCGCGAGCGCCCGTGACGCGTTCGCATGCCGTTCCGACGACGGGAGGTTGCACTCGATGTACTCGACGATCGCGAGGCCGCCGAGGCACTCGACCTGCTCGGCGCGCGTCAGATGGGTCGGGGCCAATCCGTTCGCGAACTCGAGTTCGCGCCGCGCGGCGAGGAACTCGCCGCGGTGCAGGGCGAGCATCCCGGTCGCGAGAGCGGTCCGCGCCCCCAGCTCCACGCGGAGCGGAACCGGGAGGTCGACGAGTGTCTGCTCGAGCTCGCGCACGCTCGCGAGGGCCTCGGCGGCCGCGTCGATCCGACCGAGGGAGCGCAGCGCGTCGACGTGCGCGAGCTCGAGCAGACACTCGT
>Ga0209066_10002924_pt1 | contig 20062 bp, 24 predicted proteins | sample All_14_2_FD_187198 | JGI IMG/M metagenome (GOLD analysis project Ga0209066, IMG submission 187198) | Freshwater microbial communities in response to fracking from Pennsylvania, USA - Allegheny Zone_MetaG_DW_15 (SPAdes) (version 2) ... | reverse complement strand
GGGAAGAGCCGGGGGCGGGGGCGGCTTTGCGCCTTGCCAGGCGGCTTCTTGAACTCAGGGCTTGGCTCGGGGGCCAGGATACGGATAGCCTGATGGGGCGTGCGTCGGTGGAATGGCCGGTGCCGAGGGGGTAATGCGCGCAGTTGCGGCGAACGGGGGTTTGCCTTGGATGGGTGCTGCCGCGCGATAGATGGAATAAACAGGGCGTGCCCGCGGTCCCGGGATCGCAGGGGCGTGCATAGAGTGATGGAGGCAACGGCATGGCGCCGGAATTCAGCCGCCTGCAGGCCGTGGACACGGTTCCGGCCGGCGGTCTCAAGGTGCATATAGCGGCCGAGCCGGCAGAGCGGACGGCGCTCGCCCGGCGGTTCGGGCTGAAGGCGCTGGACATGCTGGAGGCCGATCTGAAGCTGAAGCCGATCTCCCGCGGGCCGGTGATTCAAGTTCAGGGAATCCTGCGTGCAGCGGCGGTGCAGACCTGCATCATCTCGCTTCTTCCGGTCCCCGCGGCCATCGAAGAGGCGGTGGATGTGCGTTTTGGTCCGCCGGAGCTGGACCCCGTCGATGTCGAGCTGAGCCTGGAGGATATCGATCCACCGGAGCCGTTCGACGAAGGAAAGATTGATCTGGGCGAGTTGGCGGCGCAGATTCTGTCCGTGTCGCTCGACCCGTTTCCCCGGGCGCCGGATGCGGCGCTGGCGCAGATTCCGGCCAATGAAATGGGTCCGGGAGGCGTCGGCTGGACCGTGGGGGCGCCCACCCATCCCATGGCCGGGCTTGCCCGGCTGGTCAGTAGGGAGGATAAGGAGGATTGAGCCTGTACCCCTCCCTTTTTGCGACGGTCTTGCGGGGGCCGTTCAAATCCGTTATGAAGCCCGCCGATTCCGCCCGTGGCGGCGCAATGCAAACCATCGAAAGTCAAAGCAATGGCAGTTCCGAAGCGAAAGACCTCGCCGTCCCGGCGCAATATGCGGCGCTCGCACGATGCGTTGAAGAGCCCGACCTATGTCGAGGACCCGGATTCGGGCGAACTGAAGCGCCCGCATCACATCGATCTGAAGACCGGCATGTACAAGGGCCGGGAAGTTCTGAAGGTCAAGGACAAGTTCTGAGGTTTCGGTACCGCCGTCGCTCCTTCGCGGGCGTTGGCGGGCCCGCCAGGGCGGAGCGCGCAGCTTGACCAGTCCCTTGGTAATATCCTTGGACGGGATGGGGGGCGATGCCGCTCCCCAAATCGTTGTGGGCGGTGCAGCACTTGCCCGCGAGCGGCTTCCGCAGGTGCGTTTCATCCTGTTCGGCCAGGCCGATACGCTTCGGGAGCTGGTAGCCCAGCACCCGATCCTGGCCGATTGTGTGGAAATCCGCCACGCCGAACAGGCGGTGAGCAACCACGAGAAGCCTTCCGTCGCGCTGCGGCAGTTCAAACAGTCCAGCATGCGTCTGGCCATTGACGCGGTAAAGACGGGGGAGGCGCATTGTGTCGTTTCCGCCGGCAATACCGGCGCGCTGATGGCCATGGCGAAATTTGTGCTGCGCACCCTGCCGGGTGTGGACCGGCCGGCCATCGTGTCCTTTTTCCCGACGCTGAAGGGGGAAAGCGCGATGCTGGATCTGGGGGCCAATGTCGAATGCGATGCGACCAATCTGGTGCAGTTCGCGGTGATGGGCGAGGCGTTTGCCCGCACCGTGCTGGGGATTCGCCAGCCTTCGGTCGGCCTTCTGAATGTCGGTGAGGAGGAGTTGAAGGGCAAGGAAGTGCTGCGTGAGGCGGCGGATCGTCTGCGCAATTCCATCCTTCCCATCCGCTTCCATGGCTTCGTGGAGGGTAACGACATTGCCGCCGGCACTGTGGATGTGATCGTTACCGACGGGTTCACCGGCAATGTCGCGTTGAAGACGGCCGAAGGGACGTCGAAGCTGATCACCACCTTCCTGCGCGAGGCCTTTGAATCCAGCCTGCTGGCCAAGATCGGCTATCTGCTGGCGCGGCGACGCATGAACAATCTGCGTGCCCGCGTCGATCCGCGCCGTTACAACGGGGCGGTCTTTCTTGGCTTGGACGGGATTGCCGTGAAAAGCCATGGCGGAACCGATGCGCTGGGCTTTGCCAATGCCATCGGTGTTGCCGCAGATATGACGATCCACGGCATCATCGACAAGATGAAGCATGATATCGCGGCGGTCCAGTCGGCCTCGTCGCAAGAGGTCGAGGGAAAATCGGAATGACCCTGCTTAACCGGTCGATTGTAGCGGGGATTGGGTCATACCTGCCCGAGAAAGTGCTGACCAATGACGATCTGGCGCGCATGGTCGACACCTCCGATGAATGGATTCGCAAGCGCACGGGCATAGAGCGCCGTCATATTGCCGCGGAGGGGGAGTTGACCTCCGATCTGGCCGTGAAGGCCGCGCTCGCCGCTTTAGAACATGCCGGTGCCGGACCGGACGATGTCGATCTGATCATTTTGGCCACCACGGTCCCGGACAATACCTTTCCAGCGACCGCGGCCCGGGTGCAGGCGAAGCTTGGAGTGACGCGCGGGCCTGCCTTCGACGTGCAGGCGGTATGCTCCGGCTTCATCTATGCCCTGTCCATTGCGGACAACATGCTGAAACTGGGCCAGGCGCGCAGCGCGCTGGTGATCGGCGCGGAAGTCTACAGCCGTATTCTGGACTGGTCGGACCGCTCCACCTGTGTGCTGTTCGGTGATGGGGCCGGCGCGATGTTCCTGCGCGCGGTACCACCGGATGAGGTGAATGGGCGTGGCATCCTGTCCACCCATCTGTGGACCGATGGCAGCCACTACGATGCGCTGTATGTCGATGGTGGGCCGTCCTCCACCCAGACCGCGGGCCATGTACAGATGCAGGGTCAGGAAGTCTATCGCGGTGCCGTCAAGTTGATGGCCGATGCGGTGGAGGTGGGGCTGGCTGCAAACGGCATGACCACGGAAGACCTGGACTGGCTGGTGCCGCATCAGGCCAATGTCCGCATCATCGACAGCGTGGGCACCAGGCTTGGCATCGGGGCGGATCGGACCATCGTGACGGTGGCGGAGCATGCCAATACCTCGGCGGCGACCATTCCGCTGGCGCTGGATATCGGGTCGCGGGATCAGCGTATCCAGACCGGTGATCTGATTGCGCTGACGGCATTGGGTGGTGGCTTTTCGTGGGGCTCGGCCATTCTGCGCTGGTAAACGCTTTTGGTTTTACCCGGCCTTCCGGATTGACGGCAGGGCTTTCGCCCACTACCCTCAAATCACAAGGTTTTTTTGTCCAAGCGAGGGGAGATGCGCCATGGGCAAGACCGTCACACGGGCCGAACTGGCCGAGGCGGTGTACCAGGAGGTAGGCCTGTCGCGTAATGAATCCGCCCAGCTGGTCGAAGGTGTGCTGGCGGAAATCAGCGACACGCTCGTTCGAGGGGAACAGGTCAAGATTTCCTCTTTCGGCAGCTTTGCCGTACGTCAGAAGGGGCAACGCGTCGGACGAAATCCGAAAACGGGTGAAGAAGTTCCGATTCTGCCCCGCCGGGTACTCGTGTTCCGTCCCAGCCATGTGCTCAAGGATCGGATCAATGCCGGCCTGGGCGGCAAGTGACCGGTAACAGCCTTACTTCAGGCGGAACGGCCAGGGATAAATGAGCGTGGATGCAGAGGGCGAACGCGGCGCCAAATCGGCGGACGCCTATCGCACAATCAGCGAAGTTTCGGATGATCTGGACGTGCCGCAGCATGTCCTGCGTTTCTGGGAAACGAAATTCGCACAGATCCGGCCGTTGAAGCGCGCCGGCGGCCGGAGGTATTATCGGCCGGAAGATGTGCGTCTGCTGACGCGCATTCGCGATCTGCTTTACACCGAGGGCTATACGATCCGCGGGGTTCAACGCCTTTTGAAGGATAAGGGCGTGAAGGCCGTGGTGGAGGGGGCGCTGGCCGACCCTGATCGGCTGGATGATGCCGAGGGGGACGGGGCCGACGAGCCGGGTCTTTCCAGGGATGGCGCGGTGGAGGAGGAGGGGGAGGTGCCGCCGCTGTTTGCCGCAGCGCTGGCGCCAAGGCCGGTCACCTCATCACAGCCGGGGGGGGCTTCGGAGCCTGCATCAGCCTTGAGTGCGGAGAGGCTGCGCAGTGTGAAGCTGGCCCTTAACGACCTCAGGGGGATGGCGGAACTGCTCCGGCGTACCGCCGAACAGTAAATCGCGGACGCAGGGGCGAATGCCTCTTGCACTCCATCCGGCGCTTGGTTACAAAGCGCCCGCGTCGGGCCATAGCGCAGTCTGGTTAGCGCGCCGCTCTGGGGGGGCGGAGGTCGGTGGTTCGAATCCACCTGGCCCGACCATTTTCCCCAAAAATTGCTTTAACTGTCGCCGCTCCTGCATGTGCGGCATTGTCTCGTATTTTTTCCCGGCTAAGTCGTGTATCGCAAACCCTGACCCTGTGTTAGCGTTTTGAAATCGCGTCAGGCTTGAGCCCACGGGATAATGTTATGAAACCGCTGACAAATAATGAGCGGATACAGAAGATTTATGCCTATTGGGAGGAGTTGCGCCGGGGCAGAGCCGCGCCCAGCCGCAAGGATTTCGATCCCATGGCGTATCCGCGCCTGCTGCCGCACGTGTTTCTGTATGACGTGATCGACAGAGCATGTGCGCAGGGACCCAAGACTTTCCGATTCCGGCTGGTCGGGACGGAGGTGGCCGCGATGCTGGGCACCGATCCGACAGGACGGGAGTTCGAGCAGGTCTACGCTGCCGACCGGATCGGACGCATCTATGGTGAAACGCTGGACGTGGCGACCCAGTTCACGCCGTCCTATGTGGAAAACCGGGATGCGGGATGGATTGGCCGCGGCATCATCAGCTATGAGCGGATATTGCTGCCTCTGTCCCCCGATGGCGAAAGGGTGGATATCATTCTGGGCTTGGCAACTTTCCACGCAACACAGCAGTTGCATTATTATCCGCTATCCGCCTCGGCCTGCTGAAGGTCGGCGTGGGCTGCGCGCCGTGTCCAGCACGGTGCCAAGCATGCCGGCGGTGACCAGCGCGGCGCCCAAGGCGACGTCTGGTTGCAGGACTTCACCCAAAAGGGGCCAGGCCGAGATGGCCACGGCACCCGGCACGGCGGCTGTAATCATGGTCGTGGTGCCGGCCCCGATGGCGGCAACGGCGCGCGTGAACAGGAACATGGTCAGGATGGCCGGGATGGTGGCCTGGAAGGCGCCGTGCAGCAGCAGCACATCCAACGGCGTGTCCCATAACCCTTTCGGCAGGAAGAGGAGATAGACCGGCAGATATAGCAGCGCCGAATAGATCGCGATGGCAGCGGTTGCCAGCATCGGGTCGACATTCCAGCGCCGGGCCAGAATGGTGAAGATGCCCCAAGCCAGGGCGGCCAGCAGGAACAGGATATCCCCGCGCCAGGCGCCCGGAATGGCTTGCCCGCTCAGCGAAGCCCAGAGGATGACGCCGATCCCGGCCAGGATCGAAGCCAGCATGCCCAGTCGGAAGCGGGTAGGATGCTCCGCCAGGAATATCCAGGCCAGGATTGCGGTCCAGAGCGGCAGAGTTCCTGGCATCAGCACGCTGCCATGACCGGCCGGCGCCCAGCCCAGCCCCGCGAAAGCCAGCAGGGTGAAGCCGATACCCGCCGTGGCGGCGAAGGCGATACCCCGCAGGGGCGGTAGGCTGAACAGGCCCAGACGCCGGGCAAAGGGCAGCAGCAGTAAGGCTGCAACCCCGAAGCGCATGGCTGTCAGGTCATAGGGCGACACCGCCGCTACGCTTGCCAGACGCGACATCAGGATGAAGCCGGACCAGGCGATGACGGTTGCCAGCGCGCAGGCCAAGCCGATCGCCGTTTCACGACCGCGATCCGGAACGGGATAGGAAATCAGGGCGTTTCGGCTGTACGCCGCCCCTCTGCGGTCAGTTTGCAGACCAGCCAATCGGGTTTCAGCGGATTACGAAACCAGGGTTCCGCCCAACCGTGCTCGATACAGCTTTTGACCGTGCGCGTCGGATAGCGCTGGCCGTCTTCGTCGAACAGGGGAAGCTTGCCGCCGGGCTGCATCAGCCCGCGCCGCAGATAGGCGATCTGCACCTTGGAGGGGTTTACAACCTCCCCCGAGGCATCAATCGGCGCGACCATGGCGCTGTGATACTGCATTTGATTCGCTCCCCTCACCCTCTTGCCGCAATGATAAGCGGGCGAATCACCTTGGACAAGCGGTTTGCGAATCACCCTGCGATACTGGCTGCTGCTTTCGCCATGAAGGTCGTTCAACCGGGCATGAATGGAATGCGTTTGTTTCATCGGTGCCGACGGCGACAATGCCGAACAACGTGAACGGACATTTCAATAGAAGGCCGTAACCCCATGTTTCTGCGTAATGCCTGGTACGCCGCCATCCGCTCGGTCGAGCTTCGCCAGGAGATGGCGCGCGTCACCCTGCTCGGGGAGGATATCGTGCTGTACCGCCGCCGCGACGGGCAGGCGGTAGCGCTGGAAAATGCCTGCCCGCATCGCAAGCTGCCGCTCAGCGCTGGCACGCTGGTCGAGGACCACATCGTCTGCGGCTATCACGGGCTGACTTTCGAGGCATCCGGCGCCTGCGTGGCCGCCCCGACCCAGGGTCGTATCCCGCCTTCGGCCAGGGTGCATTCCTATCCGGCGGCGGATCGCTGGGGCATGGTCTGGCTGTGGATGGGGGTGGTCGAACTGGCTGATGAGGCCTTGATCGTCGACATTCCGCATCATGATGACGACAGTTGGAACCTGACCGGCGGCGGGCCGATGGATTGTGCCTGCAACTATCTTTACCTGACCGACAATCTGCTCGACCCCTCGCATGTGGCCTGGGTGCACAAGACGAGTTTCGCGGCCTCGGGCACGCAGGATACCCCGCTCGACATTAAGGCTACCGAGAATGGCGTGGTGGTGACGCGCTGGATTTATGATCAGGAACCGCCGCCCTTCTATGCGCCGCTGCTGCGGTTTCAGGGGCGATGTGACCGGCTGCAATATTACGAGGTGCGCTATCCGTCCATCGCGATCAACCGATCGGTCTTCGCGCCGGCCGGTACCGGCGGACCCGACAGGCCGCAGCATCCCGACGCCTATGTGATGGAATCCTATCACCTGCTGACACCGCGCGATGAAACCCATACCCGGTATTACTGGATACAGAACTTCAATACGCCGCGCTCGGATGAGGAAATCCGTCCCCGGGTAGCGGCCAATGCCGCGGCGGCATTTGAAGAAGACCGGCTTATTCTGGAAGCCGTGCAGCGCGGCATGGATAACAAGCGCACGAAGAATATCGATCTGGCGCTGGATGCTGCCGCCTATCGCTTCCGGCGCGGCCTGGCCAAGCTGATCGAACGGGAGGAAGAGGAGAGTTTAGTTCAGCCAGGCTGAGACGCTATCCCCGTAATCGCGAACCAGTGCCGCCAGCGCGGTTTCACCACGCAGCATGGCCAGCCATTCACCGACCCAGCCGGGCAGGGGGGCATCCGCTCCCAGCCTGGGCAGCATGCGTTCTGCGATCAGCAGGCTTCCCGCGAAGCCGCAATCGGCCATGGTGAAGCCATCGCCCGCCATGTACCGACCCGCCGGGCGCATGGCTTCCACCACTGAAAGTCCCTGGCGGAAGCGCTCCACCCCGGCGGCAATCCGTTCCAGTTCCGGCAACTCCGCGCGCACCTCGGCAAACATCGAGCGCAGGGGCGGATCGATGCGGAAATCATGCAGCCGCGACATCATGCGGGCCAAGGCGCGGTCTGTAGGATTGGCCGGCAGCAGGGCAGGCCCAGGAAACGCCTCCTCCAGATATTCGATGATCGCATCGCTTTCGCTCAGGATCAGCCCGGGCAGTTCCAGCGCCGGGATGGTGCCGGACGGCACCAGGGCGCGGTATTCCGCCGAACGATAGCCGCCCGGCGGCGCCGTGATGTCCAGCGCGATGCCCTTCCAGGCGGCGGCCAGCCGGACCTTCAGGCTGAAACTGGACAGGGCCGTGGCGTAGAGGCGCATGTCAGGCTTCCTTTCCGCTCAGAAACGCCCGGTAATCGGCGATCGCGTCCTCTACCGCCAGGTCCAGAAGCTGCCGTCCGATCTGTGGCGTTGCCAGGGCGGAATGCGAGCCGACCCGGCCATCGGGAAAGCGCGCGCGGTGCTCTTCCGCCGGGCCATGATTGTCGCCGGCATGATCGCGCAGATAGGACGGGCTCAGCTTTTCCGGCGGCGGCAGGTCCTGCCCGTCGGGCATGCCGGGCTGCAGCGCCTGGGTGATGGCGATCTCGCTGGGAGTGGCATGCATACCCTCCCAATCCCCATATTCCTGCTTCCGCAAGGCGTTGACGTTCGGATAATCCCACCAGGAGCGCATCTGGAAGCGCGGCACATCCTGGGAGGGCGGGTGCTGGCCCAGGCTCCATTCCCCGACCAGTTCCAGAAAGGTCGAGCGGATCGGCCCGATATTGCCGCCATGCCCGTTCAGCACATAGAAATGCCGGAAACCCTGGCTGGCCAGCGAGCGGATATAATCCCCCAGCAAGGCAATGAAGGTGGTCGGCCGGGTAGAGATGGTGCCGGGAAAGGCCAGGTTGAACGGGGCGATACCGAAAGCGATCTCCGGCCCGACCAGGATATCGGGATCGTCCGCCATGCCCTTGGCTACGGCAGTGGCACAGATCGTATCGGTACCGATCAGCCCGATGGGGCCGTGCTGCTCCACCGATCCGGTGGGGATCACGATCCCGGAGGATCGATACAGGTAATCTTCCACCTGCTGCCATCGGCATTGCATCAACAGCATGCATCCGCTCCAAAATAGAAGGGTCGGGCCGCATGAACGGACCCGACCCTGCATCATACCCCAACCGGGTGGGTGTTGCTTAGCCCTTCGGGCCAAGCCATTTGGCCTGCAGGCCTTCGAAAAAGCCCTGATACTGCTTGGTCAGTATCCAGGTGTTCAGGAAGTTGATCCAGACTTGGTCACCCTGGGCCACCAGGAAGGCGGCGGGACGACGCGCGCGGGCCTTCTCCACCGGCACGATGGCCAGTTCGGGATAGCGCTGGATCAGGCCGGCGGCATCGACATTGCTGGTGATGGTGACCGTGGCGCGGCCGGCCAGCACTTCCTGGAAGCCGGCAGCCGGGGCTTCAACCTGTTTCAGCGTCGCGGTCTTGAAATATTCCTTGGCCTGGTTGTCGAACACCGTGCCCAACGTGGTGGCAACGGTCACATCGGCTTTGTCGATATCGGCCCAGCTATTGTATTTCGACAGATTTTTCTTCAGCACGACCGGAACGGTGCCGAATTCGGTATAGGGCAGGGTGAAGCCCGCCACTTTGGCGCGGTCGGCCGTCACCGAAATACCGGACATGGCGATGTCGTATTTGTCCGACACCACGCCGTTGATCAGCGATTTCCAATCGGTCGCGACGAATTCGATCTTCACGCCCAGATCGGCGGCCAACGCATTGGCGATGTCGATATCATGGCCGACATAGCTGGAGGTCGCCGGATCGCGCGTGCTCATCGGTGTGAAGTCACCCGTGGTGCCGACGCGCAGCGTGCCGCTTTTTAGCACTTTCTGCAGCGCGGATTCCGGAGCGCCCTGCGCCATGGCGGCGGGCGAGGCAAGGGCAAGTGTGCCGGCGGCCGCGATGGCGGCGATACCGGCCAGGAACAGTCGGCGGATCTGCATCATTCTCTCCGTTTCCCAGGGATGGTTGATTTTCCCCGCAATGGCAGCCGGATATCGAACGTCCTACGACAGCGTTCCGGCGCCTTGTTGCCAGTAGCGTCGCACCCGGATCGGGCGGTCACAATCGCATTTGGTTCATATCCGAATGAATGGGGTTCATAAGGGAATGATCAACTCCCTTTGCCCTTGCATTAATGAAATTTTACCATGCAATTGGGAAAACTGATATAACACCTTGCAAATAAAGAAGATAAAATCGCCGAGCAAGGAATAAAATTTATGCGTGAAATGCGGTTGCGAAATCTTCCTCCGATTTCGGCTCTCTGTTCGGTCGAGGCGGTGGCCCGCCATCGCAGCGTGACCAGGGCGGCCAATGAGATTGGCCTGACGCAGAGTGCGGTGAGCCATAATATCCGGCTGGTAGAGGAGTTCGTGGGCCTGTCGCTGTTCCGGCGCGACAGCGGCGGCACGGTCGCCCTGCCACAGGGCGAAGCGCTGTCCAGCGCGATCCGCGACGGGCTGGCCCGCATTTCCGATACCATCGCGGGGATCCGGCGGCGCGATGTCGGGCCTACCCTGACCATCAGCCTGCTGCCCGGCTTCGCGGTGAAATGGCTGTTTCCGCGCCTGATCAAGCTGGACGAAGCCTATCCGGAGATCGAGCCGTCGATCACCACCTCCGCCCATCTGGCCGATTTCGATTCCGGGGAGGCGGATGTCGCCCTGCGCTACGGCACGGGCAGCTATCCCGGCCTGTATGTCGAAAAGCTGTTCGAGGAGGAGATGTTCCCCGTCTGCCATCCCCGTTTCCTGGGAGCCGAGGCGGGGGCGAAGCGCCTGACCGCCATTGCGGATCTGACGCAGCATACGCTGCTGCATGATGAAATCTGGCCGCTGCGCGAAACCCGCACCGGCTGGCGGGCCTGGCTGGAAAGCACCGGCCATGCCGATCTGCCCGTCGGGCGGGGGCGGCAGTTCACCCAGTCCAATATTTCCATCCAGGCGGCGATCGAAGGCTTTGGCGTCGCCATGGGCCGCTCACCGTTGGTGGTGGACGATTTGCGCGACGGTCGTCTGGTCTGCCCCTTCGGCCCGTCGGTCAAGACCGGTTACAGCTATTATTTCGTCTGCCCCAGGGCTTCGTTGCAATATGAGACGATCAAGGCCTTCCGCGACTGGCTGATGCGGGAAGCGGAAGCGACCCAGGCCCTGATCGGTCGCTTCCGCCCCTGATCGTCGCCCTACAGCCGGGCCTTGACCCGGTCGCTGACCGCCATGCGCCGTTCCAGCCTGCGCACCATCCAGGAGGCGACCAGGATCAGCGCCAGATATTCCAGCACCAGGAAGGAATAGATCTCCAGCGGGCGGTATTCGGTCACCACCAGCTCATTCGCGCGGCGGGTAAGCTCCGTCAGCCCGATCACCGACAGCAGCGAGGAGGTCTTGAGCATATAGACGAACTGGTTGCCCAGCGGCGGCAGCACGCGGCGGATCGCCTGCGGCAGGATGATGTAGCGCAGCTTGTCGAGATAGCTCAGCCCCAGCGCATCGGCCGCTTCACGCTGGCCCTGCTCGATGGATTGCAGACCGGCCCGGAAGATTTCCGCCTCGAACGCGCTGTCACACAGGGCAAGCGCCATCACGCCGGCGGCAAACACGCCGATCTGTACCCCCAGCACCACCGGCACGCCGTAATAGACCCACAGGATCATCACCAGCATGGGGACGGAGCGGAACAGCTCGATATAAACCCGGCTTGCCAGATGCAGGTAGCGGTTGGAGGACAGCGATGGCAGCGCGAAAATCAGCCCCAGCACGACGGAAAGCGAGATGGCGGAGAGCGCGACCGCGATGGTGAAGCCGACACCGCTCAACAGGAACTGGATATTGTTCAGCCCCCGTGCGTCAAAGGGGGAGATGATGTACCAGCCCCAGCTATAGGCGCCATCGCCGCAGCCCGCGAGCAGCAGCAGGGCGGCCAGCGCGGCCAGGCGGCGGTTCTGTTGCGAGTTCATGCTGTTCCGCCTCAATGCGTCAGGATCTGGTTCAGGAAAAGCCGGGTGCGCTCTTCCTTCGGATTGGCGAAGAACTCCGCCGCCGGGGCCTTTTCGACGATCTGGCCCTGGTCCATGAAGACCATGGTATCGGCCACTCGGCGCGCGAACCCCATTTCATGCGTGACGCAGACCATCGTCATGCCGTCCTGGGCAAGCTCCACCATCACCTCCAGCACCTCGTTGATCATTTCCGGGTCGAGGGCCGAGGTGGGCTCGTCGAACAGCAGGATTTTCGGGCGCATGCACAGGGCGCGCGCGATGGCGACGCGCTGCTGCTGGCCGCCGGAAAGCTGGCCTGGATATTTCATCGCCTGTTCGGGGATGCGTACCCGGGTCAAAAGCTGCATCGCCAGTTCGCGCGCCTGGGCGCGCGCCATGCGCCGGACCCGCATCGTGGCCAGGGTCAGATTGTCCAGCACGGTCATATGCGGAAACAGGTTGAACTGCTGGAACACCATGCCGACTTCGCTGCGGATGGCCGCCAAATTCTTGGTGTCGCCGTCCAGCGCGATTCCGTCGACCAGGATTTCGCCCTTGCTGTGTTCTTCCAGCCGATTGATGCAGCGGATCAGCGTCGACTTGCCCGAGCCCGACGGGCCGCAGATGATCACCCGCTCCCCCAGCCGGACGGTCAGGTCGATCCCTTTCAGGGCCTGATAGCCGTCATACCATTTTTCGACCGAACGCAATCCGATCATGACCGGGCGATCACCGGCTTGCTGCATGGAACTTATCCCCTGTTCATGATGATTGGTGCCGGCTTGCATACCGGTACGGGGTTGAGTTCAGCATTGCCGGGGCATTGCAGGCAAATGGATTTGGCTCATGCCCCGTTCGGTCGTATCCATGGCCTCTCCCCGGTCCTGGCCGATGAAAGGATGAAACCATGCCTGCCAAGGCAATGCTTCTGTATGTCACCGCACCCGATCCGGACTGCGCGCGCAGCCTTGCCCGGGCGGCGGTGGAAGCCCGTCTCGCGGCCTGTGCCAATATCCTGCCCGGCATGGTCAGCCTGTATCACTGGGAGGGCAGGGTGGAGGAGGCATCCGAAGTCGTACTGATCCTGAAGACCCGGCCTGAACTGGCCGATGCGCTGCAGGCGCTGCTGCTGGACCAGCATCCCTATCAGCTTGCCTGTGTGCTGCGGCTGGCGGTGGATGGCGGCAACCCGGCCTTCCTGGACTGGATCGGGCAGGAGACGGCGGATCACCCCCGATAAAGGCGGGAGAACCGATCCAGGAAGGCCCGCTTCGCCTCGCCGGGTGACATCGGGACCGGCGGCGCACGTCGGGTGGGCGCCGGGCCGAACAGGCGCTTTGCTTCCTGCGCATCAAACCCCGCCAGCGTGACTGCTTCCAGATGGGCCGCCATCCGGTCCGCCTTTTTGATCTGGGCTTCCAGCCGGGCCGGCAACTGCGCTTTCAGGCCAAAGCGCAGATGCACCGCTTCCTGAAGTTTATGCTCCAATGGCTTGTAATAGCTTGCGATTGCCGATTTGAACGGCGTGATCAGGTCGCCCAGAACATATTCCGAGGAATCATGCAGCAGCGCCGCCAGCCGTTCCTCGCGCGTCGAATCGGGCAGCATTTCGGTTACCAGCGCCTCCACCTCCACCGAATGCTGGGCAACCGAATAGGCCCAGTCGCCGGAGGTCTGGCCGTTCCAGCGCGCCACGCGCGACAGGCCGTGGGCGATATCCTCGATCTCGATATCGAGCGGGGACGGGTTCAGAAGATCGAGCCTGCGCCCGGACAGCATGCGCTGCCAGGCGCGCGGCGGGTCGGTTGGGCGCGAACGGGTCATGCCCCCTGTATCGGATGACTGGCGGGGCAAGGTCAATCGCGGAGCCGGGATTGACTTCGGGCGGGCGGGGCATATCCTGCGCGGCTTTTCGCGTTCAAAGGAGCCAAGGGCATGGCGCCCCCGTTCTTGCAGACCCGCCTTGCGCTTCTCTACATGACCTATTTCTTCGCGCAGGGGCTGTTTCTGCCCTATTGGCCGGTCTGGCTGAATGCGAAGGGGTTCGAGACGGGGCAGATCGCGCTGCTGCTGGGCATCTTTCCGTGGCTGACGGTGTTCTGCGGCCCGCTTGCCGGGCGCATCGCCGACCGGACGGGTGCGCGGCGTTCCATTCTGCGCGTGCTGGCCGTCCTGTTCCTGACCGGCTATGGGTTGATGGAATTCGCCGATGCTCCCTGGCAGATCATCGCCCTGATGATCGTCATCGGCGCGGCGGGCGCGCCCTATAACGCCATGGTCGACAATATGACGCTGATTGCCGACCGGGCGGGGGCGCCGGTCGACTATGGGCGCGTGCGGCTATGGGGGTCGGTAGCCTTCATCATTGCTTCCAGCCTGGGCGGGCTGGCGCTGGGTCGGTTTGGCGAGGGGGCGATCCTCTATGCGCTGATCGGGGCGGGCTGCGCCATGGTGGTGACGGGGCTGGCCGCGCCACGTCTGCAGGAGGCGGAAGAGGCGCTGCCTGTCGCCACGACGGATGCATCCATTGCCACGGCAAGGCCGCGCCTGCTTGGCCAGCCGGTATTCCTGTGCTTCCTGCTGGCGGCGGCCTGCCTGCAGGCACAGCATGGCGTGCTGTACATGTATGGCACGCTGCGCTGGCGCGCGGCGGGGGTGCCGGACAGCGTGATCGGCTGGCTCTGGGCCGAAGGGGTGCTGGCGGAAATCCTGCTGTTCCTGGTGGGGGCACGGGTACTTTCCCGGCTCGGGCCGCTCAATTTGATGATGCTTTCGGGGCTGGCCGGGCTGTTCCGCTGGCCGATGCTGGCGGAAACGACCTGGCTGCCAGCCTTGATATTGGCCCAGGCCCTGCACGGCTTTACCTTCGGTGCCTTCCATCTGGGGGCGATGAATTTCATCCGCAGCGCCGCGCCGCGCGGCACCACGGGGGCGGCGCAGGGGCTGTATGCCGCACTGGTTGCCGGTGTGGCATCGGGCCTGTCCATCCCGCTGGCGGGGCAGCTGGCGGGGCGCTTCGGGCCGGAAGCCTATTGGGTCATGGTCCTGCCCGCCTGCATGGCGGTGCTGCTGCTGATCTGGGTCAGGAAGCGCTGGGACGGCGCGCGCTTGTGATCACCCCGCCGCCAGCTGCTTCGATCCGCGCCGCGATGGCAGCGATTCGGCCGCTGGCCACCATCATATCCCCGGCATTGGCATGGATCATCAGGCCTTCGCCCAGGCAGATCGCCACATGCCCTTTCCAGAACAGCAGGTCTCCCCGGCGCAGGGTCGCATAATCGGCCGTGATGGTCAGGGCAGCGCCAAAGCCTGCTTCCTGCAGGTCGCTGTCCCGCGGGGCGGCGATGCCGGCGGCCGCCAGGGCCAGTTGGGTCAGGGCGGAACAATCCAGCCCCAGGCTGGAACGCCCACCCCACAGATAGGGCACGCCCAGGAACCGCTCCGCCGTGCCTGCCCAGTCCGGCTGTAATATCTGGCCCAGGGGGGCGATGTGGCTGACCGGAACGAAGCCGCCATCGGCCAGACGGGCGAAGCGCCCGTTGATCTCGGCCACTGCAAGGCGTGACAGGAAGCTCAGGCCCAGCGGTTCGGGTGTTTTGATGTCCGGGGCGTCAAAGCGCAGGGTTCTGGGCACGGCCACTACATGGGTAGCATCCCGGCCAGGCCCCTCGGACAGCGCGGCATCCGGCAGATAGCCGACATAGCCATCCGTCAGGGTTCGGACCCAGGCCCAGCCGTCACGACGCTCGAACAGCTCCACCTCTTCGCCGAACAGCACCTCGCTGTCCAGCCGTGTCGCCCGATCCGGCCGGGGGCGCAGCGGGGCGGTGGCAATGCCGATGCGTGCGCGGATCGGTTCGACGAAGCGCGCGGCCTCGACCCGGCCCATCAGCCTGGCATCGGCCAGATCCTCGCGATAGGCGTTCAGGCGGCGATCAGGCAGGGCAGCCATGGCAATCCTCAATCAAACAGCTTGTCGATCTCGTCCTGGGAAATCTTCATGTCATGGTCGAGTGCGGGACCATTCAGCAGCGCCTCATCCGAACCGGCTTCCGGCGCCTGACTTCTTTTCGCCTCGGCCGACAGTTTTTCCATCTCTGCACGGCCCCACAGGGTCATGATGGAATTAACCCGCTCCTCCACGAATTTCATTGAGCGCACGATCTTGGTCACGCGCTGGCCGGTAATGTCCTGGAAGGTGCAGGCCTCGATCGCTGCCATCGTGCGGTTGTTCAGTTGGTCGCAGAGTTCGTTGCGCGTTTCCGCATCCGCGGCCGCGCGGATATCGTCCACCATGGCATCGATGGCTTCCATGTTTTCCAGGATGACATGGGTGGCATCCTCCGTCGCCTCCACGATGGCATCGAGCTGCTGCCCCATGGTCTCGAAGCGGTCGCCGTCGTCATCGCGGGCGACCATCTGGGCGATCTCCTGCCGGAACCGCTCGATATACTGGTAGAGGCTGAGCAGCTCATGCCGCAGCTTGTCGTCTTTCATCTGACTGGACCTGGCGACCATTCAAGACGTCTCCCTTCAGTGAGTCGGATCGCCCCTCCCGATACCTACTCTAGGTGATGCGGATAAGCCCACGACATAATTTGTTCACGCTTTTAGCACCCCACTGCAACGATGTGCAGGGAATTCACTGCGCCAACCACCCGCATGACACGATAAGTTGTCTATGGTTTATCGAAGCTTAACGCGTATTCACAGCCGGCTGATCGTCGAACCGGGAGCATTTGCCCGGGCGTCTTCGATCAAGAGGTCGAATAGCGGCATGAAGGTTTCGGGTTCCTGGGCGCCTGCGATGGCATAGCGCCCGGCCAGAATGAAGCAGGGGACGCCTTCTATCCCCAGCCTGCGGGCCTGCATGTCTTCGGCTTCGACTTCCGTTCGCAGCGCGGAGGAATCGAGGAAGCTGCGCAGCTTTTCCGGCGGAAGCTGGAATTCCGCGGCAAGCTCCACCAGCACTTCCGTTTCGCCGATATCCAGCCCGTCCAGAAAATAGGCGGTGAACAGACGGTCCATCAGGACGGATGCGTCCAGCCCGGCTTCCTGCACATAGCGCAGCAGGCGATGGGCTTTGGTGGTGGACGGGGTGCGCTTGATCCGGTCGAAGCGGAAGGCGATGCCCGCATCCCGCCCTACCGTGGCGATGGAGGCATAAATCCGGTCGGCCCGATCCGGCCCGCCGAACTTGGCCGCGATATAGGCGGCCCGATCCATTCCCTCATCGGGCATGGTCGGATTCAGCCGGAACGTCCGCCAGGTAACGCGTGGGGAAATGTCCGGGCGTTGTGCCAGGGCCACATCCAGGCGCTTCTTGCCGATGAAGCACCAGGGGCATACGGGGTCGGAGAAGAGGTCAATCTGCATCATGGGAACGGAGTATAGACCGGATCAGGGCCATGGTCCCGTCCAACCGGGGCCGGAATGGCCCTTCCATCCGTTAAAAATCTGTGCCGCGTGCGACAAGACGACTTGAAATGGTAACAGGCGCCAATCGAGGCTATACCACTGCCGACGAACGACATCCGCGATCGATTTGTGAGAGGACTGAAGCATGATCGTCGACCACCGCACCTATGATGTGATCCCGGGCAAGCTCAACGCCTATGTCGAGCTGTACAAGACCCTGGGCTGGCCGTTGCAGAAGAAATATCTGGGCAATTGCCTGGGTTGGTACATCTCCATGGATATCGGCAGCCTGAATCAGATCGTGCATATGTGGGGCTATGAGAGCCTGCAGGATCGGGCGGAACGCCGCGCGAAGCTGGCCGCCGATCCGGCCTGGGGCGCATTCCTGGCCCAGGGCATGCCGCTGTTGCAGAAGATGGAAAACAAGATCCTGACCCCGGTAGCCATGCCGGAATAAAGATGTGGCGGGAGGAGGGGCCGGCCGTTCCCGGCGGCCCCTTTATCTGCCAGCCCCGGCCTTCGACGGGTTGGGGCCGCAGGATTGCTGGCAGGGCATGATGGATGACGTAATTCGACTGGGTTTGATCGGCGACAATATCGCAGCCTCGCAGGCCCCCCGGCTGCATGAACTGGCCGGACTGCAGAATGGGCGGGTCGTGCGCTATGACCGGCTGGTCCCGCGCGAGTTGGGCATGGATTTCGACGGGCTGTTCGACCATGCGCGCCGTTCCGGCTATTGCGGCATCAATGTCACCTACCCCTATAAGGAACGGACGGTCGGCCGGGTCGTGATCGATGATCCGCTGGTGGCTGCCATCGGCGCGGTCAATACCGTGCTGTTCGATGCGGAGGGCGTGCGCGGTTTCAACACCGATCATACCGGTTTCCTGTCCGCCTATCGCGGCGCGCGGGGAAACCGGCCGACGGGCAAGGTGCTGCTGATCGGGGCAGGGGGTGTGGGCCGTGCCATCGCCTTCGGCCTGGTCCGGCTGGGCTGTCCGGCGCTTGCCATCGCCGACAGCGATATGCTGAAGGCGGATGCGCTGGCGGCCGCTTTGCGGCTGGCCTCGCCCGGGCTTGCCGTGGAAACCGGCGTTTCGGCCGAAATTCTGGCACAGGGTGCGGTGGGCATTGCCAATGCCACGCCGGTCGGCATGGTCGGCCATGACGGAACCCCGCTGGCGCGGCCGCATCTGCGCGGGGCGGAATGGGCGTTCGATGCCGTCTATACCCCCGTCGAAACGCAGTTCCTGCGGGATGCCGCCGCCGAAGGGCTGACGGCGATTTCTGGCTATGAGCTGTTCATCGGCCAGGGCGTGGATGCCTGGGCCCTGTTCACCGGCCTGCCGCTGGACGAGGTCGCTCTGAGAGCGGCCCTCCTAGATCGGCGCGGATAGGGAATGGCGCTCCAGCGCGCGTTTCTGGGCGGCGATGCGGAACCGGGCATTGGGGGCGCCATAGCCGGCATAGGTGCCGCGCCGCTCCACGATTTCGAAGAAGAAGCGGTCGCCATAGATGGGGGAGTAGAGCTGGAAGAACTCTCCGCCCTCGTCGCGATCATACAGGATGTTGAAGGCTTTCAGCTTCGCCAGCAGCGCAGGGTCAAGGTCGTAGCGCGCTTCCAGATCGTCATAGTAATTGGGTGAAATCTCCAGCGGCTGGAAGCCGTTCCGGGCCAGCGCTTCGGCGCTTTCCAGGATATCAGCCGTGCGCATCGCGATATGCTGCACGGCCGAGCCGAAACTGTCGGCGATGAAGCGCCCGGCCAGGGTGCGATGGTTTTCCGTGCCGTTCAGCGTGATGCGCAGGCTGCCCTCGGCATTCTCGATCACCTGGCTGCGCACCAGCCCGGCGGGGTCCACAACATCGACCATACGGGTCTTATGCGTGCGGAAGATGGAGGTGTAGAATAGAAGCCAGGTCAGCATTTCCTCGTGCCGCATGATCTGCGCGATATGGTCCACTTCCATAAGGCCGACCGGGGAGGGCATGTCATCGTCGCGTATCGGGCGGAAATCGACGTCCCAGATGCGCGCGAGCTCGCTTTTCGCATCGACGAAATGCATCACCCCGCCGCCGACGCCACGGATGGCAGGGATGCGCAGCTCTCCTTCACCGACCTTCTGTTCGAACATGTCGGCACCAAGCGCGCGGGCGCGTTCCATCACGGCGCCCGCATCCTCCACTTTCAGTGCCAGGGCGCAGACACTGGTGCCATGCATCAGATAGGAGGAATGGGCGAAGCCCTCCTGCTCGCTATTGATCAGAATATTGATGCCGCCCTGGCGCCACAGCTCCACATCCTTGGAAACATGCCGGCCGGCGCGCCGGAAGCCCAGTTGGTGCAGGAAGCCGCCCAGCACGTCGGCTTCGGTTTCGTCCGCCGCGAATTCGATGAATTCAAAGCCGGAAGCAGGAATCCGGTCGGGCATGGACGGGACGGAGATCGATGCATCGGGAACGGCGCGGCGCACCTGATCGGCCAGATAGACCAGCGAGCGATGCCCATCGACGGAGATGGTGCGCGGCGAACCGCCTCGGAACTGGTCGTTGAAGATTTCCAGGGACATCACCCCGTCATAGCCGGTCTGGGCGATGGCCTTCATGAAGCCCAGCACGTCCAGATCGCCTTCGCCCGGCATGTTGCGGAAATGGCGGCTCCAATACAAGAGATCCATTTCGATCAGCGGCGCATCGGCCAATTGCACGAAGAAGATGCGATCAGCCGGAATGGACAGGATGCTGGCCGGGTCGATCCGGCGTGCCAGGCTGTGGAAGGAATCCAGGATCAGCCCGATATTGGGATGATCGGCGCGGCGCACGATTTCCCAGGCATCGCGATGGTCGTTGATATGGCGGCCCCAGGCCAGCGCCTCATAACCCACGCGCA
>Ga0209066_10002923_pt1 | contig 20074 bp, 20 predicted proteins | sample All_14_2_FD_187198 | JGI IMG/M metagenome (GOLD analysis project Ga0209066, IMG submission 187198) | Freshwater microbial communities in response to fracking from Pennsylvania, USA - Allegheny Zone_MetaG_DW_15 (SPAdes) (version 2) ... | reverse complement strand
CTGCTTCCCTGATCTCGGCCCCATCCGCTCCCCCTCACGGAGCCGCCGATGCTCGTGTACCAGGCCGCCAAGCGCGAGTTCATGGACGACGTGGAAGCCGACGCCATCGCCGACGCCATCACGGTCGCCTTCGAGCGCAAGCTCCACCGCGCGAACCCTGCCGAGGTGACGAGCTGGCGCAACTCGATGGAGTAAATGTACAAGGTGCTCAACACGTCCGCGCTTCCCGACGGCTGCGGCGTAGCGATCGAGTTCAGCGTGCCGTACACGAGCATCGGCGGCTCCGACCTGTGTGTCATCTAATGGCGGGAGTGACGGGACTCGAGCCCGCGACCTATGGCTTGACGGGCAGTCTCTGCAGGTCGGCTCGAGGCAACTGCAAGCCTCCTGAGCTGCAGGTTCTCCCCACTCAGACAACTGGAGATGTCCTGAGTACCCTCTGGTTCTGATGAATACTTATGAGAAATGGCGGAACAAGACCCTGCTCACAACGTAGCGGACCTTCAATGAAGAGCATCGCCGCTTGAGCTCTACCAACGTGAGTCACCCTGGCTCGGCCCGTGGCTGATGACGTGTCAATGGCGTGGTAACGAGAAGGGCGCTGCAGCCGTTAGTCAGTGATCAACGCATCCTTGCGTTGTGGCGGGAACGGCTCGCAGGTACCATCTTCCTGCTATCACCACAGTCGCTATGAGGCCCGACGACACGGTACGGCGTGGCGTGGCATGGCGCGGCAGGGGTTCTGATCATCCAGACGTCTACCGAAAGGGTTTGCCATGAAAACTGATAGCTGCAAGGTCACTTGGGAGTTCGTGCAGAGCACTGTTCCCTACGTCGAACGTGAATGGGGCGTCGCCGACGAGATCGTACGAGAGTTCAACGAACTCGATGAGGCCCAGATGGAGTTCAAGTTCCAGCGGGGCATCGACTCGGACTTCGTTGAGGAACTCGAGAATGCGATCGAGCGTTCGGAGTCCGATGTCCACGTCGTCATCGACGAGGCGTACGGCCGTGCCTGGCTTGTCCAGAACTACGGCTTTCGCTACTAGGACCTTCTAGTGCGATAGGGCGACCGGTTCCCGGGCCGGCCAGCGTCCTGTCGCCGACAGCTATTCTTCGGGCTCTTCAAGTTGCAGCGAGCGGTTCATCATGTGTCCTCCGATGGAGGCGACCAAGTTCAGCGTGATGAACAGCGTATATGCGAAGAAGAAGACGGCAGCGCTAAGAAGCCAAGGTAGCGCCGCGCAGAACCAGCTCTCATCTTGGACGAGGATGATCGCGCCCGACAAGACCAGGCTGACTACGGCGATGGCGGCGGGGTAGCGGAAGCTGAAAACCTCAGTCGACATCCCGATGCCCGCTTGTGAGAGCACCGCCACATACCGTTGGTCCATGAACGCGGTGACGATGGCTAGTGCTGCCAGCACGATGCCGATGATCGCGGAGGCGACTCCGGCGGCCGCCGAGGCGAAAGCGACGACTGTCTGCGCGGTGGGCTCCAGCCAGATGACAGCATACCCAAGGACAGCGGCGACCCAAAGATCCCACGACAGAAGGACGTCGTTCAGGTGTGACGCAAACAGTCGCCAAAACCCCTCAGCGCTTGATCGGGTCATAGCAGCTCTCGGATCTTTGTCCGCACCAAGGTCCTCAACTTGTGAAAGATGTCCCCGGCGGTGTCGGCCGCTTCCTCAATGATGTCCTCGATGACTTCCGAGGACCCCTTGCGATAGTTGAATGTGGTGCCGTCACGCTCCCCCTTGGCCGAGAACTCGCCATAGCCCCACTTAGAATGTTCGACGATCCCGCCGAGTATGGAGTCCGCGACATCGAGGCTCTCGCCGCCCTTGTCTACCTTAGCGGTGAGTCTCAACTTGTCCGCCTTCGTCTCCTCGACGATGGTCTGCACCTGCTCGGTCCGTGGGCGCCAGCGCGGGTTGGGCGGCGTGAACGAACCGGAGAACTCGGTGACACGCTGCATCTCTTCGAGCCATGAGGTGAACTCGATCTCGCGGCGTATCGGCTGGACTTCGTAGCCCGCATGGGCGTCAGACAGGAACTTCGTGAAAGCACCGATGAACGACTGCCTCCGAATGTCAGGCGGTTGCTCCTCGAATGCAAGCACTGCCTCGCCGGGCCTCTCGGCTGGGAAGTACAAGACGAAGTGCGAGACGGACCCCTCGCTGCTGTCGTGCTCAAAGGTTACGAAGTCGGCCCGTGTCTCGTCGTAGAACGTCTCCTCCGTCTGACGCCGACGCGAGAACCCCAGCTTGCCGCATAGGAAGCCCTCGGCGTCCTCCAGTCGCGATACACGCCAAACCCGACGGTACCGTTCAACTTTCGTGCTGGGGTCCAGTACGCCAAGCAGGTCGTCACGCACGTTGGTAGACAGCACGCTTCCCTGCCGCGCCGGCGCGATCAGCGCGAGCCCTACATGTCGCTTCACCATTTCGGCGGGCATGCGTACTCCTTAGCCTTCGGCTTCCATATCGAAGTAGTCGCCATCAAGGCGGGCGACGTGAAGCGTTTTAGTGACGGATACGCCGATGCCGTGCCTGACCATCAACCGTGCGAGTTCAGGTCCATCGACCAGCACGATGCGCTTCGGGATCGACTTCACGTACAGAAGCGCGGGGGCTGTGAACTTGTCGGTCGTGAAAAGAACGCCCTTGTTCGTACCGTACTCATCGAGCGAGCCCGCGAACTCTCGGACATACTTCACGTCTACCGGCTGGTTGTACCGCTTCGCCTGGACCACGACTCGGTCGAGGCCGAGCTCATCTTCGTTGATGACACCGTCGAGACCGCCATCGTGACTATACGGAGTCAGACTCGCACGATCAGGGTTCGAGCCTCCGTACCCCATGGCGGTGAGAACCTCGAGCACCACGCGCTCGAAGCGCAGCGGATCCATCTGGCGGAGTTGTTCAAGGACCTCGGCTGCAACGTGGGCCTGTAGCTCGGCGTAAGCGGCCTCCAGACGCTCGATCGGCGTGGAGTCCGAGTCGACGACAGGCTGCGGCTCCTCCGGCTTCTCTTGCCCACTGGCGACGAACTCCCGGTACTCCGGGTAGCGCTCCAGTGTCTTCATCCGCACTTCGGGCGGGTCTTCGGCAAGCAGCTCACGGCCCCGCTCCGTGATGCGATAGCGTCCGCGTACCGGGGTCTCGAGAACTTGAGCACGCTTGAGGTAATGCAGGGCCCAATGGATGCGGTTTCGGTAGGTCGTCTGCTTGCCACTCGGTAGCATCTCCGCTCGCTGCTCATCAGTGATCCCGAGGTCGGCCGCGACGCGGTCGGTCACCCACCCAGGGCTCTGCGGTTCACCCTCGGCGAGCGACTTGAGGACTGGCAGCATTAGCGACTGGAAGTCCGGAACAGACATGCGAGTTCCCTTCGCCGTGAGGCTAGTAGCCGAGCGCCTTCTTGATGCCTTCGAGGCTGAACGACATGGCCCATGTTGCCCCCGCACCGAGCAGCGCACCAGGCGACGTATAGTTGCTGTTCAGCTTCACTGCGACGATCTTTCTGCGCAGCTCGATCGCCTTCTGGATCTCCCAGGTCACCCACTCGGAACGGTATGTCTGCGCCCCGACTATCACGAGAACGACGTCCGAGTTCGCGATCTTCTGCGAGATGACTCTCTTGATCGGTGCGGCGGCGAAGCTGTTCACCGAGCAGTCGCAAGAGGTGTCCTCGAATGTGAAGTCGAAGAGCGTGTTGGCATCCCACATAAGCAGCGTGTTCTTGTAGTTGCGATCGTTGTCGAAGTCATAGCTGACGAAGATCTTCTTAGCCATTGGACGTGCCCTTCTTCTGGGTATGGGACTCCTGCCACTTCGTGTGCTCTCGTGATACGAGACCCTCCACGCGCTCGACGAGCAGCGGGAAGGGAGCATCGCCGTCATACGGACTGACCCGGCTCAAGTACACCCACTTCTCGTGCTTGAGTGCCTCTGCGGTCGACCGGTAGCTTATCCAGTTCTCCTGCCAGTCGAAGAGGCCGACCATTGATGCTGTCACCACCACGACTACACCGAGAACAGCGATCGCCCACTGGATCAGCGGCAGAGTGGTTGTTGTCGCGATGCCGGCGAGAAACGGCACCAGAGCAGCGGCAGTAAGTTCGACCATTCGCACCCGCTTGAAGTTGCGCTGCGCTTTGACGCTCTTCTCGTCATACCATCCGATCTGGTCTTCGAGACGGGCAGTGAGGTACTCGTCCTCACTGAGTTGAGTTGCCGTCATTCGACCTCCTTACGGAACTGCGAGAACAACCAGTCGACCAGTACGCGAGCGAACGCCTGATCGTCCGCAACGCGCTTGTACAGGTCGAAGTTCGACTCGACGATCTCCTGCAGGCGCTCCTGCACGACCTGGTCGAAGGCCAGTCTTGCGGTCTCGGGCGGGTTCACCCGGACGCTGGCCTTGAGGCTTTCGTCGGAGCCTAGGAGGTCCTGCAGGTGGCTGAGTGTCACCTTGTCCTTGTCGGTGAGGTTCGTGCCGAAGCGCTCATTGAGTTCAGCGATGATGGCCGACAGGGGTTCGAGGTTCTTGCTTAACGGCCGAGTGGTGCCGGGCTTCGTCTGCGGTTCGAGTTCCCCGGGTCCGTGTGTGAGACTGGGGTCACCCGAGAACGTCTGCTTGATCGCAAGTGAGTCGAGGTCGACCTTCTCCTGCACGTCTTTCGGGAGTTCGGGTCCAGGCACGTTCACCAGTCGGCGCAGGTACTTCGCGAAAACGTAGAGCTTCTCGAGATCGGCGTCCGTGAAGGTGAGCAGCTGCGCGAGGAAAGCGTACGTATTCACGTAGTCGGTCATCAGCTTCTTGGATGCGAGCTTCTCGTCGTCTTCGAGCGCTTCCCATCGATCGACCACGGGCGCGAGGATCGAGTAGAGCCGCTCCTGTTTCATGCCGGCGTACAGCGCCGTTGCGAACGCGTCAACCTCCGCGTCGTCGTAGAGCCCGTATTCTCGAAGGCGGCGTTCGAGATCGTAGAGGAGGTTCGGGTCCGTGCCCTCAGAGAGCAAGGTGGCCTCGTAGTACGGCTGGAACGCGTCGAGTACGTCATCGACCTCGTTGACGAAGTCGAGCACCATCGTGTCGTCCTTGTCGGGGTGAGTGCGGTTGAGGCGCGACAGCGTTTGTACGGCATGGACGCCGGCGAGCTTCTTGTCCACATACATCGTGTGGAGAAGCGGCTCGTCGAAACCGGTCTGGAACTTCTCCGCGACGATGAGGAAGCGGTAGTCGGGGTCATGGAAGGTTGCGGCGGTCTGGCTCTCAGAGACATGTCGCACGGGCGTGCTGTTCATCGAGACTTCGGTGTAGTCGATGCCCGCATCGCGAACGGTGCCCGAGAAGGCCACGAGAGCCTTGTAAGGATAGCCTTGCTCCTTGAGGTATGCATCCATCACCAGCTTGTATCGCACGGCGTGGAGACGGCTTCTCGTGACGATCATCGCCTTGGCCTTACCGCCAATGCGGCCTGCCGCGTTGTTGCGGAAGTGCTCGACCATGATCTCGATCTTGTGGCGGATCGTAACTTCGTGCGCATCGACGAAGCTCCGCAGCAGGTAGCTCGCCGTGTCGTGGTCGTAGTGGGGGTCGCTTTCGGCTGTCTTGAGCAGCTTCCAGTACGTCTTGTAGGTCGTGTAGTTCTGCAGCACGTCGAGGATGAAGCCCTCTTCGATCGCCTGGCGCATCGAGTAGAGCGAGAACGCCTCGTACTTGCCGTCCGGTCGCTTCACTCCGAAGAGCTCGAGGGTCTTCGCCTTGGGTGTCGCCGTGAACGCGAAGAAGCTGGCGTTGTCGACGCGGCCACGTGACTTCATCTCCTCAACGATGCGGTCCTCGAGGTCCCTCTCGGGCTTCGTGTCCTCGTCCTCGGCCTCGTCTAGCGACGAGACAGAAAGCACTTTCTTGAGGTCTTTGGTCTGCTCGCCGGACGTGGATGAGTGCGCCTCGTCGATGATGACGGCGAACCGGTGCCCGGGAAGCTGGCCGATCTCCGCTGAGATGACCGGGAACTTCTGCAGGGTGGTGACGATGATCTGCTTGCCTGACTCAAGCGCCTCTCGAAGCTGGCGGCTGGTCTTGTCGATGTTTTCGACGAGCCCGGTCGTCTTCTCGAAGGACCTGATCGTCTTCTGCAGCTGGCTATCGAGCACCCGGCGGTCGGTCACGACAATGATCGTGTCAAAGACACGCTCGTCCTTTGCATCATGGAGTGTGGTGAGCCGATGGGCGAGCCATGCGATCGTGTTCGACTTGCCGGAGCCCGCCGAGTGCTGGATCAGGTAGTGCTGCCCGGCGCCCTTGGTCCTCGCGTCGTCGACGAGATCGCGCACGGCCTTGAGCTGATGGAAGCGCGGGAAGATCCGCTTCTTCCTGCCGGCGCTCGTGCCCTTCGCGTCATCCACATCAACCGAGTGGATGAAGTTCTGGATCAGATCGAGTACCGAGTCACGCGCCCACGCATACTCCCACAGATACGAGGTCGCGTATCCCTTGCGGGTAGGCGGCACAGGCGGGTTGCCGGCGCCACCGTTGTAGCCCTTGTTGAACGGCAGGAACACGGTCTTGGGGCCGTGGAGCTCGGCTGCGACGTACACGTACTGCGTGTCGACAGCGAAGTGAGCGAGACAGCGTCCGGGTCTCAGGAGCGGTTCCCGGGGCTCACGGTCGAACCGGTACTGAGAGACCGCGTCCTGCACGTCTTGTCCATTGAGCTGGTTCTTGAGCTCGGCGGTGAAGATCGGCAGGCCGTTGAGGAACAAGACGACGTCGATCGAGTTGTTATTGGCCTGCGAGTAGTGGAGCTGGCGCACGACCGAGAAGACGTTGAGTTCGTACCGCTTGATCGTGTCAGCGTTCAACTCACTTGCCGGCTTGAAGAAGCAGAGCGAGAACTTGCAGCCGGTGTCCTTGACGCCTTCACGCAGCACGTCGATCAGCCCGCGCTTCTCGATCTCGGATGAGACCCGCTTGGCGAACTTGCTCTTGGCAGCATCGCCGTGGTGTTCGCCGTAGCGCTTCCATTCCTCAGGCTGTGTCGTGATGACGAAGTCGATGAGGTCACGGCTAAGGACGAGGGTTTCACGATCGAACTCGGAGTCGAGACGCTTGCGGTACCCGCCGGGGATCCGCTCGCCGTAGGAAGCGGGATCCTCGAGCGCCAGGAAGTCGCCAGCAATGGCGTCAGGGCCCCCAGTGAGCAACGCCCCCTCGATGTCCAACTCGAAGGCGAGCTCCTTGACGTTGACGTTCACGAAACTTCCTCCGATGCTTCGGCTCCAGGAATGTCGATCTGGCCGGTGACGGCGGCTGAAATGAGCGCCGTCCGGTACTCGCGGAGTAGGTCGATGCTCCGACGGGTCTTGTCTACAAGCCCGTCGATCTTTGTCGTCTGCTCGTCAAGGTACTGGACTATCGCACGCTGCTCCGCGACCGAGGGCGCGGGCATTTTGGCGGCAAGGAACCGATCGGGCCTGATGACCTTCCGCAGACCGCTGTAGAGCGGCTTGAGTCGCTTGTCGCTGTCGAAGGACAGAAACAAGTAGTAGACGTACCTAGCCACTGAGCCGGGGAGACACTCCGCTACGGTGTACGCCCCCGTGACCATACCGGGCTCCTGAGCAAGTCCGACGGTGCGAGGCGTCTCGTCCACGTCGAATAGGCAGAACACGAGCTCGCCCGTCTTGACTGACTGATAGGTGTCGAAGCTGCTCGGCCACTTGCCTGTCCCGTCCATCTCGCGTCGGATCAGCCCTTTCAAGGTGAGCGAGAGTAGAACATAGTCTGCGCCTGTCTCGCCCACTGTGCGTTGATGGAGCCGGAGCAGGTACTTGTTCGGTTTGACCTCCCAGTGTGCCGGCACTTGGCCGAGCCACTGGGCGCCGGAGTCCTTCATCTCCACGTCCGGATCGAGCCCCTTGGTCACGGCGTGGGTGATGAGGGCGGTGCGCTTCTCGAGCAGCAAGTCGATGAAGCGCTGCTTGCGGTCGATGAGGGTGTCGATACGGGCTGTCTCGGAGCCGAGGTAGTCAGCCACGGCCCTCTGTACTCGCTCTTCGGGAACCGAGAGAGTCATTCTGCCGACTTGACCAACGGTGACCGAAGGCAACGCCCCTGGGTTCGCGAGTTCCGACATGTCGAGAGTAGTCGACCAGTAGTAGAACCACCGTGGATCGCTGGGGGGCCTTGGCCGGAAGCCCATCACGTTGTTGTCAAAGACGGCCGTGTTGCCGAGAATGCGCCGTCTGTTCGTTAATAGAGCTGCCCCGACCTTCGGGAAGACGACCGTTCCCGGTGGCGCCGGCCGTGCCCCCAGGCGTCGAGCTGTGGCCACGTCGACCGTGCTCTCCGCCGTCGTTATTTCCCGGTCGGGACAAGCTAGGTCCGAGACCTTAATGAATGGCAACTCCCCGTCTTGGCGACCCTGCTCATCCTGAGGGAAAGCGGCACCCGAGTAGAACTCGACGTATCGTTTCAACGGCAGGGGACGGTTCACTCCGTCACCTGCTTGAGCAGGTCGAGGATCTCGCCTTCTACGGCCTTGAGGTCCGCTTCGATCTCGTCGAGGGGACGGGGCGGGATGTACTTGTAGAAGTACCGGTTGAGGTTGATCTCATAGCCAACGCGCCCGATCTCGCCGTCCTTCGGGTCGCGGACGGTCTCGTTGACCCATGCCTCTGGCACGTAGGGCACGACCTCGCGAGCGAAGTACTCCTCGATCGACTCAGACAGCGGCACGTTCTCGGTGTCACGCAGCTCGGGGTCCGCTTCGACGTTGCCCTTGGAGTCCAGGCAGACGTCCGCGTTCTCGTCACGCTCGGATAGGGCCGACATGACAGCCTTGCGCATCGGTGCATCGAGCTTGATGCCCATCGACTTCTCGGCAGCCTTGAGTGCATCGAGGAACTGGTCTCTGTTGGTGAAGAGCGTAGCCGGCAGGGAGGAAAGCAGCCGCCTGATCTCGTCCTGCCTCTCGCGGCCGGCGGCCTCTTCGGCGGCCTTGGCGTCAGGGTCCTTCTTCTTGGACTCGGCGAGCTTGATGAACGCCTTCTCGCCGTCCAGACGAGCGATGCGCTCGGGCGACGCCTGGAAGTTGAGTTTGAGCGGTCGCTCCACAGTGACCTTGCGGTAGCCGAAGTGCTCCGTGGGATAGATGCGGCAGTGCTCGCCTTCCTCGAAGGCTGCGGTCAAGGCCATGATCTCGGCGTGCTTGTCTGCCGGGATCTCGCGGCGCTTGTCTCCGAGGCTCTTGCGCATCGGAGTCCAGAACGAGGTCGCATCGACGAGCAGTACCTTGCCCTTGCGCTCGGTTGCCTTGCGGTTGGTCACGACCCATATGTAGGTTGCGATCCCGGTGTTGTAGAACAGCTGCTCCGGCAGGGCCACGATGGCTTCGAGAAGGTCGTTCTCCAAGATCCAGCGGCGGATCTCGGAGGGGCCGGAGCCGGCGTCACCGGTGAACAGCGGAGAGCCGTTCATGATGATCGCCATGCGCGAACCGCCATCTTTCGGCTTCTGCATGTGGGCGATCATGTGCTCGAGGAAGAGCATCTGGCCGTCCGAGATCGACGGCAAGCCGGGCCCGAACCGACCGGCAAGGCCACGGTCGTACTCGGCTTTGACGGCCGCCTCGTCGCGCTTCCAGTCCTTACCGTAAGGCGGGTTCGCGATGACGTAGTCGAAGTGCTTGTCGGCGTGACGATCGTCGGCGAGCACGGTGCCGAAGGCGATGTTGTCGGCGTCGAGGCCGGCCGGCTCGTTCATGTACATATCGGACTTCGCGATCGCGAACGTCTCGGGGTTCACTTCCTGGCCGAACAGGATCACGCGCACATCCGGGTTTACGTTCTCCAGGATGTGCTCCTTGGTGATCGTGAGCAGACCGCCTGATCCGCAGCACGGGTCGTAAACGGTGACTGCACGACCCTTCTCGGAGAGCTTGGCCTGATCGCCGGCGAGCATGAGGTCGACCATGAGCGAGACGACGTCGCGCGGCGTGAAATGCTCTCCCGGGTTCTCGTTCAGGGCTTCGTTGAACTTGCGGATGAGTTCCTCGAACACCGTGCCCATGGCGTGGTTGTCGATGGACTCGGGGCTCAGGTCGACGTTCTTGAAGCGCTCCATGACGAGGTAGAGCAGGTCGGCTTCCACGAGCTTGTTGATCGTGTTGTCGAAGTCGAACTTCTCGACGACCTCGCGCATGTTGGGCGAGAAGCTCGAGATGTAGTGACGCAGGTTCGCTGCCAGGTTGGAGGGGTCGGCGACAAGGCGCTCGAAGTCGTAGCGGCTCGTGTTGTAGAAGGCGTAGCCGGATGCCTTGCGCAGCAGCGCATCGGGGTTATCGAGCTTGCTTCCGTACTTGTTGTAAGCCTCGAGGACCTGCTCCTTGGTGGGCGCGAGCACGCTGTCGATCCGGCGTAGCACCGTAAGCGGGAGGATGACGTCTTGATACTTGCCGCGCTTGAAGCTGTCGCGCAGGAGATCGGCGACACCCCAGATGAAACTGACGGCCTCGCTATGATTCAAGAGTCCTCCCGGAGGGTCGGTGAAGACGGGCGCTTCCGATTGTAGCCCACGGGCGTGACATAGGGCCCGAAGATCACGGTGAACCCGCAGTTCCAGGCGGTCTGGGCACGCAGCAATGCCCCGACCGCGAGGTTGCAGTCGGGGCATCACCGGATCGAGCTGCTGAGTCTAGTACGCGCGACGAGCGCGACCACGAGCACCACCTCCTGTCACAAGGGACAGTGCAATGAAACCGAGCAGCATAAGCTGGAGCTTCGGCTCTGCAGCCACCGCATCCCAAGTCGCAACAGCCGTGACGCGCAGCATGTCAACGAGCTGGGGAATGACATCGGCCCAGGGAATCTCGAACATCTGAATCACCTCCTCTCAGGCGTAGTCGACAACCAGGGCGATTGCCGCGGCCACCTCATCAAGAACGGCCTCGTCGAGATCGCCAACCTTCTCGTGCAGACGATGTGTTGCAAGCGTGCGCATCTGCAGAACGTCTGCAGTGGTGTCACGATCTAGCTCCGGGCAGGCGCTCCTGGGGATGGGGACACGCCACAGGGCAGCCCCGAGGTTGGAGGAAGTGCAGGGCACGACAACCTTCACGTTCAATGACCCCATTGCATCACTACTCACCACGATGACCGGACGCGTCTTCTTCATCTCGTCACCCTCGGCGGGGTCCAGTCGGGCGACCCAGATCTCGCCTCGCCTCGGCCTACTCATTATCGGACTCCCACTCGCCCATATCGGCGTCCAGCCACTCAGCGTCAATCGTCCGGTTGTACTCAGCAGCGACTGCATCAGCGTGCATCTTCATCAATGCACGACGCTCTGACAGCGGGAGACTCATCAGCGCCCGACGATCAAGAGGCGCCGGCCTGTGGCCTTGCGCAACCGAGGGGACATACTCGGCCAATGCCTCCCGCGCGATGAGCCCCTCAGCCTCAGCGCGGAAGGCGTGGGTCTCAGCCCACGTGGAACGTTCACGTGGCTGTTCGCCGGGCTCCTCCGTGCGCCAACCTGCACGGCTGATGTACTTGCACCAGAACGTGTAACTGTTCTCATCGATTATCGAGAGATCACGCAATCGATAAAGCACGCCCTGTATGCTCACTCCCCAGCGCACCTTGGCGGCCAAGAGCTCCTCAGTGGTAACGCGGTTGCGGCGCTTGCCGAAGTCACTGCGGACAGCCTCGGCCGGGTAGAGGAACGCCCCCGCAAAGCGGCTCGCGGCCGCCTCATCGTCCAGTCCGTCAGCGACACGCATCGACAGGTGTCCGAGCTCGTGCGCGTGGCTCATTCGTTGACGCGCGCGAGACACCTCGAGGCGGGCGGCGATGCCGCACGCAATGCGCTCGCCGGTCTCGTCCGATGCAATCACCGCGAGCCCATCGAACTTCCGCTCAGTGTCGATGTCGATCAGATGCACGCCTTTGGACTCCAAGGTATCCACAACGCTCGCGATCGGGGCACCCCCGAGGTTCCAGGCGTAGCGCAGCTCCTCGGCTGCATGCTCCGCCTCACTGAGATCGTGCATGACTCCCAGCGGTTCGCTGAACGGGTACTCAGGGGCGATGCCAAGCTTGTCCATGAGGATGAGCCGCCGCTCCAGCTCCAGCTCAACCGCGCTCTCAATCGTCTCCTGCTCCTTCTTCGGCAGTGAGGCCAGCGCTCGGTATGCCACAGGCTCGAAGTGGTAACGCGGCTCCGACGTCAGATGCGCGCCCTTCACATCAAGCGCCCGGGCGAGCGCGATCAACACCGTGGGGCGCGGCATGGCGCGATCGTGCTCGTACTTGGACAGCGCTTGCTTCGAGACAAGACCGTCCATGCGCGCAACGAGCTCGTCGAGCGTATAGCCGCGTGCTGTTCTGTACTGGCGCAGACGCGAACCTAGCGACATCCAAGCCTCCCTGTGGTTGACGTACGGACAGACTGTACCATATTCTGTCTACCAAACATACGTTCGCATCGGAAGGAGGTGAACACGGTGGCAAAGACGTTCAGGCCCGGCCACGCGACACCCGTTTCCGGCCAGTATGAAGAGGTCGGCCCCCCGGGGCGGCCGCACCGGGCATGAGGTCACATCGACGAAGGGCAACCCCCTGCCCCCGACCAGCAAGACGGGCAACGGATTCATCCTCGTCGACAAGACCAAGCACTAGGGAGTGAACATGTGCAGGAGGGGGTCCAGGGCCCGCTGACTGAAGGTCAGCGGGCTTTAGACTACCCCCGCCACACGCTCTCCCGTGCCACGCGAGCAGCTCCCTGCTCGGCCGCATCCACTCGACATCGGGCACCACCACGCGCCGGTCCCGCTCGGCATAGTACGTCCGGCCGTTATGGAAATCCTCGGCAAGTGCGTCGGAGACCTTGAAGCGGTACTCGGGCGTGACCGTCACGTAGCCCAGGTCGAACAGGCGGTGGATGTCGCTTCTCAGCAGCAGCCCGTTGGTGACGTCGTGCGTGCCGCCGTCGGCGTACGGCATGATGTGCGCCGCCTCGAGCACCGGCAGTGAGTGCTCGCCCGTGACCGCGCACGCGCGGTCGTACGCGTCGAGTACCGACACCCGGAAGATGCCCTGACCGAGCCGGGGCTTCACAAGCGTCGGCTCGCCGTAGCGAAGCGCTGTGGACTCCGCAACCAGCACCGGCGCGCCCAGGTTCTGCGCGCGGTCGAGACACTCGGTGAAGATGCGCAGACCCTCGCCGCGCGTGAGGTCCTCGCCGCGGCCGCGCACGATGTTGGGCGCCCAGTCGGCCGGCTCGCGCACCCAGAGCTCCTGCGGGAAGAACACCGGGCTTGCCACCATGATGCAGCCGATAGCGTAGTCGCCCGGCCGCCCGGAGTCCGCCGCGCCGCTCCTGCGACGGTAGCGCTCGATCCGCGCGCGCATCTCGTCGAAGTCGGCGGCGCCGTTGGTGCCCCCGAAGCTCTCCCACGCGAGCCACGCCGGAAGCGCGCTGTAGCTCGCGAAGTACCCGAAGCCCGCAATCGCGTTGTGCGGCGACTTGAGGCGGAAGAAGAAAGGCTCCCCCGGGCTCAGCGCCACGAACCTGCCGCCGCCGCCCGACGGCTGCCAGAAGTTCACCTCGTCCACGTCCGGCTGCGCCGCTAAGAAGCGGTACCAGTCGTAGTCGGTGTTCCCGATGAAGCCGCGCATAGGCGGGGTCCTCTCGGCGGACGGGGCGTGATGCGAGTGTAGCGCAGGGGATGCGTGGGGTTTGGATTCCGGTGACATCCGGGTAAGCGCCTCGTGCGAGACTCGGCCTGTCAGCACCCACCGCGCCGCTTGACAGGGACCGCGAGCCGATGGACTATCGTCGTATCTTTTCCCCGCTGGATCAGCCTTCGGGCCCCTGGCGGGGTCAGTCTTTTCTGGGCGCAGAATGCGCTGCCACGCCACGCGTGCCGGCCATCCTGCGCGCCCACGTCTTCTTCGACGGGCAGAACCTCTTCAGGTCGGCGAAGGCCGCGTATGGCTACTCCTTCCCCAACTACGATCCGGTGGCGCTCGCGACACTCGTGTGCCAGCGTCGCTCACTCCGATGCTCCGGCGTTCACTTCTACACAGGTGTCCACCGGGCGACGGAGAACCGCTTCTGGTACGACTTCTGGAGTCTGAAGCTCCGCATACTCGGCACCAGGGGCGTGGACGTGATCTCCAGGCCCCTGGCATACGCGATCGAGTCGGTCAGCCTCCCGGATGGCACGCGCGCAGAGATCCGTGTGGCGCGCGAGAAAGGTATCGACGTCCGCATCGCACTCGACATGGTTCGCCTGGCACGTGAGGGTGCCTACGATGTCGCCGTGGTTTTCAGCCAGGACCAGGACTTGAACGAAGCGGTCTCGGAAGTGCACCGCATCCGTGAGGAGACCGGGCGTTGGATGAAGGTCTGCTGCGCGTACGTGGTGGACGACACAGGCGGGCACCGGCCGTGGATCCGCGGGGCCGCTCCGCTCCCCATCACGCGCGCGGAGTACGAGCGCTGCATCGATCCGTTCGACTACCGGGGCCGGAGGGACGACCGCCCCTCGCGCACGTGATATGGCGACGCCTGACATCCGCGCCCGTGCGCCAGGAGCTCCTGCGACGGTAGCGCTCCATCCGCGCGCGAATCTCGTCGAAGTCGGCGGCGCCGTTGGTGCGTCCGAAGCTCTCCCACGCGAGCCACGCCGGAAGTCTGTGGCCCTACCCCACGCTTCCCAGCAGCTCCCACGCCCGCGCCACGCGCTCGCGCGACACCTCGAAACGCAGTTGCCGCACGTCGAGCTCATCGCTCCCCAGGCGCACGCGGTCGAGTCCGTCGGCGTCCTTGAGCACCAGGAACACCTGGAGTGCGCCGTCCGCGTCCGGCAGCCAACCGGCCGCCCGTCGGCCATGCTCCTCGTCCCCACAGTGATGCGTGATCGCGTAGAGCGCGGTGTCGCGCACCCGCGCGTCCACGCCGGCGTGCAGTCCCAGCCCCTGCGCCTTGCCCGCGCTCTTCGCGCCGTGGTAGTAGTCAACGCCGTCGTGCGTGCGGCCGATATCGTGCCAGAGCGCGGCGTAGTGGAGCGCCTCGCGTTGCCACCCGGCAAGCCCGAGCGCCTCGGCGATCTCCTGCGCGTGCATCCACACGCGAAGCGTGTGCGTGATGCCGTGGATGCTGTGTGCACCCGAGGAGCCGTCGGGCCGCTCAAACCACTCGGCGGGCACTGCGGGCATGTCCCTGGCGATCATCGGCTGCCTCACCGCACCGCTCCCCCTACTCCAGCCCTGGCGGCTCGGGCAGCTCGCCGGTGTAGCTCCCGGTGATCACCACCGTACCGGCCGTGGCCTGCACGGGGTACGACTCTGCCACCGCGCCCTCGAACCACGCCTCCACCACCGTGCCCACCGCGATATCGCCGGCCTCGGCGGCGCTCACCGATCCGTCGGCCGCACGCGCGAGCACCTCGGTATCGCCGGTCACCGCCACCTGGGCCGCGTCGTAGCCGGCCTGTGCGCCGATGGCCGCGTCGTCGGTCCACACCACGCGGAGCGACACCGTCTCGCCGCCCGACACGCCGGTCACCACGCCGCGGATGTCGGGCTCGTCCGCTGGCGCACTCGGCCCGCCCGCCGCGCAGCCCGCGAGCGCCACGCACACCGCCACTGCCGCCAGGGTCCGTCCGATGCGCTTCATGTCGTCCTCCGCCCGCTCGAGACACCGTGTCGCTTGTATGACGATACCCGTGGAGCGTGCGTTCGCGCGCCGGCCTACGCGCCGCTCCGCGCCCGCATCGCCGCGTCGTACGCCTCGCGCGCGAGCGTGCCCGCCGCCGGGTCCGCCGCGAGCGTCTGCGCGATCGTCTCCACGACCTCCCGCGCCTCCGGGCCGTCCACCGCCTGCCCGAACCGGTGCTCCTCGGCCCCGTACCCGAACGCGATGTGCCCGTAGTCGCCCTTCATGTACGTGCTGTACAGGGTCGCCAGGTCGTCGCTCACCGGCGCCACCGGCTCGTACCGCAGGCTGTGTACGTAGCGCGTGTCGAAGCGCCGCGGGGCCATCAGCGTGAGCAGCACCGGCCGCGCGCGCACCTCGAGCGTGCCGCCCGAGACCCGCACGACCTCCCTGGTGGAAAGCGACAGGCCGAAGATCGGCGCCACGAACAGCAGGACGACAAGGAGCGGCATGCCCACGATGATCGCGATCATCCCCGCGTCCATGCGCGTGTCAGCGAAGAGCTTCAGCATGAAGAGCGAGAACAGCGGCATCAGGAACACGATCCCGCTGAGGCTGAACAGGAGCGTCCGGCGGGTCATCGGCGTGTTGCCAAGCGGCATCGTGACCGTAACGCCGTCGGCGGTGCGCGTGATGCGGTGACGCATGGCCCGCAGCGGCTGCATGGCAGCGTCTGAGGCGGGCGACCCGGTGGCGGCCTCCACGGCCTCGCGGAGCGCCTCGGCGGCCGCGATGCCCTCCTCCACGCTCGGCCACTTGCCAAAGCGCATGGTCCGGCCGCCGTGGTCGAAGGCGATGGTGCCCGGCTCGAGCGCGATCGCGTACATGACCTTGCGGTTGATCGCGGGAAGCGGCTGGAAGCGCACGTGGCTCACATCGCGCACGGCGAAGCGGCGCGTGCTCCACGGCACGCCGAGCGCGATCGTGCGGATGGTGAGCACGCCGTCGGCCACCTCGGCCTCTTCACGCCCGGAGCTCAGCCACGCGGCCAGGTACACCGCGTAGAACAGGAACATCGTGGGGAGGATGCCGAATGGCAGCAGCATGCTGAGGAGTTCGGCGGGCACGTCGAGCAGGAGGATGAGCACGGCGCCGAGCACGAACGCGACGGCCGAGAGCAGGATCATCCAGGCGGCGATCAGCCAGCCCGTGGAACGCGGATGGCGCAACGTGATGGTGGTGCGTGTGTGATCGCGCGTGATGCTCAGTCGGTCCATGCGGCCCCCGGATGGTCGTGGTCTGGCGCGTGCCCTACCAGTGTACCTTCGACAGTCGGTCCGATCGCCCTTCACGAGATCGCGCGGTGGTTCCGTTCGGCACGGTTCTTGCGGAAATGGCATACTCTTACGAATCCTTAATCGCCAGCTTTTCACGATGTGCGCAAGCGGAGGCACCAACAGGTGGATCGGACCCGGATGAGGCCCGACATGTGGGCATGGAGCATGCTGGCTGTGCTGTGCCTTCTTGCGGTCTTCTTCGGCACGCAGAGCGCCTTCGCGTATCCCGATCCAGCCGCCACCTACCCCGACGGCCTCCCCCGCACCGACTGCGTGGACTGCCACGGCAACGACGAGGCCGCGCTGCTCGATCCGGCCGCCGACCCCGCGCTGCTCGCGTCGGTGCGCAAGGGGCCGCACAGCAACTTCCAGGTGGCCACCGCCGGGTGCCAGACGTGCCACTCGGTGCACTCGGCCACCGGCACCACGCTGCTGCCGGCCGACTCTGTCGAGGCCGTGTGCGAGTCGTGCCACGACGGCACCAGCGGCACCGGCGTGTACGGCGTGGTGAAGGCGCGCACCGGTCTTGAGCCCACCGCCGGACACCGCGTGGGGCAGACGAACGTGGTGCCGGGCGGCGACGCCGCCGGCGGCCCGTCGGCCGTGGCCTTCTCGGGCGAGAGCGGGATGCTCACGTGCACCGACTGCCACTCACCGCACGACGCGGGCACCGTGGCGCCGTTCTCGGGCGACCGCCTCCGCAGCACGCCCACGAGCGACGCCGCGTACGCCACCAAGACGAACCGCCTGCTCAAGGCGCTGCCCACCGGAGCCGACACGCCGGTCGCCGAGTACGGCGCGGGCTGGTGCGCCGGGTGTCACAAGGGCCGGGTGGGCCAGCACGCCGAGGACTCCGGGCTCATGCAGGACCACCCCGTGATGGCCGACGACACCTACACCTACGACAACGTGCCGGTGGTGACCGGCGTGGGGGCGATCACCACCACCCTCGGCTCCCTCGGCCAGAGCAACCGCGGCTACGTGATGCCCGGGCCTTCCCTCGGCGAGCCCACCCTGAAGTCGCCGCTCCAGGAGGGCCAGGCTCCGCTGTGCCAGCAGTGCCATGAGGATACGCGCGATGTGGGACCCGCCGAGCGCGGCACCAACCCCACGCTCACCGGCGCCGACCAGGAGTTCCGCGTGACCGCGTACGGCGAGGACGCCGACCCGCTCGACAACCCGCGCTTCCAGGCGTTCCCGCACGAGAGCGCCACGCCGAACCTGCTGGTGCGCGCGCCGGAGCCCGAGGAGCCCAACAGCCTGTGCTTGAACTGCCACTCGCTCATGCACACCGCCGCACCGGGGAGCGGCTACGTGCGGGTGTTCGACGGTGCGCATGATGATGCGCCCGGCACCGGTGACGGTCTCGAGGATGTCCCCTGCACCACGTGCCACGTGACCGACCTGCTGCCCACGCATGCCGACAAGTGCGCGGCATGCCACGCCACGCCGTACGACACGCTCGAGCCGGGCTGGGAGAGCGGCTGCCAGCAGAGCGGCTGCCACCCCACGTACCACGACGGGCCGTTCGACACGCACTGGGAGGCGGCCGACACCGACGACTGCAACGCCTGCCACGCCGTCAACGGCTGGTGGCCCACAACCGCCGAGTGCCTCGGCTGTCACGCGAGCCCGGCCAGCGCGGCCCTGCCGGTGACGGCCTCCAACGCGCTCCCCGACTACGAGGGCGCCGCGCTTATACGGTTCTCGATAACCAAGGACGGCAAGGCGGCCATCGGCACCACGTACTATCGCGTGGACGGCGGTGAGACGCTCTCGGGCAAGACCGCCGTGGTCGCCGCGCCGGGCGTTCACACCCTCGAGTTCTGGTCGGTGGACCAGAACGGGCTTTCCGAGGCCACGACCCAGACCGCCACGTTCACGGTTGCCGAGGACGTGACACCGCCGGTGACCACCTCCGACGCGCAGACCACGTACTACTGGAACAACGCGCGCATCACGCTCACCGCAACCGACGCGAGCACGCAGGGCGTGAAGGCCACGTACTACTCGCTCGACGGCGGCCCCGCGCAGACCGGCACGGTCGTGACCGTGCCCGCGGTGGACGGCACCGTGGCCCACACGCTGTCGTTCTGGTCGGAGGACTGGTCGGGCAACGTGGAGAGCGCAACCACGGTGAACTTCACGATCGTGCGCGAGACGGCCACGATCCGGCTGGTGTGGGGTAACGCCGACGTCGACGGCCAGCCCGGCCCCGAGCCGGACGAGTCGGCGAGCTGGAAGATCTGGGTGGGAAGCGCCACCGGCACCCCGGCGTACACCGGCAGCGCCACCGGTGAGGGCTGGACCGGCGTGAACGACATCGTGGTTCCCCTGCGCGGCACGACCTACTACGTGCGGGTCGACTACAAGTACTGGGAGTATCTCGGCGCTGCGTATGGATGGGAGCTCATCCCCGACCAGGCGAACTTCCCGAGCGTGGCCGTCACCGAGCCCGGAGCCGTGATCAGGCTCTCGTACTAGCGCGCGGCGCGGGGCGGCAGCGGTTCAGACTCCGGTGACACCCCGGTAAGCACCCCATGGGAGACTCGGCTCATGCCGCGTCGATGCCAGGAGGTGTTAGAATTCGGACATCTAAGTGATATTCCTCATGCAGTCCATGCAGGGAGGCTCCCCGTGCTCATCAAGCCGTCCACCGCCATCCGCCAGGACTACACCGGCATAGCCGCGTTGTGCCACTCCATCGACGAGCCGGTCGTGCTGACCCGCAACGGCGAGGCCGACCTTGTGGTGATGAGCTACGAGGCGTTCCGTCGCGCCGAGGCACGCGTGAAGCTGCAGGCGCGGCTCATTGCAGCCGACCGTCAATCCGAAGACCCCGGCGCGCTCCTCGATGCCACAGCGGTGTTCGATCGCATCCGGGCGAGAGTCGATGGCTCGCGCGCCTAGAATGCGGATCGCGCTGACCCAGGCGGCCGCCAACGACCTCGATGAGGCGTTCGCGTACGTCGCGGAGCGTAACAGGCAGGCCGCGCTTCGCTCGCTCGCCCGCATCGAGGAGGCGATTCGCGCGCTCGGCGAGCTCCCGGACATGGGCG
>Ga0209066_10002920_pt1 | contig 20088 bp, 16 predicted proteins | sample All_14_2_FD_187198 | JGI IMG/M metagenome (GOLD analysis project Ga0209066, IMG submission 187198) | Freshwater microbial communities in response to fracking from Pennsylvania, USA - Allegheny Zone_MetaG_DW_15 (SPAdes) (version 2) ... | reverse complement strand
GAGCAGATCGATCCCCGCAAGTTTGTACCGGTAAACATCACCAGAGGCAAGGTGCTGACAAAGTGGGAGATCTACCGCGAGGCCCTTGAATGCGACTGCTATATCAACGTCCCGGTTGCCAAGCACCACGGCCTGTCCCGGCTGACCCTCGGCCTGAAGAACAGCATGGGGGTGCTCGGTGGCAACCCGGGGTTCCCTGCACCACAACCTGGGACAGAGCCTGGCCGATCTGGCGACGGTCATCAGACCGAAACTGACGGTGGTCGACGCCACCCGTATCCTGTTGCGCAATGGCCCCCAGGGGGGGAACGTCGATGACGTCCGCCGGTTCGACACGCTGATCGCCTCGGCCGATCCGGTGGCGGCCGACGCCTATGCGACGACCCTGTTCGAGCTTGAGCCGGGCGACATCGAGGCCACAGTAGCGGCGTTTGAAATGGGGCTGGGAGAAATGGATCTGGCGCGGATCAAGGTGGTCACCGCCTGATGCGTCGAAAGGTCTCGAAACTATCCCCGTCCCGGTGGCGGCAGATCAGTCAACTGGTGTTCCTGGGTTTTTTTCTCTTCCTGTTCGTGAAGACCGATTACAGCGGATCGGACGAATTGACCTGGGCCGTCAATATCCTCTTTCGGATCGATCCGTTGCTCGCCGTCACGGCGATGGCGGCGGGCAAAACGATCATCGCTTTGATGCTGCCGGCGGCGATCACCCTGGCCCTGACCGTGCTGTTCGGACGGTTCTTCTGCGGCTGGATCTGTCCTCTCGGGACCCTGATCGACGGCAGTCGGCGTCTGGTCGAACGCAGCGGCGCCGGCCGGGAACGGGATGGCCGCCGGTTCAAATACTACCTGCTCTTCTTTCTGCTGGCCGCCTCCCTGTTCGGCCTGCCGCTGGCCGGGTATCTCGATCCGTTTTCGATCCTGGTGCGAGGCCTGACCTTTGCGGTGCATCCGGCCCTGGATCATGCCGCCACCTCGTTTTTTACCCTGACCTACCAGCATGGGCCGGCGTGGCTGAACATCGTGACCGAGCCGGTGTATGCCGTGCTGAAGGAATCCGTGCTGCCCTTTGCCGCCAAGGTCTATGGGCTCGCGGTCGTGTCGCTGCTGGTGCTGATCGCGGTCCTCGGCCTCGGATTTTTCGGCCGCCGGTTTTTCTGTCGTGCGCTCTGTCCGTTGGGGGCGTTGCTGGCGCTGTTCTCCCGTTACTCCCTGTTCCGGCTGACCGGCGGCTCGCCGGAGTGCGCCGGTTGCCGGCAGTGCCGTACCGTCTGCCGGATGGCGGCGATAGACAATGAGCGCAACATCGCTGCCGCCGAATGCATCCTCTGTCTCGATTGCCTCCCCTCCTGCCCGAAATCACTCATCCATTACGGTTGGGGCAGAGGCGCCAACCGGGGCGAGGCGGTCGACCTGTCGCGAAGGGCTGCGATCGCCAGCCTGGCGGCCGGAATGCTGAGTCCTCTCGTGCTGCCGTCGCGGCTGCTGGCCCGCCACGCCGATCCGCAGCTGATCAGGCCGCCTGGCGCGTGTGCGGAGGAAGAATTCCTTGGCCGCTGCGTCCGCTGCGGCGAATGCATGAAGGTCTGTATCGGCAATGCCCTCCACTCCACCTGGTTGGAGGCCGGGCTGGAGGGGATATTCAGTCCCCGGCTGATCAGCCGAATCGGCTACTGCGAGTTCAACTGCACCCTCTGCGGCCAGGTCTGTCCCACCGGCGCCATCCGCAGGCTGAACAGACAGGAGAAGCACGCCACCATCATCGGCCGGGCATATATCGACAGGAACCGCTGTCTGCCCTTTACCGATGGCGTCCCCTGCATTGTCTGCGAAGAACACTGTCCGACGCCGGACAAGGCGATCAAGTTCCGCGAGGCCGAGGTTGCCAACAGCAGGGGTGAGACGGTCAGGCTGCTGCAGCCCTATATCGTTGGCGAGCTCTGTATCGGGTGCGGCATCTGCGAAAACAAGTGTCCCCTCAGCGGCGAGGCGGCAGTCGTAGTCACTGCGGCCGGTCAAAGCCGGGAGAGCAGCGGGACGACGATCTACGGTTATTGAGGCAGAGGTTTGTTCTGGAGCACGGCCGCCTGATAGCGTCGGCGGTTCCATCACCTACTGGTCAGACAAGGTTGAGCGCGAGGTCCGTGAAGGCCTGGTCGGACCATCAAGGCCGCGAATTGAAAAGATTTGCGGGTTTATTTCGGTTCCAGTATCATCAACCTGGGTCAAAGGCCTCAATCCAACAGGCGCAGCAACGCTGGAAGTAAACGATATGATGACCGTGTATCCGCTTTTTTACCAGTTTGAGGTTCGACCGACGGCCAGAAACAGCCAGGTGGAAGTGCTGGCCGGGGCCATTGCCACCGTCCTGGTTTTCGCTGAAACAGAAGAGGTCGGCAGGGCCCGTGGGTCCCGTTTTATCGCCCGCCAGCATTGGGAGATCATCGCGGTTAAGAGGGTATTGCGAATGTGTTCGAGGCATGTGGCCGATCTCCAGCCCCATTTTCTGGCACTGTATCGGCAGGCGGAACAATTCGGCATCGCTGCCCGGTTTGATGGTTGGGCGAGACATGGGTTCCACAATACAATGAGGTCATGAACCGTGACTACGACGAATATTGACGGAAAGGGAGATGCATGAAAGACGATATCGGGCAGCGATTGGTAGAGGTCCTGAAAGCGCCCCAGGCCTCCGGCAGCCAGGAAAGTTTCCTGAAGGCGATGGAGCTGACGAAGGCCTACGCCGGATCCGGGTCGGTAACCCACTTCAGTGCAGTGGCGAGACTCTTCTATGATCTCTTTGAAATGTTTGAGACCGGCCGTGACCCGAGACAGAAATGAGAATTGGTCGGTGAAGGCAGGTGTGTCACTGGTATACCGGGGGGACGCGTCGGAGGTACCGTTCGACGCATTTCTGCTCCGCCCTGCATCTGGTGATGATTGATTGGAGATAACCGATATTTTTAAGAATCGCCCTGGTGTACAGATCCTCGTCGATCTGACGACGGTGGCGGAAATGGCTTCTCATGGAAGGAAACACATCGGCGAAGAGCACATTCAGCCGGTGGGCAACGGTCGTGTGATAGAAATCGGCGGTTGAATGCATGAGTTCGACGGGAGTGTGATAGCCGGAGTCGTCGAGGCCGGCCTTTTGCTCCCCGAACAGGAGTGGAAGTCTTTCGAGGTAATACCGGTCCGCCATCTGCGACAGGATGTCGGCGCAACCGACGACATGGCCGGCGATCCTGATCTCCTCGGGATAGGACCGGAGATGGTCCACTCCTTTCTTCAATTCGGTACAGCGGATGATTGCCGCACAGTTGTCGGCGTAGGATTGGGGCAGTCCGGAGGTCTGAATATACCGGCGGACGAAGGTAATCGAACGTTCTTCATGGCCCCTGGTGTATCGCGCTCCGGTCCGGGCGCGGTCTGCCTCGGTCAGCAGCATCCCGGTATCGTGGAAACAGGCACTGAGGAACCCCTGTATCAGCGTATCGGTGGCGAAAGATCTGCCGTCGCACCACAGGCCATGAAAAAGCCTGGCCGCTGCGAGGGCGACCAGAAGGGTATGCCTCAGATTGTGATACGTTGGGTTGCTGGCCCGAAAACCGGCAAAATTCCCCCTGAATATATCGGTAGTGTCAGTTCTGATGCGTGTGATCAGGGCGACGTCGACCTGGGGGTTGATTATGCGGGCAAGAGAGATCACCTCCTCCACTGGGTCGTTCTGCCCGTTGCCTTCCAGTATGTCCGTCCCGCCTTGTACTTGATCCATGGGCTTATCCTATCTGTTCAACGGCGTCATCGCAAGTCCGTTGGAAGAAATGGAACGATCGGGACAACAGATTATGGCTGCCCCCCAAGTGGTTTTTCGATCACATCGATTTTGCAGGATTCGTACTCCCTGTGGATGAGTGCGATCTGCGGCGGATAAGCGACAGGATAGAAGAGGGCAGGGAAAAATATCAATTATGGCGGATGTTTTGAGATCAGCAGAGAGGGGAACAGCGAAGGAAAGGTTTGCCTTGAAACAGCGAAGGGGTCAACGGGGTAAAACACGGTGGGTTCTGGACTTTAGTCAATTTAGTTTGTACATATTGATCTGAGCGATGCTCAAGGGGCCAGGATCAAATCTCAACACGCCATAATCACCAATGAATGGGAATAAAAAGGCCGAAGTCATCCTTGTTGTTGATGACGAGGACTCTGTGCGGATGACGCTCAGCGTCCTGATTTCGTCGCTGGGCTATCATTGCCTGGGGGCGAGCGACGGCATTGAAGCCATGCAGATACTGAAGGCAACTGATATCGACCTCGTATTTTCCGATATTGCCATGCCGAATATGGACGGGATGGAATTATTGAAATATATCGTCGAAAATCATAAGCATACAGATGCGATTATGGCGACTGGCTATTCCGAAAAGGCCACGTATGCGGATGTGATCAAGGCCGGCGCCCTGGATTTCATCAAGAAGCCGATAGACCCGGCAGAGCTCGAGGCCAAACTGACACGGGCCTTCCGCGAGCGATCCCTGGTTCGGCGGCTGGAGCAGTTGTCGTTGGTTGACAGCCTGACCTCACTGTGGAACCGAAGGGCCTTCGATGTACGTTTCCCTGAAGAGGTGGAACGGGCCAGCAGGCAGAGGTATCAGGTTTTCCTGGCGGTCGTCGATATCGATAATTTCAAGGAATTCAACGACACCTATGGCCATCAGGAAGGTGATGGCGTTCTGGTGGCGCTAGCCGAAATCTTTAACGAATGCACCCGCAACAGTGTCGATATGAGTTTTCGAATCGGCGGCGATGAATTTGCGGTTCTTCTGCCGCAAACAAATGCCGACCAGGCAACGGAAATCGTCCAGCGCATCCTGTTGCAATTCATTGAGCGCAATCTGGGGAAGACGACGCTCTCCATCGGGGTGGTTCCCTGCTCCAGGAACAGGGAACTCCCGCTTGAAATTGACGAGCGCCAGATGAGGGAGCGGGGCGATCAGGCCATGTATGAGGCCAAGAAAAAAGGCAAAAACTGCGTTGTCTTACAGGCCCCCTGCAGTGATCAGCAGATACCCAGCGCATCCTTGAAAAAAGAGCGATCCGGAGGAACCGGATAATCGCCGTTGAAACAGGCCAGGCAGAAGTCCTTCCTGTTCATGCCGGTGGCCTCGACAAGCCCTTCAAGGCTGAGATACTGCAGCGAGTTCAGGCCGAGATGGTCGGCTATTTGTTTGATATTTTTGTTGTTTGCGATAAGTTCGGTCGGGGTGGGAAAGTCGATGCCATAGTAGCAGGCATGGCGGGTCGGAGGACAACTGACCACCATATGCACCTCCTTGACCCCGGCCAACCTCAAGGCGCGCACCCTGCTCCTGCCCGTTGTTCCGCGGATAATCGAATCCTCGACAATGATGACCCGCTTGTCTTTCAGGAAGGAGCGGACGGGATTGAGCTTGACCCGGACGTTGAAATCTCGCATCGACTGGGTTGGCTGGATAAAGGTGCGGCCGACGTAGTGGTTGCGGATCATCCCCATTTCGAGGGGGATGCCCGAGGCCTGGGAATAGCCGAGGGCGGCATAGTTGCCTGAATCGGGAAAAGGCATGACGATATCGGCGTCGATTCTCCCTTCTCTGGCCAGGATCGCCCCCATGCGTTTTCTCGTTTCGTAGACGTTGATGCCGAAGATATCGGAATCGGGTCGGGCGAAATACACCTGCTCGAAGATGCAGAAATGGCTGTCCTGCCGGGGCCACGGGAAGAGGGAAAGAATCTCACGGTCGGTGAAGATCAGCACCTCTCCCGGCTTGACATCACGAACATACTGGGCCTCAACGAGATCCAGGGCGCAGGTCTCGGAGGCAACGATCCAGCCGCCGTTATTCAATTTGCCGAGACAGAGAGGGCGAAAACCGTCGGGGTCGCGAACGGCGACCATCGTATCCTGCGTCATCAGGAGCAGGGAATAGGCGCCCTTGAGTGCCGAAAATGTTTCCCACAGGGCCTTTTCCAAGCCAAGATGGGCGGTTCTGGCCATCAGATGCAGGACCACCTCACTGTCCATGGTCGTCTGAAAAATCGATCCCTGCTCCTCCAGTTTTTTCCGCAGTTCCAGAGAATTGACGAGATTGCCGTTATGGGCGACGGCCAGAGTCGTGCCCTTATGGGTCACCATCAGGGGTTGGGCGTTGGTAAGGTTCGAGGCCCCGGTTGTTGAATAGCGGACATGGCCGATCGACATATGGCCGGTGAGTTGCTGCAGGCTGGTCTCGGTGAACACCTCGGGCACCAGGCCCATGCTCTTGTGACACGTGACTTTGGTGCCGTCGGAGGTCACAATTCCCGCACTTTCCTGTCCCCGGTGCTGCAGGGCGTACAGCCCGAAATACGCAAGCTTGGACGAATCCTGGTGGCCGAATATCCCGCAAATGCCGCATTCGTGGGTGGGCCGGTCGGGGACGACGGGATCGACATGGGGGAGAGTATACTGTGGCATGGCGGTACCTTCAATGGGCGTAAGGGATGGACAATTGCAGGACAGGCGGTGCCGGCACACCGTGTACGCGAGAACGCATAAACAATAAAGGCACAAAGAATGTGCAATCTTTGTGCCTTCCTTTCGCAATCCGGAATAAAATGTTTATAATAAGCCGCATTCAAATTCAACAGGAAAATTTTCAGACCGGCATTTTTTCGCAGTTTTCCCTGCAGATGGGGAGCAGACTGCGATACGTTGCGGTTCAATAGAAGGTGGATATCGTGGTACAACTGACAAGAACGGTCAAGGCAGCGGGTTGAGCTGCCAAACTTGGCCCAGGGGACCTGAGCCAGATACTGTGTGGAATTGATCTGCCGCGCGACGCGAACCTGATCGTCGGGGCGGAAACGTCCGATGATGCCGGGGTTTACCGGCTCAATGACGAGATCGCCCTGATCCAGACCGTCGATTTCTTCACTCCGATCGTCGACGACCCCTTTTCCTTTGGTCAGATCACCGCCGCCAATGCCTTGAGCGATGTCTACGCGATGGGCGGCAGACCATTGCTAGCGATGAACATCCTTGCCTGTCCGGTCAAAACCATGGACCGCGCGGTCTTTCGCGAGGTCATCCAGGGAGGCCTGAGCAAGATTCGGGAAGCGGGGGCATTGCTGGTCGGCGGCCATTCGATCGAGGATGCAGAGCTGAAGTATGGATTGGCGGTCACCGGTCTGGTCCATCCGAAGAAGGTCCTGCTCAATGCAGGCGCCCGTCCCGGCGATGTCCTGCTCCTGACCAAGCCCATAGGAACCGGGATTCTGTCGACCGCCATCAAGGGAGGGCTGGTCGGAAGCGAAATCGAGGACCGGATCACCGAGGTCATGGCTACCCTCAATAAGCTCGCGGCGGAGGTCGTGGATGATATCCGCTCCCGAAGCGGCATGGAGGATGCCGTGCATGCCTGTACCGACATCACCGGTTTCGGCCTGCTCGGTCACCTCCATGAGATGCTGGAGGCCTCCGACGTATCGGCGCGGCTGTTCGGGCGGAAGGTGCCGTTGCTGGACCGGACGGAGGAATTCGCCCGGATGGGGATCGTGCCTGCCGGCGCCCACACCAACCGCACGTATTTCGACCAGTGGATTGCCAATCGGACCGAGGCATCTGCCGATCTGGAGGTGCTCCTCTCCGATCCGCAGACGTCCGGCGGCCTGCTTATCGCTGTTACCCCGAGTGCGGCGGAGGCGATTGTCTCCGGGTTGTCGGACCGCGGCTATGCACTTCCCTGCGCCGTGATCGGTGAAATCACGGCGGGGAGAAGGGGGATGATCGAATTGGTCTGAATGGTTTCCGACGGTCACTCTCCGGAATGGGTCGCCAAAGCGTGCAGCAGTTCCGTCAGGCTGACCAGATCGTTGAGGTCCAGGCATTCGTTCGTGGTGTGGACCTGATTCATACCGGTCGCCACAATCGCCGTCGGCAGACCGTAGCTGCACAGGATGTTGGCATCGCTGCCGCCACCGGCGACGACGAATTCCAGCTCTCGGCCTATCCGCCGGCCGGCCCGGCGGACCCGCGCCAGAACCGGACTGGCATGGTCGAGGAGCATGGCCGGATACTCCTTTTCGACCTTGATATCGACTGACGGCAGGCCCTGGTGCTCGGCGAAGGGGCTGTGCCAGTTCCCGACTGTCCTGTGGAACGTACTTTCGATTTCTCGGGTATACTCCAGGAGTTTTTCCGCCGAATGGCTGCGGACCTCACCCTCGAGGGTGATGAGGTCCGGTACGATATTGGTGGCGACACCTCCCCTGATCAAGCCGAAGTTGGAGGTCGACTGCTCATCGAGCCTTCCGAGCCGCAGCTCAGCGATTGCCTTGGCTGCCAGGAAAAAGGCGTTGATGCCTTTTTCCGGATTGAGGCCGGCATGAGCGGCGATGCCGTGCACATCGATCTTGATCTTGTTGGCAGCCGGAGCCCCGATGATGACCTTGTCGATTCCGGTGGAATCCAATGCATATCCGTATTTGCTGCGCAGCCAGGAGTATTCCAGGTGTTTGGCGCCAAGCAGGCCGATTTCTTCGCAGGTGGTGAACACCAGCTCGATCATGCCGTGTCTGGAGCCCGATCGGGTGAGGACTGTCATCAGTTCGATCAGGGCGGCAATGCCAGACTTGTCGTCGCCGCCGAGGACGGTGTCGCCGCCGCTGGTGAAGGTATCGCCGACCCTGACCACCCGCACGTTGTCGCCCGGTTCAACGGTATCCATATGGCAGGAGAAGAACAGGCCGTCGATTTCCGGTGCGTTGCCGGCAAAACGGATCAGCAGATTACCGGTGTCGGAGCCGGTCTGCCCGCCCGATTGGTCGAAATATATCTCGTTCGCCCCCAATCTGGTGAAACACCGGACGAGGTGGTCGGCCAGCGGCCTTTCCCGGCGGGAAGGAGTGCTGATCTGACAGAGTTCGGTGAATGTTGAGGCCAGACGTTCTCTCTCTATGGCAACGGTCATTTCAATATCCTGAGGGGGTGGAGTGGTTGTGCAGCAGGACGACGGCATGGCAGGCAATGCCCTCTTCCCGCCCGGTAAAGCCCATTTTTTCGGTCGTGGTCGCCTTGATGTTGACCGCCTCCGCCTCGACGGCACAACTCTGCGCCAGCCTTTCCTGCATGGCGGCGATGTGGCCGGCGAGGCGGGGAGCCTGACAGATGATGGTGATATCGGCATTGCCGAGGGCCAGCCCCTTGGAGCGGACAAGGTCGATGACCTGATCCAGCAGGGTGATCGAGTACACCCCTGAAAACCTGGCATCCGAATCGGGAAAATGGTAGCCGATATCCCGGGCACCGATGGCGCCGAGCAGGGCGTCGCACAGGGCATGGGTGACGACATCGGCGTCGGAGTGGCCGGCCAGTCCCAGCGTGTGGGGGATGGTCACCCCGCCGAGCACCAGGGGGCGGCCGGCGATAAAACGATGGGCGTCGAAGCCGTGTCCAATCCTGAGTCGAGGAGGGGGCGTATGCAAATTCACGATAAGCTCCGCCAGCTGGAGGTCTTCCGGCCGGGTGATTTTCAGGTTCGTTTCCGATCCTTCGACGATGGTGACGGGGATTCCCGCCCGTTCAAGCAGCGAGGCCTCGTCGGTTGCGTCTTCATCGCCTGCCTGGCTGTAGGCCCGCTGCAGCAGAGAGAGTCGCATCGCCTGTGGGGTCTGGGCCTGCCACAGACCCTGCCGATCGACGGTTGACAGGACGACCCCCGCCGCGTCGGCCTTTTTCAGGGTATCCTTGACCGGGATGGCGGCGATGGCGACGCCATGCTCCCGTGCGGCCCGGCAACAGCGGGTGATGGTGTCCTGGCTGACCAACGGTCGGGCGCCGTCATGAACGAGGACGATATCGATGGTATCATCGAGGTGGGCCATCCCGGCCCGAACCGAATCCTGCCGGCGCCGGCCGCCGGCGCAGACGGTGAGGCGCTGCGGATCAAGCCCGTAGTGGTGAAGGAGCGAACGGGTCTTGTCAATCCAGGTTTCAGGAACGACGACGATGCAGCGGCGGATTTCGGGGTTGGCAAGAAAGGCCCTGACCGTGTGGATGAGCACCGGCGATCCGGCCAGCACATGAAACTGCTTGGGATGATGAAGGCCCATCCGGGTGCCGCTGCCCGCGGCGGGAATGATGGCGGCAGCTGTCGCGTACATGGTTGGCGTGTGATGACGAACCGGATGATGGAAAAGCGGACCGGGAATAAACTGTGGATATTGCCGTTGTCAGCCGTTGATGTGCAAAAAAAGGAGCGGGCTATAAGCCGAATTCTGTACCCGGTAAAGGGCCATGATCATTTCACTGGGATGCTGATCGCTCAGCATCTCTTGCAACCTACCCGGAGATATCGGACGGGCCGCCCTCAATCATCTCCCTATTCGGTCTTGCTCCGGATGGGGTTTACCCTGCCCTCGGTGTCACCATCGAGGCGGTGAGCTCTTACCTCGCCATTTCACCCTTACCCGGTCATCCGACCGGGCGGTATGTTTTCTGTGGCACTTTCCCCCGGTCGCCCGGCGTTCGTGTTACGAACCATCCTGCCCTGCGGAGTTCGGACTTTCCTCTCCGGCACGAGGCCGGAGCGATCATGCACCCGCTCCAGCGTCAGTGTAGTGGGAACGCCCAAAAGATGAAAGGAAAAAATCTTCGGGGGATTACGTGAAGTCCGCCGCAGACAATCAGTTTTCTTCCGGTCTGTGGTACATGATGCGCTGACAGGTGGGGCAGTCGAACATCTGATCGCCCTTGAGCAGCTGGTTGTATCGCTGCGGCGGGATATTCATGTAACATCCCTGGCAGACGCCCTGCAGGACATTGACAACGGCCAGGCCGTTGCGCCGTTCGCGCAGAGTCATATACTTTTTCAAGACACTCCCCTTGATGCCCTGTGCCTGCTGCTGCCGCAGGACATCCTTTTCCTTCTTGGCCTTGCTGATGGTCTCGATCGTGGTGCGTACCTTCTCGGTCTCCTCGGCGAGGAGTTCCTTTTCGCCCTTCAGAAGATTTTTCTCTTCGTTGATCTGGGCACCAAGTTTCTCCACCTCTTCCATGATGGCGACGATTTTCTCCTCGGTTTCCTTGGCGTTTTTTTTGCCCTCTTCGATCTCCTTGAGCAGGGCCGTCTGTTCACGGCCGGTCTGGACCTGCATCATCTTCGACTGACGGTCCCTGACGAATGCCATCTTGTCGGCAACCTCGGCTTCGAGGGTGCGCCGTTCCTTGTCGCGGATGCTGATCTGCTCCTGAAGATCGGCGATCAGGGCCTCCTTGTCGGCGAGGGCGGCGATGCGGGCGTCGAGGGCGCTTTGCTGCGTCTTGATCTCATTTTCGATCTGGTCGATTTCCAGATCAATGCTCTGGAGGTTGATGAGCTGGTCTATATGTTCTTTCAAGACTGTTCTCCCGTGGGTGTGGTTTGTCAGTGATTCTCAAACTATATGGGTTAAGACGAAGGGGTGGTGCTCCGTCAGTGTCTGGCGAATGACGATGTTCCAATTTCGAGAGATATTCTCCGCCTGGAGAATATCGGCGAGCAGGGAGACCGCATGGCGTTCTGTGCCGTAATGGGTCCCTTCAATCAGGCAAAATCCGCATTCCTCGGCCCAACGCGCAATATGGTGTTTGATTTCGGCGGTTATATAGACATCGGCGCCCCGGGCATGGGCGACGGCAGCGAGATCCGAGCCGCTGCCGCCGCAGAGGGCAACGGTGGAAATTGTCGCCGGCAGCGAGCCGACGATGTACAGCGCCGGCAACTGGAGGGCATCACCGAGCCTGCGGAGGAGACTGGCGGCGGTGACGGCCTCAGGGAAACCGCCGATTCTTCCCAACCCCTGATGCGGGTTGTCGGCGGAGGGGCTGGCAACGAGTGGTTGTACTTCATTCAGGCCGATGGCCCTGGCCAACGCGTCGCTGACGCCGTTGGCGGCGCTGTCGAGGTTGGTGTGGCAGGCGATGACACTGATGCGGTGAGAGAGGGCCAGTTCGACGAACCTACCCGTCGGTTCGGCGGTGTTGATCGCGGTCAGGGGTTTGAAGATCAGCGGGTGATGCGTGATGATGGTGTCGGCGCCGACGGCTATCGCCTCTTCGCCCAGAGCCGTGGTCGGGTCGAGACCGATCAGGATCGAGGTGGCCTCACGCTCCATGTCGCCGAGCAGAAGGCCCGCATTGTCCCATGGTTCGGCCAGCGTCAGCGGCGCATGTTCATGAAGGCGTGAAATGATTTCCCTGATTCGGATCGGCATAAGACAATAATATCAATCGGAACAATAAAAAAAGGTACATCCCGGGAGGGTGTACCTTTTTATTCGTCCTGGCCGCCGGACTTCCCGGGGCCGGGTTGTGTCGCTGAGAGAAGGTGATTTCCTCTCTCTGAATTTTCGCGCAAGGAGTGTGTGTCTCAAGGAACCTGTCGTTTCTGTTCAGATTCATCATATTGGTGGGCGCAGTAGGATTCGAACCTACGACCGACCGGTTATGAGCCGGTGGCTCTAGCCAGCTGAGCTATGCGCCCCAATGGTAAAGAAACATATTATATAAAAAAAGTCAGTGGCAAAAGTCAATAAAAAAAGGCCAATGAGTTGGGAAAGCTGAAAATTCACACTGGAGGATGTGCTTTGAGGCCTGTAATTGCCTGAAAGAGATGGTAAGAAAGGAAAGTGGTTCTATTGTAAGCAGGGGCACGATCGGGTTTTCACATCCATCACTGCAGCAGCGTTGAGGATCAAAACTTTATCCAGGGATACCTTTGATATATACAAATTTATTGATCTTTCTGGTGGCGATTTTCCTCTTCAGCATGGATACCGCCACTGAAACCCCATTGCTGCCGGGCTGGCTGGCCGCAATCGTCTTCGTCATGCTGCTTGCGGGGTATGACCGGCTGTGCCGATATGTCTTCGCCAGGAAGGACGCCTTCGTCGCGGCCGGCTATTTCAGGGCTGAGAAGACGCTGATGATCGGTGCCCTGTTTTTCTTTCTGGCCACTCTCTATCTCTGCGACGCTAAATACTATCTGGCGGTATTCTCGTTCGGCAACAGATTGCCGGCCATGGTCAATATTTTTGGACTCGCGCTCTTCCTGGCCTATCTGTCCCTGATGTGGCGGATCGGCAGGATCAATTACGGCAAGGTCTTCGGCCGTCGCTACCCGGCCGCCGTTTTCATCGGTTCCAATATCAAGAGCAACCTGCCCATCGTCCTGCCGTGGGTGGTCCTGTCGCTGCTCTATGATCTGACCACCCTCATTCCCTCGCCGCCCCTGCATGCCCTCCTTGCCTCGCAATGGGGGGACCTCATCTTTTTCGCCGTTTTTCTGCTGTTCGTCATGTTCTTTTTCCCGCCGCTCGTCAGGCGGCTCTGGGGGTGCGAAAAACTCCCGGAGGGGCCGTTGAAGGAGCATCTCACCCGCTTCTGCAGCAGGCAGCAATTTTCGGCCGAGTTGTATCTCTGGCCGCTGTTCGAAGGCCAGGCACTGACGGCCGGGGTCATGGGCATCGTTCCCGGACTCAGGTATGTCCTCCTCACCCCCGCCATTATCGAGACCATGTCCCTGGCGGAACTCGAGGCGGTCATGGCCCATGAGATCGGCCACGTCAAAAAAGGCCATCTTCTCCTTTATGTCCTGCTGATCGGAGGTTTCAGCGTCTTGACGGCAATCCTGGCCCAACCGCTGATCTATCTGCTGCTGTCGCGGGAATTTTTCTATTCGGTGATGGCCAAGGGGCAGGTATCCCCCGATACCGTCCTGACCCTGGCCGGAGCGGTCCCGCTGCTTATCGCCATGATTATCTATTTTCGGTATATCTTCGGGTATTTCATCCGTAATTTCGAGCGCCAGGCGGATCTGCATGTGTTCTCCGTGCTCGGATCGAGCCACGCCCTGATCTCGGCCTTCGAAAAGATAGCGGCCCTCAGCGGCGATATCCGGAACAAGCCGAGCTGGCACCATTTCGGCCTCGGCGAGCGCATCGCCTGTCTGGAGAAGAGTGAGAAGGATCCGGAGAATATCGGGAGGCACAATCGTAAGGTCAGGTACAGCTTGATCGGCTATGTTGTGATTCTGGCGACCCTGGTCGGACTGGTCCAGCTGATACCCACGGCCCAACTGGCCCGTCAGTATGAAGACAGCTTCGCCGAGGTCGTGCTGCTCGAAAAGGCGCGCCAAGAGCCGGAAAAGGCCCTGTGGAAACGGCTTCTCGGCGACCTCATGGTCAGCCGGCAGCTGGAGCGGAAGGCCTTCGAGGCTTACGAACAGGCCCTGGCCCTGGAGCCGGCCAACCCCGAGATCATGAACAACCTGGCCTGGCTGCTGCTGACCAGCGTCGATCCGTCATTACGAGATCCCGGACGGGCGTTGACTCTGGCCCGCAGCGCCGTGATCATCCAGCCGCGGGGGTATGTCCTCGATACCCTGGCCACGGCCTATTGGGCCAATGATCTCGTCGAAGAGGCGGTCGCCAGTGAACGTCAGGCCGCCGCCGCCGATCCGCCGCAGCGCAAGTACTATCAGGCCCAGATCGAGCGGTTTACCCGTCACCGCTATCAGGAGACGCTCAATCCCCGCCCCGGGGCCGACGACCGGGCCGGCGCGAAACGCACGCCCTGAGCAGCGATACGCGGTCCGAATGAAGGTGTGCGTTCCTGCCAATATGGCGGCGAACTCGACGATATGACTGAAGATGCTTGCGAAACGGCCGGCAAAGGTGAATAGTGAGGGATTCGCAACCTCTCTTCCTTGTTTGAAAAGGCAATCCCATGAATCTGTTGAACAGCGATGACCTCCTCGACATCCTGGAGCGGAGGCGGGTGTTGACGTCCGATCAGCGCCAGCTGGTGGCGCTCGGCAAAGGCAAACAGCGCCAGAAGCTCCTCCGCCAGTTTACCAAAGAGGGCGGGGCCGACAGGAATTATCCGGACATGGTCGACATCATTGTCTCGCTGGGCCTGACGGTGAAGGAGGAGGGCAAGATCCCGATCGACGAGGACCTGATCATGCGGGCGGTGGCTGCCGACCGCCGGCTGCCGTTCAAGAAGCTCGACCCCCTGGAACTCGATATCGAGATCGTCACCAAGAAGATCCCGCGCAATTTCGCCATCCGCCAACTGATCCTGCCGTTCAATGTCGTCGACGGCGTCCTCGAGGTGGCGGTGTATCACCCCGACTGCCAGGCCGTCCTGGCCGATATCGAGCAGGTCGTGCAGATGCCGGTACGGCCGTCTGTCGCCACCAAGTCGGATATCAAGCGAATACTGTCGGAATTCTTCGGCTTTCAGCGATCGATCAGCGCCGCCGAGGACCATTTCGGCGTCGTCAGCAGCGGTTCAGTCGATATCGGCAATCTCGAACGCTACGTCAAGATCGCCTCGACCAAGGAGATCACCTCCTCCGACCAGCATATCAAACAGGCCGTCAACCATATCTTTCACTATGCCCTCGAGCAGCGGGCCAGCGATATCCATATCGAACCCAAGCGCTCGAACTGCATGGTCCGCTTCCGGATTGACGGCGCCCTGCACACCATCTACAAGCTGCCGAAGGTGGTCCATTCGGCGATCACCTCGCGGATCAAGTTCCTGGCCCGGCTCGATATCGCCGAGAAGCGGCGGCCCCAGGACGGCCGGATCAAGATCGGCGTCAGGCATGAGAAGGATGTCGAGATCCGGGTGTCGACGGTGCCGGTGTCCTTCGGCGAAAAGGTGGTCCTGCGGATACTCGATCCCGATGTGATCTTCCAGGATATCCGCCAGATCGGTTTTTCGAAGCGCGATCTCACCGTCTACCGCTCGTTCATGGAGGCGCCGCATGGCATTGTCCTCGTCACCGGACCGACCGGCAGCGGCAAGTCGACCACCCTCTATTCGACCCTGAAGGAGGTTTCGACCCCGGAGCTCAATATCATCACTGTCGAGGACCCGGTGGAGATGGTCTGCGAGGAGTTCAATCAGATCGCCGTCCAGCCCCTGATCGATATCACCTTCGCCACTATCCTCCGCAACATCCTGCGCCAGGATCCCGATATCATCATGATCGGTGAGATTCGCGATCTGGAAACGGCGGCCCACGCCGTCCAGGCGGCGATGACCGGCCATCTCGTGTTCTCGACGCTCCACACCAACGATGCGGTTTCTTCCATCACCCGTCTGCGCGATCTCGGTCTGCAGCCGTTCATGATCGCCTCGACGCTGCTCGGGTGCATGGCCCAGCGGCTGGTGCGGCGGATATGTCCGGACTGCAGCGAGAGTTTTGAGATGAAGAGTGAGGCCCTGCTGAAAATGGGTTTTCCGGTTGCGGAGACCGGCGTGATCGAATTGAAGAGAGGCAAGGGCTGCCGGGAATGCCGCGGCACCGGCTACAAGGGGCGGAGCGCGATCTTCGAGATATTCCCGATGTCGTCGCTGCTGAAGAAGATGACGGTAGACGGGGAGTCGTCATTGGAGATGCGCCGAGTTGCAATCCGCGAAGGAATGACTACCTTACGCGAGGACGCCTGGAGCAAGGTGAAGGCTGGGATCACGACTGTCGAAGAGGCCTTGCGGGTGACGGCGGAGACGTGAGCAATCGGGGATCGAGGGGACAGGGATAAACAGATGGCTGTCAAGGTAGTCTGCCAGAACAAGAAGGCGTATCACGATTATCACATCGAGGCGACCTACGAAGCCGGCATGGTGCTCTCCGGTCCGGAGGTCAAATCGCTGCGGGCCGGCAAGGCGAACATGCGGGATGGCTATGTCCAGATCAATGATCGCGGTGAGGCCATGATGTACAACGTCCACATATCATTCTATACCTTTGCCACTCACAATCCCAACGAGCCGCTGCGGGTACGGAAACTGCTCCTCCACAAGCGGGAAATCCACAAGCTGATCGGAAAATTAAAGGAGAAGGGCCTTGCTTTGATCCCCTTGAAGATTTACTTTAATGAGAATGGCAAGGCAAAGGTCGAACTGGGACTTGCCCGTGGCAAGAAGCAGTACGACAAACGGGCCGCGCTCAAGGATAAAGAGGGCGACCGGGAAGTTCAGCGGGCCATGCGCCATAATCCGAAATGATAACGGGATGTGGTATCATCCAACCTCAACACCCGAAGAAGGGGGCGAAACGGCTTCGACGGGGATGTGTAAGCTCTACGTTGCATGCCGAGCTTCTGTCTGCTCGTAAAACCGATGGAAAACACTTATAATCGCCGACGATTATAACTACGCAGTAGCAGCTTAATACCCTGCTCTGCCGTTCCCCCGGTCTTCGCCCGTAAGACCGGTACGGAGCGCCGACTCAACGGGCTGGTCCGGTGACGGTTGCCTGTCTGTCACTCGATGAGATTCACAGGATAGCACCAGGAAATCCATGTTCCGACAGAGTTCCCGGCGTGAAAATTAAAGTACGGAACTAAGCATGTAGATACGGGAGGGGAGCATTTGCGGACGCGGGTTCGACTCCCGCCGCCTCCACCAAATAGATAGGCATTAAGTGGTTTGTTGTAATTAAATCAACCATTTAATGCCTTTTCTGTTTTTATAGGTTCGAGATAAATATCGAATGGTACATCAGGTGGTACATTAGTGGTACATTAGTGGTACATTGCCATTGATGTACCTTTTTTTTCGCTGAAGAACGGAAGGTAATGGTGTGTATTTCTGAGCAAGTGTCTCGATGAGCTGTGGTTACTGGTTACCGTGGTTACAAATAATTCCGGTTCTTCCGGTTTTTGCGTACCTGGTCGCCTCAGCAACATAGGTTTTCGGCCAAATACCAGATTGCGATTTAACAAAGTCAGCAGGTTGATAATCAGAGAGTCTGTTTCCCTTTTGATAACAGGCTCTCTCTGAAAATCTTTGTCCAACATAGAGCAATAACTGACAGTATTATATTACAAAATCAGATAGATACAAAAAGGTACGCTTCAGCAGGATGAGCCTCATTTTTTTAACCATCGAGTCCTAGAGTGACATGGTAACCAGTGTAACCATGGTAACCACGCTAAAAAATAGTTTAATTACAAATTGTTGCTGGTACATAGATCTCTCTATTGGTGGGGTCGCATTGGCAGGTTGTACTGGAGTTGATATATTGCCTTTATCCTGAAGTAAATGCGATTGGCAGTTGCGGAGATGACCATAAATCGTCGAAGGCGATATTACTCATGACAACAAGTAAATTTACGCGCCTTGTGACACCATAAGCATTTTGAGACTGGCACCATAGTTTTTCGCCGCTATAAGCAACGCTCGCATCACTGCGCATCTCATGGTCACTGGATCTGTTGGGAGCAGTTGAAATACGTTGGCAGCTTTGAACTTCTGTATGGATATACCTGCCCCTGCGCCCCGATGGGTGTCTCAGAAGTCCCAACAGGGTTTTTATTTGCTTGCCAATTGATATCCAGGGGCAATGGATAGATTCTCCACACCGTAAAGAGATTGGTGATTTTGCAGCCACAAATGAATTTCCGGGCTGTCAAGAATATGGGTGTCGGAACAATCGACATTCCACCTCCTCAGCACATAGCCCGCTACAGCTGCTCGTACCTGTACCTTGATCATGAAGCCATCCTTTGTTTCCTTCATGCCATACTCCATCTTTATGGTCTCAGGATGTTTGAGGAGTGGATGGGGCACAATACGCATTTCCACTATCCGGTTCCACTGATTGTCAGCTTCCCGCGTCTCGCTTTTTATTATTTGCTGCTTCAAGATCTTGGGCTTCGATATGCGATTTATTACAAAATCTGTAAATCTTCCTTCTTTGCGGTCGAAAGCGCGGACATGCCAGCGTAGACCGTTATCTATCAATGCAAAAGGTACAATCTCACGAACACTATGACCGCTCGTGAGTGACCTATACTCGATCTTCAAGACTTTCCTTTGAAAGATGGCCTTTGTGATCTCGGCTAATACATCAAGATTTGGAAGATTAAGCTGTGTTGGCATTTCCGATGGAATGAGCGCAGTATTATCAATTGCTTGGTCATCTTCTTGCGCCTGACATAAAGCGTACAGGACCTGCCTGCCGTTATGCTCAAAAAGCGGCCTGAAAGCATCTGAAGCTATGTAGGTCTTCACTTTGGTGTCATAGGTCAGGTTGTTGGGTGCCAGCTCCTTGTATAAAGAGATATCACGAGTAGCCGCGGCAGCCTTGATACCAAACCGGCATACAAGATCGTTACGGTTAAATGCACCAAAAAAGCGCGATTTAAAATCTATGTGCACTAGTCTTTCTCTTTGTGCTTGGCTGATCTCTTTCAATGATGGCCTAGACATTGTTTTAAGTTCCTTGTTCAGACGATGTCACAAAAGCTACTTTCTTTATGGCAATAATGTGCAGATTTACCTCATTTTTCTTCTCCCAAGAGATACTGAACAATTCTACTTGAATTGATCAGGAAGAGAAATAAAAAAAATCATCAAACATAATCAAAATGATTGACATCATCATTTTGATTAGGATATACAAATAACTAATTGATCAAATTGTCAGACGAATATCGTAACCCAGTGACGCACAGTCTGTATTTTCAGAAAAGATGCTGCAGGGGGAGGAAAATTGAATTTTCAAGGATTGCAGGCGAAATACCAACGCTTGTTTCTAGAGAGTGCTTCCTGGAAGTTGCTGCGGCGTCCTAATGCCCCGCTGATACTTGCTTTCTTGGCAGACTTGTTTTCTGAGGAAAATGAAATTCCGTTTAGTCGTGCTCGTGTGGCTCTGGATGCGGAGCTGATGCGCTCTCGTGAACTCGGTATCTGGGAATCAGAAACCAATGCGGGAACGTACCTAAATGAATGGATTCGATCCGGCTGGTTACGTGAAATGGATGACATGCTGACCAGAACGGATGCAAGTGAAATTGCATTTCGATTTTGCCGGGGACTTGATGAACGCAGCACAGGAACAACCGCATCACATCTGCGCATTGTCCAGGAGGCCGTAAGGGACTTTGCCGTAGCAATTAGTCCTGATGTTAATGAACGTGTCAATCTTCTTGAGACCAAAAAAGCTGAAATTCAAAGGGAAATTGATACATTGAGAGCAGGAGTCGTGGTTGAGCTTACAGATGCAGAGCAAA
>Ga0209066_10002918_pt1 | contig 20091 bp, 16 predicted proteins | sample All_14_2_FD_187198 | JGI IMG/M metagenome (GOLD analysis project Ga0209066, IMG submission 187198) | Freshwater microbial communities in response to fracking from Pennsylvania, USA - Allegheny Zone_MetaG_DW_15 (SPAdes) (version 2) ... | reverse complement strand
CCACCCGCCCACGCGACCGATGATGGGGAAGCCAAGCGCCTGGCCCGCTGGCAAGACCTGAAGGAAGACCTCTTCGGCAACCGCCCCATCGCCGCCGGCCCCGACCTCATCCACATCGACGCCCCGCTGCGCGCCCTGGACGCTGCGCTGGTACCCGTCACGCTGAAGATCAGCCGCAAAGACGGCGTGAAAGCCGTGCACCTGGTGATCGACGAAAACCCCGCTCCCTACGCGGCCAAGATCACCTTCGGCCCGGCCGGCGACCCGCGCGAAACCAAGCTGCGCGTGCGGGTGAATGACTACACCTACGTGCATGCAGTGCTGGAGATGAATGACGGCCAGCTCTACCAGGCCAGCGCCTTCGTGAAAGCCGCCGGCGGCTGCTCGGCCCCGGCCGGCGCCAGCGACGAAGAAGCCCTTCAGGGCGCGGGCCAGATGCGCATGCGCATGAACCAGCAGGCCGGCACCGCCGACGCCACGCTGATGATCCGCCACCCCAATTTCACCGGCATGCAGATGAACCAGATCACCCGCCTGTACACGCCGGCGCGCTACCTCAAGGAGATCAAGGTAACGCTGGGCGGTGCCACGGTGTTTGACCTGACGGGCGACATCTCGCTGTCATCCGACCCGGTGATCGGCTTCGCCTACGACGCCACAAGAACCGGTGACTTCCAGGTGGAAGCCATCGACACGCAGGGCAGCCGGTGGGCCCAAGCCTTCCCCGCCGCCCCGAGCGCCCCATGAGGCGCAGCACCGCGTGGCGCCGGCCCACGCTCATCGCCAGCGGCCTGCTGATCGCGCTGACCACGGCGGCGCAAAACGCCGCACCCGCCGACGCACATGCCGCCGCACCACCCGCCGAGCCCCCCGGCCTGTGGACCGGCCCGATGGTGAGCACCACACCCACCACGCTGCAAGGCGCCCAGGTGATCGACCTGCCCGCGCTGGAGCGGCTGATGGCCACCCAACCCACGCTGCTCATCGACGTGGGCCCGGCCGACCGCAAACCCGATCAGTTGCCCGCCGGCACGCTGTGGCGGCCCACCCACCGCTCAATCCCCAACGCGCATTGGTTCCCCGGGGCCGGGCGGGGTGATCTCTCTGACCCCCAGGCCGAAGCCTGGTTACGGCGCATCGACGCCCTCACCCAAGGCCAGCGCGACCGGCCCATCGTCACCTTCTGCAAGCCCAGCTGCTGGGGCAGCTGGAACGCCGGCAAGCGCCTGGTGCAGGCCGGCTACTCCGCGGTCTACTGGTTCCCGGCCGGTGTGCACGGCTGGCAGGAGCGCCACGAGACAGCGGCACTGGCGCCTGATGCAGCTTGGGTCTCGGCGACCCAGTGAGCCGCTGACCGCACGCACTGGCCGCCGGTGCCAGCGCGCAAGCCGTCGACCGGCTGGACTGAGGGCGACCGACGCCTGGATGCCCCGAACCCCCTCCTGAACTTTGCGTCGAACTTTGTGCTGAACTTGGTGCTTGTAGGCGCCGGTAGACTGCCGCTCGCGCGCGCGACCCCGACTCGCCCAAGAACAACCAGCCCATGGCCATCAAGAAATCCGACCTCTATTCCAAACTCTGGGCCTCCTGCGACGAACTGCGCGGCGGCATGGACGCCAGCCAGTACAAGGACTACGTGCTGGTGCTGCTGTTCATCAAGTACATCAGCGACAAATACGCCGGCCAGCCCTTCGCAGCCATCCAGGTCCCCGAGGGCGCCAGCTTTGCCGACATGGTGGCCCTCAAGGGCAAAAGCGACATCGGCGACCAGATCAACAAGAAGATCATCCGCCCGCTCGAAGACGCCAACAACCTGCGCATCAAGGCTGACTTCAACGACGACGCGCTGCTGGGCAGCGCCAAGGAGAAGGTCGACAAGCTAACCAACCTGATCGGCATCTTCGAATCCAAAGACCTGGATTTCTCGAAGCACCGCGCCGATGGCGACGACATCCTGGGTGACGCCTACGAGTATCTGATGCGCCACTTCGCCACCGAAAGTGGCAAGAGCAAGGGGCAGTTCTACACCCCAGCCGAAGTGAGCCGCGTGATGGCGCAGGTGCTGGGCATCGCCAAGGCCAAGACCAGCCCCGACACCACGGTGTATGACCCGACCTGCGGCTCGGGCTCGCTGCTGCTGAAGGTGGCCGAGGCTGCGCCCACGCCGGTCAGCGTCTACGGCCAGGAAAAGGAAGAGGTGACCAGCGGCCTGGCCCGCATGAACATGATCCTGCACCACAACCCAGGTGCTGTGATCGAGCAGGGCAACACGCTGGCCGACCCCAAGTTTCTGGAGGGCGCCCAACTCAAAACCTTCGACTACGTGGTGGCCAACCCACCGTTCTCCGACAAGCGCTGGAGCAACGGCCTGTTGGGCGATGCCTACGGCCGCTTCGACGGCTTCGGCACGCCACCCGACAAGCAGGGCGACTACGCCTACCTGTTGCACATCGTCCGCTCGCTCAAGAGCACTGGTCGGGCCGCCTGCATCCTGCCGCACGGCGTGCTGTTCCGCGGCAATGCCGAGGCCGAGATCCGCAAGAGTCTGGTGCGGCGCGGCCTGATCCAGGCCATCATCGGCCTGCCGGCCAACCTGTTCTACGGCACCGGCATCCCGGCCTGCATCCTCGTCATCGACAAGGCCGGTGCCGCCGCACGCAAGGGCATCTTCATGATCGACGCCGCTCAGGGCTACATGAAGGACGGCCCCAAGAACCGGCTGCGCGAGCGCGACATCCACCGCATCGTCGACACCTTCACCACCCTGACCGACAGCCCACGCTACGCCCGCAGGGTGGGCCTGGACGAGATCGAGAAGAACGACTTCAACCTCAACCTGCCGCGCTACATCGACAGCAGCACGCCGGAAGACCAGCAGGACATCGACGCCCACCTGAACGGCGGCATCCCCGAGGCCGACGTGGTGGCGCTGGGCCGCTACTGGGCGGTGTGCCCGCAGCTGCGTGCAGCGCTGTTCAAGCCCCGGCGGCCGGGCTACCTGGACTTGGCTGTGGCAGCAACCGCCATCAAGCCCACCATCCACCAACACCCCGAGTTCCAGGCTTTCACCGTGGCCATGAATGCGCACTTCGACCAATGGCGCGCGTCAGCGGTGGCGCGCCTGAAGTCGCTGGAAAAAGGCAGCTTTCATCCGAAAGACCTGATCCGCGGCGCCGAAGGTCTGCTGGACCACTACGAACACCAACCCACCGCCGAGAAGCTGATCGACCCCTACGCCGTCTACCAGCACCTGATGGACTACTGGGCCGAGACCATGCAAGACGACGCCTACCTGATTGCCGAAGACGGCTGGCAGGCCACGCCCTACCGCGTGCTGGAAACCAAGAAGAACAAGGACGGCTCACCCGGCAAAACGGTGGACAAAGGCTGGGCCTGCGACCTGGTGCCCAAGGACCTGCTGGTGCAACACCACTTTGCGGCCGAGCAGGCTGAGCTGGACCGGCTGAGCGCCGAACTGGAAAGCGCTCAGGCTGCGCAATCTGAATTGGAAGAGGAGCACAGCGGCGAAGACGCCGTGTTCGGTGGCTTCGACAAGATCAACGATGCGCAGGTGAAATCGCGGATTTGGGAGCTCACCCACATGGCGATGGATGATGTGACCGATGAGCTCGCCGTGCTGAAGCAGTGGCGCAAGCTCTCAACACGTGCGACAGACCTCAAAAAGCGCATCAGGATCGGAGATGCTGAGCTGGATGCCAAGGCCCTGGCCCGCTACCCCACGTTGACGGCCGATGAAGTGAAGGCGCTGGTGGTGGAGCACAAGTGGATGGCTTCGCTGGATGCTGCGGTGCATGGCGAGCTGGACCGCGTAAGCCAGGCGCTGACCGGGCGGGTGAAGGAACTCGCCGAGCGCTATGGGCGGACGATGCCGGAGCTGGCGCAACAGGTGGACGACCTTGCTGCGCGGGTGGCGGGGCATCTGGCGAAGATGGGGTTCGCATGGAAGTGAGAGAGCCCAGCGCCAAGTACCTGACCTCTCAGTTCAAGCGAACCGAGGCTGGCGACATTCCGATTGACTGGATCGACAGGCCGATTGGCGAGATGGCCGAAGTGACTTCTGGCGGCACACCAAGCCGGCAGGTGGCGGCATTTTGGGATGGCGACATTCCGTGGGTCACGACCGCAGAGCTTGATGGTGGCCAAGTCACGGAAGCATCCCAGCACATCACCGCAGCGGGTCTCCATAACTCGGCGGCGAAGTGGTTACCTGCGGGCACGTTACTGATTGCGCTCTACGGCCAGGGCAAGACGCGCGGCAAATGCTCCGTCCTGCGAATCGCTGCAACGACAAATCAAGCCTGTGCCGGAATCAAACTCAATGAGGGTGTGGACGGTGACTTTGTTCGACACAACCTGGCCCATCGCTACGACTACATCCGCAGCCTCAGCAATGGTGGAAGTCAGGAGAACCTGAGCGGCGAGATCGTCAAGAAGATCCGAGTCGGGATGCCAAGTACGCGGGTGGAGCAACGTGCCATCGCCGACGCCCTCACCGACGCCGACGCCCTGATCGACTCGCTGCAGCAACTGCTGACCAAGAAGCGCCAGATCAAGCAAGGCGGCATGCAGGAACTGCTCACCGGCAAGCGGCGGTTGGAAGGATTCCAACAAGAGTGGCGAAGTCAACCGTTTGATGCAGTGCTGGAACGCGTCAATGCCAAACGCCACCAAATCCAGGCGTCCGAATACCAAAGCGTTGGCGCTTTGCCGGTGATCGACCAAGGACAGATAACTCCTGTCGCGTACTCGGATGCCATCGGATCAAGGTTCGTGTGCCCTGTTGGAGGCGCATTGATATTCGGCGATCACACGTGCATCGTGAAGTTCGTGAACGTTGATTTCGTTGTGGGTGCTGATGGCGTTCAAGTGTTGATCGCCCGGCAGGGACAAAGCACCCGATTCCACGCCTATCAGTTGGAATTGAACGGCATCGAGTCCACGGGATACAACCGCCATTTCAAGTTTCTGCAGGAACGGCGCTTTCTGTGCCCGACATTCGATGAGCAAAAAGCCATCGCCCAAATCCTCTCCGACATGGACGCCGAGATCACCTCCCTCGAATCCCGGCTCACCAAAGCCAGCGCCCTCAAACAAGCCATGGCCCAGGCCCTGCTGACCGGGCGCATCCGTCTCGTGGGGGAAGGAGCCTCCACATGAGCCTCGAAGGCCAACTGCGCGACCAGAAGTCCCTGCGCGCCGTCACCGGCAAGACGGCCGACTGGGGTGAGCTGGCCAAAGACTGCATCGCGTTTGCCAACGCCACCGGCGGCCAGTTGCTGCTGGGCATTGAAGACGGTGAAGACCAGCCGCCGGCCGGGCAGCGCATTCCAGTCGATCTGCCCGACACGTTGCGCCGCAAGCTGGCTGAGCGCACCGTCAACGTGACCGTGCTGCCGGGCGTGGTGACCGCACCGAACGGTGGCGAATACATCGTGCTGCGGATACCGCGCGCGCTGGCAGTGGCCTCCACCACCGATGGCCACTACTTCCTGCGCGTGGCGGACCAAAGCCGGCCGGTGACCGGCGACGACGTGCAGCGACTGACCAACGAGCGGGCGGCGCGGCCATGGGAAACGCTGACCACGCTGCAGGTGCCTCGATCGGAAGCGGATCCGGCACAACGGACGCACCTGCTGCGCGATCTGCGTGCGAGTGACCGTGTGAAGCCTTCGGTCAAAGAGAAAACGGACGATGAGCTGCTCGACCACTATCAGCTCGCTCAGGGGCCGTGGCTCACCCACCTGGGCGTGCTGTGCATCGGTCGCCAGGGGCAGCGGGCACAGCTGGCCTCGGCGCCGGTCATCCAGTTCATCAAGTTCGACGAGCTGGGGCAGAAGGTGAACAAGCTGGTGTGGGACGACCACACCCTCAGCCCGATGGCATTGATCGAAGCCGTGTGGACGGAGGTACCAGACTTTCGTGAACGTTATGAGTTGCCCGATGGCTTGTACCGGCAGCACGTGCCGGCGTTTGATGAGGTGGTGGTCCGAGAGCTGTTGGTCAACGCCCTGGTGCACCGGCCCTACACGCAGCGAGGCGACATCTTCTTGAACCTGCACCCCGATCGGCTGGAGGTGGTCAACCCCGGCCCGCTGCCCCTGGGCGTGACACCGCAGAATGTGCTGCACACCACCGTGCGGCGCAACGACCAGCTGGCCCGCCTGTTCCATGACCTGAAGCTGATGGAGCGGGAGGGAAGCGGCTTCGACAAGGTGTTCGAGGTGCTGCTGTCGCAAGGGCGCCCCGCGCCGGAGTTGGCCGAGACACATGACCGGGTGCAGGTGACCATCCGCCGCCGCATCCTGGCACCTAAGGTCATCGACTTCATCGCCAAGGCCGATCAAACCTACCCGCTCACCCAGCGCGAGCGCATCACGCTGGGCCTGCTGGCGCAGCACGAGGCGATGACGGCGCGTGAACTGGCGGCGGCGCTGGAGCTGCCTGCGGTGGAGGCGCTGGCGCCGTGGCTGAAGCGCTTGCTGGACTGGGCGCTGGTACGCAGCGTGGGGCGCACGCAGGCCACCCGCTACTTCGTTGACCCGGGGCTGCTACAGGCCCTGGACTTCACGACGGCCACCACGCTCAAGCGCATTGAGCCGCACCGGCTGGGCGCGCTGATCCTGGAAGACGTGGGCCGCTACCCCGGCACTCAAATGGGCGATATCCACGGCCGGATCGGCCTGGAGATTCCGCGTGCGCGGGTGCGGCGGACCGTGGAGCAGCTGGTGAAGGAGGGCAGCCTGCGCCGGCTTGGTGTGGGCAGCGGCACCCGCTACCAGCTGCCATGAGCCGCTGCGGCGACTTGGCTCATTGGCGGCCCTATTGGCACAACTTGAGCCAAATCCGTGCGCCAAGCAGGCCACCATCCGCTCGTAACTGCCTGCCACAACACAACATTTTGTTTGGCTCAGCGGCGGCGTATGAGCCAAGGCGGAGCGATAGCGCCAACCCAGACGCCCTGCGCAGGGGCCCCCAGGGTCCCGAATTTGCTGAAAAATGGAGCAACTATCCAAATCTAGATCATTTCGGATAAACCACCTGCCCAGGAAGCGCGAGATGCACAGCCACATCAACAAGCCCGAGCGCGCGACCCAGAGCCGGGTGATCGAGCTCTTCACCCAGAAGCTGGGCTACCGCTACCTGGGCGACTGGTCGGAGCGCCAGGGCAACCACTGCATCGATGAAGCGCTGTTGACGGCCCACCTGGCAGGCCAGGGCTACAGCCCGGCGCACATCAGCGCGGCCCTGCACAGGCTGCGCGCCGAGGCCCTGCTGCACGGGCGCACGCTCTATGCCGCCAACCAGGCGGTGTACCAGCTGCTGCGCTACGGCGTGTCGGTGAAGGTGGCGGCCGGCGAGGTGAGCGAGACCGTTCATCTGGTGAACTGGAACCAGCCCGCTGACAACGACTTCGCGATCGCCGAGGAAGTAACGCTCAAGGGCGGGCATGAGCGCAGGCCTGACATCGTGCTGTACCTCAACGGTATCGCGATAGGCGTGCTGGAGCTGAAGAACAGCCGCGTGGGCCTGGGGGAAGGCATCAGCCAATGCCTGTCGAACCAGCAGCCTGAATTCAATGATTGGTTCTTCAGCACGGTGCAGTTGGTGTTGGCAGGCAATGACTCGGAGGGCCTGCGCTACGGCACCATCGGCACGCAGGCCAAGTACTTCCTGAGCTGGAAGGAAGACGAGACTGACAACGCGGGCTACAAACTCGACAAGTACCTGGCCAAGCTTTGCACCAAGCAGCGCCTGCTGGAACTGGTACACGACTTCGTGCTGTTCGACGGCGGCGTGAAGAAGCTGCCGCGGGTGCACCAGTACTTTGGCATCAAGGCCGCGCAGGCGAATGTGCAGCAGCCGAACCTGAAACGGGGCGGCATCATCTGGCACACCCAAGGCGCCGGCAAGAGCATCCTGATGGTGCTGCTGGCCCGCTGGATCCTGGAGAACCAACCGGCCGCGCGTGTGGCCATCATCACCGACCGGGACGAGCTGGACAAACAGATCGAGCGCGTGTTCAAGGACGCGGGCGAGACCATCCACCGCAGCCAGAGCGGGCGCGACCTGATGGCGCAACTGGCGCAGCCCAATCCCCGCCTGCTGTGCTCGCTGGTGCACAAGTTCGGCCGGCGCGATGTGGACGACTTCGAGGCCTTCATTCGCGAGCTGGCCGCGCAGCCCAACCAGACGCAAGGCGAGATCTATGTCTTTGTGGACGAGTGCCACCGCACCCAGGGCGGCAAGCTGCACCGGCTGATGAAGGCCATGATGCCGGGCGCGGTGTTCATCGGCTTCACCGGCACGCCACTGCTCAAGAGCGATGCGCAGAGCAGCCTGGAGGTGTTCGGCGGCTACATCCACTCCTACAAGTTCGCCGAGGCGGTGGAAGACGGCGTGGTGCTGGACTTGGTGTACGAAGCGCGAGATGTGGATCAAAAGCTCGTAGGCGCAGAGCCCGTGGATCGCTGGTTTGAGGCCAAGACACGCGCACTCAACGAGTGGCAGCGCAATGAATTGAAGGCGCACTGGGGCACGATGCAAAACGTGCTCAGTTCCAAGGCACGCATGGGCCGCATCGTCGCGGACATCATGCTGGACTTCGCGACGAAACGAAGGCTGAACGACGGACGAGGTACCGCCATCTTGGTGGCTTCCAGCATCTACGAAGCGTGCAAGTACTTCGAACTGTTCAATGCCCGCGACACCGGCTTTGCCGGTCGCTGCGCGGTGGTCACGTCCTACAACCCGCAGGCCTCGGACATCAGCAAAGAAGAAACCGGCGCCAATACCGAGAGCGACAAGCAGTTCATCTACAACAGCTACACCGAGCTGCTGCAGGACGTCGTGGCCCGGCCGGGGATGAACAAGACCGAAACCTACGAGCAGGACGTGAAAGAGCGGTTCATCAAGACACCGGCCCAGATGAAGCTGCTGATCGTGGTGGACAAGCTGCTGACGGGCTTTGACGCCCCGCCTTGCACCTACCTCTACGTCGACAAGAAGATGCAGGACCACGGCCTGTTCCAGGCCATCTGCCGCACCAACCGGCTGGACGGTGAAGACAAGGACTTCGGCTACATCGTCGACTACAAGGACTTGTTCAAGAAGGTGGAGAAGGCCATCGCCGTCTACACCGCCGAGCTGGACCACAGCGCGGGCGGCAGCGACCCGGAGATCCTGGTCAAGGACCGGCTGGAGGCTGGCCGAGAACGCCTGGACGATGCGGTGGAGGCACTGGCCCTGCTGTGCGAGCCAGTGGAGCCACCCAAAGGCGACTTGGAGCACATCCACTACTTCTGTGGCAACACCGAGGTTGCCGACGATCTGACGGCGCGCGAGTCGCACCGCGTGGCGCTCTACAAGGCCGTGGTGACCCTGGTACGCGCCTATGCCAACCTGGCCGATGAGCTGGAGGCGGCGGGCTACTTGCCTGCGCAGATCGACAACCTCAAGGCGCTGCAGAAGCACTACCTGAACCTGCGCGAGATCATCCGCAAGGCGGCCGGCGAGACGTTGGACCTGAAGCCCTATGAGGCGGACATGCGCCACCTCATCGACACCTACATCGAAGCGCAGGCGCCGCGAAAGATTTCGCCATTCGACGGCATCGGCCTGCTGGACCTGATCGTCAAGACCGGCATCGCGGATGCGATTGCCGAGCGCCTGGGCAACATGAAGGGCAACAAGGAGTCCATCGCCGAGACGATCGAGAACAACGTGCGCAGCAAGATCCTGAGGGAGCAGCTGACTGACCCGGCTTACTTTGCCAAGATGTCGGCGCTGTTGGACGAGATCATCCGACTGCGCAAAGAGAAGGCGATCGAGTACGAGGACTACCTGGCCCGCATCGCCGATGTGGCCAAAAATGTGAGCGCCGGCAAGTCAGACGACACGCCGGTGCAACTGAAGACAGCCGGCCAGCTAGCCCTGTACAACAACCTGAAGGACCACGTGGCCGCTGACGCTGCGCAGGAGCCAGAGGCGCCCTATGCAGGCAAGACAGTGGCGCTGGACACGGCTCTGAAGCTGGACGCCACCATCAAGGCCAAGCGGCCGGACGGCTGGCGCGGCGTGGTGGCGAAGGAGCAGTTGGTCAAACAGGCGATGTTCGAGGTGCTGAAAGACATCAAGGAAGTGAACCGCCTGTACCCCATCGTTTTCGCGCAGAAGGAGTACTGATCCATGCGCGACGTGCTCGACCTGGGCGAGCTGCACGCCGAGGTCACCCGCAAGGCGATCAAGCACGTGCACCTGAGCGTGCTGCCGCCGGCCGGCAAGGTGCGTGTGGCCGCCCCCCAAAGCATGCCGCTGGACACGATCCGCCTGTTCGTGGTGTCGAAGCTGGGCTGGATCCGGTCGCAGCAGCGCAAGTTGCAGGCCCAGGAGCGCGAGACGCCCCGCGAGTTCCTGAACAAGGAAAGCCACTACCTGTGGGGCAAGCGCTACCTGCTGGAGATCCAACACGCCGATGCGGCGCCCATCGTGAGCCTGAGCCCGCGCAAATTGATCCTGCAGGTGCGCGAGGGCGCTGACCAGGCGCGCTGCAAAGAAGTACTCGATGCCTGGTACCGGCAACAGGTACGCGATGCGGTGCCTGCGCTGCTGGCCAAATGGGAGCCACTGCTGCGGGTGAAGGCCACCCGCGTCTACGTGCAGCGCATGCGAACGAAATGGGGCAGTTGCACGCCCCGGTCAGGCTACATCCGTCTCAACACCGACCTGGCCAAGAAGCCCCCTGAGTGCCTTGAGTACATCGTGGTTCATGAGCTGATGCACCTGCTGGAACCCAGCCACAACGAACACTTCGCTGCGTTGATGACCCGGCACCTGCCGCACTGGCAGCACCTGAGACAGCAGCTCAACAGGTTGCCGGTGCGGCATGAAGACTGGGACTACTAGGCTCACTCCACCGTGACGCTCTTGGCCAGATTCCGCGGCTTGTCCACGTCCGTCCCGCGCGCACACGCGGTGTGATACGCCAGCAACTGCAGCGGCACCACGTGCAGGATGGGTGACAGCGCGCCGTAGTGCTCGGGCATGCGGATCACGTGCACGCCGGCATCGCTTTCGATGCGGGTGTCGCCGTCGGCAAACACGTAGAGTTGGCCGCCACGTGCCTTCACTTCCTGGATGTTGCTCTTGAGCTTTTCCAGCAGCGCGTCGTTGGGCGCCACGGTGACCACGGGCATCTGGGCGGTGACCAGCGCCAGCGGGCCGTGCTTCAGCTCACCGGCCGGGTAGGCCTCGGCGTGGATGTAGCTGATTTCCTTGAGCTTCAGAGCACCTTCCAGCGCGATGGGGTAGTGCAGGCCGCGGCCCAGGAACAGCGCGTTCTCCTTGCTGGCGAACTCTTCGGCCCAGGCCATGATCTGCGGCTCCAGCGCCAGCACGGCCTGCAGGGCCACGGGCAGATGGCGCATGTCCTTCAGGTGCATGGCTTCCTGCTCGGCGCTGAGGTGGCCACGGGTCTTGGCCAGCGTGAGCGTGAGCAGGAACAGGCCGGCCAGCTGCGTGGTGAAGGCCTTGGTGGAGGCCACGCCGATTTCGGCGCCGGCGCGGGTGATGTAGGCCAGCTTGCATTCGCGCACCATCGCACTGGTGCTCACGTTGCAAATGGTCAGCGTGTGCTGCATGCCCAGGCCGCGGGCATGCTTGAGGGCGGCGATGGTGTCGGCCGTCTCGCCGCTTTGGCTGATGGTGACGATCAGGGTGCGCGGGTCAGGCACGCTGTCGCGGTAGCGGTATTCGCTGGCGATCTCCACCTGGGTGGGGATCTTGGCGATCGATTCGAGCCAGTACTTGGCGGTGCTGCCCGAGTAGTAGCTGGTGCCGCAGGCCAGGATCAGCACGCGGTCGATCTGGCTGAAGACGGTGGCGGCGTCGTCGCCAAACAGATCGGGGGCAATGCCTTCCACACCTTCGAGCGTGTCGCCAATGGCGCGCGGCTGTTCGAAGATTTCCTTCTGCATGTAGTGGCGGTAGGGGCCCAGCTCGGCCGCGCCGCTGTGGGCGTGCACGGTCTTCACCGGGCGCTCCACGCGCTGGCGGGTGCCGCCTTCGCTGGTGCCGGTGATCCAGTACTTGCCGGCGTGCAGGTCGACCACGTCGCCCTCGTCGAGGTAGACGATCTGGTCGGTCACGCCGGCCAGGGCCATGGCGTCGGAGGCCAGGAAGTTCTCGCCCTTGCCCACGCCCAGTACCAGCGGCGAGCCTTCGCGCGCGCCCACCACATGCTGCGGCTCATCACGGCAGAACACGGCGATGGCGTAGGCGCCCTTGAGCTGCACGATGGCGCGCTGCACCGCGTCGAACAGGTCACCGTTGTAGAGCGAATCGACCAGGTGGGCGATCACCTCGGTGTCGGTCTGGCTGGTGAACTGGTAGCCGCGGGCCTGCAGCTCGGCGCGCAGTTCTTCGTGGTTCTCGATGATGCCGTTGTGCACCAGCGCAATACGGCCAGCCTTGGCACTCTTGGCCTCGGCGCCGGTGCCATGCGAGAAGTGCGGGTGGGCGTTGTGCACGGCCGGGGCGCCGTGGGTGGCCCAGCGGGTGTGGGCGATGCCGATCAGGCCTTCGACGCCGTCATTGAGCACCTGCTCGTCCAGCTCGGAGACACGCGACGTGCTGCGGGCGCGGCGCAATTCGCCGCCTTGATGCACAGCCACACCGCAGGAGTCATAGCCCCGGTACTCCAAGCGCTGCAGGCCCTGGATCAGGATCGGGACGATGTTGCGCTGGCTGGCGGCGCCGACGATTCCACACATGACGGGTGTTCCTCAGAAGGGGGTTGGATCGGGTGCCGATGGTAGAGAGGAGTGCGTGAAATTAATGTTCAATATTCACGTCGTTTCGCAAGCTTCATTTACGATGCAGAATGTTCAAATTATTCTTTCAACATCTTCTAAATAAAGAAGGAAGATTTCATGAACCCCCGAATCCAGGTGGATGAACTCGACCTCCAACTGCTCAGCGTGCTGCAGCAGGACGCCGCGCTGTCGAACCAGGCACTGGCTGAACGGCTGGGCGTCTCGGCCGCCACCAGCCTGCGGCGGGTGAAACGGCTGCAGGATGCCGGCGTCATCGAGCGCACGGTGGCCGTGCTGTCGCCCCAGGCGCTGGGCCATGGGCTGACGGCCATCGTGGAGGTGACGCTGGACCACCAGAGCATCGAGCGGCTGGAGGCCTTTGAGGCCCGCGCCGTGGCCGATGCCGCCGTGCAGCAGTGCTACCGCATCCAGGGCGGGCCCGATTTCGTGCTGATCGCCCAGGTGGGCGACATGCCGGCCTACCAGGCACTGGCGCAGCGGCTGTTCAACAACGACACCAATGTGCGCAACGTGCGCTGCTTCTTCAGCGTGCACCGGGCCAAGTGCGGGCTGCAGATCGCCCTGCCGGTGCTCAGCGGCGAGTGAAGCGTGCCTTGAGGCGCGGCCACCAGCCGCCCTGGGGGCCGCGCTGCGTGGCCAACCACTGGTCGTAGACGGCGCGCCGGCCTGGGTGGCAGAGCACTGCGTAGGCCAACCGCACGGCTGCGGCGCGCAGGGCAGGTGATTCCTCAGTGCCTGGCGTCACCAGGCTGGGGGCCAGCGGGTCATGGGGCGGCAGGCCCGGCGCCAGGGCCCGCCAAGCCGCGTCGATCTGCGCGACATCGGCGTCTTCGGGCACACCCAGCCGCTCGTAGTGAGAAGGATGGGGCGGCACATGGCCGCCCGGCAGGCGTTTCAAGGCTTTTTGGCCTTATTGGGCCGGGCCCAGGCGGCCAGCGTCACCTGCTTGGCGCGCGCCACGGTGAGGCTTTCGCCCGGCGCATCCTTGGTGATGGTGGAGCCGCCGCCAATGGTGGCGCCGGCGCCAATGGTGACGGGCGCCACCAGCACGCAGTTCGAGCCGATGTGGGCATCGGCCTCGATCACGGTGCGGTGCTTGTTGGCGCCGTCGTAGTTGGCGGTGATGCTGCCGGCACCGTAGTTCACCCGCTCACCCACGGTGGCGTCACCCAGGTAGGCCAGGTGGTTGGCCTTGGCACCGGCGGCCAGGGTGGAATTCTTCACCTCGACGAAGTTGCCGATGTGCACCTCGGCACCCAGCTTGGCACCGGGGCGCAGGCGCGCAAACGGGCCGACCAGCGCGCCTTCGCCCACTTCCACGCCGAGGGCTTCACCGTCGATGTGGGTGAAGGGGTGGATCACCGCGCCGGCGGCGATGCGGGCGTTGCGAATCACGCAGTTGGCGCCGATGCGCACCTCATCACCCAGCACCACCTCGCCTTCGAAGACGCAGTTCACGTCGATGCTCACATCGCGGCCGCACTGCAGCACGCCACGCACATCAAAGCGGGCTGGGTCGGCCAGGCGTACGCCGGCTTCCATCAGCGCTTCAGCGCGCTCGCGCTGGTAGCGGCGCTCCAGATCGGCCAGTTGCAGCGGGCTGTTGACGCCCAGCACCTCGGTCTCGCTGCCGGCCAGCGTGGCCACCACGGGCACGCCGTCCTGCGCGGCCATGGCGACGATGTCGGTCAGGTAGTACTCCTTCTGCGCGTTGTCGTTGCGCAGGTTGGCCAGCCAGCGCTTCAGCTGTGCGGTGGGCACGGCCATCATGCCGGTGTAGCCCTCGCGGATGGCGCGTTGCTCGGGCGAGGCATCCTTGTGTTCGACGATGGCCAGCACGCGCTCGCCTTCGCTGGTCCGTTCCCGCACGATGCGGCCGTAGCCGGTGGGGTCATCCAGCAGCACGGTCAGCAGCGCGAGGCGCTCGCCACCACAGGCGGCCACCAGCGCCTGCGCGGTGGCCAGCTTCACCAGCGGCACGTCGCCGTTGAGGATCAGCGTGGTGCCCGTATCGCCCAGTGCCGGCACGGCCTGCTGCACGGCATGGCCGGTGCCCAACTGCGGCTCCTGGCGCACAAAGCTCAGCGGTGCCTGCGGCAGGGCAGCGCGCATGGCCGATTCCACCGCCTCGGCGCCGTGGCCGGTGACGGTGATCAGCCGCTCAGCCCCCAGTGCCACGGCGGTATCCAGGACATGCTGCAATAGCGGCATGCCAGCCAGGGTGTGCAACACCTTGGGCCGCGCCGATTTCATGCGGGTGCCTTTGCCGGCGGCCATGATCACCACGTCGAGCCCCATGCGTCTTTCCTCCTGGTCCATGCTGTCGCGAAAACTGCGGATTATCCCGAGCCCCCGTGTCCGAACGCCCACGCCCGCGTCAGCGAACGTGACCGGCAGCGCATTCCTGCCGTCCACGGCGGTGTCTCGCGCCATCCTGTGGCTGCTGCTGGCGGCCACTCTGCTGGTGAGCGCCTGCTCCTCGCTGCGGCTGGCCTACAACCAAGGGCCGCTGCTGGCCTACTGGTGGCTCGATGGCTACGCCGATTTCGACAGCACCCAGAAGCCCCAGGCCAAAGCCGCCATCGCACAGTGGTTTGCCTGGCACCGCCAGACCCAGCTGCCGGCCTACCGCCAATGGCTGCAGCAAACTGCCACGCTGCTCGACGGCCAACCCGGCGCCGACGCGCTCTGCGACGGTTTCACGCCCTTGGATGCCTTCCGTGACCAGGCCCTGGCCGCGCTGGCCGAGCCCACCGTGCTGCTGGCACGGCAGCTCAAGCCCGCCCAGTGGCAACACATCGAACGGCACCTCACCCACAAGGACACCGAATGGCAGGACGACCACCTGCAGCCTGACCCGCAAGACCGCCTGGACGCCGCCGCCGAGCGCGCCATCGCTTTCTCCGAACGCTTCTACGGCCGCCTGAGCCGCGCCCAGAAGGCCTGGCTCACCCAGCGCCTCCAACACTCGCCCTGGCGGCCAGAGAACGACCTGGCCGAGCGCCGCCACAAGCAGCGCGACACGCTGGCCACGTTGCAGGCAGTGGCGCGGCCCGAGCTGTCACCCGCGCAAGCGCTGTCGCAGACCCAGGCCTGGCTGCACCGCCTGGCTGAGCCGATGAATGCCGAGCATGGACGCGCGCGCGAAGCCGCCCGCCGCTACGTGTGCGAGATGGCGGCCGACTTCCACCGCGAGGCCACCCCGGCGCAGCGCCGCCATCTGGCTGATCGCCTGCGCGACTGGGGTGCCGATCTGGACAGCTTCATCGTGCCGGCGCTGGCGGCGGCAGCACCGTGAGCTGGTCCTGCGGCAACGGCTTGCACTGACTGCGCTTCTCGAACCAGTACACCACGTTGCCCACCACCACCACCGAGCCCGACACCACCGCGGTCACCGCCGACACGGCGCCCATCGTCACCAGCAGCGCCAGGCACCCTTCGTTGTGGCACCGGGCGATGGCCGCCACCTGCTGGCCATCGAGCACCATGTGGCGGGTGACGATCTGGCAGTCGGGGTCGTAGACCGACACGGTGCGCGGCGCATACACGCAGCCCTGCAGCGCCAGGCCCGCCAAGGCCGTCAAGACCGCGATGAGCCCTCTCAAGTGCCCTCGCGCGGTGTCGCTGAGTACGGCACGGTGACACGACGCTCGCCCTGGATCACGTTGGGAAAGCCCTCCAACGTGGCCTGGAACAGGCTGGGCAACAGGCCATCGCCGCCCACGCGGCTTTCGTAGCGGGCATGGGCCTCGTACAGCGCCTTGTGGCTGGCCCGGTCGATCAACAGCAGCGCCACCTCGCTTTGCTCGCGCACCACATCATCGGCCCAGAAGGGGTTGCCGAACGGGCCGCCATACGGCCCAAAGCCGGGCACGCCGGGGCGGCGATACGGCCAGCCCCACCCCATGCCCACGCCCCAGGCGCTGCGCCCGCCGTACAAGCCCCAGCCGGCCCAGGGGTCGAGCACCTGGCTGCGACGCACGCCCACCTGCACGATCACATCAGCCTTGTCTTCGCTGGCCGCGGGCGTGAAGCCGGCCCGTGCCAGCGCCTGACGGGCAGCCGCCTCAGCAGCCAGCTGTGTGCCACCGCCCCGGGCCTGCTGCGAGGGCAGGCGATCCAGGTGGTAGCTGCCCGGCGCACGGCCCGTCGGCCAGGTGCCATACGACACCACGCTGACATTGAGCGAATTGATCGTGGCGCAGCCGGCCAGCGCCAGCGTCCCCACCAGCAATGCCGACACCGCCGCTCGGCGTGGCAGGGTCAACAAGCGGGGGGATCGCGGCATCAGGGTCTCCGGTCAATGAACTGGATCGGCGCGCCCTCATCCGGCAACGCCGCAGTGGCTGCAGGCGTGCCGCAGCCATCATCGGCATCGTCCTCGTCAAAGGCCTTGTCGCCCGTCGGATCAGCGATGCCTGTGGGTCGGATCGTCTGGAAGGGGAACAAGTTCCGGTCCATCAGGTGCGAGGGCACCACATGCGAGAAAGCGCGGTGCATGTTGTCGATGCGGCCGGGGAACTTGCGGTCCCACTCGCGCAGCATCTGCTTGATCTGCACGCGCTGCAGGTTCTCCTGGCTGCCGCACAGGCTGCACGGGATGATGGGGAACTGGCGGTGCTCGGCCCAGCGCTCCAGATCCGTCTCGGCCACATAGGCCAGTGGGCGGATCACGGTGTGCTTGCCGTCATCGCTGACCAGCTTGGGTGGCATGCCCTTGAGCTTGCCGCCGAAGAACATGTTGAGGAAGATCGTGCCCAGGAAGTCGTCCCGGTGATGGCCCAGCGCGATCTTGGTACAGCCCAGCTCGCCGGCCACGCGGTACAGGATACCGCGGCGCAGGCGCGAACACAGGCTGCACATCGTGTCGCCCTCGGGGATGATGCGCTTGACGATGCTGTAGGTGTCCTGGTTCTCGATGTGGAACGGCACGCCGCGGCTTTGCAGGTATTCGGGCAGGATGTGTGCCGGAAAGCCCGGCTGCTTCTGGTCGAGGTTCACGGCCACCAGTTCAAACTTCACTGGTGCACGTTGCTGAAGGTTGAGCAGGATGTCGAGCAGGCCGTAGCTGTCCTTGCCGCCCGACAGGCACACCATCACCTTGTCACCGTCCTCGATCATGTTGTAGTCGGTGACGGCCTGGCCCACCTGGCGATGCAGGCGTTTGCTGAGCTTGTTGGTCTCATGAGCCTGCTTGCGCTCGGCTTGACGCATCGCTTGCTGATCAACCTGATCGGGCTCGGTGGAGGTGACGGCGTTCATGGGGCACTCTTGAACTTGAAGACTTCAACGCCGACGGTGGCGCAATCGGCATACACGTCGGGCTTGCTGGTGGACACGCGTGCGGCGCGCACCTTGGGGTGTTGCAGCAGGCTGGCGGCGATGGCGTCGCACAGCGTTTCCTGCAGTTGCACGTGTTCGCGGTCAAGGTGGCGGGCGATCACGTCGCGAATGAAATCGTAGTCCACCACTTCGGTGATGTCGTCGCCCTGCGGCGTGCTCTGCGCCAGCGGCACGAACAGGTCCACGTTGAAGAGCACACGCTGCGCACCGCGCTTCTCGAAGTCATGCACGCCGATGTGGATCTGCACCACGTGGTCAACGAGGAACAGGCGCCGGCAGTCCTGCAGGCGGGGGTCAAGCAAATAGCTCATCAGGTCTTGCCCAAGAAGTAAACGTCACGCGGCTGCCCCATCAGATGCTGGCCGCCGTCGATCCACAACGTGCTGCCGGTGACGGCCGGTGATTCGATGGCAAAGCGCACCGCGCGCGCAATGTCTTCGGGGGTGGACGAGCGGCCCAGCGGCGTGAGCCGGTGTGCGGCATCGAATTCAGCGTCGTTCATCGGGCCCGAGGTGAGCGTCACACCCGGCGCCACACCCACCACACGCAGCACCGGCGCCAGCGCCTGGGCCAGCATCACCCCGGCCGATTCCAGCGCGGCCTTTGACAGCGTGTACGAGAAGTAGTCAGGGTTGGGGTTGCCCAGCTTCTGATCGAGCAGGTTGACCAGGCAACCCGACGCCGCACCGGCACCACGCGCCAGCAGGTGCGCGTGCAGGCCCTGCGCCAGCAGCACCGCCGGGGCGGTGTTGGCACGCCAATGCCGCTCCATCGCAGCATGGCTGAAGCTCAGCGCATCGTCGTACTCAAAGGTAGAGGCGTTGTTCACCACCGCATCGAGCCGGCCGAAGCGGGCCACGATGGCGGGCACGAGATCGCGGCAGGCGGCTTCGTCAGCCAGGTCAACGGCCCACACCTCGGCACGGCCACCAAGAGCGCGCAGCTCGGCGGCCAGGGCCTCGGCCTCATCGCGCGAATGGCGGCAGTGCAGCGCCAAGTCATGCCCGGCAGCGGCCAGTTCCAGCGCGATGGCGCGGCCGATGCGGCGGGCAGCGCCCGTTACCAGGCTCACAGGCCGGGCAGCAACAGCAGGGGTTTCGGGGGCAGACATGGCCGGGGTTTCTACAATCGCGCGGTGAATCAACATGCATCCGGCCGCCAGGCGCCACCCGCATCCCGCAAGACCGAAGCGCCGGCCGACAACCAGCCCGCCAGTGTAGCCAGCGGGTCATCCGCCAAGGCGGGCGGGGCTTCTGACGCACTGGCCGGGCAGATCGGCCAAGCCATCCAGGCTGCAGGCGGCTGGATCGGCTTTGAAGACTTCATGGCCCGCGCGCTCTACACCCCGGGCCAGGGCTACTACAGCCGCGGTGACCGCCAGTTCGGCGCCCTGCCGCAAAGCGGCTCCGACTTCATCACCGCCCCCGAGCTGAGCCCCCTGTTTGCCCGCGCGCTGGCGCGCCAGATCGCCCAGGCGCTGGACGCCACCGGCACCACCGAGGTGTGGGAATTTGGCGCCGGCTCGGGCGCACTGGCCGCCGGGCTGCTGCAAGCCCTGGGCGACCGCGTGCAGCGCTACACCATCGTCGACCTCTCGGCCACGCTGCGCGAGCGGCAACAACACACCGTCGCCGAACGCGCCCCGGCGCACGCCCACAAGCTGCACTTCGCCGACCAATGGCCGGTGCCCATCGACGGCGTGGTGGTGGGCAACGAGCTGCTCGATGCGATGCCGGTGGCGCTGCTGGCCTTCGATGGCCAGCACTGGCGTGAACGCGGCGTGACGCTGGACGACCACGGCCAGTTCGCCTGGCAAGACCGCCCCACCACGCTGCAACCCCCGTGCAACGCCGATGCCTTCCCGCCCGGCAGCTCGGTCACGCTGCCGGGCGGGAAG
>Ga0209066_10002917_pt1 | contig 20095 bp, 15 predicted proteins | sample All_14_2_FD_187198 | JGI IMG/M metagenome (GOLD analysis project Ga0209066, IMG submission 187198) | Freshwater microbial communities in response to fracking from Pennsylvania, USA - Allegheny Zone_MetaG_DW_15 (SPAdes) (version 2) ... | reverse complement strand
GGCCATGTTCATCCAGAAGGTGCAGGCCAGCAGCACGCCGAGCATGCCCTCAATCAGGATGAGGGGTTGATCATGCAATTGACTGCTGTTGATGATCCCGTCACGCATGGTTTCTGTGACCCCGCCGCCGCCCAGGAAGGCACCGGCAAACTCAAAAACCACGGCGATGATCATCGCCTGTTTGACCGTGACCGCCTTTGAGCCCATGGTGGTGCTCATGACATTGGCCAAATCGTTGGCGCCAACGCCCCAGGTCATGAAGAAACACAAGGCCACTGCAATACAAAGTAATATGAAAGAATAATCCATGGGACAGGTTACCGCGCTATGAGAATTTGAAGTCGGCTGCCAACCGTTTGGGCATGATCGGCCAAATCGCCAACCCACTGTACCAGCTTGTAGAGAAACATGACGTCAATGGCGGGCATGTCCTTTTCAAAGTGGAAAATTCGCTGACGAATATCTGACAGTTTTTCGTCGCTTTCGTGTTCGATGTTATCGAGGGTCACTATCATTTCCTCGACAATTTTTACTTCACTGCCGCGAAAACCGCTTTCGAGCAGCTCATCCAGTTCGTTAATAGCCTTGCAGGCTTGTTTGGATGCACTCAGACTGCAACTCAGGAAGGGCATAAATACATCAGCCAATGCATCGGGCAGGATCATATTGCGGCTCAGTACCAGCTCGGCAATGTCTTCGGAGCGGTTGGCAATTTTGTCCTGGGCGCTTAACAGTTCCAGCAGATCGGTGCGTGATACCGGCAGAAACAGGCCGGTGGGCAGATGCAGGCGTAAATCGCGCTTGATCACGTCGGCTTCTTTTTCGAGTGCGGCAATTTTGTCTTTGATGTCGCTCGCGGTTTTCCAGTCCTGAGTCAGGGCAGCCTCAAAAAACGGGAGCAGTTGTTTGGCGCACTGATAAGCCTTATAGATGTGTTGTTCAATGGGCCGAATCGGTGATGGCCCGAACATATTAAATATGCTTCCCATAAAAATTCACGCCTTGTTACGGTCACTTTGAGCGATTATACACCTGACAAAGGCGTTTGCATAATCTCTTAATGCTGCTCAAAGTAACTGGGCGGTACGCCATAAATTGAACAGGCCATGGTTTTGTCGCATTGTTTTTCCCATTCCCTGTTTTTGAGAATGTTGAGGGTGTTTTCATAGCCGGTTTTCATACGATGATCCACCGCCGAGCGCACAAAATTATAGTCTTTGAATGAGTGCGAATAGGGCGTGCCCTCGTAAATAACGTGTACCACGCTGAATCGTTTCGCGTGACCCAGCGCCAGAATTTCTTGAATTTCTGGATCATCGCGCAGTTCGGGGGGCAATTTTTTGCCCAAATGTTCAATGGCCAATTGCAGGTTTTGTCGACTGGCATAAATGTTGGTCAAACGGCGGGAGTGGCTGGCGTAGCGGATGTCTTTTTGCCGCTCTTCCATTTGATCCATGTTTTTGGGCAGTTTTCCCTGCAACCTGAAACAATCAACCACAAAACACAGGGTATCCAGTTCGGGCAGTGCGTCCATCACGGTGACCAGTGGAGTATTGGCGTAAATACCGCCGTCCCAGAAATAGTCATCGCCAATTTTGATCGCCGGAAATCCAGGCGGCAGGGCGCCGCTGGCCATGACGTGCTCCGGCGTGATGATCATTTTCTGATTGTTAAAAAATATCATCTCGCCCGATACCACATTAACCGCGCCCAGACACAGGGTGACTTTTTTATCGTTGATCATGTCGAAATCGATCAGATTTTCCAGGGAGGTTTTCAATTCAGAGGTGTCGTAGTAACTCAAATTGTCCGGAGTGTCTTCCGAAAAAGGACCTGGTGTTGGGAAGCGAGGTTTGAAAAAACCGTCCAGACCGCACATCAGCGCCCGCATAGCCCCCATGCGATTGTGTAAATGATGAGTGAAATCAAAACTGGTGTAATCATCGATGAACATATCGGTTAATAATGTCGGGGTGATCATGTCCCAAAATTCATGCAGTTTCTCCAGATGTTTTTCCCGCGTATTACCGGCGATAATGGCGCAATTGATTCCGCCGATCGATACGCCCGCCAGGTAATTGGGGGTGTAACCGTTTTCCTGCAAGGCCCGGTAAGCGCCGACTTGATAAGCACCCAAAGCGCCGCCGCCCTGAAATACACAGGCAATACGATCGTAATGCTGTTTGCGAGCCGTGCATTTTTTTGGTTCGGGCTTGTTGATTAGCCCCATGGCTTCCGTATGGTGTTTTGACTGCTTGACCTTGCTCATCGTATTGCCTCATGCAATGTAACGTTCCATACAGTATAGCTTGTCAGGTATAAGCCGCAACAGAGGCCATTAGCAGGAAGCCGATGATAACGTAACTGAAATCGCGCAGGTTGCAGCAACGCTCCACCATGACGCAACGCTCCAGGCCGTGCAGGGTGCCCAGGTACAAAAAGGTGCCGGCGGAGGCGGCTATCAGGATGGGATCGAACAGCGAATTGGTTTCTATGCCATGATCAAAATACCAGCCGATAAAAATACCCAATGGCGTCATCATGCTGAAACTGAAAAAAAACAGCAGGCTGTTGCGGCGGCTGAGCGAGCTTTTGTTCAATTGCATGGCGATGGCGAAACTTTCTGCCCATTTGTGGATGATGATAGCGATAAACAACATGATCACCAGCGAGCGATTGTGGTTCAAACCCAGGGCCGCACCCAGCATCAATGAATGAATGGACAGCATGGCCCAAGCCAGAATGGCAAAAGCCGGATGGTTGGTGTCATGGTGATGGTATAGCTCTTTGCCCAGGTGTTCGAACCATAAAAAAAACAAAAACACCGCGCCTGTGATGATATAAGCAAAGGGATAATGGTACCCCATTTGAGTAAATTCGGTATTCGCTTCCGGCAACATGTGCATGAGAGCCGCGCCCAGAAACACACCGGTTGCCAGCGTTTCTCCAACTGGAAAATCAAGGTGCTCGCCATGCTTGCCAGCACGCTTTTTAAAGGGGTACCAACCGGCCAGCAGAATAACTGCAACGATAATCAGGGAAAAAATCAACTTCAATGAAGTGGCCGTGGCCAGCATAGTATTCTCGTTTAATGAGTATCCAGAACCTGATGTTCGCAGAACAGACGAACATTTTTGAGTTCGGGAAAATGATGTAAATCGGTCTTGATCCGGGCGTACAATTCGTCAGCCTGTTCCGGCGGGCTACTCAGGATCAAATCGATGCGCATTGTGCCATCAAGGTAGTGTAAACGCCAGTAGCGAATCGATGAAAATTGCGCTTTCCACGCGTGCAGAAGATTTTTTTCTATCATTTGCCGGCTGGGCAAATGCAGGGATGGGCGATTTATCTCGTCATCTTCCGGATCCACATGCACGGTGACATCCTTGACGTGTTGCAATTGCGTGATCAAGGCCTGATGGACGTGTTGGGCTATAAAATGCCCTTCGGAAACAGACATATAAGGTGCAACCAGAATATGCACGTCAACCAGAATATCACTGCCCATGGAGCGACTGCGTAATTGATGGATTTTCTCTACCCCGTCAACGGATTGAATAATGTGTTCAATCTGTGACAACTTCTCGGCGTCAACGGCTGTATCAACCAGTTCCTTGACACTGTTCCAGCCATAAATTACACCCATTTTGACAATCATGCCGCCCACGATAATAGCTGCTATAGCGTCCAGAGATACATAGCCGGCCAGGCTGCCCGCCAGACCCAATGCCACCACAATTGATGAAGCGGCATCAGAACGATGGTGCCAGGCGTTGGCGATAATCAGTTGCGATCGTATTTTTTTCCCGACGTGGCGCGTGTAGTGGAACAGGATTTCATTGGCAACGATGGACAAAATGGCAATGGGCAAGGCCCACCAATCCGGTTTGCCGTGATCGCGGTTTATCAGGGTATCCATTGCATCCCATGCGATGCCAAAGCCCGCCAGAATAAGCAACATGGCCAGGATCAGGGTGGCAGCTGTTTCAATTCGTTGATGACCGTAAGGATGCTCCTCGTCCGCTACCTGACTGCCGTATTTGGACGCAAAGACAACCATCACATCGGTTATCAGATCCGACAGCGAGTGAACCCCGTCTGCCATCAAGGCATGAGAATGCGCTATCCATCCACCAACCAGTTTCACTATAGCCAGCAAGGCGTTGACAGCCGCGCCGATAAGCGTAACTTTCTTTGCCTGCCAATAACGGTCCTGATTCATGTTGCCTCTGGAGTGGATCTATATCTGTTTGATGAGGGGCAGTTTAACAGGAAGCTTGCCGGGAGGACAAATATTGTATTTTAATCGAATTTGAGGAGGTGTTTGAATCCGCGTTTCACCAACTCGGGAAAATCCCCTGCGCTCACAGCGGGGCTGAACAAATTTCCCTGTGCTTCGTCACATTGGCTGTCTTTGAGAAACTTCAATTCCTCCCGGGTTTCGACCCCTTCGGCCAACACGCCCAAATTCAGGTTGTCACTCATGGAAATGATGGTTTTAATGATGGTCAGCTTGTCAGGGTTATCAACGCAATTGTGAATAAACGATTGATCAATTTTCAGTTTGTTGATGGGAAAGGCTTTAAGATAATTGATGCTGGAATAACCCATTCCGAAGTCGTCTATGGCCATTTGAATACCCATTTTGTTGAAGCGGGACAGGGTGGCTTTAATTTGATCAATATTTTCCATGATCGCTTTCTCGGTAAATTCCAGCTCAAAATATTGGGGGTCGATGTTGAATTCATGCAGTGATTTTTCCACCACATCTGAAAAGCTTTTGTTTTTTATTTGTACACGGGAAATGTTGATGGCCATGCCAATATACAGACCTGCGTCATTCCAGCGTTTGATTTGTTGGCAGGCTTCGCGAAAAATCCAGGAACCAAGCTGATTAATCAAGCCGTTTGTTTCGGCAATTTTAATGAAATCACCGGGATAGAGAACGCCTTTGGTCGGATGTTGCCAACGCACCAGGGCTTCAGCGCCGATAACGGTGCCTTCTTTCAGCGAGATAATCGGTTGGTATTCAATAAAAAATTCATTATTGACCAGCGCGTCATATAATTCTGTTTGTATTTTTAACTGTTCAATCGATTGTTGATAAACCAGTTCATTGTAAAACTGAAAATTATTTCGTCCTCTTTTTTTGGCAAGGTACATGGCCATGTCTGCATTTTTCAGCAGGGCCATGGCATTGGTTCCGTCTTTAGGATACATGCTGATACCAATGCTGGCTGTTACAGTCACGTCCTGGGCCGTCAATTTGACCGGCTCGGTAAGACGTTTGAGAATGGTTTGTGTCAGTTGCAGGATAGCGGTTTGTTCACTTTCCTGGAGCAGAAGCACAAATTCATCCCCTCCAAATCGCGACACGGTATCGCTGCCGCGTATACACCCTTTCAGCCGTTGTGCGATTTCTTTCAGCAGCAGATCGCCCGATTCATGTCCCAGCGTGTCATTGATGATTTTGAAATCATCCAAATCAATAAACAGTACAGTCAAGTGCGTGTGTCGTCGTTTGGCAAAAACGATGCCTTGTTCAATGCGATCGTAGAGCAACGAGCGATTGGGTAAATCGGTCAAGTGATCATGGTTGGCCCGGTGCGCTAATTTGTTGCGTACGGTGACATCACGAAAATTCCATACATGCCCAATGATTTCACCGTCATGCCAGTGCGGTTTGGAATAGCACTCGAATATTTTGCCATTGTTTAAATGTAATTCGTTGAAACTTTCAAAGCTTTTTTTCACAGATATTTTTTTGACGCTCCTGAGAAAATCATCCGGTTTTATTAATTGCTGCCGGGCAAGCTGAATGAAGGATTCAAACGGTTGAGCGGCAAGGTGCTTTTTGGTTATTTGCCACAGCGTCATGAAGGTGTGGTTGAAGTAATCCACTATGCCTTTGTTGTCAACCATGATAATGCCATCGGTGGTGGACTCCAGCGTGGATTTGGTAAAGTCCAGCGCTTTTTCCAGAGCGGCAGTGCGAGCAAGTATCTTTTTTTCCATCAATTTGTTGTCAAAATCGAGATCGCGTATTTCGACCTGTAATTCCAGTGTGGATTTTAATAAATTGGATGAATAATATGAGTTGGTCAACATGACAACAATATAAATAATGCCGCCTATGCCAAGAACAATATAATTTTCGCCTTGGGCAAACAGCCACCAGGTAAAAGGCAGGATAGCTGGTAACAAAAATACCGCATACAAACCTGAAATGACGGAATAATAGGTGCTGGCCGCGGCCGTGACCCCGAGCAGAATAAAGACAACAAACGTTTGATGCAGCAAATCCGGGGTATTTACAAATACAGAGCCCGCTATGCCCCAACCAATACCTGAGCAAAACGCTACGATGACAAACAGGAAGGTCCAGGGGCGGGTTGTCGCGTCAGGCACCGTTTTTTGGTAAAGCCATGCCAGGACACCACGTCCGAGAATCGATGTGCACAAAATAAAGAGCGTCCAGTACATTAGCAGCCATTGAGGAAACAGATTCCATAATGCAGCGCAAAGAAACGCAACGCCGAACCCTTCACCGAGCATGACAATAGGGGTTTGTTTGCAAAGTAATTTGAGTTGTTCTTTGTATACCAGATCCGGCAAATCAGTTGCGTGATCGGCTGTTGATAATGACATGTCAGGTATTATTGTCAAACCCGCTCTCCTGGATAATCTGGCTTGAGACCGCTTTATTTTCTTTAGTATAGTCGGTTTGAGTTGAAATTGTACAATGCGAGCTATCCTTGCAGAAATTGTTCGAAATCACCCAGCCAGCGTTTGGCAATGATTTTTGCCGTCTCCGGTGTTTTTTGTAACAAATCGCGAGCAGTTTCGGCAACCGCGGGCAGCAGGGCTTTGTCGCGGGTGAGATCAGCCAGTTTGAAGCTGCGATAACCGGTTTGACGGGTGCCCAGTACCTCGCCCGCACCGCGCAATTGCAAATCTTTTTCTGCAATCAGAAAGCCGTCTGTGGTGGCGCGCATGATGCGCAGGCGTTCTGAACCCAGGGAAGAAAGCGGGGATTGATACAACAACAGACAATGCGATAGCTGACTGCCGCGGCCAACCCGGCCGCGAAGCTGGTGCAATTGCGACAGGCCCAGACGTTCGGAATTTTCAATGATCATCAGACTGGCATTGGGTACGTCAACGCCTACTTCGATGACGGTGGTGGCAACCAGCAGATCCAGTTCCCCTTGTTTGAAAGCCGCCATGACTGCTTCTTTGTCCGTAGCCTTCATCCGTCCATGGACCAGACCGACGCGGGTTTGCGGCAATTGCTTTTGCAAGGCTTCGGCGGTGATGGTTGCCGCCGTGCACTGCATGGCTTCGGATTCTTCTATCAAGGTGCAAACCCAATAAGCTTGCTTGCCTTCCTGAATGGCGGCTTGCAGGCGTTGAATAATCGGTTCGCGTTTTGCCTGATTGATGACTGCAGTGTTGATGGGGATACGGCCAGGCGGCAATTCATCGATGACGGAAATATCCAGGTGAGCAAACTGGGTCATGGCCAACGTTCTCGGAATGGGGGTGGCAGTCATGAGAAGCTGGTGTGGAATGTGTGTATCCTGCTGACCTTTTTGCTGCAATAACAAACGTTGCTCAACGCCGAAACGATGCTGTTCATCGATGATGATCAATCCGAGGCGGTGAAACTCAACCCCGTCCTGGAAAAGAGCGTGCGTGCCAATCAGCAACTGACATTCGTTGGCAGCCAGTTTGGCCAGTGTTTCCCGTCGTTCTTTGGCTTTCATTTTACCGCTCAGGCGGCAACAGGTGATGCCCAGCGGCGTCAGCCAGCGTTGCAGGTTCAGGCTGTGCTGTTCACTGAGCAAATCGGTTGGCACCATCAACGCCGCCTGATAACCATGCGCAATGACTTGCAGGGCGGCCAGTGCTGCCACGGTTGTTTTTCCGCAGCCCACATCGCCCTGTACCAGGCGCAGCATGGGTTTGTCTTCTGTTAAATCCTGAGCAATCTCGGCGCAGACTTTTTGTTGTGCGTTGGTCAGGGTAAAGGGCAATTGCGCCAGAAAATCGGTTTGCAGCCGCGTTTCCATGGGGATAGCGGGGGCCGAGAGGCGCTTTCGATGTTGACGGGCAAATTGCATGCTCAGTCTTTGGGCCAGCAATTCATCAAAAACCATGCGTTGCAAAGCAGGGTGACGGCCTTCTTCCAGGGTAAATATCGAGGTTTCCGGCGGCGGATTATGCAGCAGCTCAATGGCATTCGCCAGCGGTGGAAATTGATGAGTTTCCAGCTGCGCGGCCGTCATCCATTCCAGTTGCGCCATGCTGTTTTTGTAATCGGTCAGCGCCAGGTTCACCAGTTGGCGCAGGCGATTTTGGCTCAATCCTTCGGTCAAGGGATAAATGGGCGTCAGGGTTTCTTCCATGACTTGTTCGTGTTCGTCATCCAGCAGGCGGTATTCGGGATGAATCATTTCCATTTGCTGGGCGAACTGACGTGCTTCGCCAAAAGCGCGGATCCAGCTTCCTTCGCTCAAGGTCTTCACTTGCTGTTTATTAAAGTGGAAAAAACGCAAACGGATCAGGCCGGTTTTGTCTTCCACATAGCAATACAACATCATGCGTTTACCATATGTCACCTCGGTTTTGGTGATTTGTCCGCTGATGACGCAATAATCGTTTATGCGTAAATCGCGAATGGGGGTGATGCGTGTTCTGTCTTGATAACGATAGGGAAGATGGAAAAGCAGATCCGCAATGGTTTTGATGCCGCAGCGAGCCAGTTTTTCTGCAATAGCAGGGCCGACGCCGGCCAGGGTGTCACAAGATTGAGAAAGCACGATATGCAAGCGGTTGGAAGAAAAGAGAATGATAACAGGAAAACGCGGGTACGGGATTACAAAACGATTTGTTGTAACAAAATAAATATCGCGATCACAATCAACACACTCAAGGTCACATTGCCACCTGGCACCAGGTGAACAGCCGCCTCGCCATCCTGCCGACGTGCTTTCCAGGTCATTAACGAGGGCAAGAGCAACAGCAGCACAATACAGCAAATACCCGCGTAGCCAAGGGCATGCAGATAAATACCAGGGTTAAACAGCACGATGGCCAGAGGCGGCAGAAAGGTCAATGCCAGCGTACCTTTGCCTTGCAAACCGGTTTTTTTAAGCGTCAGGCCATCGGCCAGAAAATCGAACAGGCCAATAGACACGCCAAGGAAAGCGGTGATCATACAAATCGAGGTGAAAAATCCAAAAAATCCGCTAATCAGGGAGCTATGCACCGCGCCGCTCAAGGCCTGGGTCAAACCACTGGTGGCGTGAGGGTTGTTCATCAGCGCCAGCAAACCGCCACTGCCATCACGCTGCACCGTACCCATGATCACGGCGTCCCAGATGATATAACAGGTCAAGGGCACCAGCGATCCGTACAAAATCACTTTGCGCAAGGTGGCCACGTCATCGTGGAAATACTCACGCAAACTGGGAACAATCGACGCAAATCCAAAAGAGGTTACCAGAATCATCAAGCTGCCAGTAATGGCTTTCAACGAGCCGCCGCTCAGGGTCGAGAGATTCACGTGCGGGCTGATGATCACCACCAGCAACAAATACACGCCCAGCTTGCCAAACATCAAGCCCCGATTGACATAATCAACCGAACGAATGCCGCCATACACCACCAGACTAAATACGGCAGTAAACAATAAAGACGTTGCCCATTCCGGCAAATTGACATGCATCTGGGCCAACAGACCATGAAACACATCGCTGCCGCCAGAAATATACGCAGATAAAAGGGCATAAAGTAATATAAGGTAAGCGCACCAGGCAACAATTTGCCCCGGCAGACCGAGGGTATGTTTGGCCATGGAAACCATGTTGCTGCCAGCCGGCAAACGCAGATTCACTTCGAGGATCAACAAAGCGCCGGTGGTCATGATCAACCAGCATAAAACAAGAAAAATCAAGGAGTTGGCAAATCCAACTTCAGCCGTAGACACTGGCAACGCGAGCATCCCCCCGCCAATAGACGTGCCCACAATCAACAGCAATCCACCAATGAACTTCGAGTTAAGCACTAATTTTATACTCGTTGATTAAAGATAATGCAATTATAGTACCGCATCCAGGGATTTCCTGTCAAGAAATATCCATGTTATTGAGCCACAATCTTCCCGGGCTAACCAACCATTTGCCATGCCGCATGAACCAGCAACGCAAGCGAACAAACAATCAACAGATATGGTGTAAATTGCCCACCTGGAACCTGATATGGAGATGAAAATTTTCGACGGCCGAACAAGGCCATCAAGGCCGGTAAGAGCAGCAGTAAAATCACGCAAAATATCCCGGCATAATTCAGGGCGTGCAGATACGCGCCGGGGAAGTAAATGACTATCAGCAGCGGTGGCAGAAAGGTCAGCAGGAACAACGCCGCACCGATTTTACCGCGTTGTTCAACCCGCAGGCCATCAGCCAGAAAACTGATGAGACACAGAGCGACGCCGAGAAAAGCGGTCAACATACAAATGGATGTGAAAAAATTGAAACAGGAGCTGATCAGATTACTGTTGATCGTTGCCGACAAAATGCCAGCCAGCGCGCTGGTGCTGTGTTCGTTGTTCATCAGGGCGACAAGTCCCTGTTCGCCCTGAGACGACAGGCTGCCAATGATCACCGCGTCCCAGGCCAGATAACAAAATAGTGGGATGAGCGAACCGATGAACACCACTTTTTTCAGCATCTTGAGGTCGTTGTTAAAATAATCGCGCAGATTGGGCACGATGATGGCGTAACCAAATGAGATGATCAAAACCATGATACTGCCGCTGATATATTTCGCGCTGCCGCCATTTAAATATGTGTGGTTAATATGAGGGGCTATCAGCAATATCAACAGGCCAAAGACCGCCAGTTTGCCAAACATCAGTAAACGATTTAACAAATCAACCTGACGAATGCCGCCATACACCACTGCGCCAAACAGCAGTGTGAAGAGGGTGCTCGCCTGCCATCCCGTCAAGGACAGACCGCTGGCGGCAAGCAAGCTGCCCAACACATCGGCGCCGCCAGAAATATAGGCAGATAACAGTGTGTAGAGCAAAAAAAGATAAGAAACCCAGGCGATAACCAGACCGGTATTCCCCAGCGTCGCCGCAGCCATGGACACCATATGCGTGCCTGGGGGAAAATACAAATTCGCTTCAAGAATAAACAGGGCGCCGAGCGTCATGATTGCCCAGAACAGCAACAAAAGCAGGGACGAGGGCCAAAAGCCGGCAGCGGCGTTGACAATAGGCAGGGCCAACATGCCCCCGCCAATAGAGGTTCCTGCGATCAGGAGTATGCCGCCTGTAAATCTTGAATTCATGGTACATCCAATTAACTTATTTGGTTACACCCAGGTAGGGCATAGCTTGTTGGGCTTGAGGCGCCGGGCTGTTAAACCACTGAATTTCGACGCGGCGGTTTTGAGCACTTCCATGAATTATGCTGTTATCCGAAACGTCATGTTTGTCGCCATAACCTTCAGCACTTAATCGTTGTGCCTGAATGCCATTGGCCCATAAGTACGTGAGCATGGTTTCTGCCCGCGCCTGGGATAATTTGTTTTTGTGATACCTTGAGCCTACTTCGTCCGTGAATCCTGCCACATAAATGGTGCTGTATGGATAGAGACGGAGCAATTTGATAATGAGGACCAAACCGGGATAACAAGGCTCTTGCAAGCGGGATGAATTAAACACATAAAAACGATCCGTGGGCACAATCAGCGTGTGGGTATCGCCATAACTGACATATTGGATAGTGGCCTGTTTCAAATCACGTAATATAACCGGTTTGCTGTCTTTGTAAATCCCTCTGGCTGTAAAGGCAACGGCACCCACGCCCGTACCAATCAGCGTTGACCCGGCTGCGGCACCAATCACTGTACCCACGCCTGCACCAACGGCCGCGTCTTTTGGCGTACGATTATAAGGTCTGAAATTATTAAAGGGCGGATGAAAACAAGCGCTTAAAAGAAGCGACATGAGACTGATACCAGCCAAATGCTTCGCAAATCGTTTGCCTGCCATGCCTGCTCCCGTCATAAATAGACTTTTTATTATCAAGTATCTAGGTATATTTCGCAATCATAACATTTTTTTTCAATATCACACGCATTCAGCCCTGGTTTGGTTTATATTCGTGGGATGTTATATCCAAACAAAAAAATAACAGATGCGGAATAAAAAAGTTTCACTGGGGTTGGTAACAGGTTCTCTGGGCGTGGTTTTTGGTGATATTGGTACCAGCCCGCTTTATGCGATGCGTGAAACGCTGATGGGCCTGTCTCTGTCGCGGCTGGATATTCTCGGCGTTTTGTCTCTGATTGTCTGGTCTTTGATCATTGTCATTTCGTTGAAATATCTGGTTATTGTGTTTCGGGCAGATAACGATGGCGAGGGTGGAATTCTGGCTTTGCTGGCATTAATCAAACAGAAAAGCCCCAAACGAGCCGGGGTATTTTATCTCATTGCTATTTTTGGAGCAGGTCTGATGTTGGGCGACGGGATGTTGACGCCTGCTATCTCGGTGATCAGCGCCATCGAAGGGCTGGAAACAATTTCGCCGCGTTTTGCCGATGTGGTTCAGATATTATCCTGCGTGATTTTGTTTTTTATTTTTGCTTCCCAATCCTGGGGAACCGGGAAAATAGGCAATGCTTTCGGGCCGGTTTTGTTTGTCTGGTTTGTCGTTATTGCCGTGCTGGGTTTGGTGCAAGTGGTGCAATATCCAGAGGTGTTGAAAGCCTTCCATCCTTATTATGCCCTGGAGTTTTTATATAATCACGGCGCCCAGGGATTTTTTCTGTTGGGCGGTGTGTTTCTGGTGGTAACGGGCGGAGAAGCGCTGTATGCCGATATGGGTGCCTTCGGAAAAGATGCCATTCGCCTGAGCTGGTTTTTTGTGGCCTTTCCCTGTTTGATCCTGAATTATCTTGGACAGGGCGCCAATTTGATGCAGCATCCCGAAGCCATAGCGAATCCCTTTTATGCGCTGGCGCCCGACTGGTTCTTTATTCCCTTGCTGATCATTTCGACCCTGGCCACGGTTATTGCATCCCAGGCAGTGATTTCAGCGACGTTTTCCCTGACCAAACAAGCGGTACTGTTGGGTCTTTGCCCCAAAATTCCTATTATTCAAACATCTAAAAAGCACTCGGGACAAATTTATATTCCGCAAATGAATCTGTTGCTGTTGATTGGAACGCTGTTGCTGGTTTATGTGTTTGAAAGCTCCAGCGGTCTCGCGCATGCCTACGGTATTGCGGTGAATCTGACCATGTTGATGGTCACCATTCTGGTGTCTTACGCTGCAATAAAAGTCTGGGGCTGGTCTTTGCCACGGACTATCCTCGTGTTCAGCGGATTTATTTTAATTGATTTGACCTTTCTGGGTGCCAATTCGCACAAATTCCTGACCGGAGGCTGGGTGCCCACCGGCTTTGCTTTGCTGATTGCCGTTGTGATGCATACCTGGAGTTCAGGCATGCAATATTTGAAGACCAATTTTTATATGCAACAGGAAAGTATTTCAAAAATCATCAAGCAATTGCATTATAAATCCCTGAATAAATTGCATGGGTTAACCGCCATTTTTATTACGGATACCTATGATCGCAGCGGCGGCAGTTTCCTGCATTTTCTCAAGCTGAGCATGGCCGTTCCGGAAAATATTCTCATAGTGAATTATGTGGTGGAAAACATACCGCATGTGCATTCGAGCAACCGGTTTCAGTTGAAGTCGATGGATGACAAGGTTTCCCAGCTGACCTTGCACTATGGTTTTATGGATACGATTTCCGTGCCCAGAGCCCTGGAAGAGTTGAATAAAAAAGCCTTGTTACCCTTTGAGTTGATGCCGGATCGCGCCACTTATCTGGTTGAAGTCCCCAATATTGTGGCGTCCCGGACAAAGAAAACCCTGACTTTTTACTGGCAGGAAAGATTGTTTGTTTTCCTGATGCGTAATTATTCGGCCAATTTGAATATTGAATTTTACAAATTACCGCATAATCGTACGATTGCGATTGGGAGTTATTGTATTATTTGAGCGCGACTTCACTCCTTATTTACAGCGACCGCCCAAGGGTTTTTGAGGCAAAATTGCCTGCACATTAATGCCTTTGATAGTCGGGCTGGAACGAATGCTGTCCAGGTAGTCTATCAACGGGATATCAATCACTTTGTGCTCCAGGGACGAGGCCTGACGGAAGATCAGCGTTTCGCCTTTCCAGAACGCAAATCCCAGATGTGACACATTCAAATGGGTGCCAATTTGTTTTTCCAAATCCCAGTTGGGCCGCACAATTTCGATGATGGACGCATCGGGAATCTGGGCAAACAAACGGGTATCGGGTTCATTATTTTTGTCAAACAGGGCGGTGAAGGGTATATATGCGATCCGGGCTTCGGTTTTCGGCAAACGGCTGCCTTCGGATTGCAGTTCTTTCAGGCGAGTCGCCCGCTCTGCTTCTGTGGCCTTGTTGAGCTTGATGTTGTTGATACTAAAGTGCTGATACCAGGAGGGCTTGTCAATCAGGGCAACTGCCATGAGGGCAACCGGTTTGTTGTTTTTATTTCGGAACGTTTGGGTAATATCCTTGATATATCCCTGTTTTTGATTATTGCCATCCCAGTCCAGCGACATAAAATGATTACGGGTCAGAAAATCAACGTTGCCCTGACGATAGCGAATATGATTGATGTTTTGTTGAAATGACGCCAGATCATGACCAAAGGCCACGGCGAGTACCGTATCCACAAAGGTTTCACAATCAAAGCCATCGGTTCGATACAGGGGAGACTGGTCAAAACGCCCCTTGGGTCCTTCGCCCAGCGCGCCCAGCAGATAGGGCGTTCCCAAAAACGATTCACTAATCATATCAAGCCGTTCTGCCATCTTGCAGGTCGAGTTGTTGTCGAGGCTGTGATATAGTTTGTTAACCGCTTTATCGGCTGTTTCTGTTGACTGATCAAGGGCGTATGATTGGGATGATGCCAACATAAAGCCGGATAAACAGGCCATGCGAATGAATGGATAATGTCGGGAAAATGGATTCATGACGGTTCCTTGTTGAGGTATACGACGGGTGAATTCTAACCTGTGAGGGTCAGGGGTACAAGAAATGCTGAACGTAATTTGGTTGTCCATGATATTTTTATCCGTCATCGTTGGCGTGATTCAGGGGCGCATTGATCAAGTGGTACAGGCAGTGACCGAGTCGGCCAAACTGGGCTTTGAGATTGCCCTCGGTTTAACCGGCATCATGGCTTTGTGGCTGGGTATCATGGCTGTGGCCACGGAATCGGGGCTGGTGACGTTGTTTGCCCGCGCGTTGAAGCCTGTCATGAAACCGCTGTTTCCTGATGTGCCAACCGAACACCCGGCCATGGGTGCTATCGTGTTGAACATCGCCGCCAACATGCTGGGTCTGACTAACGCGGCGACGCCTTTTGGATTGCAGGCCATGAAAGAGCTGGAAAAATTGAACCAACATACTCAGCAAGCCAGTAATTCCATGTGTACTTTTTTGGCCATTAACACCTCCAGCGTGCAGTTGATTCCGGTTACCGCCATTGCCTATCTCGCCGCCAACGGCAGCCTGCATCCTGGCAGCGTGATTGTAACGTCTCTCATCGCGACCACTTGCTCGACAGCAGTTGCCATTATTGCAGTAAAACAACTGGCAAAACTCCCGGTATATCGAATCAGGGAGACAGAACAATATGATTAATATTGCCAATCACCTATCTAACTGGATAATGCTGGCCTTTGTGGCAGGCATTCCACTGTATGCCGTGTATAAAAAAATCAACGTATTCGATGTATTTGTGACCGGCGCCAAACAAGGTTTTGATACCAGTATCAGCATTATTCCTTATCTGATTGCCATGATGGTCGCGATAGGTATGCTCAGGGCGTCCGGTTTTTTTGATTTGCTTAGCGCGGTCCTGGCGCCTGCTCTGTCAGCCATCGGCATGCCCCATGAGTTGTTGCCGCTCGCCTTGATTCGGCCTTTTTCCGGTAGCGCGTCTATTGGCATTATGGCCGAACTGATCCACGCACACGGCGGCAATTCCTTCATCGCCAAAACCGCGGCAACCATGATGGGCAGCACCGAAACCACGTTTTATGTGATAGCGGTCTATTTCGGCGCCATCGGCATCAAACGGACCCGCCACGCCATACCGGCCGGCTTGCTGGCCGATTTTACGGGTGTGGTAGCCAGCGTGATGGTCTGCCGATATTTTTTTACCTGATTGTGTGGAACCTTAGAAGGATGTGTTTTTGTGTAGTGTAATGCGTCAGAAGAGGAGGCGTAATGTGTAACGGGTCCACCATTGATTCTGATTCTCTGATTGTTATGTGTGCTTGAATACGCCACATGTTGTCGAGCCCAGGTTCTGTCAGCACCCGTTTCTATAAGTTTTGCAACGGCAGTATGCGGTAAACCAGAAACCAGGGCGCAGGTAAGCGTATCTTCATTTGGTTTTGCGCCGTCCAGCAATAGCTGCGCCACCCGTATGTGCGATCCAGGCAGGATAGCAGTATTTAACTCCAGTGCGCTTGTACTCATGGTTCCCCTCCTTAAATCCATCTGTGTTTCGCATGGTATTATTTGGTATTTAAAAAACAACTATTTGATGTCGGCGCGTGTCCTCATTAGTAAACATCTTAATTTGGAACGCAGTCATACTGGATGTTATATGCCTATGGGCTCGATATACCTGCCAAAAATAACCAACTGATTATTTGGACCTAAAAAAAGCAGTTGCAGCCTACTACGATGGCCTATTGCACTGAAAGTTAAGGTTTTCTTGGCTATTTTTAGGCTCACCGTACGGGTGAGTACGCTTTCACCTAAAAACAGCCAAGAAAACCTTAACTTTCAGCACACTAGACCATCTCGCTACGGCTTCAACTGCTTTTTTTAGGTTGAATTAGTTTCGGCTAATCTGACACAACTTATTGAAAAAGTGAGCGTGCAATTGAAAATGATTACTTGACTCAAATATCAAGCCAACGTAGCGTACGCCTGATCGCGTGCAGGTACGCTTTTTGTTTCATTCGAATGCTTCAATTTCAGATTTTCCCGTCTGCAAACGGGGGACCGATCAATTACTAATGAGGTGACATGTGGCGACTTCAAAAGATTGCGTAAACGCGGTGTTAATGCGTCTATTACCGGCTGATTATGGTGATGATGTAAAAATAAAAACAGCTGCCGACATGCACCCTGAAAAATATATTGCTGTTGATTCACTGGACACGGCTTTAGAGATGGTTAACGCTGCAATCGCTCGTAAAGATGGGGTCTTGATGCGATCGTATATCGAAGATGCACATCCCTTGCTGGCAGATGCGTTACTCTTAACAATGGGGTACAGATACACATGGATCGCGCCTCTTGAACCGACTGCGCTTGTCGTTCTTTCAGAAACGAAGTTTGCATCGCTTTCTTACCAGGATGCGATGCGGTTTCTTTTAAGTGATTATGTATGCAAAAAACATCAAGTTCGTTTTATTAATAGAAGAATGAAAGATGATCCGCTCTTTGAAAAAGCTTTTCTTAAAGATCCGCAATACGCACGCGTATTAATGCTTGCCAATCCTCAAGTAGCCCTCCAATTCCAGGAAATAAACGAAACCACATTACCATTGGAAGCGAGCACATATCTTCGCCTGGATATCTGCCAAACGCTTGGTATTGTGGATACAGAACTGACAAAAGAACACGAGGATATTGTCAATATTCATTTGCTATTAAGCAACCAAATGTTGATGCTAAAACAGTTGGACAAGCTGGAATCAGCATTAAATGAATATATCAAACAAAAACGTGATGATACCCATTGGGATGGGCTTCCACTCCGCCCACCACCGCGAGACAATTTTCGTTTATTTAAAAAACCTTACGTTAAAGATGAACATAATCCATTTTTATTTGGCTTTTTTTCCAACTGGGCAATGTCACATGGATTTAGCAATGTGACCCGCTTGACCAGCGTCACATCGCATGATGATTTTATGCAAAATCTTAAAGACAAATGGCTGTTTAAAGATCCGGCGTTTGGTGGTGAATTTCACGGTGCCTGGACACACTTGTTGCAATGGTATTGCATTGGCAGCGCTGTTGAGCATGGCGATATCATGATGAGCTCCAGCCCCGCTCATATTTATCAATATATTGGTGAACATGGCGGCGCTGAAAATCTGCTGTGGGGAAGGACATTTGAGGTGGCAACAAGTTTGCTTCTGCGCAGCAATGATTATAGAAATGTAGATGAACTCAATGCCTTTATTAATAAAGACGAAACATTCATTGCACGCTGTCCAACTTTACATGCATTAATTTTATATAGAACATTGCATGATAAAGAAAAAACAATTCAAATCACCGAAAGCTCCGGGGACAGGCCTTGAATAACTCATTTCCTTGAGCCGCTTGACTTCAATGGGGCGGCTCAATAACATTCCACACAAACCACAGGCAAAACAGGGATTCCCATGCCTCACATTGTTATTTCCGTACGTCAGGCAAGAGAATCATGAATCTCAAGGAACAGTTGGCAAAATTGGATCGAACTGATGATCAAACCGATGCCAAAATTATAAATGCACGTAAAAAACACAGGCGTGCTTATATAGAGTGGCTGCCTGATGAACATGAGATCTTGCTCTATTTTTGTGAACAAGAATGGTCTTTAGATGACATGTCCAAAGCCTTGGAACGCTCTATAGGTGCGATTAAAACGCGAATCGAGACAAACAATTTTTGTTTGCCCGAGCAGCAAGCAACACCCCAGGCACAACCCAAAAAAGATGCCGTCAAAATTAAAAACAGACACCCCTCGCTTGATTTGCTACATTATTGGCGAACCTCGTTGGCCGATGAAAATAAACTGGGTTTATCCGCTCAAACCATGAAATATGGTAAGGAATTTTCGCTAAATCAGTTTTCAATTGGCCAGCTACCTCCACAAGAGATTGAGCGTTTTTTTATAGAAGCAGAAAGACGAATACGAAGCCAAAAGAAATACGCACAGACAGATGAAAAAGACATTCACATCCACGAATTACCTGTCATTATCGCACCTTATACTGCTGTTAAAAAATACGAACATGGCAGAGAAAAGGGTAAAAATTCTGTTGCCGAATGTTTTCCTTTATGGTTAACGGGCACTTTAAAACGAGATGGAACACTGTTGCCCGATGAGAATAACTCCTGTCCCTGGCTGGAAAGAAGATGTCTTACGCCCAATGAACATGATGAAAAAAGCCAGGGTTTTCCGGTGATTGGCGATGTCAGTAATTGTGATCAATATTACGCACTGAATGCCGGCAGCATGACTGGAGACAATGCAACCTGGAAAAATCTGTTTAATTTTGGTAGTAATCTTTTGCAGTCATTAACCCAATCAAACCCGGATATTTTTGACAGGCATAATTTTTTGCTTGTCGACAAGGGTTATATTCTCCCCCTTTCCAACACGCAGGATGCGATTAAACCCATCCTGAGTCTCTATGATCAGTATTTATTTACCAAAAACAGAGACATACCTGTCTTGTTAAAAACCCTCTTGTCTTTGAAGAAGGAAGAAGCCACAAAAAAAGGCGATCTGGATTTCACCGACCTTTTATCAAGTAATCAGAAGCACTTGGGGCAAATGGAAAAAAATTACCCTCTTGCTAAAAGCCAACGTTTGAGTATGAATTATCTTTCCTGTCAAAATGAAGGCGAAATTTTTACGATACACGGCCCACCAGGCACCGGCAAAACCACGGTACTTCTTTCTGTCATTGCATCGCAATGGGTAGAGGCTGCTCTTGATAAAAAAATGCCGCCTGTGATCGTTGCCACATCCAGCAATAATCTTGCGGTAACTAATATTTTGGATAGCTTTAATAAAACCAAAAATGAAGGAAATCGATGGCTTCACGAGCTGGATAGTTTTGGCGCCTATTTGTGTTCTTCATCGAAAGAAGATGAGGCGCAGAAAAAAAGTTATCTTTATTCACTCCGGGATGGAAGCGGAGGTCTTGCCAGATTTTATGGT
>Ga0209066_10002916_pt1 | contig 20101 bp, 18 predicted proteins | sample All_14_2_FD_187198 | JGI IMG/M metagenome (GOLD analysis project Ga0209066, IMG submission 187198) | Freshwater microbial communities in response to fracking from Pennsylvania, USA - Allegheny Zone_MetaG_DW_15 (SPAdes) (version 2) ... | reverse complement strand
CTCCAGAAAGCGCTCGACGACGCCGGTTGCAAGAAGGCGTGGGCGGACAGCCGCCGTCATTTCCTGGAAGGCGATGCTGGGCGCGCGCGGCCATGAACACCGGCGTCATCGACCGCTTTCTGGAGACATTTACCCGCTACATTGATAGCGGCTTCGGCCTGCTCGGCGGCGAGATCGGATTCCTCACCTCCACACTGATCGTCATCGACATCACGCTGGCGGGCCTGTTCTGGGCCTGGGGCGTCGACGAAGACGTGCTTGCCCGTCTCATCAGGAAGACGCTCTATATCGGCTTCTTCGCCTTCATCATCGGTAACTTCAACCGGCTCGCCGGGATCGTCTTCCAGTCCTTCAGCGGCCTCGGCCTGAAGGCGGGCGGATCGTCGCTCACGGCCGACACATTGCTCCAGCCCGGCCGCGTCGCGCTGGTCGGCATCGACGCCGGCATGCCCATCCTCAAGGCCGCCGGCGACCTGATGGGCTACATCTCGTTCTTCGAGAATTTTGTGCAGATCATGGTGCTGATGATCGCCTGGGCGATCGTGCTCATCGCCTTCTTCATTCTCGCGGTCCAGATATTCGTCACGCTGATCGAGTTCAAATTGACCACGCTCGCGGGCTTCGTGCTGATCCCGTTCGCGCTGTTCAACAAGACCGCGTTCCTCGCCGAAAAGGTCCTCGGCAACATTGTCGCCTCCGGCGTCAAGATTCTCGTGCTCGCCGTGATCGTCGGCATCGGCTCCCGCCTGTTCAGCGAATTCACGACCGGCTTCTCCGGTACACCGACCATCACCGACGCGCTGGCGCTTGTGCTCGGCGCGCTGTCGCTGATGGGATTGTCGATCTTCGGTCCCGGCATCGCTACCGGACTTGTTTCCGGCGCGCCGCAACTCGGTGCAGGCGCCGCCGTCGGCACTGGCCTTGCCGTCGCCGGCATCGGTGCGGCCGGCGTCATGGGCGCAAGCGCTGGCCTCTCCGGCGCGGCGAGCGCGGTTGGTGGCGGCGGACGCATGACCGCGGCCGCCGCGCGCGGAGGTGCGTATCTCGCCGGCAGCACATCGAGCGCCTATGGCGCCGGCGCATCCGGCCAGAGCCGCATGGGCGCCGTCGCTGCCGGTCTGGGCGGCGTTACAAGGGCCGGCGCATCCGCAGCTATCCAGCCTGTGCGACAGGCTGCATCGCGCGCCGCCGCATCCCTCAAATCGAGTTACGCAGCCGGCCGCGCCGCCGCCACGGGCGGACCATCCTCACCGGCAACAGCCGCGGGCGCTTCAGCCGCTCAAACCCCTTTAGCATCCGGCGCACCACCGGCCTGGGCCGCGCGCATGAAGCGCAGCCAGACCTTGAGCCACGGCGCGACCGCCGCTGCCCATGCCGTGCGTTCGGGCGATCACGGCGGCGGCTCCATGTCCGTGTCCCTCCATCAGGATGATCATAAATGAATCTCTTCCGCCGTCCCTCCGTGCGCTACGCGCGCACGCCCGAACCCGAAACTCCGTATCTCAAAGCCGCGCAGGTCTGGGACGAGCGCATCGGCTCTGCGCGCGTGCAAGCAAAGAACTGGCGACTCATGGCCTTCGGCTCGCTGGTGCTCGCCGGCGGCTTCGCGGCCGCGCTGGTGTGGCAATCGACGCAGGGCACGGTCGTTCCCTGGGTGGTTCAAGTCGACAAGTTCGGCGAGGCGCAGGCGATCGCGTCCGCCGTCGCGGACTACAAGCCGACCGATCCGCAGATCGCGTGGCATCTCGCGCGCTTCATCGAGCAGGTGCGCAGCATTCCGGCTGACCCCGTCGTCGTGCGACAGAACTGGCTGCGCGCCTACGACTACACGACCGATCGCGGCGCCATCGCATTGAACGATTACGCGCGCGGCAACGATCCCTTCGCGAAGGTCGGCAAGCAGCAGGTCGCGGTCGAAATCTCAAGCGTCATTCGCGCCTCGCCGGAATCATTCCGCATCGCCTGGCTGGAGCGCCGTTACGAGAATGGTCAGCTCTCCGGCACCGAACGCTGGACCGCCATCCTGACCATCGTAATCCAGCAGCCGCGCAGCGCCGACAAGCTGCGCGCCAATCCGCTCGGTGTGTTCGTCAACGCAATCAACTGGTCGAAGGAGATGGGGTGATGGGGGACAACAGAAAAAATGCTGCGCCGGCGCTGATCGCCATGATGCTGGCGACGACAGCGCTTGCCGGCTGCGCCAACAAGTTCATTCCGCCGGACATCGACTACGACGATGCCGCGCCCGCCGTGCTCAGCGCCGATCCGGTCGGGCCGGTGCAGGTCGTCGAGCTGCCGAAGCCACTGCCGTTGCCCGGCCAGTTGAAGCCCGTCGGCGGAAAGAAGCCGAAGCCCGAACCGACCGATCCGAAGAAGCGCGTCGCCCAGGCCAATGAAGCGGCGCGGATGCAGCCGGTGCGTAATGGCTTCATCAACGCCGTGCAGGTTTATCCCTTCGTCGTCGGCGCGCTCTATCAAGTCTACGCCGCGCCCGGACAAGTGACCGACATCGCGCTTCAGCCCGGCGAGCAACTTGTCGGCGCAGGCCCCGTCGCCGCCGGTGACACCGTGCGCTGGATCGTCGGCGATACGCTCAGCGGCTCCGGTCAGGCCGCCCAGGTCCACATCCTCGTCAAGCCGACGCGACCCGACCTTCAGACCAACCTCGTCATCAACACCAACCTGCGCACCTATCACATGGAACTGCGCTCGACCGAGAAGACCTACATGGCCTCGGTGTCGTGGCAGTATCCGCAGGATCAGTTGATCGCGCTGCGTCGGCAGAATGCGCAAGCCGCACTGACGCAGCCGGTCGCGTCTGGCGTCGACATCTCGAAGCTGAACTTCCGTTATGCAATCGAGGGCGATAGCGCGCCGTGGCGGCCGCTGCGCGCCTTCGACGATGGCAACAAGGTCTATATCGAGTTTCCGTCGGGGATCGGGCAGGGCGAGATGCCGCCGCTGTTCGTCATAGGATCCTCCGGCAATTCCGAACTGGTCAACTATCGCGCTCGACAGAATTACTACGTCGTCGATCGTCTCTTTGCTGCCGCCGAACTCAGGCTGGGCGACAAGGACAGCGAGAAGCGCGTGCGGATCGTGCGCACCGACGGCCGGCCGGGACGAAGCGCGAGGTTGTTCTGATGACCGACGCTCCGACTCCGCCTCCCGGCGATATCCGGGCCGAGCTGCGCTTGCGGCCCGAGCAGCCGCGCGTCACGCGCTTGTCGCGCAAAGTGCTCATTACGCTCGGCGGCGTCAGCGCCCTCATCATCATGGCCGCGCTGTTCTGGGCGCTCGATGCCAACCGGCGCATGAACCAATCGCCGACCGAACTCTACAGCACCGAGAACCGCACGCCGGCAGATGGGCTGGCCGGCCTTCCGAAGGACTATACCGGCATCCCCAAGCTCGGCCCGGCCCTGCCGGGCGACCTTGGGCGTCCGATTCTGAGTGCGCAGGATGAAGGCAAACCCGTCGTCGCGCCCGACATCCGAACGCCGCGCGCCGATCCCACCGAACAGCGCCGTCTCGCCGAAATCGAAGCCGCGCGCGTCGCCAAGGTGTTCACCGACAGCCGCGGCGTGCAGGCGCCTGCGACAGCGCCCGCCGTTGGCCGTGTCGATCCGGCCACTGGCCTCACGCTGCCGACCGAAACGCCTCCGCTCGATCCGGGCGCGGCGCAAAACATGCAGGATCGCAAGCTCGCCTTCGTCAACGCGGCCGTCGATCGGCGCACCGTCACGCCCGATCGCGTGCAGGAGAAGGTGTCGCCCTATGTCGTGCAAGCCGGCACCGTCATTCCGGCAGCGCTAATTACCGGCATCAAATCCGACCTGCCCGGAACGATCACCGCGCAGGTGACGGAGCAGGTTTACGACACCCCGACCGGCAAGCAGCTCCTCATCCCGCAAGGCGCGCGGCTGATCGGCCAGTACGACAGCCAGGTCGCATTCGGGCAGTCGCGCGTGCTGCTCGTCTGGAATCGCATCATCATGCCCAACGGCACGTCGATCGTTCTGGAAAGGCAACCGGGCGCCGACGCCGAAGGCTATTCCGGGCTCGAGGACGACGTCGATTATCATTGGGGTCAGCTTTTCAAGGCGGCGATCCTCTCGACCTTGCTCGGCGTCGGCACCGAGCTCGGATCGAGCAACAACGAAAACGAGATCGCGCGGGCGATCCGCCAGAGCAGCCAGGACACGGCGTCCGATGTCGGCCGTCAGCTCATCCGACGCCAGCTCAACATTCAGCCGACGCTCACGATCCGACCGGGCTTCCCCGTCCGTGTGATCGTCAATCGCGACCTAATATTGCAGCCCTATGGGGCCGCGAAGGAGCCGTCATGACCAAGCTCAGGCTCTCGGCTCTCCTTGACGACAAGCCGGTCAAGCTCACGGTCGAGTTGCCGGCTGCCGTTCATCGCGATCTTGTCGCCTACGCCGAGATTCTTGCCCAGACCTCGGGCCAAGCGATGCCTCCCGATCCGGGCAAGCTGATCGCGCCTATGCTCCAGCGCTTCATGGCCACTGATAAGGGCTTCACCAAAGAGAAACGCACGACACGACGCTAAGATAGATGTGGCATTGAAAAACCGCTCGACCCGCTAGGACGGTAAATCCGCGATTCATGAGGACAAAAGAAGAACATCGGCTGAGCAACGTCAATCAGGAACTTGAAATGTCAGAAGCGGCAGAGGCCGATTCTATGTCGGAATCGGAACGGCTCGACATGGCCGTGGTTCAGGCGATTGCGGCGCATGATGGCGACCCGTGACGCACGATCCCTGATAGCCGTCCGTGACCGGCACCCTCCAACCCGGTATTAACGGTTAAGCTGGTATTGACTGTGATCGACAATCGACGTCATCGACAGCACGATGTGGGAACGGTCATGGCCGAGACGCAAATTGAATGGACTGACGCCACCTGGAATCCAGTTGCTGGCTGCTCCATCGTCAGCGCGGGCTGCACGAATTGCTATGCCATGGAAATGGCGAGACGACTTCAGGCGATGAATGTTCCGAAATATAAAGGACTCACGCGACGCAGCGGAAAACGAACCGTTTGGAACGGCGTGGTCCGTGAAGACAAGGCCGCCTTGGACATTCCGCTGCGCTGGAAGAAGCCGCGAAAAATCTTCGTTAACTCGATGTCTGACCTGTTTCATGATCGGGTGACGGACGCCTTCATCCTGAGAGTCTGGGCCGTCATGCGTGCCACGCCCCACCATCACTATCAGATCCTTACCAAGCGTCCGGAGCGGATGGGGGCGCTGGTTCGCTCCAAGATCGGCGAAGTTCTGCCGAACGTATGGCTCGGCACCAGTGTCGAGAGCGCCAACGTCGCGGGTCGCATCGATCATTTGCGCACCATCCCGGCTGCAATCCGTTTCATCTCATTTGAGCCGCTGATCGGTCCGGTAGGGTCAGTCGATCTTCGCGACATCCATTGGGCCATCGTCGGCGGAGAAAGCGGAAGATCGGCTCGCCCGATCCGTGAAGATTGGATCGATGAAATCTTCGATCAGTGTGCGATGCACAACACCGCGTTCTTCTTTAAGCAGTGGGGGACATGGGGGAAAGACAACAAGCGTCGTTCCAAAAAGGCCAATGGGCGCGTATATCGCGATCAGGTCTGGGACGAAATGCCGAAGGCTTCGCTCGCGCTCTGAGAATGACGCCTCTGGATAGCAGGATTCATTCGGAGGCGAATGTCGAAAAAGCCGTATTCATGGGTCGCAGGCGCGGTTCTTGAGGAGCACTCAAGACGCAAGCACAAGGTCATCGCCGAATACGTCGCGCGATATCTGACCGTGCGCTGCCAGCTTCCTCAACAGTCCCGGTTTCGTCTTGCCATTGTCGATGGTTTTGCAGGCGGCGGCCAATACAAGTGCGGCAGTCCCGGGTCTCCGCTGATCTTTATAAACGAGCTTCGTGTCGCGACGGAGCAATTCAACATCAAGCGTCAGGCCGAGGGGATGTCGCCGCTCGACATCGAATGCCTGCTCATCCTGAACGACTTCGACAAAGAGACTGTCGAGCTGCTGAAAACGAATGCCGCTTCGCTCATCGCCGAAATCAAGGAGAACGTGCCGAAGCTTCACCTTCGCGTCGAGTATCGGAATGAGAAGTTCGACGAACTCTATCCCGAGGTGAAGCAACTGCTCGAGCGCGGCAGCTATCACAACGTCCTCTTCAATCTGGATCAATGCGGAACAGGCAGCGTCGAAATCAACACGATCGGCGACATCGTCGCGTCGTTCACGTCGGTTGAAATCTTCTACACATTCGGCATCCAGACGTTGCTGACGTTCCTGCATCAGACGGACCGGGGCGCGCTGGCCAGGCAGCTTGCGCCGTTTGGCGTCAGTCCGGATGATCTATCGCAACTCGATGGTTTGATGACCAAGGACGCTTGGCTTGGCGCAGCGGAACGCATCGTGTTCGAGTCGTTTCGGCGCTGCGCGAACTACGTCAGTCCATTTTCCATCCACAATCCGGACGGATGGCGTTATTGGCTTATCCACTTCGCAAATTCGGTTCGTGCGCGTCAGGAATACAACAATATCCTGCATCAAAACAGCAGCGCCCAGGCACATTTTGGCCGGTCCGGTTTGCACATGCTGTCTTACGACCCGAGTGAAGCCGACAGCATGCTCTACATGTTCGATGCGGCGGGAAGGGCGGAAGCAAAAAAGCAGCTTCACGATGATATTCCGCGGTTCATCACAAATTACGGCGATGCAATTCCGGTCGGTGAGTTTTACGCCAGCATCTACAACGCGACCCCGGCTCACATGCACGACATCAACTCAGCGATCATCGAGAATCCGGACCTCGAGGTTATCACCGAACAAGGCGGCGGGGAGCGCCGCAAAGCCAACATGATCAAGACCAGCGACATCCTGCGCTTGAAACAGCAGCGCAGTTTCTTTCCGTTTTTCTTTGAAAATCAAAGCAGGGTAGCGAAGAAATGACGCACGCCATCGTGGTCGCATAACGATTGGTGCCCGAATGGCGGATCATCGGAATACGCTCGCCCTTGTCGCAGCCGCTGCCACCCTGGCGCTTGTATTGGGGTTTGCCTATGGCGCCACCTTCAATGGTGGTTGCGAGCAGATCAAGGATGCTCAATGTGGTTGTCTCGAATGGTGGTTTTCCCGCTACCAGACGTTGATCGCCATGTTTGGCGCGATTTTCGTTGCTTGGCTTAGCGTCCAGCCTGTTCTGAAGCAGCTCAAGCTGTCCTCGGTGCAGACCGCTGTCGCTTTGCAACAGGTTCACGCAGATCGTGAAAAACGGCTGGAGAACTGGCTCAAGCCAGAATTGGCCGCGCTGGAAAAACTGTCCGAAGACCTGGCGCGTGGCTATTATGAACGTGAGGATGACCATGGGGTGCTTCCTCACTGGGTATGGGATATGAACCAAACGGTCGACAGCACCCGCGGCCGTTTAATTCGGCGGCAGGACAGAAACTTCGGGCCTGCGGAGATAACAGCCGCCCGTCAAAACCTCATCGACATTCTCGGGCGGCTCACCAAGTGCATGTCAGACTACAATGGGTCTGTCTACGCTGACGATCCGGAGTACGATTTCTCCGACGACGACCGGGCGAAGATTGACGCAGCCGAGACCAAAGCGCGGGAATATCTGCCGACCCGAATTGACGAGGCGTCAGTGGCGATCAAGAAATTCGCTGAAGCTGTGGCAGCGGACCTTCGGGAGTTGCGTTTGAAGCGTCGGCTCTATGATCAGATGGTGGCGAGCGCCAACCTTCCGGCGGAGAAGTTGGAATAAGGCGTCTGGGATCGCGTGAGACAACCGGCGATACGGATTCTTATCCGCGACGCGAATCAAACATGCGAGAGCTGTTCTCGCGAGGATTTCTGAAATGGCCGCTGATCGCCCCCGCCGGGTTTTCCTTGATGCGAACGTCGTGATCCGGGCCGGCAAGCCGCCCGGCGGTCCGCTGATCCCGCGGGTCGCTGATCTGGTAGACGCCGGCTATATCAAGGTTGTCACGACCGATCTTACAAAAATAGAGATCGCAAAAAACCATGGGGCTAACGATTTCGAGGTCATCGGCGACCTGACCAGGAGACGAGTCCGCGACCTGGCTGATGAGATTCTCGCCGTTAAACTCCCGGAGATTTCTCCGGTTGAACTGCAGCAAAGACTGATCGAGAAGTATCATGCTGCGGTGGAGCAGATGTTCAGCTCGCTGCGAGCGGAGACGCTTTCGATCGATAGTGTGAAGCCGTCCGTCGTATTCGACGCATACGCGCGCAGGACCGGCCTGTTTGGCGACGACGCCAAGAAGGATCAATTTCCAGATGCCTTCATCTTCGAAGCCCTAAAAGCGACTGTCACGAAAAGCGATCCGCTGACGATCGTCTCGGACGACAAGGACTTTGCGGCGGTCATCAAGAACGCTGAGCATATCACCGGGCTGAGATCGATCGCGGATCTCTTCGCCAAGCTCGGGCTGACAATCGAAGCGGCCCCGGACGTCAACGATTTTGTGGATGACAATCGCGATGCGATCGTCGGGGTCGTTCATGAAGAACTCAATCAGTGGGGATTGCAGGTCAGCGATGTTGACGATGCAGAAATCGACGAAGCGGACGTGGAAAATGTGAACTTTCTCGACTTCAGGACATTTCGGACGATCGGCCCAGGCAAGGAGATTCTCGTCGTCGGGCGCATCGAGATGGACGTCAAAGTCTCCTACCACCATCCCGATTGGGACACCGCCACTTACGACAGCGAAGACAAGGTACTGCTGCCGCACCACACGGTGGAAGGCGAGAAGAACATAGATGTAGAAGCCAATTTTAGTATGACCCTGACCGTCGACAAGCACGGCAAGCCGACATCGGTTGCTGAGTTCTCGTTCGACGACGATGATTTCGTCTGGGTCGCGATCGGGCCAAACGACTTCGACTACAAATAGGTGTTTCGCGGCTCGTGAAATGGTTAGATTTCGCGCGGTGCGTACACGTTGTCCGGGTAGGGAAGCCTTTCGTTGACACGCCGTAGGAGCACAAGATAGCCCCGCATAGCCAGTTGGAGTTCGGCGCCATCACCCAGGGGCTTGTCTTTGAAGGCGTGAATGGTGTTGCGCCGCTCCTGCACCAGATCAACGAGGGCATTCCCGTCAGCGCCGATGAGGTCATGCTCTTTCACGAAGATCTTCAGAGGCTGGAGCGTAAGTCCGTCAGGACTGAAAGCCTTTTGCTTTTTGTGATCGAACGCATTTGCCTTCTTGAGCACGTCCAGGTCGGCTTTGTAGTCCATGTAAAACACCGACAGGAGGAGTTTTAGCGTTCCTTCGAGCAGACTGCCGAGGTTCGACTAGGCGAGAATGAGTTCTCCGTCCGACAGCGCAGTGGAGGGTTCACGTAGCCACAAACGCAATGTCTTTGACAGCGACGCCTGCCAGTCGAGGCGGCTCTTGGTCAGCAGGCCCGCGGCTTCAACAGGCGCCCAGCCGTTGCTTGCTGCCCAAAAGGTCGCCAAGCCGCTGTTCAGTTTTTCGATCCGGGAAACGACGTCCTCGATTGTCATGCGTGACTTATCCGTCGCCAAGCCGAATCGGCCAGCCGTCGATTGGCAGGCCAGAGCTTTACGATCTGACGCAGCCCTCAGGCAACTCGGGGTTCAGAGGGCACGTCGTCAATTGGGGCTTATTGCGGCGCAGCATAAGTGCCGCACGTACGGTCCGACAACCCAGCGGGAGGCGAGATTCAGTGCATCCGCGAGTTCGTGAAACTAGAATGTTCGCGTGATAATCGATTCGATCTATCCCACCGTAGCTACGGACGATTTTGCGCGTCGCTTCTCGCAGCGCGGCGGAAATCTCATGTGGCTGCTCGGGGCTGGCGCTTCGGCGGCCGCCGGCATTCCGACGGCGTGGGACATGATTTGGGAATTCAAGCAGCAACTTTACGTCAGCCAGCGCCGCGTTTCTCCGAAACAGGTCGCCGACCTCGCCAATCCGGCCGTCCGACGTGAACTGCAATCGTTCATCAACGACCTTGGCAGCTTACCCGCGCTCGGTTCGCCCGACGAGTACGCGGCGCTCTTCGAGTCCGTCTATCCAAGCGAGGCAGACCGTCGCACGTACATCGCTGCAAAGATCAGCGGCGCGAAGCCCTCCTACGGGCACATTGCGTTGGCGACACTGATGAAAGGTGCGCGTTGTCGTTTAGTCTGGACCAGCAACTTCGACCCTCTAGTCGCCGACGGCTGCGCGAAGGTTTATGGCGGGACCGGCCAGTTGACCACTGTGGCGATAGAGACCGGCAGTCTCGGACGGAACGCCATCGACGAAGGGCGCTGGCCCGTCGAGGTCAAGCTTCATGGCGACTTCCGATCGCGCCGGCTCAAGAATACCGGAGATGAGCTGCGCGAACAGGATGCGAAACTCAGAACCCTGCTGATCGATAGCTGCAGCCGGTGGGGACTTGTCGTGGCCGGCTACAGCGGTCGCGATGAGTCGGTCATGGACACGCTCGAAGCGGCGCTAGAACGTGATGCCTCCTTTCCCGCCGGTCTCTTCTGGCTCCATCGCGGCGAGGATCCGCCCTTGCTGCGCGTCCAACGGCTTCTTGCCGCCGCCGCACGTAAGGAAATCGACTGCGGTCTCGTGCCGATAGAGAACTTCGATGAAACGTTGCGCGATCTTATGCGGCTCGTGCCGGACCTAGACACGACAGTGTTGGATGAGATCGCAACCGAACGGCGGGTTTGGTCCCCAGCCCCGCGCCCGACCGGGAATCGGGGCTACCCGGTCGTCCGTCTCAACGCGCTCGAACTGACAGGGATGCCGAGCGTGTGCCGCCGCGCCGTCTGCGACGCCGGCGGCGTGGCGGAAATCAAGTCGGCAATCGAAGCGTCGGGCCTGCCGGTCATTGGCACCCGTTCGAAAGCAGGCGTGCTGGCCTTCGGTGCTGACGCCGATATCAGAGCAGTCCTTTCCGCATATGAGATCGAAAGCTTCGATCTGCATTCAATTGAAACCCGGCGGCTGCGTTACGATAGTCACGAACGGGGCCTTCTCCGCGAAGCACTGACCCGAGCTCTCACCCGCGAACATCGGATGATCGCTGCCCGTCGCAGAGGCGCCGACCTGTTGACGCCGACCTCCGTTGATGACGAAAAATGGGCGCCGCTGAGGAAGCTGACCGGAAGTCTAGGTGGATTGGTGCCGAAGCAACCCGAACTAAAATGGAAAGAAGGCGTGGGGATCAGGCTGGATTGGGTGGATGAGCGGCTTTGGCTTCTGCTCGAGCCGCGCACCGTATTCGAAGGACTTACAAGGGAGAACAGGGCCGCCGCCACCGATTTCGCGCGCGAACGGATTGTGAGACGCTACAATCCTGCGCTCAATGCCTTGCTCGAGTTTTGGTCGATGCTGTTCGCGTCCCCGCAGCGCGACCTTCCGGCGCTTGGAATCAGCACTGGTGTGAATGCGGCCTTCAGGCTGGGCGATGTCACAGCTTTCTCGGGGAGAGCCCGAGCATGAGCAGCGAGATATCGCCTCATTTGTTTTTTCCCGAAGCCAAGCTCGCGTTTCATCCAGACCGCGCGTCGGACGTGGATCTCCATCCTTTGCGTGGACTGCTGCGGTTCGGGCCCTATTCATCCGGTCTTGTTCCGGATCCCATCCGGATCGCGACGATCGCACCGGCACGGCAGGGAAACCGACTCTACGGCTTCATGAAGGAACTGGCGTTCCAGTACAAGCCGACGGAGCGCAAGGACTACCTGCCTCCCTGGCCCGGTTTCCGCAAAGCGTTCAATCTCGACATGCGGGGCGCGGTCAAGGATTGCCATATAGAGCTGGACGACCGGCTCGATGGCGAAATGAAGGACTCAGTCACCCCCCATGTCGTGCTGGCGGACCGCTTGCTTCGCGCGATCCGATCGTTGGAGGCTCGCCGCGACGCGTTCGACATTGTCTTCATCTACATCCCGCAAAGCTGGGCAGCCGGGTTCACGGGAGCAGACGGCGACGACTTCGATCTCCATGACCACCTGAAGGCCGCTACCGCAGCGCGACGCATTCCAATCCAACTCGTCCGTGAAGACCGCGCGCTCGCCTATCCGGACCGTGCGAGCGTCATGTGGCGGATCGGCCTAGCGATTTACGCGAAGGCTGGCGGCATTCCCTGGAAACTCGCAGATTCGGATCCTGAGGCCGCCTACATCGGTCTCTCTTATGCGCTGCGTCCGACCGAGTCAGACCGGCCACGCTTTGTCACCTGCTGTAGCCAAGTGTTCGATGCGGAAGGGGCGGGTCTTGAGTTCGTCGCCTACGATGCCCATGAAATCGATGTCCAGCGGGACAATCCGTTCATGTCCCGGACGGAGATGTTCCGCGTGATGGGCCGATCGCTAGATCTCTACCGACGTCGGCACTCGGGTCGCTCTCCCCGGAGAGTGACGGTACACAAGACGACAGAATTCAAGAAGGACGAGATCGACGGCTGCATGGAAGCGCTGCATCTGTGCGAAGCGGTCGATCTCGTGCAGGTCGTGGAGGACGTCGGCTGGAGAGGTGTTCGCATCGATCGCGACCGCCAAAGCGGCAAAGGGAAGCCAACGGGTTATCCGGTCGATCGTGGTACCCTGATCCCGCTCGGAGACCGCGAGTGTCTGCTGTGGATGCATGGCGATGTAAAAGGCGTCGCGGAGCGCTCGTATTACCAAGGCGGCCGCAGCACGCCTCGTCCGATTCGACTGGTCCGTCATGCAGGGCACGGCTCGTGGAACGAAACCGCCCGGTCAGCTCTCGCGCTCGCGAAGATGGATTGGAACAACGACGCACTGTACGACATGCTGCCGGTGACCATGGCATACGCAAAAACGCTCGCGCGCGTTGTCAAACGAATGGACGGATTGGGCTCCGCTCCCTATCAATTTCGTTTCTTCATGTGACGTCGACTGGCCAACCGCGAGCCAGAATAATGATCCGAGTCAATTAGTTCCCGATATACAACAAGTGGATATTTCTGTGACAACATCTCTTGACGGAGAAATTCGCGACGGTCGCCATCATATGCAGGTCCGCGTCTATTTCGAAGATACGGACGCCGGCCAGATTGTTTATCACGCCAATTTCTTGCGCTTCATGGAACGGGGAAGAACGAATTACCTGCGTCTGCTCGGGACCAATCAGCGGGAGCTACTCAAAGAAGCGCACGACGATGCGCCAAGCTTCGCCTTCGTTGTCCGTTCAATGACAATCGATTTCCTAAAACCAGCGGCCTTGGACGACTTGCTTGATGTCATCACAATCCCCGCAGAGGTCAAGGGCGCATCGATTACCCTGCTGCAGGAATGTCGACGCGGAGACGATCTTTTGGTCGCGGCCCGCGTGCGGGTAGCATTTATCTCAGGCGGAAGGGCGCAACGGATCCCGAAGGCGCTACGGCTCGCTATGGAAGGAGCGTAGAGAATCTACGCTTGTTCACGCTATAGCCCTCCAGCGCCCCAATGGAATCAAGCCGCTGTGTTGCGATGTTGGCAAGCCAGAGTTTGCCGATTTGTCGGATTTCTTCTTCTGCTGGATGAAGCCTGCGGTGAGGCCGGTTTTCGATGACATATTTGGCGTGCTGGCGACGCCCAAGGCTGAGGAACTGGTTGCCACCCCTTATCGACACGGCGGCAAAGAAGCGGCGGAAGCCTTTTTCCTCGACGGTATGAAGAAGGCCATCGCCAACATGGCGATGCAATCGTCCGACCAATTTCCAGCGACGATCTACTATGCTTTCAAGCAAAGCGAGGTCGCTCAGGATGGGATTAGCTCAACCGGCTGGGCAACCTTCCTACAAGCGGTTGTCGAAGCCGGCTATGCCGTCGTTGGCACTTGGCCTCTGCGCACCGAGATGGCGAACCGCATGATTGCTTCGGGGACAAATGCTCTCGCCAACTCTGTCGTTCTCGTTTGCCGGAAGAAAGAAGCCACGGCCGAGAGCATTACCCGCGCTGAGTTCATCCGCGCCCTGAAACGGGAACTGCCTCCCGCGATCTCCGAGCTTCAGGCCGCCAACATCGCCCCGGCCGACATGCCGCAATCGGCGATCGGCCCCGGTATGGGCGTGTTCTCGCGCTACAAGGCCGTTCTGGAATCCGACGACAGTCCGATGAGCGTGAAGACTGCGCTTCAGCTCATCAATCGGGAACTCGACGAATATCTCGGCGGCATCCAGGGTGAGTTCGACGCGGACACGCGGTTCGCCATCACCTGGTTCGAGCAGAACGGGACCGGCAAGGGGGATTACGGTGTCGCTGACAACCTTGCCCGTGCGCGCGGTATTTCTGTCGATAGTGTCAAGCACGCGGGCATCGTCGAAAGCGCCGCGGGTAAGGTCCGCATTCTCTCGCGTGATGAACTCGACGACGATTGGGACCCGGCAGACGACCGCCACCTGACGGTGTGGGAGTGCCTTCAGCACCTCGTCCGACAGCATGAGAAGGACGGCATTTCTCACGATACCGCCGTCCTGCTGAAGAAGATCAACATTCAGGCCGAGGCCGTGAAGGATCTCGCCTACTGCCTCTACGACATCAGCGCCAACAAGCGGAAGGATGCGAAGGAGGCCACAGCCTACAACGCCCTGATCGCCGACTGGACCGAGCTGACGAAGGCAGCGGCGGCTATCCACGACACGAGCGGCGATCGTCAGATCCGGCTGGATATTTAAGGGGGAACGGAACGTGGCAAAAAGCACCCGCCAATATGTGTTTGAAGGAATGGAGCTGCTGCCTTCGGCGCTGATCCCATTCGTCGAAAAGCGGCTCGAAACCTCGCTCAAGGGGCACTGGCAGGTCCAGGTTCTGGAGAAGCTGCCGGGCCTGCGTCCCAACAGCAACGGCGAGGTCGGCTGGGATCAGGCTGCGCTGTTCAACGCGATGGATCGCTTCTGGAGCGAGGCGTTCAAGGCGGTTCTCGGCCGCGCCGAACGCTCGCTGGTCAATGAACTGGGCGACGTCCGCAACAAGCTCTCGCACAACGAGACCTTCACCTACGACGACGCCGAGCGCGCGCTCGATTCCATGCGTCGCCTGATGGAGGCGATCAGCGCCGGCGAGACGGCCGAGCAGCTCGGCAAGATGCGCGACACCATCCTGCGCACGAAGTTCACCGAGCTTCAGCGCAATGAGGAGCGGCGGAAAACCCAGCGCCTCGAAATCTCGGTCGAGACGGTGGCGGGGCTTCTGCCGTGGCGCGAGGTGGTCGAGCCGCACCAGGATGTCGCCACCGGCGAGTTCCAGCAAGCCGAGTTCGCAGCCGACCTCGCCAAAGTGCATTCGGGCAGCGCGCCACCGGAATACCGCGACCCGCGCCAGTTCTTCAGCCGCACCTATCTGACGGAAGGCTTGAGCGCGCTGCTGATCGGCGCCGCGAAGCGGCTGTCCGGCACCGGCGGCGATCCGGTCGTCGAACTGCAAACCAACTTCGGCGGCGGTAAGACACACTCGATGCTGGCGCTCTATCACATGGCGGGGCCGACGCCGGTGCAGGACCTCTCCGGCCTGGACCAGTTGCTCGAAAAGCAGGGGCTCAGCGTGCCGAAGGCCATCAACCGCGCCGTGCTCGTCGGCACATCGCGGGGGCCGCAGGACGTGCTCCATGCTGAGGGCGAGCGGAAAATCCGCACGACCTGGGGTGAACTCGCTTGGCAGCTCGGCGGCGCCGACGCCTACGCGATGGTGGCGGAGAATGACGCCAGCGGCATCGCGCCAGGCTCGAACCTGCTTGAGGCGCTTTTCAAGAAGTATGCGCCGTGCCTGATCCTGATCGACGAATGGGTCGCCTATCTGCGGCAGATCTACAAGGTCGAGGGGCTGCCGTCCGGGTCGTTCGATGCGAACCTGTCCTTCGTCCAGTCGCTGACCGAAGCGGTCAAGGCGAGCCCCGGCACGCTGCTGGTCGCTTCTTTGCCGGCGTCGCAGATCGAGGTGGGTGGTGAAGGCGGACAGGAAGCGCTCGCGCGCCTCAAGCAGACCTTCAGCCGGGTGGAATCCTCGTGGCGGCCGGCGAGCCAGGAGGAGAGCTATGAGATCGTCCGGCGGCGGCTGTTCAAGGACATCCCCGGCGACAAGTTCCATCACCGTGACAACACGCTGAAACAGTTCGCCAAGCTCTATCGGGAGAACGCCAACGATTTCCCGCAGGGCTGCGCGGACGAGGACTATCGGCGCAAGCTGGAGAAGGCTTATCCGATCCATCCCGAGCTGTTCGACCAGCTCTATACGAGCTGGGGATCGCTCGAAAAGTTCCAGCGCACGCGCGGCGTGCTGCGCCTGATGGCGCAGGCCATTCACGAGCTTTGGATGAACGCCGATCCGTCGGTGATGATTATGCCCGGCAGCGTGGCGGTGAGTTCGCCGCGCGTGGAGCCGGAATTGCTCCACTATCTCGACGTGAGCTGGCAATCGATCATCGCCGGCGACGTCGATGGCACGGCGTCCACCCCGTATAAGGTCGATCAGTCCGCGCCCAACCTGAACCGCTATTCGGCGACCCGGCGCGTCGCGCGCGCGATCTTCATGGGCACGGCGCCGACGCATCAGCAGCAGAACACCGGCCTCGACGACAAGCAGATCAATCTTGGCGTCGTGCAGCCCGGCGAGCGTCCGGCGATCTTCGGCGACGCGCTGCGGCGGCTGACCAACCAGGCCAAGTTCATGCACGCCGATCTTGGCCGTTACTGGTATTCGATGTCCGCGAGCCTGAACCGCATCGCGGCGGACAAGGCGGCGCAGATCGAGGCGGCGCTGGTCGACGTGATGATCGACGCGGAACTCGGCAAATATGTGAACGGCCTCGCCGATCGCGGGCATTTCGACGCCGTGCAGGTCGCGCCGGCCTCGTCGGCCGAAGTCCCCGATGAAGCGGGCGGAGTCCGCGCCGTCGTGCTGGGCGTCAAATATCCGCACAATGGGCGCGACGGCTCCGACGCGCTCGTCGAGGCGAAGGACATCCTCACGCAGCGCGGCAGCACGCCGCGCGTTTATCGCAACATGCTGGTGTTCATCGCCGCGGAAAGCCGCCAGCTCGATCATCTGAAAGATGCCGTGCGCGCGTCCCTTGCCTGGGGCGAGATTGTCCGCGACACGGAGCGGCTGAACCTCACCCAGAGCGACAGCGCGCTCGCCAAGGCGAAACTGGCCGAAGCCAACGAGACGATGAAGACGCGCCTGAAAGAGGCGTGGTGCTATCTGCACTATCCGGCCCAGGAGAGCGCCCAGTCGGATTGGGAATGGGTGTCCGGCAAGATTCCGGCGCAGGACGGGTTGCTGGGTCGCGCGAGCAAGAAGCTGGTGGCTGAAGAGGGCCTGCTCGTCGAGCTGGGGCCGTCGCGTCTCGATCGCGATCTCCAAAAATACATCTGGAACGACAAGCAGCGGCTGTCGCTCAAGGATCTGCGGGAATATCTCAATCGCTACATCTACCTGCCGCGCCTCAAAGGTCAGGATGTCCTGGTCAAGGCCGTGCAGGCGGCGATCAGCGGTATGCTGCCCGGTCCTTTCGCCTATGCCGAGCGATGGGACGAGAAGACGGACACCTATCTGGGGCTCGCAATCGAACGGGCGGGCAACGCGCCGGTGGTCATCGACAGCGATAGCGTCATCATCAAACCGGATGAGGCCGAAGCGCACCGTCCGGCGCCGGTGCAACCTGGCCCTGGGGACGCACCTGGAGGTGCTGATGGCGGCACGCCGACGCCCGGCGGGCACGATGCAGGTGGTGGGCCGGCAGCACCGCCGACGGAGAAGAAGCCGACCCGCTTCACCGGCGCTGTGATGATCTCACCGGAGCGGCCGGCGCGGGACATTCATCAGATTGTCGAGGCGATCGTCGAGCAGCTCACCACGCTTCCGGGCAGTCGCGTGAAGTTGAAGCTCGAGATCGAGGCCGATGTGCCTGGCGGTCTGGATCGCGCCAAAGTGAGGACTCTGGTGGAGAACGCCAATACCCTCGGGTTCGTAGAGAAGTCTGTCGAATGAGAGCATAGCAATGGCAGGTGGTCGCGTGGACTGAAACTATATTTGTTCAGGAGTGGGGGAGCCGCCGTGATGTAACTTTCTGCTCGGCAGACTGGGAGAAAGGTGGCCCCGCTATGCTCAGGTTGCGTCATATCCAATACTTTGTCACGGCTTCCGAGCAGGGGAGTTTTCGCAAGGCGGCCGCCCTTCTGCACATTCAGGAGTCTGCCGTGAGCCGGCGCATCCGCGATCTTGAGGATCGGCTCGGCGCTTCCCTGTTCCACCGCCATCCCGGCGGGGTTTCGCTCACGGTGGCAGGGCAGCGTTTCCTTCGCCGCGTCCGCGTCGCCCTTCAGCAGATTGAGCTTGGCTTCAACGACGTCGCTGCGATCGGCCGATCCGAGGACGGCATCATCAAGGTTGGCATCTTCTCATCGCTGGCGTCGGGCTTTCTGTTCGAGTTGATGAAGACGCTCGACGACGAGCACCCGCGGGTGGCGGTCGAGCTGATCGAGGGCAATCCGTCGGTCCATGTGGCGGCGGTCCGCCAGCTCCAACTCGATGTGGCGTTCATCACGGGCACGTCCGAATGGCCCGATTGCGAGAGAGAACAGCTTTGGTCGGAGAGGGTGTTCGCCGTACTGCCCACGGAACACGGCCTGGCGACGAAGCAGACCCTGCATTGGGACGATCTCGCCGGCGAAAACTTCATCGTCAGCAATGCGGCGCCAGGGCCGGAGATCTATGACTATCTGATCCAGCGACTGGCCGGTCTCGGCCACCATCCGAATATCCACCCGCACTATGTCGGCCGGGATGTCCTGCTGTCGATGGTAGCCATCGGGCGCGGGCTGACGCTGACCAGCGAGGCGACCACAGGGGCTCAGATTCCCGGTATCGTCTATCGCCCGATCATGGGCGAGGTCTTGCCGTTCAGCGCGATCTGGTCGCGCCGGAACGACAATCCGGCCTGCCGCAGGTTTCTGAGCCTCGCCCGGATGCTGTCGCAAACCGATCGGAGGGCTGTCAGGCAGGCGGACGCGGTGATGAACCCGCCTGCTTCGCCTTCGCAAAACCGCGATCTGTCGCCATGAACCGCTCCAGCATGGGAACGATCAGGCGCACCGGATCGGTGGCCGCCTGTCCCGCCTCGCGGCCGAGAATCTCCGCGTAGGCGGTGAGATCGCGGTGAAGGCTGGCGGGCAGCTCGAGCGTGATCTTGACCGGCTTGTCATCGGCGATCGGGCCGAGTTTCAGCTTCGCCATGTCAGCCTCTGTAGGGTTCGAGCACGAGATCGCGCGTGACGATGACGCGGACGGGGAAGCCTGGCCGGATGGTGAGCGTCGGCGCGATGTTGAGCTGGCGCTGGACGATCTGCTGCCCGGTCTGGCTGATGCTGTCGGACGCGCCGTTGCGCAGGGCGCGCACGATGTCGCTTTCCTGCCCGGATGAGCCGGCTTCGGCCCCGACGCTGAGGAGGGTCGAGAGCGCCGCGGCCTTGAACAGCTCGCCCCAGTGATAGTCGACGCCATCCTCCAGCCCGGCATAGCCTTCGGCGTCAGCGCCAGGCTGGCGTTCGAGGACGATGGAGCGGCCGTTGGGGAAGATCAGCCGGTTCCAGACCAGCAGGATGCGGCGCTGGCCGAAACCGACGCCGCTGTCATACTGGCCGATAACGCGCGTGCCCTGCGGGATCAGCAGGACGCGCCCGGTGGGGCTGTCGTAGATGTTCTCCGTCACCTGCGCGGTGATCTGGCCGGGAAGGTCGGAGCGGATGCCGGTGATGAGCGCGGCGGAAATCACCGCGCCGGCCTGAAGCACATTGGCCGATGCGGGCGCCGCGACCCGATCGGGCGAGACCGTGCGTTTGTCGGGCGCCTGGTTGAGGAAAGCGAGCTGGCGATCCTCCGCCGAGGGCGTGGCCGGCTGCGGCGCGAGGCCGAGGCTGGCGAGGTCGGTTGCGGGCGCGACCGCAGGCGCGGTTGTTGTGGAGCTGGCGGGCCGTGTCTCCGTCGACGAAAACAGACGCGCGGTGCGCGCCGCTTCCAGCTCCTGCGCGCGACGCTGTTCCTCCGGGCTCGGGCCAGGCGACGCTGGCG
>Ga0209066_10002915_pt1 | contig 20103 bp, 20 predicted proteins | sample All_14_2_FD_187198 | JGI IMG/M metagenome (GOLD analysis project Ga0209066, IMG submission 187198) | Freshwater microbial communities in response to fracking from Pennsylvania, USA - Allegheny Zone_MetaG_DW_15 (SPAdes) (version 2) ... | reverse complement strand
TGTCAACACCTGGGGCGCCTACCAGTGTTATGGCGACCCGGACTTTCGCTTCCACCGCGACGGCAGCGTGGTGCCACAAGCCCAGCCCGACTTCAGCACACCGTATGAACTGGTCACCGAGCTGGACAACCTGTGCGCCGACCTGCGCGCCGGGGGCGACACCCGCCACGGCAGCGAACGCATCACCAGCCAGCTCGCCCGCGTGCCCACCACCCAGGCCGAGCGCTGGCTGGCCAGCGCCGATGTGTGTGCCGCACTCGGCCTGGCGTGGGGGGAATTACGCGAGTTTGAACAAGCCGTCAACTGGCTCAACCAGGCGATCACCGCCGAGCGCGGCGACTGCTCGATGCGCGCGCTGGAGCAGCAGGCCAGCTTCCGGGTGCGCCTGGCCGTTGAGCGATGGCGCGCCAGCAAACGCCAAAGCGCCGCCAAGCGCGAGGCGGTGCGGCTGGACACGGTCCAGCAGATCGAAGCCGCCCTGCTGGACCTGGACGTGTTGAGCTGCCGCGCCCCCACGGTGGAGCGCTTCAACCTGCTGGGCAGCGCCTACAAACGCCTGGCGCTGGTGGAGTCCGGCGACGACCGGCGCCTGGAAGCACTCACCAACATGGCCGAGCACTACCACCTGGCGCTGCAGCGCCAGCGCGATGCCTACGCCTTCACCAACTGGCTGGCGGCGACGCTGCTGACCGGGCAGCGCGGTGGCCAGATCACACTGGATGTGGCCGATGTGCTGCAACAGATGGCTGAGATGCAGCGCACGCTGACCGCCCGCCTGCTTGATGACCCCAACTTCTGGGACACCACCAGCCTGGCCGACCTGAGCCTGAGCCACCTGCTGCTGCAAAGCATCAGCGAGCCGCGGCCACGCGCCAAAGTGGCCGCTGGCGAAGCCGCCGCGCCGGTGCTGGCGGCTTACCGTGCCGCCATTGACCGTGCCAGCAGCCCGCGCGAAAAAGCCGCGCTGGTGGACAACCTGGACTTTTTACGCACGCTGTGGACGCCGCGCGACAAGGTCACGCTCGGCATCCTGGAGCAACTGCAGGAGAGCCTGTCATGAGCACCCGAGCCGCCAAAACCCGTGCCAATTCCCCGGTGGCAACCCCCGCCAAACCGCGCCCGCCACGCAAGACCCGGCTGCCTGCCGCAGCGCCGGTACCCACTGAAGGGGACGCCACCCGCCAAGCACCAACGCCAACGCCAACGCCAGCGTCAAATCCAAGGCCAGTGCCAAAGCCAAAGTCGTTGCCCGCTCCCGCTCCAGCTCCCAAAGCGATTCGGCGCAAACGCGCAGCACCTGTGCCCCGTGCGGCGTCGGGTGCTGCGGTTCTGGCGCGTGGTGAGCTGGACCTGAGCCAGACGCCGCTGGCGCAGATCCACCTGGCGCAACTCGCACCCCGCACCCTGATTGCGCCCAATTTCCGCGCCTACGAGCTGACGCAGTCCGACTTGGCCTCGCGCCGCGGCATCAGCAATGGGTTCGACAGCGAACAGCACCTGCGCTCGGCCATACACTTGGCGCGCCACGTGCTGCAGCCGGTGCGCGACGCTTTTGGCGCGTTCACGCCCAACAGTGTCTACCGCAGCCAGGCGCTGGAGCGCACCCTCAAGAACAAACCCGCCACCTGGGTCAGCACCAGCCAGCACGCGCGCGGCGAGGCGTGTGACATCGAGATCGTCGGCAAACCCACGCTCGAATTGGCCGCCTGGGCGCGTGACCATCTGGACGACTTTGACCAGATCATCTGCGAGTGTTTCGACCCGCGCCAGGGCCCCAACTCGGGCTGGGTGCACATCTCCCTGAAGGCGCCCGGCCAGGGCACTAACCGCCGCCAGTGCCTGAGTTATGTGCCTGATGCCAGCGGGCGGCTGGTCTACGTGCCCGGCCTGCAGGCCATGGCCTGACGCCCTTGCCAGATGCATCCGACACGGTGTTGCGCCGCCTTGCCGCAAGTCTGCCTTGTCTGCGGCTTTGCGCTTGGTGTCGTCCCGATCTGAAAACGCAACAACAACACGCACACGATGGCCTCCGGCAAGATCCTCACCCTGCTGGTCATCGCCACATTACTGGCGGTGATCTGCGCCCAGGTGGTGGCTTGGCGCTACCGCGTCAGCATGAAGCGGCTGATGCAGGCGCCGCTGGGGCCCGCCGCTCCCGTGACCGATACGCCACCACCCAGCGCGCCAGCCGCCTTGCCAGCGCCCGCCGCGCTGACACTGGCCGACAACCAGTCCGCCCACCGGCGTCTGATCACGCAGTTCATCTTGTTGACCCTGGTGATGGCGCTCACCCGCACCCTCATCACGCAGTGGATCGCTAACGCACCCATCAGCTTCAAGACCGTCGCCACACTGGGCGCCGCTTACGCCTGGCCGGTGCTGCCGGTGCTGGCAGTGATGGGGCGCTGGTCACGCTGGCGCTTTGTCGGGGCGATGCTGGGCTGGTTTGTGCTGGCGGTGCTGCTGTTGAGCTGGCGCACCAACGAGAACGTGACGCTGCTGAAAATTGTCCAATGGATGGCGTTTGACGTGGGCTTGCCGTTGCTGGTGGTGACCGCGCTGTGCCTGGGCGGTGCCACGCGCGCTGTCGGGCCGTGGCTGGCGCCGCTGCTGGTGCTGCTGAGCGCGTCGTCGCAGCTGGGGCTGGACCTGCTGGCGGCGCTGATCCAGGCCGACAGCCCCATCGTCCATTGGCTGGCGAGCTGGCTGGGTGCCACCTGGGCGTTTGTGCTGTTTGCGCTGCTGCCGTGGGCGGTGGCCTGGTGGCCCGTACGCTGGCTGGGCCGCAGGCTGGCCCACGCGTACCGCCAGCAGCAGGTGTCGGAGCTGTTTTACTTGTTCACCGCGGTGTGGACCATTGCGCTGATCGGCCCCGCGCTGATGGCCATGGGCAGCATGGGCTGGGGCGCCTTGCTGTGTTTTGCGCCGCTGTTATGGATTCCGCTGGGTGCTGCGTTGATGCAGCGGTTTGGCGCGCCCACGCAGGCGGGGCGACCACCCACGCTGCTGGTGTTGCGGGTGTTCCAGCAAGACGCCAATGTCCAGCACTTGTTTGACCGCGTGATCGAGCGCTGGCGGCTCACCGGCAACACCGTGCTGATCGCTGGCACCGACCTGCTGGACCGCACCATCGATGCCGATGACATCTTCACCTTCATCGACGGGCGCCTGGGTGAGCGTTTCCTCCAGACCCCGGCGGACCTGCCGCGCCGTCTGGCCGAGTTTGAATGGCGCCCAGATGCGGAAGGTCGCCACCGCGTCAACGAAATTTATTGCCACGACACCACCTGGCAGCAGGCGCTGGATGCACTGGTGCGCACCAGCGACGTGGTGCTGATGGACCTGCGCAACTTTGTCGCGCACAACAAGGGCTGCCTGCATGAGCTGCAGGTGCTGGCCAGCACGCCGGGATTGCGCCGCGTGGTGGTGCTGGTCAACGACCAAACCGAACTGCCACCCGCGCAAGCCGCCACGGCCGACGCGCCCGAGGGCCGTTTTGTCTGGCTCAGTCAGCCGGGCCCCACACCGCTCGCCACCGAGCAGGTGTTGGCGCCTTTGTTTTGACGGGCCCCGGAAACTTACCCGGCCACTGCCAGCATCTGCTTGTTGCTACCCGCTGATTTGGCAGCGTGCGAGGCGCCAAACTGGATGTCGCCGCTGATCTGCCCGCCTTCTTCAATCACCAATTTGCCGTAGCGGATCTTGCCGGTGACGCGGCCGGTGGCGTAAATCACCAGCTTTTCGCGCACCGTCAAATCACCATCAAACTGACCGCGAATTTCGGCCAGATCAATCTCGGCAGAGCCTTTGAACGCGCCGGGTTCGGCAATTTCCATCAGCCGTGCGTCCATGGTGGCTTCGACCAGACCTTCCACAAACAAGGTGTCGCAATCGGTGATCTCGACACCCTTGAGCTTGATGTTGGGGCCCACGGTGAGCTTGCTGCCACCTTCCTTGCGCGACGCGCTGGTATCGACCGCGCTGGTGGCAGGGCTGGCGGCGAGCGTTGCGCTGGCCGAGCCGGTGCTGCTGGATGCACTGTTGGCCGCACCCTGCGCCGGGGCGCTGCCCGAGCCGGTGTAACCCGGAACCTGCGGCAGCGGCACGACGTGGCGTGGCGTGGCGGTGGTTTCATCGCGTTTGTTGAAGAAGTGGGGTGACATGGCCATGTGGTTTCCTTAAAACTGGCCATGCTAGAACCGACAAGCGCAAAAGTCGCCACCGGTTTTGCAAGTGTTGTAACAGGATGAATACCAGCCCCTGTGCGTGGTCCGGCGCACAGTCGGGCCGAGGCGGCGTCGCTATATTGGCTGACCGATTTTTGCCTCTCGTCTTTTTTTGGGCGCTCCCGTCATGAACACCGATTTACGTACTTTCAAGTTTGCTGACCAGCGTCCGGGTCATCTGAATCTGCCGCGCGACGACCGTGCGCCGGGGTGGCGGGCGGTGCTGCGTGCGCCTTGGTTGTTGCGCGTGCTGGCGGCAGGTGCGGTGATCGGTTTGGTGCTGACCTTTTACGCGGTGGCGACGCAGGCGGTGCAACAGAGTGCCTTGCGGCAACAGGCGATCGCAGCGCAGGCCCAGGCGGTCAGCCGCTGCGCGTCGTTGGTTCCTGCGTCGGCGCGCCGCAGCTGTTTGCTGGACCTGGCCGCGCTGCAGCCGGTGGCGGTCAGTTTGCCGGGGCCGGTGTCACGGTGAAACTTTGGCGCAAGACGCCACCGGCGCGTGCGCCGCGGGTGATGTCGCCCTGATCCAGGATGCGCGCCTCACAGGCGACGCGGTCATCACCTTGATGGGCGTCACAACGGCGCAGGGCATTGGTCTGGTACTGGTCCGTCTGATTGCGCAAAGCACCGCGTTGCGCCTCCGCCAGCGCGCTGGCTGCTTCCTGTCGACAGGTGACGGCGGTCTGGTTTGACTGGCCGCTGTTGCAAACGCCCAAGTCGCGCTGGTAACGTGCCTGCGCTTCGGTTGACGCCGTGGGCGAGGCAGCCAGCGCGCCGCTAGCGCAAATGAGTGTCGTCAAGACGGCCAGGGCCAGTTGACGAAAAGAGGCAGAGGCCGTGGTCATGGTCATGGTGGGCTTTCCTGAAAGAGTTGGATCGAAGACCCGGGCCAAACCCGGGCGCGGCACCCATCCAGTCAGGCGCCGCTGCAGACTACAGCGCGGCGCAGCGGCTGTCTGTGCGCTGGCGCAGACAGGCGACCGGGTTGGTTTACAAGCCCAGCGTCTGCCAGAGTTGATCCACTTTGGCTGTGACCTCCGGACTCATGGTCAGCGGCTGGCCCCATTCGCGCTGGGTTTCGCCGGGCCATTTGTTGGTGGCATCAATGCCCATCTTGCTGCCCAAGCCGCTCACCGGTGAGGCGAAGTCCAGGTAGTCGATGGGCGTGTTGTCCACCAGCATGGTGTCGCGCGTGGGGTCAACGCGGGTGGTGATGGCCCAGATCACGTCGGTCCAGCTGCGCGGGTTCACGTCGTCATCCACCACCACAATGAACTTGGTGTACATGAACTGGCGCAAAAAGCTCCAGATGCCAAACATCACGCGCCGGGCGTGGCCGGGATAAGCCTTCTTGATCTGCACCACCGCCATGCGGTAGCTGCAGCCTTCAGGCGGCAGGTAGAAGTCGGTGATCTCGGGGTACTGGCGCTGCAACAGCGGCACAAACACCTCGTTGAGCGCCAGCGCCAGCATGGCGGGCTCATCCGGCGGTTTGCCGGTGTAGGTGGAGTGGTAGATCGGGTCACGCCGCATCGTGACGCGGTCGATGGTGAACACCGGAAACCAGTCTTGCTCGTTGTAATAGCCGGTGTGGTCGCCAAACGGGCCTTCCAGTGCGTGCTCAAAGCCGCTTTTGTGGTTAACGTCCGGGTAAATGTGGCCTTCAAGCACGATCTCGGCTGAAGCGGGCACGCGCAAGTCGCTGCCCAGCGCCTTGACCAGTTCGGTGCGGCTGCCGCGCAGCAGCCCGGCAAACTGGTATTCACTCAAACTGTCGGGCACCGGCGTGACCGCGCCCAGAATGGTGGCCGGGTCGGCACCGAGGGCCACACACACCGGGTAGGGTTGGCCGGGGTTTTGTTTGGCGTGGTCGCGAAAATCCAGCGCGCCACCGCGGTGTGCCAGCCAGCGCATGATGACTTTGTTGCGCGATAACACCTGTTGGCGGTAGATACCCAGGTTTTGCCGCGTCTTGAGCGGGCCGCGGGTGATAACGAGGCCCCAGGTGATGAGCGGCGCCACGTCGCCCGGCCAGCAGTGCTGGATGGGCAGTTTGGCCAGGTCCACATCGTTGCCTTCCCAGACCACGTCCTGACACGGTGCGCTGCGTTGCTCTTTGGGGGCCATGCTCCACAGGGTTTTGACGAGGTTGCCCATGCCGATGAGTTCTTTGAAGCCTTTGGGCGCTTCAGGCTCTTTCAAGGTGGCCAGCACGTGGCCAAACTGGCGCAACTCGCTGACATCGTTCACGCCCATGCCCATCGCCACGCGTTTGGTGGTACCAAACAGGTTGCCCAGCACGGGGATGTTATGGCCGGTGGGCTTTTCAAACAACAGCGCCGGGCCACCCGCTTGCAGGGTGCGGTCGCACAGGGCGGTCATTTCCAGGTGCGGTGACACGGGCACAGCCACACGTTTGAGTTCACCCATCTGTTCGAGTTGGGTGATGAAGTCTCTTAAATCTCGGTAAGCCACAGGGTTGTTCTCTAAAAATTGACTTGAAATAACAGTTAGCAGTTCATGCGCAGGTAGCTTTTACCCGCAGCGCGCGTTGGGTATCCGACTCCGCGAATGTCCCCCGGCTCGGGCTACGCCCGAGCCTCCTCCTTGATTTCGCTGCGTCAGATACCCACCGCACCCTGCTAGCTTCTGACAGCATCTGCCAGAGCGCAGATGGGTCCAGACTCCCATTATTGGAGCCCGGTCCAGCGCTGGCTGTGGGTTTGCGGCAAGTCCAGCAAGTCGATCACGCGGCTCACGGTGTGATCCACCATCTCGGCAATGCTCTGAGGCTTTTGGTAGAACGCGGGCAGCGGTGGGAAGACGATGCCGCCCATCTCGGTCACGCTGGTCATGTTGCGCAGGTGGGCCAGATTCAGCGGGGTTTCGCGCACCATCAGGATCAGGCGACGGCGCTCCTTGAGCATCACATCCGCCGCGCGGGTGATCAGGTTGTCGGACAGGCCATGCGCCACCGCTGCCAGCGTGCGCATGGAGCACGGCGCCACCACCATGCCGTCGCACTGGAACGAGCCGCTGGCCAGTGCCGCACCCACGTTGCGCACCGGGTGCACCACATCGGCCAAGGCTTCGACTTGTTCGCGCGACTGGTCCAGCTCTTGCTGAATGTTGAGCCAACCGGCCTCGGACACGGTCAGGTGGGTTTGCACACCCTTCATGTCGCGCAGCACCTGCAGCAGCCGCACGCCATACACCGCGCCGCTGGCGCCTGAGATGGCGACGATGATGCGTTTGGGGGCGGTTTCTGTCGTCATGCGCCAGCCTTCAAGACCTGTTCAGTGTTGTGGATGGCGGGATCGGGTCAGCCAAAACAGCGTCCGGGTCACGACGCGTCAGCGTGGCCGCAGCGCCGCCAGCCGCGACATCAGGTGTTCGCGCGCCTGGGCCATCACGTGGCGCGGGTGCAACTGGGCGGCGTTGAAGACCGGCAGCTCGATCGCGTCGATGGTGTTTTTGACCAGCAAGCCGAGTTCGGTGTCGCCCTCCATGGCCAGGCGGCGGCTGAAAAACAGGGTGTCGGGGTCTTCCTGGCGGCGGGCCAGCAGCACAAAGTCATAGGCGCTGGCGCTGATGGTCAGGTCGGCCGCACCGGGGTTTTTGCAGGCCACAAACCGGTTGTTTTTCCACTCAAAATCAAACGCCCATTGCGCATCCAGCACGCACAGACGCAGCTTTTTGCCCACCAGCATCTCGGTCACATCGGGGGCCAGTTGCTTGGCCAGCGCCAGGTTCAGGCCGGTGACAAACAGCATCGAACCCGGCAGCGCAGGCAAGCGGCCCAGCGCTTTGCCAACGGGCTTGGGCAGAACAAAAGGCGAGGTTTGCATGGTGTAAGTCCTTGAAAGGTCGAAAAAAGGAGGTCAAGCCGGTGCCAGTTCGGGCGCCACGGTTTCCAGCCCCGGCTTGCCGTACCAGTAGCCGTTGCAGGCTTTCTCGGGCATCAGGGTCAACAGCTCGGTATTGGCCACATCGGCGGCCAGTTGCCCGGCCATCACCCCTTTGAACAACGCGATGATGCGCAGCGTGTGGGCAGATTGCGGGCTGATACGAACCACGTCCACCCCCAGTTTCGCCAGGGTGCTGATCTCGGGCAGCAGGTTGTAAACCCGGGCCGATTGGGTCTGGATGCCGTTGAGCACCAAAAATTCTTCTGCTTCGCGGGTGCGCATCAACAGCCCATCGGGGTGGTCCATGCACTTGAACTGGCAGTCGTCCTTGGGCAAATTGGCGTGGCGGGCGGTGAAACAGCGGGCCGAGAACGCCAGCGGCATGCGGCCATAGGCAAACACTTCGGTTTGTAAACCCGCCGGGCGGCCGGGCTGCATCAGCGCCAGGTCATCGCGGCCCAGCTCCAGCGGCAACACCCAGCGCGTCATGCCCAGCGGGGCCATCCATTGCAGCGTGGGCAGGTTGTAGATGTTCAGGTGCGGGCCGCCGACAAACGGCACCTTGTTCTCGACACAGCGCACCGCGCCCATGTCGTTGGCTTCGACCATGAATTCACCGTTGTTGGCAATCTTGTGCAGCACGGTCACGTCCGCGCCGGATTCGATCAGCACCTGGGTGGACAGCACCACCTCTTTGCCGGCCTCGCGCAGCTTGCGGGCCACATCAAGCCAGTCGGCCAGACGCAGCTCGTGTCGGCGCGAACAGACCGCTTCGCCCAGGTAGACGATGTCGACCGCGCTGCTGGCAACTGATTCATAAAACGCCAGCACCTGCGCGCGTGGCCAGTAATAAAGAAGGGGGCCCAAAGACAGTTTCATAGGGAAAATTTCAAATAGTTTCGGACACGTGCAAGGTCACCCAAGACGTAGCGGACGCGCGCAAAGCCGTTCCAGCTAGGCGCGCCGCCGCAGGCAGTAGCCTTGTACGACAAGGCGGCGCAACGACGCTGGAGCGGCTTTTCGCACGTCATTCACTTCATTTCCAGGGCCGGTGGTAGGCGCCCAGCGTGTGCTGCTGGCCTTCGGCGACCTTGTCCAGGTCGCTGACCCAGGCCGGTTTGGCGGTGTAGCGGTGCGGGTTGTCGCGGCAGCTGTCGATGGCTTGGCGCCACACTTTGGTGACCTGTGCCACATAGGCCGGGCTGCGCTGGCGGCCTTCGATCTTGATGGCGCGCACACCCATCTTCATCAGCTGCGGCAGCAAACTCAGCGTGTTCAGGCTGGTGGGCTCTTCGATGGCGTAGTAGTTGTGGTCGTCTTCCACATCAAACCGGCCCTTGCACAGCGTGGGGTAACCGGCGTTTTCACCGGGCGCGTAGCGGTCGATCAGCACACCGTTCAGGCGCGACTCACGACCTTGCGGGGTTTCGACCCAGCGCACGGCCTTCGGGGGCGAGCACACGCCGTTGCTGTTGGGTGCCTCACCGGTGACGTAGCTGGACAAGGCGCAGCGCCCCTCCACCATCACACACAGGCTGCCAAACCCAAAGACTTCGATCTCGATCGGGGTCTTTTCCATGAGCTGCTCCACCTGCACCATGGACAACACGCGTGGCAGCACCGCGCGCGAGATGCCAAAGTGCTGGTAATAAAAGTCCAGCGCCTCGTAGTTGGTGGCCGAGCCCTGCACCGACAGATGCAGACGCAACTGCGGCTGGTGTTTGACGGCGTAGGCCATCAGCCCCGGGTCGGCCAGGATGACCGCGTCCACCCCGCTGTCCGCCGCCTTGTCGACGGCATCGCACCAGAGCGCCGACTTGGCCGCCTGCGGGTAGGTGTTGAGCGCCACAAACACCTTGCGGCCCCGGTCATGGGCGTAGCGGATGCCGGTGGCGATGGCCGCGGCGTCAAAGTTCAGCCCGGCAAAGTTGCGGGCGTTGGTGGCGTCGCGAAAACCCAGGTAAACGCAGTCGGCACCGTTGTCCACGGCGGCTTTTAACGCGGGCAGGCTGCCGGCCGGGCACACCAGTTCCATGGGCGCGGTGGCTGGGCCACCGGGCGCAACAGTCAAAGAAGGGTCAATAGCGGCATTCATAGGCGGGTGTGTTGCGCTGGGGTCAGCGCTGCTGAAGACGAACGGCGGAGGGTAACCAAGCGCCTTCGTCTGGCCAATGATGTAGGTCAACCAAGTGACAAAAAGGCCAGGATCGGCCCCGGCTGGGGCTGCCGCTTGAAATTTTGTGCAATGTTGCTAGACTGCCGTCGGTGTGGGGGGGTAGCTCAGTTGGGAGAGCGCTACGTTCGCAATGTAGAGGTCGTGAGTTCGATCCTCATCCTCTCCACCAGCAAGACAAAAGGGTTGTTCCGAAAGGTTCTAACCCTTTGTTTTTATTGGATTCCCTGATAAAACAGGGGCTTAAGGCTTGAACCCTGCGCGTAAACCGTGTACCTCGGCGTGTGACAAACACCGAAGTGACTCGATTTCCTGGCGTCTATCAACGCACTGATTCAGCCGTTTACTGGTTCGCTCTGAAGGCCCCGGCAGACGTATCCCACCACTTTTCCAACCAATGGGCTGTGCGACGGTCCCTGAAAACTCGCGACCTCAGGGAGGCCAACGACAAGGCCCGGGCATTGCAGGCAGAGTGGGCCGATAAGTTCGCTGCGCTGCGCAAGGCAGACAACCCAGAGAAGGTCACGCTCAACCCTGCACTTGCTGGTGCCGTTGTTGCAGAATTGCGCCGCTGGGTTCTGGAGGCAGATGACAACATGCGCTCCTATCCAGAAGGCCCCAGGGGACTGCTGACCCGTGAGGCACGGCATGCGGCGGTACAGTCTGCGACGACAACAGAAGGCCAACGCCTTGCCACACTGCTACCGCCTCAGGTGTTCTCTGGGTTGACTATCGGACCCCCCAAAAGACCACCCACTGAACACCCGGAAGCTGACCCGTTGGGGGGTCTCTCGGACAGTGAGCATGCGGCTGTGATGCGCTGGAACTCGGCTGGCGCTGCAACCGCTGCCATAGACATGGCAAGGCGAAACCTACGGGGTGTCTTGCCATTGGCCGATGCGGTCGCCAAGAGCATGGGCCTTGCCGTGGACTGGACTTCCCCCAAGGGCCGCGCGGGGTTGCTGGAATGCTTAAAAGCCTATACCCATGCATGTTCCGATGCTGTTCGCAGGGATGCAGGGGAGGTTGTGCACACACCGCCACCTACCACGCCCGATGTAACCGTCCAGAACGCGCCACAAGCCGCGCCAGCCAGCGCCCTAAAGAATGACCGTGGGCACACCTTCCGAGATGCCTATTGATCCGGCCCTGTGAAGATTGAACTTTTCTTCAGTGCCGACAACAGGCAAATCGAATCCGGAACTCAAAACTTCATCGGGCCGAAGCAATATGACGCTTGGGTCAAGCTCAAACCCGGACGCCCAGCCAAGTCACTGGCGAGTTATGCCACTGCAGCCGACAAACTGGCCTCCATGCTTCCCGGGCGTACTGTGGCATCCCTGACCCGTGAGGATGGGTGAAAAATCGTTGCGGAACTGCTCAGGCAGGCACAAGCCAAAGGAGGGACCTCACAGAATACGGCGGCAAACCTGCTGGGCCTATTCAAGAAGCTGTTGGCGCAGGCTGTTGATCTGGAGTGGATTGACGGCAACCCATTGAAAGGGCGCTCCATCTCGCGTGTGAAGCGGGACCGCAAGCGGATCATTCCAGTTCACCCTAAGCTGCTGCGCCTGGGCTTCGTCGACTACTGGCGCACAGTCTCCAGTCTTGGTGCAGGGCCGCTGTGGCCTGACCTTGTGCGGACCACCCTCAACGGGGCAGGCGGCAAGATTAGCCAGTGGTTTGGGGCCTTCAAGAACTCCAAGGGTTTTGGTGACTCGCTGGTCTTCCACTCGTTCCGGCACACGTTGGAGACCTAGCTGCTGGCGCTGTCGGTGCCTGCCTGTCACATCGACGCCATCACCGGGCACGCCCACAAAACCGAGAGTGATGGCTACGCGCACCCCACGCCTGCCGTGCTGCTCCTCGTTCTGGAGCGGCAGCAGTTCGCTTGTCTGGACCTGCCGCGAGTCTTCAAGGCCACGTAATGTATGTCGTCAAGCCGGGGAGTGGTCGCAGCGAAGGTATTATTTGGGCATGAACCCAGCGGAGCGCTTGTTAAAGACTTATGACAAGTTGGTAAGCCAGCAAGTGGATCAGGCCATGTTTAAGACTTGGGCTGAGGTTTTCACTCTTGACGCGAACAGCTCAACGATTGATGACGAGGTGACTGATCACCTCATTGCTCTCCGAAATGAACTGGATTTCGCAAAGCGTTTACTGACAAACAAGTACGCAGTTCCCAATGGTCTGCTGGAGCCGGGATTCACTCGACTGCGAGCTGTTAGCAGTCCTGGACTTATGAACCAAGTATGGTCATCGGTACGCGGGAACATACAACCGCCCGAATGTCGACAGGCATTCATTTGGAGCGCATGGGTGCTGAAGACCGAGGAAGAAGGTGAATTGACACCCGAGGCCATGAGTGAATTGCGGGTGGAACTGGAATCGCTTGAAGCCGCACTTCGAGATACTGAGATGTCGGACTATCTCCGTTTGTTCATCCAACGACAGGTTAATGCCATTCGGGATGCAATCCGACTGTACGGCGTACAAGGTGCTAGGCCTGTTGCAGAAGCGGTACGCAAGGTCGCAGGTGACCTTATTTGTGAACGGATGCGGCTTCAGACCGAAGCTGAAAATGCACCCGAGGAGGCGAAGAGCCTGCTGGCGAGAGCGGTAAATGTCATCAAAAGAACTGCTGAAGTCTGTGACGACCTGGAAAAGGTCAAGAAAACTGGAGAAAGCGCTGCGAGTATCGCGGCCTCGGTTGCACCGCTTGTGCTTCCGTACATCGCCAAGCTACTCGCCAATTGAGCCTGTCGGCCCGGAGTCCTCAAGTGTTCGGTGGATAAATTCTGAGAGGGTAAGTGATACAGAAAATCAGCCGATTACCCACGGGGGTTAACTAAGTTGATAAATTTTCACAAATGGACAATTTCAACATCTGACCATTTATTGCGAAGGTATTCTGCAACAAGGCGGCGATGGCAGTGGTGAGGCGTATCCTCGCTGCAGAGCAGACAACCGCCATCAAGTTGTTTTCTATCAAGATCTTCAATGCGACGTTGGGCCATTAGAGCAAGAAACCTGTCCTCGTATACGTTCCATGCGCCACCATTTTTTTTGTATTCATCTAACATGTCCTTTGTCGGTGCCAATTTTGCTGCATGCTCATAACCTAGGCCACAGATTTGCTTCGTGAAGTATCGCAAATCATCTCTTTTCGCAAAGCCAGCGAGTTGAGAAATATTATTGAGGCGAACATCGACCAGTTTCTTGGCCCCGGAGTTCGTTAACCGGGTGAAAAATCCCTCAGCTGAGGTTTTAGTGAATCCAATCGTGTAAATCTTCACTGTTCATCCTCTTCGTTGTAGGTGACTCCCGTGCCCTTTGCGACAGCTCCTTGACTTGCTTTTCGGTCATATGCGATTCGCTCAGCTTGCTTTTCGTATGCCTCTTCGATGGTGAGTTCTTCTGACCGAAACATGTCTGCCCCGCCCAAACCCACTTTAGCAATTAAGCGCGAGATTGCATTCCGATGCAGTTCGGTAGAACCATTCTGAAGAATGTGAGTGACGTTTGCACCACGACGCACCAGTTCTCTGGCAACCAGAATGGTTCGGTGGCAATCGAGCGGGTCTTTCTCCGCGCACATTAACGCGATTTTGTGAGTCGCCGCACCCTCAAGAACACGCGTGATCCCAGACTGAAATAGAGCCGTTTTGACCAGTAATCTATATTGCACTTTGCCGTCGACGTAGCAACATTCATCATCGCTGCGCGCACCCAATTCCTTACCCAGAAAGACGTACCGTATTCCGTGCATCTTCAAAGCGACACGGAGTTCTTCTCGATTGAACTGCGGGTTGAACCGACTATAAGGAGCAGACCGTACATCTGCAATGGCTGTTACACCTTGATTCTGAAGCAGATTGACAAATTTCTCAATAGGTTGGGTCGAATGCCCAATCGTATATATCTCAATGACCATTTATTAATGCGCATCTTTGTGGGGTAATTAGGGAAGCAACAACACGGAATGCAAAGCCGTTCCATTTTTCGACCATGCTCACGCAGAGCATTGCTTCCCCAATAGGGTAATTGCCATCGCCCCGCGCTAAGTATGACTCTTCAATTTCAGGGTCAGTAAGCGCCATTAGGTAAGGCGTTTGGTGCAAGGAGAACCGAGCACGCACGCGTCGTCGGCCAGGATTCCCTTGAAAGCCGTCTTCAACATGAACAACAACAACCAAATCCGAAACTGAAATCAACTTCAGTGAACTTCCCATCTTATCTAAATTTGCTTCGGCAACCTTGTCATTTTGCCCATGGAAGGTGCTTTGCGAATAGGCCCAAAAAGCGGGATCAAATTCATCCACACAAGAAACCACCTGATTCCAGTTGGCCGAACCTGACTTAGTCCAATAAAACTTGTCATCCAAAATGTGGTTTTCAACTTGATGCTCAAACGGAGCGGGTCGAATTAAAGGAACGGTCAGGATATCTAGGAGTTGCGCTTTGATGCCGTTTTCATAACGCCGCTCTTCTTCCGAAACCTCGTGTCCAGCCCTTGCGCTGACTGGCCGAAGCCACCCGCCAACCCTGTTGTCTTTAAGCTCCTTACCGGCAATGCATCTGCCAGATGGCGGTTTGCGTGAATTTGCAAGGCAAATAATAGTCGCGCTGTACATTTGGGCTCCCTGTGTTGAATTCATATGGTCCCCATGCTTGTCGAACCTATTGTTCGACTTTGTGCCGAAGCATTGGTGATTCACATGGTATCCCATGCCTTGCGTTTGAAATGCCCGCTAATGTGCTGATTGATCTTGAAAGTGCTGGTTGGAACATGTCCTTGTGGCACTGCAGCTGTGCGATGATTGCAGCGCCTTAACCAACTGTGTAACACGACCGTGTGACACGGGAAACGCAGCGGGGTCTCTTCCCTAGGAGAGAACGCGGATTTGTTGATCCTCACCCTTTCCACCAGTGTTTAAACCCTTGTAAATCAATGGTTTACTTATAATGCTGGGCAAGCAGCTTCAGCCTTGCGTCTGGCCCGGTACGTGGGCGCCATCGCGCAAGGTCGCCACACACCGTGGCCCGCACCAACCCAGGCATCCTCCCCATGACGACACCTCGCCCCCTCAAACTTTCCATGCTCGACCTGGTTGCTGTGCGCGAGGGCGGCACGGTGGCGCAGGCGCTGGCGATCGCGCTGCAAACCGCGCAGCACGCCGACAAGCTCGGCTTTACCCGCTACTGGCTGGCTGAGCACCACAACATGGCAGGCATTGCCAGCTCGGCCACGGCGGTGCTGGTGGGGCATATTGCGGGCGGCACCCAGCGCATGCGCGTGGGTTCCGGCGGCATCATGCTGCCCAACCACGCGCCGCTGGTGGTGGCCGAGGCCTTTGGCACGCTGGCCGAGTTGTACCCGGGACGCATCGATCTGGGTCTGGGGCGCGCGCCCGGCACCGACCGCGCCACCATGCGCGCGCTGCGCCGTGACCGCCCTGAGACCGAGCAGGACTTTCCGCGCGACGTGGCCGAATTGCAGCGGCTGCTCGGGCCGGAGCAACCCGGCCAAGGCATTGTGGCGATGCCCGGCGCGGGCACCAACGTGCCGATCTGGCTGCTGGGCTCGAGCCTGTTTTCGGCCCAACTCGCCGCCGAGCGTGGTCTGCCCTATGCCTTTGCGGCGCACTTTGCGCCACGGTTGCTGCACCAGGCGCTGGCGCTGTACCGCAGCCTGTTTAGGCCCTCCAAAACGCTGGCCCAACCGTATGTCGTCGTCGGCGTGCCGCTGATTGCCGCCCCCACCGATGACGAAGCCGAATTCCTGGCCAGCAGCACTTACCAGCGCATTCTGGGCATCTTGACCGGAGACCGCACGCGCCTGAAGCCACCCGTGGCGGACTTCATGGCCAGCCTGCACCCGCAAGAGCGCGCCGCCATTGGCGACTTTCTGGCCGCCGCGGTGGTTGGCGGGCCGGACAAGGTGCGCGCCGGGCTGGCGAGCTTGGCCGAGGCCACCGGGGCCGATGAATTGATGCTGGTGTGTGATGTGTTTGACCCGGCTTGGCGCTTGCGCTCGCTGGACATCGCGGCGGCGGCCTGTGCCTTGGAACCCGCGTTGGCTTGAACGACCGGATGGGCCATGACGACCACCGCACAAACCTATGTCGACGCCCTGCAGATGCTGCCGCACCCGGAGGGCGGGTTTTACAAGGAAAGCTACCGCAGCCCGCAGCGGATGACGGTGGCGCGGCCTGCTGACGGCGCGCCGGTTCAAAGAAACGCCAGCACCGGCATTTACTTCCTGCTGGAGCAGGGCAACTTCTCGGCCTTTCACAAGATCCGCTCGGACGAGATGTGGCACTTTTACGCCGGGCAGACGCTGGAGGTGCTGGAGATCACGGCAGGTGGTGACCTGCGCTGCACCCGGCTGGGCCCCAAGCTCTTGCAGGGCGAGGTGTTTCAGCATGTGGTGAGCGCCCACACCTGGTTTGCCGCGCGGGTGGCGGCGGGTGGCAGCTTTTCGCTGGTGGGTTGCACGGTGGCACCCGGTTTTGATTTTGCCGACTTTGATCTGGCAGACCGGGCGGCGCTGTTGGCCGCGTTTCCGCAGCACCAGCAGACCATCACCGAGCTGACGCGCTGACCCGCCATGAACCGAAACCTCTGGCTGCTGGCCATCTGCCAGGGCCTGTTTTTGACCAACAACGTGACCTTCATCGCCATCAACGGGCTGGTGGGCTTCAGCCTGGCGCCGCTGGGCTGGATGGCCACGCTGCCGGTGATGGGCTACGTGGTGGGCGGTGCCTTGTCTACCGGCCTGGTGGCCCAAACACAGGCGCGTTTTGGCCGAAAGACCTCGTTCCAGGTCGGACTGGCGGTGGCTTGTGTCAGTGCGCTGTTGTGTGCGTTTGCTGCTGCCAGCCAGCATTTCTGGCTGCTGTGTGCCGCCACGCTGGTGGCGGGTTATTACAACGCCAATGGCAACCTGTACCGCTTTGCCGCGGCTGAGTTGGCGAGCAGCACGTTCCGGGAAAAGGCCGTGTCGCTGGTGATGGCGGGTGGCCTGATCGGTGCGGTGGCGGGCCCAAACCTAGCGGCACAGACGCGCACGCTCACCGCCGTGCCGTTCATGGGTGCGTACCTGGCGCTGGCCGGGGTGGCGTTGTTGTCCATGGTGGTGCTGGCGTTCATCAGTTTTCCGCCGGTGCTGGCCAAAGTGGCGGGTGCTGAGGGGCGGCCTGTGCGGGAGATCATGCGCCAGCCCGCTTTCCTCGTGGCGGCGCTCACCGGCGCTTTGGGTTTTGGTGTGATGAACCTGCTGATGGCGGCCACGCCGCTGGCCATGCAGCAATGCAGCCTGCCGTTCAGCGACGCGGCGCTGGTGCTGGAGTGGCATGTGATCGGCATGTTTGCACCGGGCTTTTTCACCGGCCACCTGATCAAGCGGTTTGGTGTGTTGCCGATCATGGGCACCGGTGTGGTGCTGAACCTGGCGTGTCTAGCGGTGGCGCTGTCGGGGGTGGAACTGCACCAGTTTCTGATCGCGCTGTTTTTGCTGGGCGTGGGCTGGAATTTTCTGTTTACCGGCAGCACCACGCTGTCCTTGCAAACCTACACCCCGGCCGAGAAAGACCGGGCGCAGGGCGTGCTCAATTTCTGCGTGTTTGCCACCACCGCCCTGAGTTCGTTGGCCTCGGGCGTGCTGGTCACCACCCAGGGCTGGCAGTGGCTCAACCTGGGCTCGCTGCTGCCGGTGGTCGTGACCGGGGCGGCACTGCTTTGGCTGGCGCGCCACCAACGCGCTTCGGCAGCGGCTTGAGCGGCACCCACCCGGCAGGGCATGCGATCGGGCTGCCCAAAACGGCGCCGGGTCAGTATGATGGACGGATTGCCCGCTTCAACATCACCTTGTGAACACCTTGTCGCCCCAGTCAGCCAGCCCGGATGCCCCAGGGACGCGGGTTCACTGGATCGCTCGCGTCAATCACCGCAGCCGCACCTTCGGGTTTGCCCTGCTGCTGGTGATCATGGGGCTGCACATGGCGCAACAAGACCGGAGTTGGGCTCTGTGGCTGGCGCTGGTGCTGCAGTTTGGGGTGTACCCGCAAGTGGCCTTCTGGCGGGCCCGGCGCGCGGTTGACCCGCTGCATACCGAAGTGCGCCACATGTGGCTGGACGCGCTGAGCCTGGGCGGCTGGATCGCGGTGTTGCATTTTCCGCTGTGGATCAGCTTTGCAGCGGCAACGGGCGCCATGCAAAACCTGACTTTCTACCGTGGCGCGCGCGGTTGGCTGGAGGCGTTGGGCTTGTTGCTGCTGGGGTGTGGCTTGGCCGGGTGGGTCACGGGTTGGGTGATGCAGCCCCAGACCGATGACGTGGTGACCGCGCTGTCGATCATCGCCTTGTCGCTGTATCTGTTTTCGATCGCGCTGGACAGCCAGCGCCGCTCGGTGCGGCTGCGTGAGGTCCGCCAGGAACTGCGCGCCAAAGAGCATGCCTTGCAGCAGCAGTTGACCGAGATCCGTAGCCTGCAGGCCGAGTTGCGCGACCAGGCCCGCCACGATGCCCTCACCGGTCTGTTCAACCGGCGCCACTTGAATGAACTGATGACCCATGAGCTGGCGCGCTGCGCCCGCAACGGCGAGCCCTTGAGCCTGCTGATGATCGACATCGACCACTTCAAGTGCATCAACGACGCCCACGGGCACCAGGTGGGTGACGAGGTGCTGCGTGAAACCGCCCGCTTGCTCACCGAGCGCGCCCGCGCCAGCGACATGTTGTTTCGCTACGGCGGTGAAGAATTTTTGCTGGTGCTGTTGCCCGCCGATGCCATCGTGGCCAAAGAGGTGGCCGAAGAACTGCGCCAGCGCTACGCGGTGAGCCCGTTGACCGCCGGCGCAGAACCGATCCAGGCCACGCTGTCGATCGGCGTGGCCACCTTTGCCGACCACGGGGTCACGGTCGACAGCCTGATCGAAGCCGCTGACCAGGCGCTGTACCGGGCCAAACGGGCAGGGCGCAACCGGGTCGAGATCGCCTGATGGCGCTTCCAGATCAATCCGACACGTTGTTGCTCCGCCTTGCCGTACGTCTGTACTGTCTGCGGCTTCGCGCCTAGTGTCGTATCGATCTGGAAACGCAATGGGGGTTAAGCTGCGGTAGCCGCGGCGGTCAGCACCTGCGCCACCGCGGCGGTGAGCTTCTTGGCATACGGCACATGCAAAAACTCGTTGGGCCCGTGGGCGTTGCTCTTGGGGCCGAGCACGCCGCACACCATCATCTGCGCCTTGGGGAAGCCGGTGGACAGCATGTTCATCAGCGGGATGGTGCCGCCCTGGCCGATGTAGCCGCAGGGCGCGCCAAAGCAGCTTTGTGAGGCGGTGTTCACCGCTGCCTCGAACCAGGGCGCGCTGCTGGGGGCGTTCCAGCCGGTGGCGCCCGCGGCGCGCTCGAACGTCACTTTGGCCTGGTACGGCGCGTTGTCTTCCAGCAGGGTTTTCAGGTCGGCCACGGCTTTGGCGGCATCAATCAGCGGCGGCAGGCGCAAGGACAGTTTGAATGCGGTGTAGGGCCGCAACACGTTGCCGGCGTTTTGCAAATCGGGCAGGCCTTCGGCGCCGGTCACGCTCAGGGTGGGCAGCCAGGTGCGGTTCAGCAGCGCCTGCAGCGGGTCGGTGGTGGTGGGCAACATGCTCTGCGATGCGCCGCCACAGTCGGCGTGCGCCCACGGAAAACGTTTGTAAATCTCGTCGCCCAAAATGGCGGCGCATCGCAGAGCATGTTGCCCACCACCACCGACCCGCTGCAGGCGCTGCTGAACCGCACCTGGCTGCCC
>Ga0209066_10002913_pt1 | contig 20110 bp, 9 predicted proteins | sample All_14_2_FD_187198 | JGI IMG/M metagenome (GOLD analysis project Ga0209066, IMG submission 187198) | Freshwater microbial communities in response to fracking from Pennsylvania, USA - Allegheny Zone_MetaG_DW_15 (SPAdes) (version 2) ... | reverse complement strand
CATTCGCAGGGCTGACAGGACGGAACACGAAGGACTCATGGCGACCAAGAACAGCAGACGGAAACGGCATCGCATACTGGCCCTGGCCGCGGCCGCCGCGGTCGCGGTGCTGGTGGCGGTGCTCGTCGCCGGCGTGGTGGTGTTCATGCGCCAGCCCGACACCCCGCCGATCGCCACCCCGCCCGGTGCCCCGACCGAGGTGCCCTCGGGGGTGCCGACAACCGGCAAACCGCGGCCGGAGTTCCAGGACGCGAGCTGCCCGGATGTGCAGCTGGTCTCGATCCCGGGCACCTGGGAGTCCTCGCCGCAACTCGATCCGCTCAACCCGACACAGTTCCCGATCGCCCTGCTGCTGAACGTCACCAATCCGCTGCGCGCCGAGTTCGGCACCGACCGGTTGGAGATCTACACCGTTCCCTACACCGCGCAGTTCCACAATCCGTTCTCCGCCGACGGGCAGATGTCCTACAACGACAGCCGCACCGAGGGCTTCAACGCCACGGTGCGGGCGATGACCGATATGAACAACCGGTGCCCTTTGACCAGCTATGTGCTGGTGGGCTTCTCGCAGGGCGCGGTGATCGCCGGTGACGTCGCCAGCGATATCGGCAACGGACGTGGCCCGGTGGATCAGGACCTGGTCCTCGGCGCGATGCTGATCGCCGATGGCCGCCGGCAGGACGGCGTCGGCCAGAATCTCACCGCCAACCCGCCGGGGCAGGGCGCCGAGATCACCCTGCACGAACTGCCGATGCTGTCGGCGTTGGGGCTGTCGATGACCGGCCCGCGCGACGGTGGGTTCGGTGCGCTCGATGCCCGCACCTACCAGATCTGCGGTGCCGGTGACCTGATCTGCGCGGCGCCCGAGTCGGCGTTCTCGGTCGGTAATCTGCCCGCCACCCTGGACACGCTGCTGGGCAGCACCGCCGGTCCGGTGCACGCGTTGTACAACACCCCACAGTTCTGGACCATGGACGGCAAGACCACCACCCAGTGGACCCTGGACTGGGCCCGCAACCTCATCGAGAACGCACCGCATCCCAAACACGGCTGAGACCGGCGCGCGTCAAGGCGACTCGCCGGTAACCAGATTTGGCCTGCGCGAATCGAACACTTAACATTAAGAGAAAACTAAGAGCGATGAGTATCGGCCGGTGGTTTGTTCAGGGGCGGAGATCCGCGCGCCCGGTACGATTCCGGGGGCTCGCGACGACCGTGCGATGAGTCTGTGCTGTGACAGGAGTATTTGATGCCGTTTCATAACCCGTTCATCAAGAACGGCCAGATCAAGTTTCCCGACGGCGCCAGCATCGTCTCTCACGTCGAGCGGTGGGCCAAGGTCCGCGGCGACAAGCTCGCCTATCGTTTCCTGGACTACTCCACCGAGCGCGACGGTGTCGAATGCGAGTTGACCTGGTCGCAGTTCAGCGCCCGCAACCGCGCCGTCGCGGCCCGTCTGCAACAGGTCACCGAACTTGGCGACCGCGTCGCCATCCTGTGCCCGCAGAACCTGGACTACCTGGTCGCCATGTACGGCGCCATCTACGCCGGCCGCATCGCCGTGCCGCTGTTCGACCCGTCCGAGCCCGGCCACGTCGGCCGGCTGCACGCGGTGCTCGACGACTGCCGGCCTTCGGCCATCCTGACCACCACCGCTGCCGCCGAGGGCGTGCGCAAGTTCTTCCGCAGCCGACCGGCCAACCAGCGCCCGCGCGTCATCGCCGTGGACGCGGTGCCCGCCGAGGTGGCCTCCACCTGGGAGCCGGTGGAGGTGACCATCGAGACGGTCGCCTACCTGCAGTACACCTCCGGGTCGACCCGCATCCCGACCGGCGTGCAGATCACGCATCTGAACCTGGCCACCAACATCGTGCAGATCATCGAGGCGCTGGAGGCCGAGGAGGGCGACCGGGGCCTGTCCTGGCTGCCGTTCTTCCACGACATGGGGCTGATCACCGCGCTGCTGTCCCCGATGATCGGGCACAACTTCACGTTCATGACCCCGGCGGCCTTCGTGCGCCGGCCGGGCCGCTGGATCCGGGAGATGGCCCGTAAGCCCGGTGACACCGGCGGTGTCATCTCGGTGGCTCCGAACTTCGCGTTCGACCACGCCGCGGCCCGTGGCCTGCCCAAGGACGGCGAGCCGCCGCTGGACCTGTCCAATGTCAAGGCGGTCCTCAACGGCAGCGAGCCGATCTCGGCGGCCACCGTGCGCCGCTTCAACGAGGCCTTCGGCCCCTACGGATTCCCGGCCAAGGCCATCAAGCCGTCCTACGGACTGGCCGAGGCGACGCTCTTCGTGTCGACCACTCCGTCGTCGGAAGAGCCCAAGATCATCCACGTCGACCGCGATGCGCTGAACTCCAACAGCATCGTCGAGGTCGACGCCGATTCCCCGAAGGCCGTCGCGCAAGCGTCGGCGGGCAAGGTGGGCGTCTCCGAGTGGGCCGTCATCGTCGACGCCGAGTCGGCCACCGAGCTGCCCGACGGCCAGATCGGCGAGATCTGGATCAGCGGCCAGAACATGGGCACCGGCTACTGGAACAAGCCCGAAGAGACGATCGCCACGTTCCAGAACCTCCTGAAGTCGCGCACCGAGCCGTCGCATGCCGAGGGTGCCGCCGATGACGCGACCTGGGTACGTACCGGCGACTACGGCGCCTTCTACGACGGTGACCTCTACATCACCGGCCGGGTGAAGGATCTGGTCATCATCGACGGCCGCAACCACTACCCGCAGGATCTGGAGTACTCGGCGCAGGAGGCCACCAAGGCGGTGCGCACCGGTTTCGTCGCGGCGTTCTCGGTACCGGCCAACCAACTGCCCGCCGAGGTGTTCGAGGACACCCATGCCGGACTCAAGCGTGATCCCGAAGACACCTCCGAGCAGCTCGTCATCGTGGCCGAGCGTGCGCCGGGTTCGCACAAGATGGAGCTGGGCCCGGTCGTCGACGACATCCGGGCCGCCATCGCCGTGCGCCACGGGGTGACCGTGCGCGATGTCCTGCTCACCCCGGCCGGTGCGATCCCGCGTACCTCCAGCGGAAAGATCGGCCGCCGTGCCTGCCGTGCGGGCTACCTCGACGGCAGCCTGCGCAGCGGCAAGATCGCCAACGACTTCCCCGACGAGACCGACTGAGACCGCCTGGTTTCCGGCCGCATCACCAAAGGCCGCACGGCGGCGAAAGTGAACAGTGGAAATGACTGAAGCACAAGATAATTCACTCCAGCCCGCGGCAGCCGACGACCTGCCGGCCGTGTCCGGGTCCGCATCGGAGGCGGTGTCGCCGGCGCGTGGCGACATGACCGTGGCCGAGATGCGGGAATGGCTGCGCAACTGGGTCGCCAACGCCACCAACCAGTCGCCGGACACCATCAACGAGTCGGCTCCGGTGGTGGAGCTCGGATTGTCCTCGCGTGACGCGGTCGCGATGGCCAGCGATATCGAGGATCTGACCGGCGTCACCCTGACGGCCACCGTCGTCTTCCGCAACCCGACCATCGAGGCGCTGGCCACCGTCATCGTCGAGGGCGAACCCGAGCCGGTGGTCGACGCCGACGAGGACTGGACCCGCCCGGCCGACGTCGAGGATATTGCGATCGTCGGGCTGGCCACCCGGTTCCCCGGTGAGATGAACAGCGCCGACGAGATGTGGGCGGCACTGCTGGAGGGCCGTGACGGGAGCTCGGATCTGCCGGAGGGCCGCTGGTCGGAGTTCCTCGGCGAGCCGCGCATCGCCGAGCGGGTGGCCAAGGCGCACACCCGCGGTGGCTACCTGTCCGATATCAAGGGTTTCGACTCCGAGTTCTTCGCGCTGTCGAAGATGGAGGCCGACAACCTGGACCCGCAGCAGCGGATGGCTCTCGAGCTCACCTGGGAAGCCCTTGAGCACGCCCGCATCCCGGCGTCGAGCCTGCGTGGTGGCGATGTCGGCGTGTACGTGGGCAGTTCGAACAACGACTACATGTTCCTGGCCGTCGCCGACCCCACCACGGCGCACCCCTACGCCATCACCGGAACGGCCAGTTCCATCATCGCCAACCGGGTCTCCTACTTCTTCGACTTCCGCGGACCGTCCGAGTCCATCGACACCGCCTGCTCGAGCTCGCTGGTCGCTGCCCATCAGGGTGTCCGCGCGCTGCGCAGCAAAGAGATCGACGTGGCGATCGTCGGCGGGGTGAACGCCATGGTGACGCCACTGGTCACCATCGGTTTCGACGAGGTCGGCGGGGTGCTCGCCCCGGACGGCCGGTGTAAGTCGTTCTCCTCCGATGCCAATGGCTACGCCCGCTCCGAAGGTGGCGGCATGCTGGTGCTCAAGCGGGTCGCCGATGCGCGGCGCGACGGCGACGAGATCATCGCCGTCATCGCCGGCAGCGCGGTCAACCACGACGGGCGCTCCAACGGCATGCTCGCGCCCAACCCCGAGGCACAGGCGGCGGTGTTGCGCAAGGCCTACAAGGACGCCGGCATCAACCCCCGCGATGTGGATTACATCGAGGCGCACGGCACCGGCACCATCCTGGGGGACCCGATCGAGGCCGACGCGCTCGGCCGGGTGGTCGGCCTGGGTCGCGCAGCCGACCGGCCCGCACTCTTGGGTGCGGTGAAATCCAATGTGGGACACCTCGAGTCGGCGGCCGGTGCGGCGAGCCTGGCGAAGATGGCGCTCTCGCTGCAGCACGACAAGCTGCCGCCGTCGATCAACTACGCCGGACCGAACCCGTACATCGATTTCGACAAGGAACACCTGCGGGTCAACGACACCGTCGCTGACTGGCCGCGTTACAGCGGCCGCGCCATCGCCGGTGTCTCCGGTTTCGGTTTCGGCGGCGCCAACGCCCACCTGGTGCTGCGCGAGGTGCTGGCCTCCGACCTGGTCGAACCGGAACCGGAAGCGCCTGTCGCCGAGGAGAAGCCGGCCGCCGAAGCGACTTCCGTCGGTGGGGTCCGGATGGACGAGTACGGCGAGTTCGTCGATTCGGACGCCGGGGACGGCTACCCGAGCTACGACGAGGACAGCTACGAACTGCCCGGGCTCACCGACGAAGCCAAGCGCCTGATCGACGCGGCCCGCGCCGAGCTGGAGGCCGGGGAACAACCGACACCTGTTGTTCCGCTGTTCGTCTCGGGATTCCTGACCTCGCGCAAGCGGACCGCGGCCGGGGAGCTTGCGGACTGGATCGATAGCGAAACGGGCCGCGCCTCGTCGTTGGAGTCGATCGGCCGCTCGCTGTCGCGCCGCAACCATGGCCGCTCGCGTGCGGTGGTGCTGGCCCATGACCACGATGAGGCCGTCAAGGGTCTGCGCGCCCTCGCTGACGGCAAGCCCAGCCCGCTGGTGCTGGCCGCCGACGGCCCGGTCACCAACGGACCGGTCTGGGTGCTCGCCGGTTTCGGTGCCCAGCACCGCAAGATGGGCAAGAGCCTGTACTTGCGCAACGACATCTTCGCCGAGTGGATCAACAAGGTCGACGCCTATGTGCAGGATGAGCGCGGGTACTCCGTGGTCGAGCTGATCCTCGACGACGCCATCGACTACACCGACGAGACCTGCGAATACCCCATCGAAGTGGTCCAGACGGTGATCTTCGCCATCCAGATCGCGCTCGGTGAGCTGCTCAAGGCGCACGGCGCCAAACCCGGTGCGCTGGTGGGACAGTCACTCGGTGAGGCGGCGGCTGCCTACTTCTCCGGGGGGCTGAGCCTGGCCGATGCCACCCGCACCATCTGCTCGCGGGCCCACCTGATGGGTGAGGGCGAGGCGATGCTGTTCGGTGAGTACATCCGGCTGATGGCGCTGGTCGAATACTCGGCCGACGAGATCAAGACCGTGTTCTCCGACTACCCGGGGCTGGAGGTGTGCGTCTACGCCGCCCCCAGCCAGACCGTCATCGGCGGCCCGCCCGAGCAGATCGACGCGATCATCGCCCGGGCCGAATCCGAGGGCAAGTTCGCCCGCAAGTTCCAGACCAAGGGCGCCAGCCACACCCAGCAGATGGATCCGCTGCTCGGTGAACTCGCCGCGGAAATTCAAGGGATCCAGGCGCTTCCGACGCAGGTCCCGTACTACTCGACGGTGCACGAGGGACAGCTGATCCGCGTCGGTGCGGACCCCATCCACGATGTGGACTACTGGAAGAAGGGGCTGCGGCACAGCGTCTACTTCACCCACGGCATCCGTAACGCCGTGGACAACGGGCACACCACCTTCCTGGAGCTGGCGCCGAACCCGGTGGCACTCATGCAGGTCGGGCTGACCACCGCCTCGGCGGGTCTGCACGACGCGCAGCTGATCGCGACGCTGGCCCGCAAGCAGGACGAGGTCGACTCGATGACGGTGGCGATGGCCAACCTGTTCGTGCACGGCCACGATCTGGACCCGCGCACGCTGTTCCCGCGGCGGGCTCGCGGACTGGCCGGGGCGCTGGACTACGCGGACATCCCGCGCACCCGTTTCCGGCGTAAGCAGCACTGGCTGGACGCCCGGTTCACCGGGGACAGCTCGGTGCTCATGCCGGGCACCCATGTGGCCACCCCGGACGGCCGGCACGTCTGGGAGTACGCACCCGACGGTGCCGCGGACCTGTCCGCACTGGTGAAAGCCGCAGCCGCACAAGTCCTTCCCGATGCCCAGCTGACGGCGTTCGAGCAGCGCGCGGTCCCGGCCGACAAGGCCCGCCTGGTCACCACGCTGACCCGGCATCCCGGCGGTGCCACGGTGCAGGTGCATGCGCGGATCGACGAGTCCTTCACCCTGGTCTACGACGCCATCGTCACCCGCGGCGGGCAGCCGGCCGTGCTGCCGACGGCGGTCGGCGCCGGCGCGGTCGCCGAGATTGCCGCCGCCCCGTCAGTGGTGGAGGAGGAGCCGGCGACGCCGGCGTTCGAGGCCGATAACCTCACCGCCGGAGCGAATATCGGGGCGAACTTCGCCAAGTGGTCCCCGGACACCGGTGAGACGGTGGCCGACCGGCTGGGCACCATCGTCGGCAGTGCCATGGGCTACGAACCCGAGGATCTGCCCTGGGAGGTGCCGCTGATCGAACTCGGCCTGGATTCCCTGATGGCCGTGCGCATCAAGAACCGCGTCGAGTACGACTTCGACCTGCCGCCGATCCAGCTGACCGCCGTGCGTGATGCGAACCTGTACGCGGTGGAGAAGCTGATCCAGTACGCCATCGAGCACCGTGACGAGGTCGGGGAACTGGCCGAGGCACAGAAGGGGCAGACGGCCGAGGAGATCGCCGCGGCCCAGGCCGAGCTGATGGGTGGCGCGACCACGGTCGCCGAGCTGGAGGCCAAGCTGGCCGAGGCGGGGCATCCGATCGCGGCCGAGAACACCGACGGGACCGCCGCCGATGCATTGGCCGAGGCGGGTATCGAGATCCCGCCGCCGCCAACGGATCCGAGCGGACCGGCTCAGGCCGATCCCGCGAAGCCGAGCGGCACCGCGGCCGCGGCGGCAGCCAAGGTGCTCACCCAGGAGGCCGTCACCGAGGCGCTCGGGGCCGATATCCCGCCGCGTGATGCGGCCGAGCGGGTCACCTTCGCCACCTGGGCGATCGTGACCGGCAAGTCGCCGGGCGGCATCTTCAACGAGTTGCCTGCGCTGGACGCCGCCGCCGCCGAGAAGATGGCTGGCCGACTGTCCGAGCGTGCCGAGGGCATCATCACCGTCGAGAACGTGACATCGGCCAGGACCATCGAGGAACTGGCCACCCACGTCCGCAACCAGCTCGAAGACGGCGTGGTGGACGGCTTCGTGCGCACCCTGCGCGCCGCGCCCGAAGGCTCGAATGCGGTCCCGCTGTTCGTCTTCCACCCGGCCGGCGGGTCCACCGTGGTCTACGAGCCACTGATCAAGCGGCTGCCCGCCGATACGCCGGTGTACGGAATCGAGCGGGTGGAGGGTTCCATCGAGGAACGCGCCGCCGAGTACGTGCCCAAACTGCTGGAACTGCACAGCGGTCCGTTCGTGCTGGCCGGCTGGTCTCTCGGTGGTGCGCTGGCCTACGCCTGCGCCATCGGGCTCAAGCAGGCCGGTGCCGATGTGCGGTTCGTCGGACTGATCGATCTTGCCCTGCCCGGCGAGCCGATCGACAAGTCGCAGGCCGGGATGCGGGCCCGCTGGGACCGCTACGCGCTGTTCGCCCAGCGCACCTTCAACGTCGAGATTCCCGAGATTCCTTACGAGGAACTGGAGAAGCTCGACGACGAGGGTCAGGTCAAGTACGTGCTGGATCTGGTGTCGCAGAGCGGTGTGCAGATCCCCGGCGGGATCATCGAGCACCAGCGCACCTCGTACCTGGACAATCGGGCGCTGGACACCATCGAGATCCGGCCCTACGACGGACACGTCGCGCTCTATCTGGCCGACCGGTACCACGATGACGCCATCGTCTTCGAGCCGGCGTACGCCACCCGCAAGCCCGACGGCGGCTGGGGTGACTATGTCGCCGACCTGGAAGTGGTGCCGATCGGCGGTGAGCATATCCAGGCCATCGACGAGCCCTATATCGCGAAGGTCGGCGCTCACATGAGCGAGGCCATCAACCGCATCGAAGCTGAGAAGGACTCCAAGTGACGGAAACCCCCGTGCAGCCCACCTCGCACACCACCGCCGAGAAGCTGGCCGAGCTCCGCGAAAAGTTGGAGCTGGCAAAGGATCCCGGCGATGAGAAGGCGAAGGCCCGGCGGGACAAGAAGGGCATCCCGAGCGCGCGCGCCCGGATCCATGCGCTGCTGGACCCGGGCAGCTTCCTGGAGATCGGTGCGCTGGCCAAGACCCCGGGCGACCCGAACGCCTTCTTCGGCGATGGTGTGGTGACCGGTCACGGCACCATCGACGGCCGGCCCGTCGGCGTGTTCAGCCACGACCAGACGGTTTTCCAGGGTTCGGTCGGCGAGATGTTCGGCCGCAAGGTGGCCAAGCTGATGGAGTGGGTGGCCATGGTCGGCTGCCCGATCATCGGCATCAACGACTCGGCGGGCGCCCGCATCCAGGACACCGCCACCTCACTGGCCTGGTACGCCGAACTCGGCCGCCGCCACGAGATGTTGCGCGGCCTGGTCCCGGAGATCTCGCTCATCTTCGGCAAGTGTGCCGGTGGCGCCGTATATTCGCCGATCCAGACGGATCTGGTTGTCGCGGTGCGCGATCAGGGCTACATGTTCATCACCGGCCCGGATGTCATCAAGGATGTCACCGGCGAGGACGTCACCTTCGACGAGCTCGGTGGCGCCGATGTGCAGGCACAGCGCGGCAACATCCACAAGGTGGTGGAGTCCGAGGCGGCCGCCTATCAGTACGTCCGGGACTACCTGAGCTTCCTGCCGTCCAACCACTTCGACGATGTGCCGATCGTCAACCCGGGCTTGGAGCCGGAGATCACCGCGTCCGATCTGGAGCTCGACACGATCGTGCCGGATTCGGACAACCAGGCCTACGACATGCATGAGATCCTGCTCCGGATCTTCGATGACGGCGATGTATTCGAGATCGCCGATCAGCGCAGCCCGTCGATGATCACCGCGTTCGCGCGCGTGGACGGCCGGCCCGTCGGAGTGGTCGCCAACCAGCCGATGCACATGTCGGGCGCGGTCGGCAACGAGGCGTCGGACAAGGCGGCCGGGTTCATCCGGTTCTGTGACTCGTTCAATCTGCCACTGGTTTTCGTCGTCGATACCCCCGGGGCGATGCCGGGCCTCGAGGAGGAGCGGGGCGGCATCATCAAGCGCGGCGGACGGTTCTTCAACGCCATCGTCGAGGCGGATGTGCCCAAGGTGACCATCGTGGTGCGCAAGGCCTACGGCGGCGGGTACGCGGTGATGGGTTCCAAGCAGCTCTCCGCGGACCTGAACTACGCCTGGCCGACGGCGCGTATCGCGGTGATCGGCGCCGAGGGCGCCGCCCAGCTACTGGTGAAGCGGTTCCCCGATCCCACCGCACCCGAGGTGCAGAAGATCCGGGCCGATTTCATCGAGGGCTACAACGCCAACCTGGCCACCCCGTGGATCGCCGCCGAACGTGGCTATATCGACGGGGTCATCGAACCGCACCAGACCCGGCTGCTGATCCGTCGGTCGTTGCGGCTGCTGCGGGACAAGCAGCCCGTCAACAAGGTGCTGCGCAAGCACGGCCTGACCCCGCTGTAGCGGAAGCTCGGGGCGCTCCGAACCTTCCTGCGAAGCGGGCGACCAGCACCCCCGGCAGCCCACTACGATGCAACGATGTCGGACAAGGCGTTGCCGCCTGCGGTCACCGTGGCACTCGGGGCCGTCGCCGGCGCCGCGGACGGTGTCGCCGTGCTCTACCGGGGTGCCGAGGGGCTGCCGGTGCTGGGCTCCTGGCTGCGGCGCACCCGGGTGGAGTTGCAGGCCCGCGGTGAGCGGGTGTTGGCCGCCGGCATCGAGGTCATTCTCGACGAACTCGACCTGAACACCCTGGCCCGTCAACGTCTCGACCTCATCGGCCTGGCCAATGAGGTGGTGGACGGGATCGACCTGCCCGCGATCATCAGGCAGTCCACCGACTCGGTGACCGCCGAGGTGATGACCGACGTGCGCACCCAGGGTGAGCGCGGCGACGATCTGGTGTCGGGATTCGTCGACCGGCTGCTCGGGCGGGAACGGGACCAGCGGTGAACGCGCCCGCCGCGCGACGGGTCGCCGGCATCGTCAGCCGCGGGGTGGCGGCCGTCATCGACCTGGTGTTCGTCGGTGTGGTGCTGGCCGGGTTGTATGTCGGTCTCATCCTGGTTCGGCTGATGCTGCACCCGTCATCGTTCAGCTTCCCGACCGTGGGGGTGGTGTTCTCCACGGCGGTGATGTTCGGTGTCGCGGTGCTCTACCTGACGGCTTGCTGGTCGGTCTCGGGCTGCACCGTGGGTGCGGTCACCATGGGGTTGCGGGTGACCGGTCGTCACGGCGCCCGGATCGCACCGGCCCGCGCCCTGATCCGCGCGGTGGCCTGTGTGCTGTTCCCGGTGGGTCTGCTGTGGGTGGCTGTCGACGCGCACCGGCGGTCGGTACAGGACATCGTGCTGGGCAGTCGGGTCGTCTACGTCAAGCCCTAGATCGGTTCGAGCTCCAGCCAGCCGTCGACCTGGAACGCATCCCCGCGAGCGACCAGGGTGGCCCCGCCGTGGCCGGGATAGTGCGCCGGGATGACGGCGGCACGGCGGCGGGCGGCCTCGGTGAACACCCGCTTGCGGGTCGCCGCGGCGGCCGCGGCATCGACGTCGAAGGCGCACGGATCCGACGGCCGCGGGATCTGGATGGGGCAGTGGGTCAGATCGCCCACGAACACCGCGGGCCTACCGGCATCCAGCCACAGCACCGATGAGCCCGGTGTGTGTCCGGCCGCGGGCCGCAACCACACCGAATCGCTCAACTGGTGCTCGCCGCTGAACAATTCGACCTGTCCGGCCTCCAGCACCGGCGCCACGCTGTCGTCGAACACCAGGCGTGCCGCGTCATCGCAACCCGGACCGTCGGGGCAGAAATACCGGAAATCGGCCTCCGGCAGCAGATAACGCGCGTTGGGAAAGGTGGGCACCCAGGCGCCGCCGGAGGCCATCGTGTTCCAGCCGACGTGATCGCTGTGCAGGTGGGTGTTGAGCACCACATCGACACTGTCGGGGCTGACGCCGGCGGCGGTGAGCGCCTGGAGGAAGCCGGTGTCGAGGTGGTGCAGCACCGGGATGGCCGGACGCTCCCGGCCATTGCCCACCCCGGTGTCGATCAGCACCCGCAGCCCGTCCACATCGATGACCCAGGTCTGGATGGCCACCCGCCATCGCCGGGTGTCCGGGTTGACGAACGTGGGCACCAGCAGGTCGGCATGGTCCGACCACGCCCGCTCCGGCGTGTGGCCGAACATCTCGACACCCGGCTCGAACGAGGTCTCCACCACCCGGGTCAGGACGGCGTTCCCGAGGCGCATGTCAGGGTCCGATGCGGATCTCGCCGGGCGAGTACAACCCGGAGTGGGTGGAGCTGCCCAAGTCGATCTGGGCGGGCTCGGCGTCGACGATGGTGTCGAATCGGCGCAGCGAACCCCAATCCTGGCCCCAGTCCTCGGACAGATAGGTCGACATCACCGAGGCCCGCAGCAGCAGATCGGTGATCCCCAGCAGGCCGCCTTCCAGGCCGTTCTGCCAGGTGTCGGTGCTCTGCAGTTTGGCGAAGTAGTCCGGTGAGATGCGGAACTTCGGGATCTCGGTGACGCCGTTTGCGTGCAGCATCGGTTGCTGGCACGGGAAGGCCAGGCCGACCGCCCAGTCCAGCAGCACGGGTTGGCGCGAGCCGACGTACTCCTGCACCGAACGCACCTCGGGGACCCGGGGCGGGGTCACCGCGATCCAATCACCTTGGCCCAGCGACAGATCCTCGGCGACGACCCGGACGGCCACCGCGTCGGCCGGGACCTGCTCGCGCGGGTAACGCAGGTTGCGCCACGACGGTGTCGGACCGATGTCGTAGGGGCGCACCCGGCCTGCGGGCTGCGGGGAGCCGTCCGGACCGGCGACCGCGTATTCGAGTTCCACTGTCTGCCCGGTGGTTTCACCGTCGGCGACGCTCATCCCGGAGATCGTGCCCGCCGCGGTGATGGTGATCAGCGGGTGCGCGTCATCGGCCGCGGGTAGCTCGTACCAGGCCGAGGTGAGCCGGCTCTCTTGTTGCGCCCCGGTCGAATACGTTCCGGCCACCGGCACCCGTGCCGGGTCGAGCCCGTACGGCAGGGGCACCCGGGACCCGTTGACTCCGGGCCGCGGCAGCCGGATCGGGCGGTTCCAGTCGTAATCGGTGCCGGGCTGCGGATTGTTCAGGCGGATGGCCTCGGCGATGATCCGGTCGGGTACCCCGTTCGGGGAGAACCCGGGCGCCGCGGCTCCGCCCAGCGGCCCCAGCGGACCGTAGTCGCCGGGCAGTGGCCGCAGGAAGCCGGCGTTGGAATCCGGTTCGACCAGGACGTCATCGGCCATGCCGCAGCCACCGGCGAAGGCGCGAATGTTGGCCCAGCCGTTGGAGTAGGTCGGGTATTGACGTACCACACCGATGCTCATGGACGCCACGAACACCACCACCATGAAGCCGGCGGCGATCGGGATCGGTGCGGCGGTGAGTCGGTCGACGACGCGTGAGCCCTGCCGGCCCGACACGTGTAACCAGAACGCCCACAGTGCGGCGATCGCGAAGAGCGCGAAGAACACGGTGCTGACCGTCACCGGACCCAGCTTGGGCACCGAATTATTGAACGGCACGCCGAAGTTCGACACGTACCACCACCCGTTGACCGAGGCGAAGCACAGTGCCAGCACGAAGAACACCAGCGACAGGAACGCCATCCGGTTGCGGGCCGACCGCAGCACCGCCGGCGACACCATCACCGTGGCCAGCGCGGCCATCGCGCCCGCTACCGCCGCGAAGAGTCCGAAGTGGTGAATCCACTTGGTGGGGGTGAACATCAGGAAGAAGATCGTCGCGAAGATGATGCCCATCAGCCGCCACGCGGGTCCGCGGGCGATCCCGGCGATCCGCTTGCGGCGCAACATCATGAACAGTGCGGGGAACATGCACATCGCGGTGAACAGGAAGGCGAACCGACGCGAGATGGCGCCGTCGACGGTCGGCAGCACCAGGTAGTAGTAGCGCAGGTTCTCGGTGTACCACTCCTGGCTGGGGCCGATCGCGGTGCGAATCCGGGTGGCCTCCAGCACCGTCGCCAGAGTCTGGTCGGCGAACACCACCGCCAGGATGACGGTGCCGGCGGCCAGCAGCGGGGCCAGCAGCGCGAGCGTGCCCACCTGGGCGCGACGGCGCATGATGATCCGCAGGATGGGCCGGCCGCCGGCCACCAGTGCGGCCACCGCGATCAGGCCGGTGGGCTGGATGCCGAGGGTGAAGGCGGCCGAGATGATGGCCAGCGCCGCCGGTGTGAGCCGCCCGGAGCTGACCGCGCGCTCGATCAGCACGTAGGTGATCAGCGCGCCGGTGGCGATCTGACCCTCGGGCCGCAGCCCGTTGTTGAACGGCATCCAGGCGCCGAGCAGCACCAGGCCCGCCGCCCACAGCGCGGGACGGCTGGCGACCACGGCGGGCCCGAGCCGGGGCAGGACCTCGCGGGACAACAGCAGCCAGCACACCAGCGCGCAGATCAGATCGGGCAGCCGGATCCAGATGCTGGCGTCGCTCACCCGGGTCATCAGCGCCAGCACGTTGTAGTACCAGCCGAAGGGGTCCTCGGGGCTGCCGAACCAGCGGAAGTAGTTGGCCATGTAGCCGCCGTGATCGGCGACCCGGGCCATCTGCAGGATGTAGCCGTCGTCGGATGAGTTGGTGCCCAGGACATACCAGAGCGCGAAACCGCCCACCACGACACCGTCGACCGGGGTCGCCGTCTTCCAGCGGGTGGGAATCAGCCGGTGCATGCGACGGCCGTCGAGGCGGTCCAGACGCCACAGCGCCAGCACCGCGATGACCGTCGACAGGATCGCCAGCACGATCGCGGTGAGTTTGAGTGCCGTCGGGTGCGTGGTGAACCTGGTGTCGATATCTGCCGACAGTGACAACCCTTGGGGCGCAGCGCCGGTCAGGTCGGTGAACACGCCGACCACCGCCGGGCGCAGGTTCGGGTCGGGGAACCCGGAGCGCTGCGGGCTGCCGTCCGGTTTGGTCAGCCCGACGAACTCGGCGTAGGTGCCGTCATGGTCGGAGGTGATCTCGATCTGCGAACAACGGTCCATGCGGTCGCGTTCGACGCTGGCCACCACCACATTGCGGACGATGACATCGACCCGGGCCGGGCTGCCCGCGCTCGGCTCGGTGACGTTGACCAGCATCGCGTTCAATGCGGCGTCTCTGCCCTCGGCGGGTGCGGTGCCCATCACCAGGCCCCCGTCGGCGGGCATGTCCCGGATCACCGAGCAGGGCACCGTGGCGGTCAAACTCACCGGTGCCTGGGAGATCAGCGGTGCCGTGACATTCGAGAGCTGGCCCGCCTGCGGCCAATTCAACGTCGCGGTGGTCTGAGTGACCGGCAGCAGTGGCACGGCGACCGCCATCACGAAGCCGAGCAGGCCGGCGATGATGGCGACCCAGCGGGCGATCTTCACATCACTCATCGCGTTCACGGGAGGGCCCTGATCGGTCCGCCGCGACTCCAGCCGAACACGTTTTCGGTCCCTTCTTCGATGACAGCGTCGGGCGCGATATCGCGTGGCACCACCCGGATGTACCGTTCGATCGAACCCCAGTCCCGATACCAGTCGTCGCGCAGATAGGTCGGGATGGTCGAGGTGCGCAGCAACGCCTGGATGAACAGGAACGGCCCGCCGTCGTCGGCGGACTGCCACTGATTCGACGAAACCACCATCTGCTTGAAGTTCGGGATGATCCGGTAATCGGGCAGTTCGGCGACACCGAGGTGTTCGGTGAACGGTCGCTGGCAGGGGAAGTTGGCCGCGGTCGCGATGTCCATCAGTACCGGGGTTTGTGCGCCGAGGTACTGCTGCGCGGTCTGCAGCACCGGCACCCGCGGCGGCGTGAACCCGAACCACTGATCCTCGGACAGGTTCGGGTCATCGGCCACGATCCGGGCCACATTGGCCTCCGGCGGCGCCCACGCGAGCGGGAAACGCAGGTTGCGCCAAGCCTTCTGCTGGAAGATGTCGATCGGCTGCACCTCCGCCAGCGCCTGGTAGCTGCCGTCCGGGCGGTGCACCCCCCACTGCAGTTTCAGGGACTGCCCGTAGTTGAAGGAGCCGTCCTCCTCGTAGAACCAGATGGCACCCACCGCGGCGACGGTCACCAGCGGCCGGTCCGGGCTGCGTGGGGGCAGTTGGTACCAGGCCGACGTCGCCTTGGCGGCAACGGTGTTCTCGTCGAAACTGCCCATCACCGGCGTGCGCTGCGGGTCCAGCCCGAACGGTAGGTACACCCGTGAGCCGTTCACCCCCTCGGGGCCGTAGCCGCCCCCGGTGCCCGCGGCGTAGCCGACCCCGATATTGGGTTTGTCGACGGGGCCGTCGGAGTTCGGGGTGCCCGGGTTGGCGGCCACCGGTTCGGCGGGCTCCAGGGTGTCGCTGACGCCGTTGGGGGTGAACCCGACGGGCTTTTCCCCACCGAGCGGGCCGTACTCACCGTAGCGTTGACCCGGAACCGGTTGCAGCAGGCCGGCATTGGGGTCGGCTTCGACGAGCACGGCATCGGCCATCGCGCAGCTGTCAGCGGCCAGCCCGGACCGCAGCGCGGACAGGCTGGCCGACCCGGTGGTGTACACGGGGTAGCGGCTCGCGGTGGCCTTGAGCATCGAGCCGAGCTCGAGCACGACCATGATGACCGCGACGATCAACAGCGGGGTGGACGCCAGCGCCCGGTTGCGGCCGGTGTCGGCAACCTCGGTGTGCCCGGCGTAGTCGATGCGGAAGTGCAGCCAGGCCGTCAGCAGGCCGCCGGCGATCGCCAGCACCAAGAAGATGGTGGTCACCGGGAAGCCGACGATGACGGGCTGCTTGTCGAACCACGGCACCCCGTAGTTGCCGGTGTAGAACCAGCCGTTGAGGCCCGAGGTGGCCCACGCCAGCACGAACAGCAGCGCGGTGACGTACAGCGCGAGATTGCGCCTGCTGTGCAATCCGACCCGGGCCAGTGCGAAGGCCGTCACCCCGCCCAGGGCGCCGGCCAGACCGGCGAAAGCGCCGAACTGGATGGCCCATTTCGTCGGGGTGAACGTCAGCAGCAGCAGCCCGATACCGGTACTGCCGATCAACCGCCACACCGGGCCGTTCATCGCGCCGGGCACGGTGCCCCGGCGCAGCATCACCATCAGCAGGCCGAACAGGCACAGCAGCAGGATCAGCACCGCGAACCGACGGGTCAGCGATCCGTCGACGCTGTCCTCCACGGTCAGGAAGTAGTACCGCAGGAATTCCTGGTACCAGGGGATCGTCGGGCCGACCACGTATTTGATGCGCGCCGACTCGGCGACCGAGGCCAGCGTCTGATCGCGGAAGACGATGACGAAGATCAGCGAGGCGGCCGCGGCCAGCGGGGCCAGCTGGGCGGCCAGGCCGAGTTGGGGGCGACGCTCGGCGATGACCCGGGTGATCGTGCGGGCACCGACCAGCAGGGGCGCGAGGGCGATGAGGCCCTGCGGAGCCAACGTGATGCAGAACGCGGCGACGACGATCGCGGCCGCCGTCGGCCACAACCAGCGCCGGCCGACCGACCATTCGACCAGCACCCAGATCAGCACGACGCCGAAGGCGATGAGCGGTTCCGGGCGCAGACCGTTGTTGAACGGCAGCCAGGCCGCCAGGAAGACCGCAGCCGCCGTCCATACGGCCGCCCGGTTGCGGGCCAGCCGGGTGCCCAGTCGCGGCAGCACGACGTGGCTCAGCAGCAGCCAGGTGCCGATCGCGGCGGCGGTGGCGGGCAGCCGCATCCAGACCCCGGCGGTGCTGATCGACGCCAGCTGGGCGAGCACGCTCTGGTACCAGTCGAACGGCGCTTCCGGCGCCCCGAAATAGCGGAAGTAGTTGGTGAAGTACCCGGCATCGCCGGACACCCTCGCGATCGTCAGGTTGTAGCCGTCATCCGATGACGGCGGCCCGACGATATGCCAGGCCAGCAACCCACCCAGCACCCCGACGTCGGCGATCCAGACCGCCAGGGGCGGGCGGCGCCTGCCGCCGGGCGGCGCGCGCCGGCCGGCGGCGCGGTCCAGCCAGGCCAGCGCGAGGATCGAGGCCAGCACGGCGGCAACCCCGAGCACCATCACCGCGGTCTTGAGCACGGTCGGCGATGTGATGAAGCGGGTGTCGACGTCCACGCGGGCGTTCAGGCCGGCATCCGGTGCGACGCGCAGGTCGGTGAACAGGCCCGCCACCTGTGGGCGCTTGTCGAGACCGAGAGTGCCGGTGGCGCCGGGGATGCCGACGAAGTCCGCGCCGACCGCGCCGACATCGGCCCAGATACGCAGTTCACTGCACGCGCCGGAATCGACGGCAGCGCGTGGCGCGACGGCGGCGACGGTGTTGCGGAACGCGACGTAGACGACGTCGGCGTTGGCGTTGACGAACAGGCCGTTGCGCCCGGCATCGATACCGTCCGCCGGGATGGTGGAGAACACCAGGCCGCCCTCGGCGGGCAGGCTGGCCACCGCCCGGCACGGGATGGTCACGGCCAGTGACTTGGGCGCACCGGAGACCAGCGGCGCGGTCACGTCACCGGCGTAGCCGTCGGCGTTGGCGGCCTGCGGCCATTGGATCGTCGCGGTGCTCTGCCGCACCGGGAGCAGCGGGGCAAGCGCACAGAGCAGGAACCCAACGAGGCCCGTGATGACGGCGAGCAGGCGGACTGTCCTATCGGGCACGAGGCTCAAGGGTAAGCGACATCCGGGCCGGCACCGCCGGACGACCCGCTCTAGCGCCGAACGGGTCGCAGCGCCGCCAGCCGGATATCGCCGCCGTAGTGCGCCAACACCCGGGGATTCATCACCCGGCGCCACAGCGGCGGGCACCAGGCCAGCACCAGCATGCTGCCGTACCCGGTGGGCAGCTGCGGTGCCTGATCGGAGTGCTGCAGGGTCTGGTAGCGCTTCTGCGGGTTGGCGTGATGGTCGGAGTGCCGCTGCAGGTGGTACAGGAACACGTTGGCGATCAGGGTGTCGCTGTTCCAGCTGTGCCGCTGACCGACCCGCTCGTAGCGGCCGTCGGCCAGGCGCTGCCGGCGCAGGCCGTAATGCTCGAGGTAGTTCACCGTCTCCAGCAGGCAGACGCCGATGATCGCCTGCCCGATGAGCCACGGGATGATGACGGCGCCGAACCAGGCGACCAGCCCGGCGAAGATGGCCGCCGACAGCAACCAGGCGTTGAGGATGTCGTTGTGCAGACTCCAGCGCGATCGGCCGGCCTGAGCCAGCCGCACGCTTTCCAGGTGCCACGCCGAGCGCAGCCCGCCCAGCACGGACCGCGGGATGAAGTGATAGACGCTCTCGTCCAGGCGCGCGCTGGCGGGATCCTCGGGCGTCGCCACCCGCAGATGGTGCCCGCGATTGTGTTCGACGAAGAAATGTCCGTAGCCAGTTTGCGCAAGGGCGATCTTGCTGAGTCGTTTTTCGGCACTTGCGCGCCGGTGGCCCAATTCGTGTGCGGCATTGATCGCGATTCCGCCGACAATTCCGACGGTCACCATCAAGCCGATCTTGTCGACGGTGGACATCGTCAGCCAGCCGCCGCCGCTGAACAGCCAGCACGCGAAGATCAGCGAAAGGTACTGGTTGGGCAGGTAAAGATAGTTGACCCAACGGTAGAACGGGTCGTTTTCCAGATCTTCGGCAATGTCCCCGGAGGCCGAAGTGTCGTCTGCGCCAATTAGCTGGTCAAGCACCGGAATCACGACGAATGCCAGCATCGGGCCGACCCACCAGAACACCTGCTGGCCGGTCAGGTGAACCAGCAACCAGGCCAATCCCACCATCCCCGGAACGATCGCACCGAGCATCCACAGATACCGCTTTACAGGCCGCCACGTGGGCGTTCTGCCGGTCTGTGCGTCAGTCACTTCGTATCCTTGCGGGGGATGGAGCGAACAAGTTCCTGGTGCCTATTTAACCTGGTTGTGCGAGCAGTGCAAACACGGAGCCGTAACGAATGAGGATTTTGCTGTGAGGTTGGTGAACGGGTGCCCAAGATCGAGCTGACACGACGGCGATTCCTCGGTGCCGCGGCCGGTGCCGCAGCCGGTGCCTTCGGGGTGGCTGCCTGTTCGTCGGGGCGACCCGAGTCCCGGGCGTTTCACCAGGCCATCGTCGTCGGCAGCGGTTACGGCGGCGGGGTGAGCGCGTTGCGCCTGGGCGAGGCGGGGGTGGACACCCTGATCCTGGAACGTGGACGGCTGTGGGACACCCCCGACGAGGACGGCACACGCTTCACCAAGATGTTGCCGGCCGACACCCGTGCGGGCTGGTTCCGCGATGTCCCGCCGAGCCTGGTGCCGTCCTTCCGCGGGATCTCGGTGAACGCGGTGGCGGCGCAGAATCCGGGGGCCCAGCCGATCCAGGCCGGGATCTGCGACAAGGTGACCTACGGCGCCCACGATGTG